>Ga0182030_10008308_pt1 | contig 21528 bp, 19 predicted proteins | sample 812S3MmetaG_FD_121299 | JGI IMG/M metagenome (GOLD analysis project Ga0182030, IMG submission 121299) | Permafrost microbial communities from Stordalen Mire, Sweden - 812S3M metaG (Illumina Assembly) | ecosystem: Environmental > Terrestrial > Soil > Wetlands > Permafrost | place: Sweden...
GCCAAGCCCAGCTTCGCCACCGCATCAAAGTCCAATGTTCCCATTGTTAACCTTGCCATGTTCTAGCCGCCGTCCTGTATGTTAGCTAAAGAGCAACTGAGTTCAACAACCAACCCGGAAGCGGCCATCTCCTAAGCAGAAACTGGTCCGAAGAATGCCAGCAGGTCAGTAGCTCACGTAGCGTGGACTCGCTGCGGGGATCGGGTGTTTGCGATTTAACTCGAGCTCTTTCTGCCGCTAGCGCAGCCTCGTGAGCTGCAATGCCTGCGGCATCCAGACGCCGACCGATGGAGTCATGCGAACCGTGAGAGACATCCACAGAAGTGGTCTGGTCATCCTGCTCCTCGAAATGAAATCGGGTTCGCGTGCCACGCTCCACAAACGTCGCGTGGCCTTTGGGAAGAAGTTGCACCGGTTGGTCGTCGTCGAGTTGCGCCATCAACCCGCTCTGGGAAAGCTGAACGCTGACGGCTCGGCCCCACTCGAACTCATACACTCCGACATAATTGGCGAGAGTGTCCAGGCCGATGGAATCCTCAGCGAGCGACGAAGTGACAACTACGACAAGCGCCGTCGTCGCGACGATCCGGCGACACCATACGTGTCCTATGCTGTCGGCATCCATCATGACCTCTGCTTGCCCACAGAGACTGTGTCGATCGTAACTCCGCGGCATTAAACCTTGCTGAAAAGCGGACCGTGAGATGAGTTCCCCATCCGCTTACCGCGCGGCTCAGCGCACGGGCGGTCAGGATCCGGATTTCTCTGCCCGCTTCTTCAGGGCTTCGTTCATCAGCACGAAGCCCGCGGCCTCGGGTTTGAAGTTGAAGAACGGGATGATGATCCCAGACATCCTTTCATTCTGGTAGAACATCGTCTTATTCGGGCCTTGCTCCTCAATGATGAACTCGTGGTCACCCCGAAAGAGCCCGGGAATCGCGAGCGCGCCGGTCCAGGCAAGACGCGTGTCCGTGAGCGAGGTAACAATAGTGTTGCCAGATAAGGCATTTTTTCCAACGGGCTTCACAGTCACCATCACCGTGCTGCCCTCCGCGACCGAGCCGTCAACCTTGATAATGAAGGGATTCCATTTGGGGTAGTCGCCAAAGTCAAAAAGCACTTCCCGCACGTCCTTCGCGGGAGCCTCGATCTCTATCTTTGTCTGCACGGACGTGCACGCTGTGAGTAGCAGGATCCCGAGGGAGGCGATAGCTTTCATCGATGCCCTATGCATTGCTCGCAAAGGCACCGAACAGGCGAGCATCCGTGATGCGCTGCATGGCCCGCGTGTATCCCGCCCCACCTCATTGCCCTCTTGCCTGCCTCGAACAAGCGTAACACCAAATCCATCAGACACGTGTCCTGCGGACCAGACTGCGGGCATGTGGCTTCATGGGACTTGTCGCACCGACCTTCAGATGGAACTCACCGAATGATCACCCGAAAGTTCGGCGATAAAGCGCGATCGCCTCAACGAACACACGGTCGGCGATCTCGGGATCGTAGCGCGCCCCCTCATCGCGCATGAAAGCGTGTTCGCCCGGTAGTTCGAGATAGGTATGTCGCACGCCGGATGTTTGCAGCGCTGACCGGATGATGCTTCGAGCCGGGCCAGGTACATGCGGGTCGCCGTCTCCGAACACCAGCAGCAACTCTGCCTTGATATCGGACAGCCGGGCGAGTGTGCCCGCATCGGGATCCGCTCCGAGTTTTCCGTTGTGCAGGCCGGTGGGGTACGCACACACCGCCGCGCGGCATCTGGTATCCAGTGCGGCTCGAAGCGCCAGGTGTCCGCCGATGCAGAAGCCTATGGCGCCAGCCGCGACACCTGAGGGATCCTGCTTCACGTCGTGACGTGTTTCGAAGTGATCGAACACAGCAGTGGCCGTGGCGTCGAAATGTGCCACTGGCGTGATGTGGGCCAGGTAGTTGCCGTGCATGCGGCCTGCGTCGTCATAAGCAATCACCAGGCCGGGCGGACAGGTTCGATGGTAAATCTCGGGCGCCGCCACCACGAATCCGTGTCCTGCCAATCGGTTCGCGGTCCGGCAGATCGGTCCCGTCAGCTGAAAGATCTCCGAGTACAGCACGATGCCCGGATACCTGGCACCTGACTGTGCCGGCTTGGGCACCGCGACATAGGTTCTGCAGGGAAAGCCGTCGATGCTCAGTTCAACGTTGGTCGTCGTGATTTGCAACTGGGTTCCCTCGAGGGCCAAAATTCTGAGCCGCCACAAATCCGAGCAGCATGGACGCCGCAACAGCAGCGTGCGAGCACGGCTCATGGGCAACTCGCTCGCTCAGGCTTTCTCCCGCGAGATTCGATCGAGCTCACCGAGAACGGCGGGCGACAGCGTCAGGGCGGCAGCAGCGATGTTCTCGCGCAGGTGCTCCAGCGACGAGGTGCCTGGGATCAGCAGAATATTGGGTGAACGGTGCAGCAGCCACGCGAGCGCCACCTGCATGGGAGTCGCCCTCAGCGACGCCGCCACTTTTGCCAACGTTGCCGACTGCAGCGGCTTGAATCCTCCCAGAGGGAAGAATGGCACGTAGGCGATTCCCTTGCCGGCGAGCTCATCGACGAAGGCATCGTCGTGGCGATGCGCCAGGTTGTACTGATTCTGTACGCAGACGATGTCGGTGATCAGCTGTGACTCCAGGTACTGACGGCGGCTGACGTTGCTGAGGCCGATATGGCGGATGAGTCCCTGCTTCTTGAGGCCCGCGAGCGTCTCCAGGTGTCCGGCAATCGATGCTTCATTCGCTCCGTGTGCCTCGCCGACCCGCAGATTGACGATGTCGAGCGCCTCCAGCCCCAGATTGCGCAGGTTGTCGTGTATTGCCGAGGCTATTTCCGAAGGCGAGAGCGCTTTGGGCCAGGATTTATCGGGACCGCGCTTGGCGCCCACCTTGGTCACGATGACCAGGTCTTCAGGGTAGGGGTGGATCGCTTCGCGAATGATCTGGTTGGCGATGTGCGGTCCGTAGAAATCACTGGTGTCGATGTGATTGACACCCAGCGCGATCGCCTCGCGCACGACCGCAACCGCCGTCTTACGATCCTTTGGTTCGCCCCACACCATGGGGCCAGTCAGCTGCATGGCGCCGTAGCCCAGCCGACTGAGCTTCGTGGATGTGCCCTTAAGAGTGAATGTGCCGCCCAGGTTCTGTTTAGACGACATGGCTTAGATCTTTTCCGCGCCCTTCCGGGCCATAATATCCGGCGCGGTAAGGCGCGCGGTCGTGCTGGATGACATGGGGGCCTCCCGCTGGCGATTCGAGAATAGTAGTCGCTTATCGAGCAGGTCGCATGGTCGGTCGAGAGCCGGCCGCGGCAGTCGTCAAAAATGCAACGCAGCCTTCAACACCAAGGACCGGGCAATGCGCACCTTTCTGATGGCATTGGCGATCGCACTCTTCAGACTTACCAGTCCCACGCACGCCCAGGAGAGCGCAAAGCCGATGCTCGGCGATGCCGGACTGGACACGACCGCGCAGAATCCGGCCATCAGGCCGGGCGATGACTTCTACGGCTACGTCAACGGCGCATGGCTGGACCGCGCGAGCATTCCGGCCGACAGGTTTGCCTATACGCGCCGCCTCGAAATGACGGATCGGGTCGAGGCAAGACTGCACGACATGATGCAATCCGGCGCCGCGCGCGCGCCGCATGAGCCGCACGATCTGGAAGGCAAGGTCGGCGCCTTCTACAAGGCATTCATGGATGAGGAGCGTGCGCAGCGGCTGGGGTCCGGCCCCATTGCAGCGGAGCTTGCCGCCGTACGGTCGAGCAAGTCCCGCTCCGCGCTGGCAGCGCGCATGGGCCGAACCCCCTTTGGGTTGGAAGCCACCTTCTTCGACCTTTCCATTGCGGCCGACCTCAGGAATTCCAAACGCTATGCGGTGTACCTGTCACAGGACGGGATCGGCCTGCCCGATCGCGACTACTACCTGCAGAGCGAGTTCTCAGAGCAGAAGGCCGCCTACCAGGCATACATTGGCGACATCCTGCGCTTGATCAAATGGCCCGAGTCGGATCAGCGTGCGAAGCAGATTGTCGAGCTGGAGACACGCATTGCGGAGGCCAGCTGGAGCAAAGTGCAGGATCGCGACGTCGATGCCACCTACAACCCGATGACGATTGCGGAGCTGGTGGCACTGGCTCCCGGGTTCGACTGGCACGCATTCCTCGCCTCGGCGCATCTCTCGACCGCCGCACGTGTGATCGTCGGTGAGCCGACGGCGTTTACGAAGATCGCGGCCGCATTTGCGCAGGCACCGCTGGCGACGCTGCAGGCATGGCAGGCTTTTCATGTCGCCGACAATGCGGCGCCCTATCTTTCCAGCGCATTCGCGGACGCCTGGTTTGGACTGCACCGCAAGCTGCTGTCGGGCCAGGAGCGTCAGGGCGAACGCTGGAAGCGCGCCATCGCGGCCGTCAGCGGCGACAATCTGGCGCAGGACGATCGCTTCGGCAACTTCGGGACCCTGGGATGGGGAGTCGGCCAACTCTATACGGCGCAGTACTTCCCGCCTGAGGCCAAGGCAAAAGTGGAGTCGCTCGTGCAGCACCTCATGGCCAGCTACCACCGCCGACTGGAGGCGCTGGACTGGATGAGCGCCCAGACGCGGGCAGAGGCGATCAAAAAGCTCGACACCTACACCGTCAAGCTGGGATACCCGGATCATCCGCGCGACTACACCTCCCTGGTCATCCGGGACGATGACCTCGTGGGTGACGTGCGGCGAGTAGCGGCGGTCGATTGGGACTTCTACGTCAAGCGCCTGCCATTACCGGTCGATCGCAGCGACTGGTCGATGACGCCACAGACCAACAACGCCTACAACGGCCTCATGCGCGACATCGTGTTTCCTGCCGGCATCCTGCAGTCGCCGATCTTCGATGCGAACGCGGACGCTGCCATTAACTATGGCGGGATCGGCGGCGTCATTGGTCACGAGCTCACGCACGGATTCGACGATCAGGGCCGCAAGATCGATGCCGGCGGCGAGCTGCGCGACTGGTGGACCGCCGAGGATGCGGCGAGCTTCAAGTCCCGTGCCGCGAAGCTCAGCGAGCAGTACTCGGCATTCCACCCGCTCGCGAGCGATGCCAGCGTGCACATCAATGGCGATCTGACGCTTGGAGAGAACATTGCCGACCTCGGTGGCCTGACCCTGGCGCTCGATGCGTATCACGCATCACTCGAAGGTAAGGCAGCGCCCGTAATCGACGGGCTCACGGGGGATCAACGCGTGTTCATGGGCTGGGCACAGGCCTGGTGCGGGAAGGTAACGGATGACTACGTGCGCAAGCAGGTCGTCAGCGATCCGCACAGCCCGAGGGCCTTGCGGGTCAATGGCGTGGTTCGCAATATCGATGCCTGGTACACGCTCTTCGGAGTGACTGCGGGCGATAAGCTATACATTGCGCCCGAAGAGCGCGTTCACATCTGGTAGGGAGATGGCTGCCATGACCCGATTCGCCGCTACCGGCCCGGTTGCCCCTGGAGCCTGGCTCGCCATAACGGCCGCCGCCGCGGTCGTCGCGCTATCTCCGTTGAAAGCTCGCGCGGAAGCCAAAGCCGATACCGGGCAACGGTCGGCGCAATGGTCCGCCTTCACGCAGAAGTTCGATGCTCTCACGGACCAGGAGAAGATAGTCGGCGCGGGGATCGTCCTGGTCAGGGATGGACGCATCGTGGCTCACCACGAGCATGGCCTGGCCGATCGGGCGCAGGGTGTGCGCGTGACGGCGCAGACCATCTATCACTACGGCTCGATCACCAAGACGCTCACCGCCATCGCCATCATGCAGCTGCGCGATCGCGGCCGGCTATCGCTCGATGACCGCATCACGACTTACATTCCTGAGCTGCGGCAGGTGCACAACCCGTTCGGCTCGATGGATGCCGTGACGCTGCGCATGCTGATGTCGCATTCGGCCGGCTTCCAGGATCCGACCTGGCCCTACAAAAAGGGCAAGCCGTGGGAGCCGTTCGAGCCGACCACCTGGAATCAGCTCGTGGCGATGTTTCCGTACCAGGAGGTGGCGTTCGAGCCGGGCTCGCGCTATAGCTACTCCAATCCGGGCTTCATCTACCTGGCACGCGTCATCGAGCAGCTCACGGGCGATCCCTGGGAGAGCTACATCCAGAAAAATATCTTCAGTCCCCTGGGAATGACGCGCAGCTACTTCCGCGCGACGCCTTACTACCTGGCCTCCGACCGCTCGCACAACTACACGCGCGTCAAGGACGCGAACGGCCTCGAGATCGTGGCCGACAACGGCGCCGATTTCGATCCCGGCATCACGATTCCCAATGGGGGCTGGAACGCGCCGCTGACCGACCTTGCCACCTATCTCGCCTTCCTGACCAACGCGACCCATGGTGATCCGGCCACTCAGCAGCTCTACGACACCGTGCTCAAGCACTCGACGCTGACCCAGATGTGGCAGCCGCTGTACAAGACCGAACAGGATGGCTCGGAAATCCCTGAAGACGCCGTCGGGCTATCGTTCTTTTCCGTGCGACACGGACAGACCGTATTCGTGGGGCACATGGGCAATCAGGCCGGATTCCGTGCCTTCCTGTTCCTGAATCCCAACACGGGCGCGGGTGTCATCGCCGCGTTCAACACCGACAGCGATCTGCCGCCGCCGTCGCGACCCACGCCCTACCAGCAGATCCGGGATCTCGCGCTGGAGCTGATTCAATAAATCGCGAGATGGTTGCCAAGGCATCAATTTCCGGTCCCGGCACCTTCAAAAGAAGGTCCGGACCGCCCCGACGACATCCAGCCGATCATCGACCAGCATGAGCAGCTGCCATCGTTCGAAGGTCGTGCAGGGATGCGCGATGCCCACCGCGATCATGTCGCCCACTTCAAAAGGCGCTTCGGACGCAATCTCCATGTGCGCGTGCTGATCATTGAGACTTTTGATGGAACATCCGTCAGGGATCGTTGCCGGCGCCCCCATCCCACCCGGCCGGAACCAGCGGACAGGCTGGGGCAAGCCCACGTCATAACCGACATCGCGCTTACCCATCGTCAGCAGCACCTTGTTCACATCGGGGCGCGATTGAACATACGACCAGACCTCGAGCGCCGGTTGCAGCCCTCCTGGCGGAACCGCCACGCGCCTTTCGCGCAGCACGCGTTCGAATTCCTGCGCGTAGCCAAAATGATCCTGAGTCAGGTAGCAACCCGAGCGCAGCACGCGCAACACCCGTCGCGAGAGGCGGATCGAGCCCAGCCCCGCGGCAACGAGATCGAAAAACGCACTGCCCCCGGCAGTCAGCACGATGTCGCCAGTGAATAGGCCGCGCGCGTCGATGGCCTGCGCCGCTTCGATGACGCGCATCATCAGCGACGCCACGGCCGTCGTGTCCGGCAACACACCCTCGAAGGCCTCGACGCCGGCGAGCATGAGACCCGGTACCGCCGCTATCGACTGCGCCACCTCCAGGGCACCGGGGAGAGTACGGCAGCCGGTTCGCGCGCCGGCAACGCCAATCTCCACCAGTACGCGCAAAGCCGGCGTCCCGTCCCGCACCTGCGCGGCGCGCGCTGCCAGCAGTGCCACCCCTTCGAGGCTGTCGGCCAATACGTAGAGCTCAAGCTCGGGATTCCCTTCCAGCGCCTTGAAGCAGGCGTCGACGGTTTGCCCGATGGGCTGATTGGCGAGGATGATTCGGCGCAACCCAAGGCCTAAGCAGACCGTGAGCTGCTGGGCGGTCGCCACCGTCATCGCCCAGGCACCGTCATGAAGCTGGCGTTCGAACAGTGCTGGCGCCATGGTGGTCTTGCCGTGCGGCGCCAGCAGCAGATCATGCTGACGCGCAAACGCCATCATCCAGGCGCTGTTGGCGGCAAGCGCCTCTGTCCGCAGCACCGCCAGTGGCAGCGGGCAGCTGCCCGAGAGGACATTCCAGCCCTGCCGTCCAACCTCACTGACGCGCAAAGGCGCCGCGCCGATCGGAATGCCCTTGGTCGTCGCATCGACGAACACATCGGCGGTCGGATCGTTCAGCGCGATCGGGTTCGGCGCGATCGGGTTGCTGTCGCCCATCCCTTAAGTTTAGCCGCGATGCCCGCATAGAATGGACCCAATGACAGCAGACCACCGCCGACCCGTCGCTCTCGCCCCAGGCTCCAGCCATCTTGTCCGCGTTCGCGGTGCTCGCGAACACAACCTGCACGACGTGGATGTCGACATGCCGCGCGACTCCCTGGTGGTATTCACGGGCATCTCCGGATCCGGCAAGTCATCGCTGGCCTTCGGCACGCTCTACGCCGAAGCCCAGCGGCGCTATTTCGAATCGGTGTCGCCCTACGCGCGCCGCCTCATCGACCAGGTGGGCGTCCCCGATGTCGACTCGATCGAGGGCCTGCCGCCCGCCGTGGCCCTGCAGCAGCACCGTGGCAGTGCAAGTTCCCGCTCGACGGTCGGCAGCGTCACGACACTATCGGATCTCATGCGCCTGCTCTATTCGCGGGCTGGTGACTACCCGCCGCGGCAACCGATGCTCTACGCGGAGGATTTTTCCCCGAATACGATTCAGGGGGCCTGTCCTACCTGCCACGGCCTGGGCCGAATATACGAGGTCACCGAACGCTCGATGGTACCCGACGACTCGCTGAGGATCCGCGAGCGCGCCATCGCCGCGTGGCCGCCTGCGTGGCATGGGCAGAACCTGCGCGACATTCTCGTGACGCTGGGCTATGACATCGACCGCCCGTGGCGCGAGCTGCCGAAAAAGGATCGCGACTGGATTCTCTTCACCGAGGAGCAGCCGACCGTGCCCGTGTACGCGGGATTCACGCCGGCCGAGACCCGCACGGCGTTGCGCCGCAAATCCGAGCCGAGCTACATGGGCACGTTCACGGGCGTGCGAAAGTACGTGCTGCACACCTTCGCCACCACTCAAAGCGCCCTGATGAAAAAGCGCGTGGCGCGATTCATGTCCGGCACGCTCTGCCCCGAATGCGCCGGCAAGCGCCTCAAGCGCGCGGCGTTGACCGTGAAATTCGCAGGACTGGACATCGGCGAGATATCGCAGCTGCCGCTGTCGAAACTCGCCGAGCTGCTCAAGCCCGCGGCAACCGGGGCGGCGCTGAACCGCGACGCCGCGCATCTGGCAGCCGCGCGCATGACACAGAACATGCTGGGGCGAATTGTGACGCTGCGGGAACTGGGGCTTGGATATCTGTCGCTCGACAGGATTACACCGACTCTTTCGCCCGGTGAGCTCCAGCGGCTGCGGCTCGCGACGCAGATTCGTTCGAACCTTTTCGGCGTCGTGTACGTGCTCGATGAGCCCTCCGCGGGTCTGCACCCGGCCGATACCGAGGCGCTGCTCGTGGCGCTCGACGCGCTGAAGCAATCAGGGAATTCGCTGTTCGTCGTCGAGCATGATCTGGAGGTTATGCGACACGCGGACTGGATCGTCGATGTCGGGCCGGGCGCCGGCGAACATGGCGGACGCGTGCTCTACAGCGGACCGCTCGACGGCCTGCGACAGGTGGCGTCCTCCCACACCGCCCGTTACCTGTTCGCAAACCCGATGCCGCCTCGCAAGGCCGTGCGTACGCCTGCGGGGTGGCTCAGGCTCAGCGGCATCACACGCAACAATCTGCGCGAGGTCGACGTCGAATTTCCCCTCGGCGTGTTCACGGTCATCACCGGCGTATCCGGCTCGGGCAAATCCAGTCTCGTGAGCCAGGCACTGGTGGAATTGCTGTCGGCGCAGATCGGACAGGCGTTGGAACCGCCCGCGGCGGATCTCGGCGCCGAGGAGAGCGAGGAGCCGGCTTTAAGTCCCTTGCAGCGCACGGCCGGACACATCATCGGCGGAGCCGAGCACATCAGGCGGCTGGTCACGATCGACCAGAAGCCCATCGGCCGCACACCGCGCTCGAACCTGGCGACCTACACCGGGCTGTTCGATCACGTCCGTCGGCTGTTCGCGTCCACGCCCGCAGCGCGCAAGCATCATTTCGATGCCGGCCGCTTCTCCTTCAACGTCGCCAAGGGGCGCTGCGCAACCTGCGAGGGCGAGGGCGCCGTGAGCGTGGAGCTGCTGTTCATGCCGAGCGTCTACGCACCCTGTCCGACCTGCAAAGGTGCCCGCTACAACGATGCCACGCTTAAAGTTCGCTATCGCGACAAAAACATCGCGGATGTCTTAGGCCTGACGGTAGGCCAGGCGTGCGAATTCTTCGCCGACGAGGCGGCGGTGATGCGGCCGTTGCGGCTGCTGTCGGATATCGGCCTGGAATACTTAGGGCTGGGCCAGGCCGCCACCGATCTGTCGGGCGGCGAGGCACAGCGCATCAAACTTGCCACGGAGCTGCAGCGCGTGCAGCACGGCAACACGCTTTATGTGATCGACGAGCCGACCATCGGCCTGCATCCGGCTGATGTCGACAAGCTCATGATTCAGCTCGAGGCTCTGGTGGATGCGGGCAATACGGTCATCGTCGCCGAGCACGAAATGCGCGTCGCGGCCGTGGCGGACTGGATCATCGATCTCGGACCGGGAGCCGGAGATCAGGGAGGCCGCATCGTCGCAATCGGCACGCCCGAGGCGGTCGCAGGGAATCGCGCCAGCCGCACAGCGCCGTACCTGGCCAGATTGCTGACAACCTCCTGACCAGCGCAACGCGGGCACTCATCGGATGCGGTATGGTGTGGGCGAGACAGAATGTCCAGAGGGCCGCAGAGCTTGAGCACTACCGCCGCTGGCGCTGCCGCATTCCAGGCGCCTTCCTCGTTCACGCGCTGGTATGTGTGCATCGCGACGTGTCTGATCTACGCCATCAACATCGCCGATCGGTACGTCGTATCCACCGTCCTCGAGCCGATCCGGCTCGAATTGCATCTCAACGATGCCGGTATCGCTTTTCTGACCGGTGTGCCGCTGGCATTGTTCTACGTCACGCTCGGCATCCCGATTTCCTGGCTCGCGGACCGTTCGAACCGCCGCAACATCCTGGCCGCCTCGTTGATCGTGTGGTCGGCGTTTACGGCGCTCTGCGGACTCTCGCGTAACTACTGGCAGCTGCTTTGCGGCCGCATCGGTGTCGGATCGGGGGAGGCGGGCGGCACGCCGCCGTCGAACGCCATTCTGGCGGACTATTTCCCCGCCGAGCGCCGCCCCATGGCCTTTGCCGTGCTTGCGCTCGGTGCGCCCATCGGCGCCTGGCTGGGCGCGGACATGGCCGGTATCGTGGCGCATGCCCACGGTTGGCGCGCGGCGTTCATCGTGCTCGGAATTCCCGGACTCATCCTCGGTGTGCTGGTGTTCCTGACCATCCGCGAGCCGCCGCGAGGCCGGCTCGATCTGGTCGGGAGTGCGTCGGGCAGCGGCACCCCGGCCCGTGCCTCACTGATCGAGTCCCTGCAGTGCGTCTGGCGGCATCGGGCGGCCTTCCACGTGATCATGGGCAGTGGGGTCTGCGCGCTGTGGGGCTGGGGATTGATCTGGTGGACCCCCACCTTCCTGATGCGCTCCTACGATCTCAACGTTGCACAGGCGGGCGAGGTGACCGGTACGATCCATCTGATCGGCGGCTCGCTGGCCACGGTGGCGACCGCATGGCTGCTTTCGCGCCCCTTCATGTTCGATCCGCGGCGTGTCCTGGCGCTGCTCGCGGGCGGCATAGGCCTCGCCACCATCCCATCGATCATCGCTTACTGGGCGCAGTCGCTTTGGCTCACCAAGCTGATGTTCTGGATTTTCATCCCGTCAATATACTTCTATATCGGCCCCTGCATGGCCCTGGTCCAGAATCTCGCGCCGCCGCACATGCGCTCGCTGTTCTGTGCCTGGTCGGTGCTGGTGGGCAACGTGCTGAACCTGATCGTTGCGCCGCAGGCCGTGGGATTCCTCAGCGACTGGTTCGCGGGCGCGCAGGGATCGAATTCCACATCTTTGCGCTGGGCGCTGCTGGTACTGGCGCCCACGGGATTCTGGGCGGCCTATCATCTGTATCTTGCACGGAGAACCGTCGTTGAAGATCAAACACGCGCAAGTCGCTATGCGTTCGCCTGACTGCCTGGCGGCACTGTTGGGCCTGGCCGCACTGCTGGGCCTGGCACTGACGCCGCAGGCAACTGCGGCGCAGATCCGCATCATCAATGACGATGCGCATTACCCCGAAGGCCCGATCTGGTATCAGGGCAAGCTCTACTACGTCGAATACGATCGCAATTCGGTGACGACCTGGGATGGCAAGCAGAACAGCGTATTCTCGATGGAGAAGGGCTGCGGTCATTCAGCCGTCGTGCCGACCGTCCGGGGTGATTTCATCGTCACCTGCTATGACAACGGTACGATTGGCCGGGTGGCGGCCGATGGGAAAGTCCTGGCGCCCTATACGCACGACAAGCAGGGCAATGCCTTCGTGGGACCGAATGATTTTGCTCCCGATGCGCGCGGTGGCATCTACTTCACCGCATCGGGCCATCCCGGGCCGGCCATCGACGGCAAGGTGTTCTATATCGGCGCGGACGGCACCATCACGCAGGAAGCCGTCGAGCTGCACAACGCCAATGGCATTGCAGTATCCAGGGATGGCAAGACGCTGTACGTGGTCGAGACCGACGACAACCGGGTGATCGGCTTCACGATTGCGCCCGACGCCTCGCTAGCAGCGCGGCGCGTGATCGTGAATCTCGACGAAATCACCAATCACGTGGTACACGTCTGGCCCGACGGCGTCAAAGTCGATTCCAAAGGCGATCTCTACATCGGCCAGAGTCCGCGCGCCGAGCACGTGCCGCTGGCGGGTGAGATATTCGTAGTCGACCCGCAGGGGAAGCTGCTGCGGACGCTGACACTGCCTTCGCTGCAGGTGCCGAACTTAGCCTTCAGCCCCGATGAAAAGACCCTGTACGTGACAGCGGTCGATCAGATCGACAAGTCACCCTTCCGCGGCAAGGTCTACGCCATTGCCAATGAATGAACACGGTGTTGCGCGGCTGCTGTCACCCCGCCAGCCAGCCGCCGTCCACCACCAGATTAGAGCCGGTGATGTAGGTCGCGCGATCGCTGGCGAGAAACACCGCCGCATTCGCGATGTCCTCGGGGCGGCCCAGCCGCGGCCACGGGGTTCGCCGCTGCGCGTTCTCGAGCAGCGCAGGATCAGTGGGCAGTCCGGGCGCCCCGGTCACAATCTTCCCGGGCGAGATGCAATTGCAGACGATCAGGTCCCGGGCGTAGTCGACGGCGATCTGCCGCGTGAGATAGATGGCGCCGGCCTTGCTGACACCGTAGGGCGGATCGCGCGGGCAGGTAACGATGCCCTGCTGCGATCCCAGGTTGATGACGCGTCCGCGCACCTCGTGGCGCGGCTCCTGCGTGATCATCTGCTCGATCGCGCGTTTGCAGCCGTAGAACATACCGGTCAGATTGACCTCGAGCACGCGGTGCCATTCTTCGCTGCTGGTCGCAAGCAACGGCGTGCCGGAATAGGTGGCGGCGTTGTTGACCATGATGTCGAGGCGTCCATGGCGCGCGACAGTGCGGCTGATCAGCCCATCCACATCCTCCCAGCAGGAGATGTCGGTCCGCTCGTAATCGGCATGAGCGTGCGCGCGCGCGATCAGTTCGACGGTGGTCGGGCCGCCCTCGATCGGCTGCTCGGTGATATCGGCAATCGTCACTTGCGCGCCCTCGCGTGCGAAGCCGACGGCGATCGCGCGACCAATACCTGAACTCGCCCCCGTGATGACGGCGATCTTCCCTTCGAGTTGTCCATTCATCGGTGTTGTGTTCCATCGTTGGGTTGCAAAGTTCAACGACCCGGGCACCTTACCTGAGGCAGGCGTCAATGGAGCGATCGCGTCGTGAGAGAACCGGATCTCAACCTGGCGACAGCGCTGTTCGACTCGCTGAGCCGGGAGACCCGACAGGGCCGCGGCATCGTACGCGACAGTTACGGGGCGGGCGAACAGGCCGCGCACGACATCATGCGCAACGCGGCCGAATCCATCGGGCTGGAGATTGCGATCGACGCCATCGGCAATCTGATGATGACACTGCCGGGACGCGATCGCAGCGCGGCCGGAGTCCTGATCGGCTCGCACCTGGACAGCGTGCCGCAGGGAGGAAACTTCGATGGCGCCGCGGGCGTGGTCGCCGGACTGAGTGTCGTATCGGCCATGCGGCGCGCGGCGATCGAACCTGCGTGCGACCTCACGGTCATGGGTATTCGCGCCGAGGAATCCTCGTGGTTCGACATTTCCTATCTGGGCAGCGGCGGCGCCTTCGGCTTGCTCGATCCGGCCTGCCTGCTCATCGCGCGTTCCGATAATGGACAATCGCTTGAGGCCACGCTGCGCCAACGGGGTTTCGATCCGGGCGCGATCCGGGAGCGGCGGCGCCTGCTCGATCCCTCCAGGATTCGAGCCTACCTGGAGCTGCACATCGAGCAGGGGCCGGTACTGGTGGCAGAAAACCTGCCGGCCGCCGTCGTCAGCGGAATTCGCGGCTGCAAGCGCTTCCGCAACGCGCGCTGCATCGGTGAATACGGCCATTCCGGCTCGCTCGAGCGACGGCATCGTCACGATGCGGTCGCGGCAACGGTGGCGTTGCTGCATCACCTCGAGTCCGTGTGGCTCGAGCAGGAACGCGCGGGCGCCGATCTGGTCATGACCTGCGGAGAGTTCTTCACCGATCCGGCGATGCACGCACCCAGCAAGATTGCCGGTGAGACGCGCTTTGTCATCGACATTCGCAGCCAGTCGGATGCCACCATGGACGCGGTCGCGGCCGAGGCATTGCACGCGGCGCAGCGCATTGGCGGGGATTACCGGGTGCAATTCGATCTGGGCGCGACCAGTGATTCGCCGCCGGCGATCATGGATGGGCGCCTGCGGCGGGCGCTGATGCATTTATTGGAACGGCCGTTCGAGATGGCCAGCGGTGCCGGGCATGATGCGGCGATATTCGCCAAGATGGGTATACCGACCGGCATGATCTTCGTGCGCAACGAACACGGCAGCCACAATGCCGAGGAGGCCATGGCGATGGAGGACTTCGCGGTGGGCGCAAGGGCGCTGCTCGGGTTGCTGCTGGACCTGCCGCTGTGACGCTGCTGGTCACCGGCGCCACCGGTTTTGTCATGAGCGTGCTCGTGCGCGAGTGGCTGCGGGCCGATCCGGCAGCGCGCGTCGTGGCGCTCGATGTCTCCCCGCCCGATGCGGCGGCTCAACGCTACTTCGAGCCGGTGGCCCACCGACTGACGCTCGTGATTGCGGACCTGATGCAGCCGGAGCAGTGGCACACGGCATTGAAGGACCACGACATCACGCACATCGCGCACGGCGCCACGGTGACGCCGATCTCGCGCGGCTCGGTGGCTGAGCAGCATTCGGAGCCCGAAGCGCAGGATCCGCGGCGTATCATCGAGATCAACACCATGGGAACCGTGGCACTGCTCGAATGGGCGCGCACGCTGCCGGATCTGCGCCGTTTCATTACCGTCAGCACGGGCGGGGTCTATAAGGAGCACGGGCCGGATCGGCCCGGCGAGCCCCTTCCAGAGGACGGCTATGTGATGCCGCGGCGTCTCTACGGCATTTCCAAGCTGGCCGCCGAGCTCATCACCGAACGCTATGGCGATCTGTTCCACCTGTCGACCGCCTCCGTGCGGCCCTCGTCGGTCTTCGGTCCGATGGATCGCCTGACCCAGACCCGCAACTACCGGCACGTGCCCAACCGGATTGCGCAGCTCGCGCTCAACGGCGCAGGCTGCGTGCGCGTCAACACGCTCGATGCCATCGGCGACTACGTCCACGTCGAGGATGTGGCGCGTGCGATCATCGCGCTCATGGCCGTGCCCAGATTGCGCTACAGCTGCTACAACATTGCCGCAGGACGAACCAGCAGCATCCGCGACATCGTCGGCTGGGCGGCGGAGAAAGTGCCTGGATTTACGGCCGAAGTCGTCGCGCCCGAACTTGCCGACGTGCTGCAGGACGCGACGCTGCGTGACGGCATGTGGGGTGCCTATGATATTTCGCGCATCTGCGCCGAGACGCCCTGGCGGCCGCGCGACGCGCGCGAGGCCATGCATGCCTACATGGACTGGCTGGTCGCCGAGCGGCGTGCCAACGTCGCGATTGCCGCCGGCGCGGCCGAATGAGTCCACGTGAGCCCGCATGAGCCCAAATGAATGATACGAGCTATCCGCGCGACCTGATCGGCTACGGCGCGCGGCCCCCGCATCCGCAATGGCCGGGCGAAGCGCGCATTGCCGTCTCCTTTGTGCTCAATCACGAAGAAGGTGGCGAGATGTGCGTACTGCATGGGGACGAGACTTCCGAATCGGTTCTCACCGATCTGGTCGCGACGCCGCGGAGTCGGGCGCGCGACCTCAATGTGGAATCCATCTTCGAGTACGGCTCGCGCGTGGGCTTCTGGGAGATCATGCGCATCTTCCAAAGCCGCAAGGTCGAGGCCACGATTTTCGCCGTCGGCATGGCACTGGAGCGCACGCCGCAGATCGCCGAGGCGATGGCGCAGAGCGGATTTGAAGTGGCCTGCCACGGTCAACGCTGGATCGATTACCAGTCCGTGCCGGAGGATGAAGAGCGCGCGCACATGAGGCGCAACATCGAGGTCATTACACGCCTGATCGGCCGTCGACCGCTGGGCTGGTACACGGGCCGCCCCGGGCCAAACACGCGCCGGCTCGTGGTCGAGAGCGGCGGCTTTCTGTATGACAGCGACGCTTACAACGATGATCTGCCCTTTTGGACCCGGATGGCCGGCCGCGCTCACCTGGTTGTGCCGTATAGCTTCGACAACAACGACAGCCGGCTGCAGCGCGGCGGCGACTTCGCCACCGGCGAGGAGTTCTTTCGCTACAACCGCGATGCCTTCGATTGGCTCTATCGGCAGGGCAGGGAAGGCCGGCCCCGCATGATGTCCGTCGGGCTGCATGCGCGGGTGATCGGTCGCCCGGGCCGCATTGGAGCCCTGGAACGCCTGCTCGATCACATGCTGGGACACGAGGGCGTATGGTTCTGCAGCCGCGCGGCGATCGCGCGCCATTGGACCGGGAAATTTCCGCTGTCACCGCCCGGATAACCGCGGCTCAGGCCTCCTTTGGGAGCTCTCGCTGCGGCGCAACAATGCCGGACGCAGATCCGTTATGTCGCAATTGACAATCATTCTCATTCGTAAGTACTCTAGTCGCGTACTCCATGGGTTGCCGGTCCCCCCGGCAGGGCATAAGGCTCGCGATGTATATTTGTCTGTGTCACGGAATCACCGATCGCCAGATTCGCCGCGCTGTCGAGCAGGGGTGCTCGACGCTGGGCGACGTGCAGCAGCAGCTGCCCGTGGGTGGATGTTGCGGACGGTGCGAGCCGGCGGCACGCGAGCTGATTCGGGAACACGCCACGCAGGCGGCTCAGCGCACCGAAGCCGCGTTCGCTTAAGATCGCAGGCCCTTGGCTTAAGCCAGGGAGCGCGCGCGCGCGCTTTCCGGCACCGGAGTCGTTGCATCATGAAGGGTGATCTAAAAGTCATCCAGCACCTCAACGTGGTGCTGAAGAATGAACTGACCGCCATTAACCAGTACTTCCTGCACTCTCGCATGTATGGCAACTGGGGCCTCAAGCGCCTGCAGGATCACGAGTACCACGAATCCATCGACGAAATGAAGCACGCGGATCGGCTCATCGAGCGCATCCTTTTTCTCGAGGGGCTGCCCAATCTGCAGGACCTCGGCAAGCTGCTGATCGGCGAGACCGTGCCCGAAATGATCGAGTGCGATCTGAAGCTCGAACGCGCAGCGCATGTGGATCTGCGCTCGGCCATGGCCGACTGCGAGCGGCTCGGTGACTATGTCTCGCGGGAACTCTTCAAGAACATCCTCGAATCCGAGGAAGACCATATTGATTGGCTGGAGACCCAGCTCGATCTGGTTGCGCGCGTGGGACTCGAGAATTACACGCAGTCGCAGATGGGAAATTCGGGCAGCAGCTGACGAGAGCCGACCATGTCCAGTCCAGGGGAATCGGGCGCCAAGGTGGCCGCCGCAGCGGTCGATGCGCTGGCATATCCGGCGATCTATTCGCGCACCTCGGTGGTTCTGCACTGGCTGATCGCGCTGTTCATTGCATGTGGGTTCTCGCTGGGCGCCTATATGGTCGACCTGCACGCCAGCCCCACCAAGGTACGCCTGTTTGCCTATCACAAATGGATCGGCATGACCGTGCTGGCTCTGGTACTGATCCGCTCCGTCTGGCGACTCACGCACACTCCTCCCCCCGAAGTCCCGATGCCGCGCTGGCAGCTGCTGGCCGCACGGTGGACGCACTACCTGCTCTACCTGCTGATGATCGCGACGCCGCTGTGCGGCTGGCTTTATACATCCGCCACCGGCTATCCGGTCGTTTACCTGAAACTCTGGCAATTACCCGATCTGGTGCACAAGAATAAGCAACTGGCGGACGTGCTGGGCGAGGTTCACGCCAATCTGGCCTGGGCGCTGCTGTGCCTGGTGGCACTGCACAGCGCCGCGGCACTGAAGCATCATTTCATCGATCACGACTCGACGCTGCGGCGCATGCTCGCCTGGCGCCGGTCCTGATCAAACCAGGAGTAGCGCAATGGCACGGTCGTTGGCGATGACAGTAAGCGGTTCGATGCTGCTGGCGGCCTTCGTGGCGGGCGCTGCCGGCACCGCCAGCATCGATGCGGGCAAGAGCACCATCATCGCCACCTTCCGGCAGGAGAACGTGCCGGTGGACGCGGATTTCAAACGCTTCAGCGGCCACATCGACTACGATCCGGCACTGACCAACGCGTCCAAGGCGGCCATCGAAGTGACCACCGGCAGCCTGGATCTGGGCTCGGAGGACTATAATTCCGAGGTCCGCAAGAAATCCTGGCTCGATAGCGGTACTTACCCCACGGCCACATTCATTTCGACCTCCATCAAGCCGGGGGCGGCAGGGCATTTCGATGCGACTGGCGTGCTGACGCTCAAGGGCAAGACGCAAACGCTGACCGTGCCGGTCAGCGTCGGCAAGGCGGGTGCGGCGACGAGCTTCGATGGGGAACTGACGATCTCGCGCGCGTACTTCGGCATCGGCGACAAGGACTGGAACGACGTGCTCGACGACAAGGTCCGTGTGAAGTTCCACATCATCGAATAAGACAGCGACGGGGGACCGACCATGAAACTCATCACAGCCATCATCAAGCCCTTCAAGCTCGATGAAGTGCGCGCGGCGCTATCGGATCTGGGCGTATCCGGCATGACGGTTACCGAGGTCAAGGGATTCGGTCGGCAGCGCGGTCATACCGAGCTCTACCGGGGCGCGGAGTACGTGGTGGACTTCGTGCCCAAGGCGCGCATCGAGATCGCGGTAAGGTCCGAGGTCGTCGATCAGGTGGTCGATGCCATCGTCAAGGCTGCCAAAACGGGCAAGGTCGGCGACGGCAAGATTTTCATCACCGACGTCCAGCGCGTCATCCGCATCCGTACCGGCGAGACCGACAAATCCGCTCTCTAGGACCTCCAGGGCGCTAGCCGCGACCTCTAGCCGCGACGATAGATGCTGTGCAGGATGATCTTGCCGACGACGGGATCGTCGAACTGCTGCGTCAGGGTCAGGGCACCCGTGGCCGGATTGGCCTCATAAGTATCGATCCGTTTGGCGCGCGGACTGCTGTAGCTGGATTTCATGACGAACGCATCGTGGCTCCAGGTGGCGGAGATGCGCGCAGTCCCGTACTCATCGATGCGAGAGAGGCCTTCGCCGAGACGGTAATCGCGCGGCGGCAGCTCATCCTCCGTAATGGTCACGAGATCGGAATCGGCCGCAAGTACCAGCAGCGCCGGCGGATCCAGGGCTTCCTGCAGGCGAGCGCGCAGGCCGCGAAAATCCGGGCCGATGAATCCAGGTCCGCCGTAGCGATCGCCCGGAGTATCGAAGCTGTAATCCGGTCCATCGGGCGGGATGTCACGGTCGGCGACAGCGTCACGGTCGGGCCCGTAGCCGTACTTCGCCAGCCGACGGCGCAGCTTCGACTCGGCGGTGTGCATGGCCTTTGCGATGGTGGCATCCGGATCGTCACTGGCGGATTTGTCGAGGCGCCAGCTGCCGATCACATGCGTATCGGGAGGGGCCGTGGTGACGGTTTCACAGGCGCTGAATGCGCCGGTGACCAACGCCGCACCGAGAAGAGTGCGCACCCAGCGGCGATTAGAGACAGGGGTTCTGGACATCAGTGGCATCAGACCCGCGCAGGCGCCGATCGTTCTGGGCGGCACAGTAGGGGGCCCGGGCGGACCTGTCAAACCGCACCGCCGCCGCTACACTGCCCTCCATGTATCGCGCCTGTCTTTATCTGATCGCGGGCTGGTCGGGCTTCTTCGTCATGGGAATCGAGCTGCTCGGCGGTCGCCTGCTGGCGCCTTACTTTGGCAGCAGCATCTACGTCTGGGGCGCCATCATCACGGTGTTCATGCTGGCGCTGTCGCTTGGCTATCTGGCCGGCGGTCGCGCGTCACTGGCGGCTCCCAGTCTCAAACGCCTGGCGCTGATCCTGATCACCGGCGCGGCCGCCACGGTGCCGGTACTGCTGTTCGGCGATGTGCTGCTCGAGCGGCTTTCGGCACAGGTGCCCGATCCGCGATTCGGCTCGCTGCTGGCCGCGGCGCTGCTGTTCCTGCTGCCGACCGGCATTTCGGGCATGGTGTCGCCCTACGCGGTGAGACTGCTCGTCGCCGATCGCGCCAGTGCCGGGCATCATGCCGGCAAGCTCTACTTCGTCTCGACCTTTGGCAGTGCCGCCGGCACGCTGGCAACCTCGTTCTACCTGGTGCTGTATCTCGAGGTGAATCAGATCCTGCTGCTCATGCTGGCCGTCTCGGTGGCCGTGGCCGTCATCGCCTGGCTGCTGCCGGCCGTTGCCGAATCATGAGAGCGCTTGCGATGCTGCTGGCCGTGCTGGTGCCGGCCGCGGTCCTCGCCGACCCGCCGCTGATTCATTCTGAACGCTCCCTCTACCGCCAGGTGTTCGTCTACGGTGACAGCTATACGCGCTGCCTGTGTTTCACGCGCGAATGCAAGATTGGCCGTCAATCCTGCATCGATCTGAAGCAGCCCAGCCGGCTCATGTTCGAGTACACGCAGATGATGCTCGGGTCGTTGCTGCTCGATCCGGATCCGCGAAGCATCCTGATCATCGGGCTCGGTGGCGGCACGCTGCCGCGCACGCTCGGCAGGTTGCTGCCCGACGCCGACATCGATGTGGTGGAGATCGATCCGGCCGTGGTAAGCGTGGCGGCGCAGTATTTCAACTACCAGCCCGGCGCGCACCAGCACGTTTACGAGGAAGACGGGCGCGCTTATGTGAGGCGCATGCTGCGCACGGACAAGCGTTATCAACTCATCATGCTCGATGCCTACGACAATCAGTACATTCCCGAGCATCTGCTGACGCAGGAGTTCCTGACGCAGGTACGTTCGCTGCTGGCTCCCAACGGCATCGTGGC
>Ga0182030_10008311_pt1 | contig 21527 bp, 18 predicted proteins | sample 812S3MmetaG_FD_121299 | JGI IMG/M metagenome (GOLD analysis project Ga0182030, IMG submission 121299) | Permafrost microbial communities from Stordalen Mire, Sweden - 812S3M metaG (Illumina Assembly) | ecosystem: Environmental > Terrestrial > Soil > Wetlands > Permafrost | place: Sweden...
CGCTCGACGCGCTCGGACGCTCCCCCGCGCTGCTGCTCGTCATGGCTCCCTTCCTCTCCAAAGCTCGCTGAAGAGCCGGTCAACCCGGGACCGGCTTCTGCGATAATCATCACATCACACCCTCCGCTCGCCTGGGCTGAGTCAGCGCGCGGAGGCTTCTACCTCGAACCTAAGACGCACCCTCTAGAGTCGCACGCCCGGGCGGAGCTTGGAAAGGCCCGCCTCAGCGGTGCGAGCGAGCGGCGGACGAGCTCGTGCGCGTCCTCTCCAGCGCGCCCTGCCATCGGGTGAGGTGTGCGGCGCGGTCGGGTCCGGACATGTGCGGCTCGAAGCGGGTGCCCACCGCCGCCATGCGCGCCACCTCCTCCAGGCCGGAGAAGAGGCCCGCGCCGATGCCTGCGAGCATCGCCGCGCCCCGGCCGGTCGACTCGACGTCGGTCGGGCGCTCGACTGTCACATCGGCGACATCGGCCTGGAACTGCATGAGAAGGTCGTTCGAAGCGGCGCCGCCGTCGACGCGAAGGCGGCGGAGGGGGCGGCCGGCGTCCCTGGCCATGGCGTCGAGGAGGTCGCGCACCTGGAAGGCGATGCCCTCGAGGGTGGCTCGGGCAAGGTGGGCGGCAGTCGTACCGCGGGTGAGACCGGTGATGGTGCCGCGGGCGTCCTGGTCCCAGTGGGGCGCGCCGAGGCCGGCCAGGGCCGGGACGAAGACGACGCCGTCGCTGGAGGGGACCTTCCGCGCCAGGGCCTCGATGTCCTTCGCGCTTCCGATGAGGCCGAGGCCGTCCCGCAGCCACTGGACGGCGGCTCCGGCGATGAACGCGCTTCCCTCGAGGGCGTACGTCGTCTTCCCGGCGATGCGCCACGCCGCGGTGGTGACCAGGCCGTGCTCGCTGAGGATGGGCCGCTCGCCGATGTTCATCAGCGCGAAGGCGCCCGTCCCGTAGGTGCACTTGGCGTCGCCCTCGGCAAAGCAGGCCTGCCCGAAGAGCGCCGCCTGCTGGTCGCCGGCAATCCCGGCGATGGGGATGCCGTCCGGCAGAAACCCCACCCCGGCGGTGTGCCCCACGACCTCGGCGCTCCCGACGATCTTCGGCAGCACGCTCTCGGGGACGTGGAACGTCGCGCAGAGCTCGGGGTCCCACTCGCCGCGTGCGAGGTTCATGAGCAGCGTGCGAGACGCGTTGGTCACGTCGGTGGCGTGCACGGCGCCGCCCGTCAGCTCGCTCACGAGGAAGCAGTCGATCGTGCCGAAGGCCAGCTCGCCCTTGTCGGCCCGGGCGCGGGCGCTCGGCACGTGGTCGAGGAGCCAGGCGATCTTGGTCGCGCTGAAGTAGGCGTCGATGACGAGCCCCGTCTTCTCGCGGACGCGCGCGACGGTGCGCGGGTCCTTCTTCAGCTCGTCGCAGACCTCGGCCGTGCGGCGGCACTGCCACACGGTGGCCAGATCGATGGGCTTGCGGCTCCCCCGCTCCCAGACGACCGTCGTCTCTCGCTGGTTGGTGATGCCGAGGGCGGCCACCTCGTTCCCCCCGATCCCGGCCGCCTTCAGCGCCCCGGTCACGCTCGCCTCGACGCTGGCCCAGATCTCCCGGACGTCGTGCGAGACCCAGCCCGGCTTCGGGTAATGCTGCGGAAACTCCGTGTTGACGCGGCCGAGGGTGGCGCCCTCCACCGAGAGGACGAGGGCGGTCGTTCCGGTCGTTCCCTGGTCGATGGCGAGCAGGGTTCCGGGCTTGGACGTCGGCTTGGACATGGCCCAGGGAGGTTCAAAGAGACGTTCACTCGCCGTCAAGGGTCGTTTCACGCGACAATGGTCCTGACCGGATGGACCGAGACCCGTTCGATCTCGTCGGGGACACGCTGGACGGCCAGTTCCGCGTCGTCTCGTTCGCCGGCGAGGGCGACCTCAGCGTCGTCTACAAGGGGCACCACATCGGCGTCGACGCGCCCGTGGCCATCAAGTGCCTCGACCTGCCGACGACGCTCGACGGCGCCCTCGTGCGTCCGCTGGTCGAGAGCTTCCGCGAAGCGAGTCGCCTTCACTACCGCCTCGCGCGCGGCAACCTGAACATCGCCCAGAGCATCGCCAGCGGATCGACCCTCGCGCCGGCCACCGGGATGATCGTCCCCTACCTCGTTCGCGAATGGTTCGAGGGGGAGTCGCTCGGCGCGGAGCTCGTGCGGCGGCGCGGGGAAGGGAAGAAAGGGCGCAGCGTCGACGAGGTGGTCGCCCTGCTCGATCCCGCCGTCGACGCCGTGGCGTACGCGCACGCGCAGGGGGCGCTCCACTTGTCGATCAACCCCAGCAACCTGTTCCTCGCGGAGCGGGCCGGCAAGCGCTCGCTGAAGGTGCTCGACTTCGGGGTCTCGCGCGTGATGAACGATCTGGCGCAGGAGATCCCGCCGGAGTCGCGCCCCGCGGGCCTGCGAGTGCTCTTCCCGGCGTACGCGGCGCCGGAGCAGCTCGACACGACGGTGGGCAAGCTCGGGGCGTGGACGGACGTCTATGCCCTCGCGCTCCTCATGATGGAGCTTCTCTCGGACCGCGTCGTCATGGCGGGGCAGGAGACCGGGGCTCTCGTGGAGCGCGCGCTCGACGAGCAGCGTCGGCCGACCCCGCGCACCCACGGCCTGGAGCTGCCGCGGAACCTCGACCTGGTCCTCACGCGCGCCGTCGCCCGCGCGCCGGGGCGCAGACAGAAGAACGCGACGGACTTCTGGAACGACACGAAGACGTCGCTGCGGGGTGCCACGTCGCGCGGGATGAGCGCAGCGCGCGCGCCGTCGAAGCCGACTTCGACGGCGGTGGGGACGGCGCCTCCGTCGTCGCCGGCGGTGGTCGGAGCCGTGCCGGGCAAGCGGCTCCGCATGCCGTCCGTGCCCAGCCTGGAGACGATCCCGATGGGGTTCCATCCGGGCACTCCCACGGGGCCGACGTACGTCCCCCTTCCGCTTCCGGCCGTCGAGGCGAAGCAAGAGGACCTCGACCAGCCCCCCGTGCACGTCGTCGCCACCCCGCCTCCGCCGCAGGCGGCGACGCCAGCGCTCCCGCCGGTCATCGTCGCGATGGACACTCCGTTGCCCCTGCCGGCTCCGCCTCCGCCTCCGCCACCGCCGCCTCCGGAGCCGTTGCCCCCGCCGCTCCCTCGACGGATGCCGCAGTCGCCGACGTTCCCGATCATCGAGCCGCCCGTGAGAGAGCGACGCTCGAGTGCGCTCCTCGCGTCGCTTCTGACCGGGGTAGTCGGGGCATCGTTGGGGGTGGGGCTCGTCGTCGCCTTCATGCGTCACGGGGCGACGCACGTGTCGCCCGGCCCGACGGCCACCGCTTCCGCGTCGGCGTCCGCAGCGCCTCCCGCTTCCGCGTCGGCCTCGGCGTCCCCCTCGGCCTCGGCGTCCGCGTCCGACACCACGAGCGGGCTGCCTCCCACGGCGCACTTCCCGGCCGGGACGGCGAAGCAGGCGCTCGACACCGCGTCGAAGGACATCAGTCACTGCAAGCGCGGCAAGGTCTGGGGCATCGCCTCGGCCAACGTCACCTTTGGCAACGACGGCAGCGTCGCGCACGTCGCGATCAGCGTCCCCTTCACCGGGACGTCGACCGGCCAGTGCGTGTCCGACGCGCTCTCGACGGCGAAGGTGCCGCCGTTCGCGGGCAAGCCCGTCGTCGTCGCGTACCGGTTCTTCGTGCCGATCAAGTAGCGTCAGTTGGAGCCCTGGCAGGTCACGCCGACGTCTGCCGAGGTGTCGTTGTTGGTCCGGCACTCGTGCCAGCTCGGGTGCGGCGTCGTCGTGTCGTCCACGACGGCGTAGACCGGGGTCGCGCCCGTCGTGACGCCCGCGGGCGGCGTGGGGAGCGGCAGGACGAGCGTCTCCGACTCGGCGGGATAGAGAGGAATCAGCGTCGTCATCGAGCCGAGCTTGGTGCCGCCGGGCGCCGTCCCCGAGTAGAAGCCGACGACGACGCCAGCCGGAAGCGCCGCCTGACCGATGTTGCGCACCGTGGCCTCGAGCGCGAACGGCGTGCCGCACACGGGACCGACGGAGACGACGGCGTCGGGCGCCGCGAACTCGCCGCCCGGCTGCTTGTTCTGGCGGAAGTTGTTCAGGCCGGGCTGCGTCCAGTTGGGGAGCTCCTGCTTGGGGATGGTGCCGTCGTCGTTCACGTTGGTGATGTGGTACGGGTGCTCGTTCCAGATGGACCGCGTGCGGACCCACGTCAGGCTGGGGTCGCTGAAGACGCGCACTCCCGACTGCGCGATATTCGTCCCGTCGTTACACTGGTACTCGGCGTTGCCGCTGGCGTACGCGTTCGACACGACGACGATGTCCGCGTGGCCGTCGTTGTCGACGTCGGCCACCAGTGGGTACTCGATGAGCGTCCCCGTGGTGTTGCACGTCGTGAAGATGACGTTCCCGGTGGGCCCCTCGTAGACGCGCAGGTGCTCCTCGTCCGAGTAGAGGACCTCGGCGATGCCGTCTCCGTCGAAGTCGAAGATCGAGCTCCCGGTCGCCGCGGACGAGCAGTCGGTCGTCGTCGCCGTCCACAGGATCGTGTTGGGGTTGGTTACTGCCGGCGTGATGACCTTGCTCCCGTCGATGACGCAGTAGGCGATGCCTCCCGCGAGCGCGACGTCCGGCGTCCCGTCGCCGTTGAAGTCGGCCACCGTCGGCGGTCCACCGCCCGTCGTGTACCCGGCGCTCCCGACGGGGCAGTGCTGCGGGGTGGTCCCGTTGATGTCGACGCCCTGGCGCACCCACGAGAACTTCGCGGCCTGGGTCGCGTCGTAGTGCCAGAAGGAGACGGTGTGCGTCGCGCTGTAGACCGCGACGATCTCCGGCTTGCCGTCCTTGTCGAAATCCCCGACCGCCGGCCAGTTGCCCGGCGTGAGGGTGTCGACGAAGAGCGTGCCGTCGGCGTGAAAGCCCTGGCTCGACGAGACGATGTCGAGCTTGCCGTCGCCGTCGATGTCGCTGACGACGAACAGGCCGAAGGACTTGGCGACCTTGATCGCGCCCGTCGCGCCGTCGAGCACCCCGCCCTCGACGACGACCTCCGGCATCCCGTCCTGGTCGAGATCGGCAATCGAGGGCATCTGGCACTCGACCGCGGTGCTCGCCCAGTAGAGCGTCCCGTCGCCGTGATAGGCGTGCACCGTGCCGTCGGCGGCGCAGGCGACGACCTCGTTGCCCGCCTTGCCGTCGATGTCGCCGCCCGCGAGCTGCCCCTGCGGATAGATGAGGGAGGGAACCGACCAGCGGTCGACGAGCTTGCCGCCCCGCACGGAGATGGCGTGCAGCGTGCCATTGGAGGTGTACGCGCCGCCCGTGAACGACGTGAAGACGATGTCCGGGATGTCCCGCTCGTTGACCTTGCCGTCGCAGTTGGTGTCCTCGAGCGGTAGGATAATGGGCGCCATCATCACGTCGCTCGAGAAGGGCGTCGTGATGTCTCCGCCCCACGCGTAGGCGAGCGCCGGCGCGAACGTCCCCGTCGGCGGGTGGTACTCGCACTGCTCGAGGCACGTGAGCGCGCCGGAGTCGGGGATGCCCGCGTCGGAGGCGCAGACGGGAGGGGAGGGGAGGCAGCGCCCGGTGAGGAGGGTCGCGCCGCCGACGCACCCCGCCGCGTCGGGCCCCGCTTCGACGACGCCCGCGTCGCTTGCGGTGCCGAGCGAGTACTCGCAGTACTGCCCGGCGGCGCAGTCGCTGGAGTCGACGCACGTCGCGCCCGGCGTGACGCACGCCTGGAACGAGCACACCTGGCCCGTCGTGCAGCACGCGCTCCCACACGCGGACGTCGACGCGCAGCACGTCCCGCCGGCGCAGACGCCGCCGTCCCCGCACGCCGCGCCGTTGATGCAGGCTTCGCCGTCGGAGAAGGTGTGGACGTCGCTGCCGCCGTTGCCGTCGGACGTCGTGACGTCGCTCGTCGATCCGTCACCCCCGGCGGGGAAGCTCTTTCCGCTCCCGCTCCCGCAGGCCGGCGCGAACGCGAGACCCGCGGCCATGATGCTGGCGAGACCGATGGCGAGGCGAGCAGGGCGCATTCTCGAAGCGTAGCGCCACTCTCCGTCGGCGTGCAGGCTCGCACGCCGACATTCGTGCACGGCGCGCTCAGTCCGCGACGTTGAACTCCGCCCGGCCGACCAGCTGGTTATCCTCGGTCTCCACGTCGACCGACCAGGGGCCCACGAGGTTTCCCGGCAGGTCCTTGCCCGTGAGCGACGAGCGGAGGCGCACGGTGCCCTTCGGTCCGGCGATGCGCGAGGTCTCCTCGGTCGACCGGTGCACCTCGACGCCGTCGTGACGCCACACGTGCCGCAGGCGATCGCCCTTGCCGCCCGGGACCACCACCTCGGTGACCGCGACGAGCTCCTGGATGACCGACGGGTGCAGCGTCTTGACCTCCATCGCCAGTCGCCCGTCGGCGAGCTGCTTGGGGCCTACCGCCGCGGACGAGACGTACATGGGGACCGGCGGGATCACGCTGCGAGCCGCGTACGCGAGGCTGACCGACGCGCCGACGCTGAGCACGAACATCACCGAGTAGACCTTCTTCCGCAGCACGCGCGCCGTCACGTGCAGCGTCCAGAAGCCGACCGTCGCGATGCCCGCGGCCGCGAGCAGCGACCAGAGCGTGCGCGTGTCGGGGAAGAGCGCCGGGATGACGAGGTTCAGGCAACCGAAGAGGGTGATCCCGTGGAAGACGGAGGCCATCCAGCGCCAGCGCATGAGCACGCGGTCGAAGACGATGTCGAGAGTCGAGAGCACCGCGCACGCGCCGAGGAGCCCCACGAACCAGACGTCGGGGGCGTCGAGGGTGGTCGACTTCCAGTAGAACGGCAGGAGAAAGAACAGCATCCCCTGGTAGAGATTCTTCAGCGCGTACGTCATCACGTAGAAGCGCACGCGCGTCCGGGGATCGCTCGCCTCGAAGGCTCGCACGCCGCTCGCCCCACCGGCGGCGTAGAGGCGGAAGACGAGGACCACGAGCAGCCACGCGAAGCCGAGCGAGACGGCGAGCCACCGCGCGTGCTCGAACCCCTTGTGCGCGAAGGCGACGACGCCCGCGCCCAGCGCCAGCGCGTAGGCCGAGTGCAGCCACCACAGCTTTCTCCCGTGCTCTCGCAGGAAACGCCGGGCCCGCGTCGTCAGGCGCATCGGCGGTCCGGCGCCGAGGTCGAGGCTGGGCGCTCGATCGCGACCGAGCTTCACGTTGGACGGCTGCACAGTGTGCACGGAGTCTAGCTCGCGACTATGGTCTCGCCCCGTGAAACATCCCTTCTCGAAACGCGCGCTCGCCCCCCTCGCATTCCTCGCTGTGTCCGCCTGCGCCGCCGAGACGCCGCCGCCTCAACCTCCGCCGCCCCCGATGGTGATGCCCCAGGACGTGATCACCGCGAAGCCGCCGGTTCCGGCCGTGCTTCCCGCGCTGCCTTACCCGGAGACGCGCCGCAGCGATCAGGTCGACGATCTCCACGGCGTCAAGGTGGCCGATCCGTACCGCTGGCTGGAGGACGGCAAGAGCGACGAGGTGAAGACGTGGGTCGACGCGGAGGACGCCCTGACGCGCTCGACCCTCGCCAAGCTGCCGCAGCGCGACGCCCTCGCCGCGCGGTTCAAGGAGCTCTTCTACATCGAGAACCAGGGGACGCCGCGACACTACGGCAACCGCCTCTTTTACTCGCGGCGCGACGCCGGCAAGGAGAAGTCCTCGGTCTACTGGCGCGAGGGGCGCACCGGGCCCGAGAAGGTGCTGCTCGATCCGAGCCAGTGGTCGACCGACGGCAGCTCCTCGCTCGGCGGATGGTCGGTCTCGTGGGACGGAAAACGCGTCGCCTACTCCATCCACGCCAACAACTCCGACGAGTCGACCCTCTATGTGATGGACGTCGCGACGGGGAAGAAGAGCGACGTCGACGTCATCGAGGGCACCCGGTACGCGTCGCCCTCGTGGACCGCCGGCGGGGACGGCTTCTATTACACGTGGGTCCCGCCGAAGGACTCGGTGCCGACCGCGGATCGCCCGGGCTTCCAGGAGGTGCGCTTCCACAAGCTCGGCGCCGATCCGAAGAAGGACCGCGTGGTCCACGAGCGGACGGGGGACGCGAAGACGTTCCTCGAGGCGAGCCTCTCCAGAAACGGCCGATGGCTCGTGCTGACGACGCAGCACGGCTGGTCCCGTTACGACATGCACTTCATGGATCTGCGAGCGCAGAAGCCCGAGTGGCAGCCGCTCGCCGTCGGGCAGGACGCGATCTACGAGGTCGACGTCGACGGGGACCGCTTCTTCGTGAAGACCAACGAGGGCGCGCCGAAGTACCGCGTCTTCAAGGTCGATCCGCTGCACGCGGCGCGGGACAAGTGGGTCGAGGTCATCCCCGAGCGCAAGGACGCGACGCTGGAGTCGTTCGGCGTCGTCGGTCATCGCCTCGCCATCGGCTACCTGAAGGACGTGGTGAGCCAGGCCGAGATCCGTGACGAGGACGGCAAGCTCGTACGCACCATCGAGACGCCGACGATCGGTGCCCTGGGCGGCGCGTCGGGCAACTCGGACGACGACCTCCTCTACTACCAGTTCCAGTCGTTCACCTATCCGACGGAGGTCTTCGAGACGAGCGTCAAGACCGGCAAGACGAGCACGTTTTACAAGCTGAAGGTGCCGGTCGACGCCTCGAAGTACGCGGTGGAGCAGATCTTCGCGACGAGCAAAGATGGGACGCGCGTTCCCTTCTTCGTCATCCACGCCAAGGACATGGTCAAGGACGGCAAGAGCCCCACCATCCTCCACGGGTACGGCGGCTTCCAGGTCGCGAACCCGCCTTACTTCGCGACGTCCATCTTTCCGTGGCTCGAGCACGGGGGGGTCTGGGTGCTGGCCAACCTGCGCGGCGGGAGCGAGTACGGCGAGGAGTGGCATCGCCACGGGATGCGTCACGAGAAGCAGAACGTCTTCGACGACTACTTCGCCGTCGCGGAGGAGCTCGTGAAGCAGGGGTTCACGAGCCCCGGCAAGCTCGCCGCGCTCGGTGGGTCGAACGGGGGGCTGCTCGTCGGCGCCGCCATCACGCAGCGGCCGGATCTGTTCCGGGTCGCGCTCTGCGCCGTGCCGCTGCTCGACATGGTGCGCTACCACCAGTTCGGCTCGGGCAAGACGTGGATCGAAGAGTACGGCTCGGCCGACGACGCGGCAGACTTCCCGTCGCTCTACGCGTACTCGCCGTATCACCACGTGAAGCAGGGGACGAAGTACCCGGCGACGCTCATCCTCAGCGCCGACAGCGACGACCGCGTGGATCCGATGCACGCGCGCAAGTTCGCGGCGGAGCTCCAGTGGGCATCGAACGGGGGGCCGGTGCTGCTGCGGGTCGAGAAGCACTCGGGCCACGGCGGCGCGGACATGGTGAAGGCGAACGTCGAGAAGCTGGCCGACGAGTACGCGTTCGCGCTCGACCAGATGAACATACCCCGCGAGCCTGCGAGCGGATTGTCTGAGCCAGGCTCCCGCAGGGAGGCTGGCTCGAAGGACTGAGGCGAGGCGCCCCATGGCCCGCGTGCTCGTGCCGCTGCCGGACCGCGACTTCGACGTCACCGAGGTCTCGGTCCCGTGGAAGCTGCTGACGGAGGCAGGCCACGAGGTGGTCTTCGCGACGGAGAAGGGAAAGAAGCCCGCGGCGGATCCGCGGTTGCTGGAGGGTGTGCTCTTCGGGCAGCTCGGAGCCGAGGAAGAGGCGAAGACGTTCTACCGGGAGCTCGAGGGGGCGCCGCCCTTCGCGCGGCCCATCCCGTGGGGCGACATCGATCCCGACGCCTACGCCGCCATGCTGCTCCCCGGTGGCCACGCCCCCGGCATGCGGCAGTACCTGGAAGGCGAGACGCTCTTCGACCGCGTCGCGACGTTCGCGAAGAGCGGCAAGCCGCTGGCGGCCATCTGCCACGGCGTCATCGTGCTGGCCCGCGCGAAGGATCCGGCGACAGGCAAGAGCGTCCTCGCGACGCGCCGGACCACGTGTCTCCCGAAGTACATGGAGAAGGCGGCGTGGATGCTCACGGGGTGGAAGCTCGGGAGCTACTACCGGACGTACCCCGAGTACGTGGAGGACGAAGTGAAGCGCGCCCTCGATGACGCAGAGAAGCAGTTCGAGCGCGGCCCGCGCGTCCTGACGAAGAAGGGCACGCGGGACGACGACACAGCGGCGTTCGTCGTGGAGGACGGGAGCTACGTGTCCGCGCGGTGGCCCGGAGACGCGTACCTGTTCGCGAAGAAGGTGATCGCGCGACTGGGGTGAAGAGGGTGCCGGAGTGCCCCGGTCGGACGCCGAGGCGATCCCGGGCGTCCCGGTCGGGGCCGGGCGAAGTGCGACACGACTCGGGTTTCGGCGGGGCATGCGTGCTGCACTGTTCGCGGGCATGCCCTCCCGCACGACCTCCCTGACCGGGAAGGTGCTCCTGTGCGCTGCGTCGCTGTTCTGCGTCAGCGCACCGTCCTCGATGGCCCACGCGCAGTGCCGTCCCCCGGCGCCTCCTGCGCCGCCTCCGTGGGTCACCCTCCCGTGGCTCTTGCCCTTCCCACCCCCCGCCGAGGTCCGCGTCAACCTCCCCCCGCTGCCCAACCCGTGGGGACTCCCTCTCCCGTCCCCCGCGCCTCCCGCCGCTCCTGCTCAGCCACCGAGCCAGGCGGCGAACGACGGATGGCCCGACGCGTGGACGCGCTTCGAGGACGAGACGCTGGTGCTGACCAACCAGCGCCGCGCCATGGGCGCCGTGTGCGGCGATCGCGCCTTCGGCCCCGCGCTCCCGCTGGCGATGGACGCGGCGCTCCGCCGGGCGGCACGCGAGCACAGTCGCGACATGGGAAGCCGCAGCTACTTCAGCCACGACTCGCCCGACGGACGCTCGCCCGATGATCGCATGCGCGCCGCGGGCTGGTCGGGCAAGAGCAGCGGCGAGAACATCTACGGCGGCCCGCCCACGGCGGCGGCGGTGGTCGACGGCTGGGTCAAGAGCCCCGGCCACTGCGCGAACCTCATGGGCCCCGGCTACCGGAGCATCGGCATCGGCTACGCGGACGTACCCGGCTCGCCGCTCCACAACTACTGGACGCAGGACTTCGGCGGGTGACCCTCAGCGACCCGCCGGTAGCTACGGCGCCTTGAGCCCCTCGAGGTACTTCGTCAGCCCCTTTGCCGTCTCGACGAGGTTCGGCTGGATCTTCCCGCCGAGGAAGTCCTCGATGGTGCGCCCGACCTTGCCGGCGAGGAAGCCCGGGATGCCGCGGATCTTCTTCGCGTCGATCTCCATCTTGCCGCGGATCTCGAGGAGCGTCTTTCCGGGCGACTCTTCGAGGAACGTGTTGATGCCCTGGCAGGAGACGGCTTCGGTGAACGCGTGCGTCTCGATGCGCCAGTGGCATTGAAACGTCGTCATGTCCCACTTCGCGTAGTCCGTCCACGAGAGCATCGACTCGCTGAGCACGGCGCGCGCGGCCGCAGGGATCTCCCCACCACCGTGCCAGATGTTCACGAGCTCGGCGACGGGGCCCTCGTCTGTGCGGGACTGCACGTCGATGCGGCGGACGTTCGGCAGGTACGCGAGCACCTTGGTGATGTCGTCGCGATAGGCGGCGAAGACGACGTCACGCGGGAACGGGATGTGGGCGTCGGCGCGGAGCTCCATGGGAAGGCGGCGGAGCCTAGTCGGGTCGCGGCAGCCACGCTATGGTCTCTCGCAGGACACGCCCATGACTAGGCGGCCTTCCGGCGCGCTACTCGTCGAGCTCTTCGCGGTCGAGGCGGTCGAGCCCCGTGTAGTCGTCGGCGCGAGCCTCTGCCGGAGGGGGCACGAGCGAGATGGGCCTCCGGGGCGAATCGCCGCGGGCACCGACGGACGCATGGGCCGCGCGACGAGCCGACCTCGTGCTCTCGCGGGACTCTGCCGCGAGACGCTCGAAGGGAACCCGCAGTCGACCGAACAGCATGACGTTCACCTAAGCAAACACCGGTCCAGGGTCGATCCTGCCGGCGTACCGAGGGATCTGGCGGACCTACAGCTCGTCCCGTGGGGCTACGGTAGAGGCGCGTGCGTGCGCCCTCCCACACCTGTGTGAGGATTCTGACGCGCTGCTTCCCGCCGAGCCGCCGCCCTGTTTCAGCCTCCGCGGACGGCGACCAGATAGTCGACGAGCGCGGGCACGTCGTCGTCGGCCACCGGGGCGCCGTAGGTCTTCCGCATCTTGTCGACCTCCGCCTCCCAGGTCTTTCGCGGCAGAGGCGGCTGGTCGAGGACGTAGCGCGGCGTGTGGCAGGCGACGCACCCGGAGGTCACCTTCGCGCGCCCCGGCAGGTCCGGCAGCGTCACGTCCTCGCTCGGAAGGCGCAGCGTGTGGAGCGTCGGCGACGGCGGGGCTGCGCTCCGCGTCGAGCACCCGAGCAAAATGCCCCATGCGGCCAATCCGACGCAACCTCGCCGGAGCGCGCTCACGTGATCACCACGTCGAGCCGCTCGGGCTCGTTTCGCATGTAGCCCGAGCGGTTCCAGCGCGGCTTCGACTCCTGCCGCTCGCCGAGCACGCTCGTCGCCCGGGCCAGCACCGCCGCGGGACCCGTCTCGCCGGGCATCCACACGGCGCGCCACCGTCTCCACGCGAAGGGGCCGAGGTCCTGCTCGAGACGCGCGTCCTTCCACGTCGCGCCTCCGTCGAACGAGAGCTCCACCCGCGCGATCCCCGTCCCGCCGTCCCACGCCACGCCCTGAAGCTCGACCATCGCGCCGCGCCTCAGCGTCTCCCGCGGCGGGACGAACAGCGAGCGCACGTTCATGCGGCGCACGGGGACCGTCTGCTTTCGCAGATCCTCCGGCGACTCGCTGGCGTCGACCGTCGCCGGGACGCGGTACGCCTTCGTCATCCAGAACCCGTCGAAGGCGTGGTCGAGCACCGTGATGGCCTCCAGCGCCTTCACCCAGTACGTCGAGTACCAGCCGGGGACGACGAGGCGCAGCGGGTAGCCGTTCAGCATCGGCAGCGGCGCGTCGTTCATCGCCCACGCGAGCAGCGGCTCGTCCCCGCGCGCCACCTGCATGGTCAGCGACTTCTCGAAGCGGGGCACGCTGTCGAGGGGCGCGCGGTCCAACCCGCCGAACGTCACCTCGGTCGCGCCGTCGCGCGGGCCCGCGGCGGCCAGGACTTCGCGCAGGCGAACCCCCGTCCACCGCGCGTTGCCCACGGCGCCGCGGCCCCATTGCACCCCGGGGATACGCGGCGAGAACAGGCTCCGCGTGTTGCCCGCGCACTGGTTCACGGCGACGAGCGACGTCACCGGGAAGCGGGCGCGGAGCTCGTTCAGGGAGAGCTCCAGCGGGCGGTCGACGTGGCCGCCGACCTTCAGGCGATAGGTCGCGGAGTCGATCGACGTCGGCAAGAGGCTCTCGTGCCAGCGCACGAACATCGCGTCGTTCGGCGTGAAGTCCTGCGCGAGGAACCGCTCGGGCATCTCCAGGTTCGGCGGCCGCTCCGTGTGGAGCACCAGGTCGGCGATCTTGCCCTGGTAAGGCTCGTTCGACGGCGGGGGTGGCGTTTCCTTGCCGCCCCGGGAGCACCCCGCGACGGTGCCGGCAGCCAGCAGGCGAAGAAAGTCGCGACGGTCGGTGCGCGGCCCCATGTCCGTGGCGAGGCAGGGTAGGGCCACGAACGCCATCGTGGGCTATGAATCAGCCGCATGACCCTGAACGTGGGCGACCAGGCCCCCGACTTCACCCTGCCGTCCGCCGGCGGGAAATCCGTCACCCTGTCGCAACTCCATGCCGACAAGACCGTGGTGCTCTTCTTCTACCCGAAGGACGATACCCCCGGCTGCACCGTCGAGGCCTGCGGCTTTCGCGACAGCTACGAGGCCTTCGTCGACGCCGGGGCCGAGGTCGTCGGCGTCAGCTCCGACTCGGTCGACTCGCACGATCGCTTCGTCAGCAAGCACAAGCTCCCGATGACGATGCTGAGCGACGCGGGGGGCAAGGTCCGCGCGCTCTTCGGGGTCAAGTCGACCCTCGGCATCATGCCCGGCCGGGCGACGTTCGTCATCGACCGCACGGGGGTCGTCCGGCACGTCTTCGTTTCCCAGCTCCGGGCGGGTGCGCATGTAGGGGAAGCGCTCTCCGTCGTGAGGGAGTTGACGACCGCGCACCCTTGACCCGACCATCGTCCATCGTGCCGCCTCGCACCTTTGTCATCGGCGATATCCACGGAGACCTCGAAGCGCTCGTGCGCGTCTTCGGGCGCCTGCCGCCGCTCGAGGCCACCGACACCGTCGTCTTCGTCGGCGACTACCTCGACCGGGGGCCCAAGTCGGCCCAGGTCATCGAGTTCGTGCGCAGCCTGGAGCGCGAGACGCCGGCGCGCATCGTCCCGCTGCGGGGTAACCACGAAGACGCGTGGCTGCGGGTCATCTCCGTCGGCTGGCCGGAGTTCGTCCTTCCCCCGGGCAACGGCTGCCTCGCCGCGATGCGCTCGTTCACCGGGGGGCGGCCGCCCGCGCCCGACGAGAAGCCGGGCCTCGAGGAGGACCGCGCGATGATGACGGGCTCGTTCTTCCCGACCGACGTCGTCGAGTGGATGCGACGCCTGCCGTTCTTCTACGAGGACGATCACGCCATCTACGTGCACGCGGGCCTGCCGCGAGGGCCGAGCGGCTTCCTGCATCCCTCGGCCGTCCAGACCCCGGCGGCCCTCCTGTGGCTGCGCGACGAGGACTTCTTCCGCAACTACCGCGGCAAGCTGGTCGTCTTCGGGCACACCGCCACCGCGTATCTTCCGGCGGAGCTCAGCACGTACACGCCGGAGGACCCGCTCGACATCTGGGCGGGCCCCTGCTGCGTGGGGCTCGATACCGGAGCCGGCAAGGGCGGCTTTCTGACAGCGATCGAGCTTCCGTCGATGAACGTCTACGAGTCGAGGTGAGAGCGTGTCCACTCCGTCTGCCATCAAGCTTCGTATCCGCAACCTCCAGACGCGCGAGACAGGCGTCGCCGCCTTCGAGACCGAGGCCGAGACGCTGCTGTGGCTGAAGGCCCGGCCGCCCTTCGTCGAGGTGATGGGCATGGCGGGCCAGACGAGCATCGCGATGGAGGTGCAGGACCGCCTGCGCGCCGCGATGCGTCCGCTCGACGCCGACGAGCGCATCGCTGAGCGCGAGATGGAGTTGACCATCGAAAAGGAAGAGCTCGAGCGCGAGAAGGCGGGGCGCGCTCACGAAGCCGAGGTGCACGCCAAGCACCTCGAGGAGCTCCGGACGGCGGACCCCGAGCGGCTGATGGAGGTCAAGTGGCGCTTCAACGCCGACATGGCGCTGACCGACATGCACGATCCGCGTCCCATCCCGGACGAGGCGCGCGCGGCCATCCTCGCGTGGATCGCCGAACGCAACGAGTGGGTCGCGGGTCGGGGGCAGACCTTGGGCGAGTGCACGGTGAAGGTGTGGCCGGGCAAGCTGCCGTCGAAGGACGCCGAGCGGGTCAAGGAGGGACGGTTCATCCCCGTGACCGCCGAGGAGAAGAAGTAGGCGGGTGACGATCGAGGCGGCGCTACGAGCGCGGATCGCCAGGACCTCGGACCGGGCCGCGCAGCGCCGCGCGAGCCTGGTCTTCGACGCGGGCCACGCCGGCGTCTGGACGGTGGAGCTCCGCCGAGGCGAGGTGACGCTGTCGAAGGGGCGGACGCGGGGAGCGGCGGCGACGATCTTCGCGGACGCCGTGACGATGCGGGCGGTGCTCGAGGGGAAGCTCGCGGGCGTCCAGGCGTTCCTCGACGGTCGCCTCTTTCTCCGGGGCAACATCGCCCTCGCCCTCGAGCTCGACGATCTGCTCCCGCCGGCCGCGCGCGACCCGCGCTCTCCGCGGTGCCACCGCGTGGTCGCCGACGGCCTCCACTCGTTCTATCTCGAGGCCGGGCAGCGCGGCGCGCCCCCCGTGGTGCTCCTCCATGGCCTCGGCGCGACGGGGGCCTCCTTCCTGCCGACGCTGTGGGATCTCTCGCGCGACCACCACGTCCTCGCCGTCGATCTCCCCGGCTTCGGCGAGTCAGACAAGCCCGTCCGCCCGCTCCACCCCGCGTACTTCGCCCGGTGGCTCGTCTCGTTCCTCGACGCGGTGGCGCTCGACCGCGCGCACCTCATCGGCAACTCGATGGGCGGCCGCATCGCGCTGGAGGTCGGTCTGCGGTCCCCCGCGCGCGTCGACCGCCTCGTGCTCCTCGCCCCGTCGCTCGCGTGGCGCCGGTATCGCGCGGCCGTGGGCCTCGTTCGCATGCTCCGGCCCGAGCTCGGGGCCGTCCCCATCCCCATCCTGCATCGCCTCGTCGTCCGGAGCCTCCGCTCCATCTTCGCGCATCCGGAGCGCGTGCCGGCCGCCGCGATGAACGCCGCCGCCGACGAGTTCGTGCGCGTCTTCGCCACGCCGCGAGGGCGAATCGCTTTCTTCCACGCCGCCCGCGAGATCTACCTGGAGGACCCCCACGGCGCGACCGGCTTCTGGGACCGCCTCCCGTCGCTCGCGCGCCCCGCGTACTTCATCTTCGGCGGGCGAGACTGGCTGGTCCCCCGGTCCTTCGTCCGCCACGTGCGAAGCGCGCTGCCGGCCGCGCGCGTCGACGTCTTCCCCGAGTGCGGCCACGTCCCCCAGTTCGAGGAGCCGGAGAAGACGCACGCGCGGGTGCGGGAATTCTTCGCTACCCCTTCACGACCTTGAGAAACTTCGTCGGCCCGGCCGGCGCCCAGGCCAGGAACTCCGCCACCGGGCCCGCCTCGGCCTTCGCGGGGTGGATCACCAGGTGCGTCCGCGCCGCCTTGAACGTCGCCGGCTTGTTCACCTCGGCCTCCGCCTCGTGCCACGAGCCGACGTTCACGTAGGTCGCCGTGCCTTGCGCGACCGGGACCATCACCGGCGAATGCGTGTGGCCCATCACCACGAACGCCGCCGGGAAGAGGGTCGCCAGGTGTCCCGCGCGCTCGACCAGCGTCGCGTCGTTGTCGAGCTTCTCGCCGAACCACACCTTGCGCCGCGCCGTCAGCAGGCGATGGACGAAGAGGGCCGCGAGCGCCACGGTGCCCATGGCGGCCCAGCCCCACCAGTGCGCGCCCGTGAAGACGGCGAGCCCCGTCAGCGCGATGCCCGCCGTGAGGCCCAGCGCGATGCGATCGAGCAGCACGCTCGCCATGATCTTCGGGATCGACCGCGTGACCGGCGGCACCTGCAGCGCCGCCAGCGCGCGCAGCTTCTCGATCCCGATGCGCATCTTGAGCGCCAGCGCGCCCATGCGTCGCTCGTGCTCCTCGCGCACCGTCTGCGCGGCCTCGGTCAGGAGCTCGCGCCGCAGGCGGAAGAGCTCGTAGACGCCCTGGGCAAACCGCGCGAGCAGGCGAAAGAGGCCCCCGAAGCCCATGTGCACGCCCATCATGACGTAGTCCATCACGCCGAGACGGTCGTGGCCGTACTCGGGGACGCCCTTGGTCGGGCGCACGACCCAGCGGAGGAGCACGTCGGAGAAGCTCCGCACGATGCGCCGCGGATCGACCGGCGAGAGCGGCGCCATGATGTGCTCCGTCGAGCAGAGCGTGTCGTACTGGTGGCCGTGCTCGATGTAGGCGACGCCCTCGGCGTAGTAGAACCAGGGCGCGAACTCGATGCGCGCGGCGAACTCGTCGGCGAAGGCGTCGCTGCGCCCCTTCGCGGCCAGGGCCATCTCGACGAGCAGCGCCTTCAGGTCCTGCTTCACGCCGTCCCAGTGGAACTCGACGTCGTGGTTGCCGTGGATGAGCGTCAGCGCGTGCCCGTCGGCCACGAACGCGGCGAGCGCCTCGAAGACGACGCGGTGGCGCGTGACGACGGCGCGGAGCTTGAGCCGCCCGTGGTCCGACGCGTTGCCGAGACCGTGGGCGCGCTCCTCGTCGCTCGCCTCGGTGTCGAGCTTGCTGTCGCCCGGCAGGATGGCCATCCCGATGAAGTCGATGAAGTCCCCGGCGATGACCAGGCGCCACCGCTTCCCCGAGGGCGGTGTGCGCGCGTAGTGCGCCAGCAGGTTGGCGAGGTCGACGTCGACCTGCTGGGACCGCCGCTCGCGTGACCCGGGCCCCTTCGGCCTCAGGTCGTTGAGGTCGTTACCCAGGTGGACGTCGGAGAGGATGAGGAGGCTTTCATCGAAGATAGGCGAAGTCACGACGCTTTAACTCTGCGCCGCAAGCCAGGCCCGGGCAAGCCGAGGCGTGCCACGTTCTCGTCATGGTCGTCGACGCCGGCCGACTCAGGGGCAGTGGAACTGGTCCAGCGTCAGGGATGCGGGCACCGTTCCCTTCGATCCCTCGAAGGGGAAGAAGATGCAGTAGTTGTCGATCGTCAGGTCCGTCGCGATCGGCTCGGTCGTGTGGCCGGTGATCGTCGCGCAGAGGTTACTCCCTGGTCCGATGAGGACATGGAGAGTGTCCTCCGTGAAGACGATGGGCCCCGCCCCTACGAGGGGGTCAGCGGGGCCGGGGATGGTGGTCATTCCGAAGACCACGTCGACCTTGCCACCGGTGACAATCGAGCCGTTGACGGGCGTGGGGGCACCTCCTGCCAGATCCGTCGTATCCGTGGCGCCGACCACGAGCGCCGTATCGGTGAAGTCGAACGTGCCATCCCCCATCGTATCGGTGGGCATGAACGAGGCGGTGGCCACGAAGAGCGTGGGTTGGGCCGGGTTGTCCATGAGGGTCTGCGAGACGCACACCATCACGTAGTTCTGGCCCTGGAAGCCCGCCGCGTCTCCGCTCACCCCATCGAACGAGGCGTCGCTCGTGTTGACGGGGATCGTGTCGGCGTCGGCCGTGCGCGCCAGGTAGTTGTCGTAGTCCGTCTTCGGGTCCACGCAGGCCAAGAGTGCCAGGGCCGACAAAAGTCCGAAAGCGCCGGCGGCCCCGAACCGCAACGTGGACCTAGCTGTCCTCGGCATGCTTACATGCATACCATCGCTCGATGGGTCCCGCCTGAACATGTCAAGAGCCCGCGCATCGATCCGGCTCCTCCGGCTCCTACAGCTCCTGCCGGTGCCGGTCCTCGCGGTCACGGCGGCTCTGCCGGAGGCGAGCGCGCGGGCCTCGGGGTTTCTCACCGACCAGTTCGGGGCCGACCAGGGGCAGCCGGCGCTGGCGAACGTTTACTCCGTCTACTTCAACCCCGGGGCGATGGCGGGGATGCGCGGCTCGGAGATCACGATCGACGGTGTCCTCGCCGCCCGGTCGCTCGACTACAACCGCAGCCCCTCGGCGCTCTCTTACAGCGGCCTGCAGACCAACCCGCCGACGGGGGCCGTGGGCGATCCCGTCTACTCGGCGTCGAACACAGGGCAGGCGCACCTCTTCAACGTCCTCGCCGCCCCCTTCGCCGGGTTCGTGACCGACTTCGGCGGCTCCAAGTGGCGGCTCGGTGTCGCGGCGTACATCCCGTTCGGCGGTGAGCTCAGCTGGGGGAAGAACTCCACCTACGCGAACAGCGTCAGCGCCCCCGGCGGGTACGACGGCCCGCAGCGGTGGTCGACCATCAGCGCGAGCACGTCGTCCATCTACTCGACGGCGGCGCTGGCGTATCGCTTCGAGAAGGCGCGCCTCGGGATCGGCGTGAGCGCCAGCGTCATCGACACCTCGCTGCAGGACACCCGGGCGCGCGACGTCGACGGGTCGGACGACATCCTCGGTCCCGGAGGGACGCTGAAGGAAGGGCGCTCGTACCTCAACGTGAGCGGCGCACAGGTCGGTGCGGCGGCCGGCGTCTACTGGGAGGCGACTGCCGACGGAGCCCTTCGTCTCGGGGCGTCCTACACGAGCCAGCCCGGCTTCGGGACGATGCGTCTCAAGGGGAACTTCAGCCTCGACCCCGCCTCGCCGGGCGCCAACCCGGCGGACTTGCTTCAGGCGTATCCGGACATCATCCGGTTCGGCGGCGCCTGGCGTGTCCGCCCCGACACCGAGATCCGCCTCGACGGCGACTGGCAGCGCTGGAGCCAGTTCAAGTCCCAGTGCATCGTCAATCCGGGGACGCCCTGCAACACCGACTCCAGCGGGGTGGTCCCCGTGACCGCGACCAACGTGAAGCTCGATCTTCCGCGCGACTTCAAGGACAGCTTCAAGCTCCGCCTGGGTGTCGCCTACTGGGTCGCTCCGGAGACGGAGCTCTTCGCGAGCTTCGCCTGGGAGTCGCCGCCGACGGACAAGAGCCACGAGGACCCGCTCATCTTCGACTCGACGCGCCTCGAGGGCACGATCGGCGCGCGCCACGCGTTCACCAAGCACATCTACGCCTCGCTGAGCTACACGTACGTCTACCTGCTGCCGTTGACGATCAACGACAGCGCTTACGACAACTATCCGGGCGTCTCCCGCTCGCCCTCGGCCAACGGGAGCTACTCGTCCGAGCTCTACATCTTCGACGGCGCGGTGAGCTACCGCTTCTGAGAGCGTCCGCGGCGGGTGCCGTGGTAGACGCGTGGACGTGCAGGTCCACCAGCGCACCCTGGTCGTGGCGACCCCGGGTCGGGGCTTCGTCGACGTCACGAGCGAGGTCGCCGGCGTCGTCGCCGAGTCCGGCGTGACGACGGGGCTGTGCACGCTGTTCCTCCGGCACACGAGCGCGTCCCTGGTCATCCAGGAGAACGCCGACCCCGCCGTGCTGCGCGACCTCGCGCGCTGGATGGAGCGCCTCGCGCCCGAGGGGACGGACTACGAGCACGACGCCGAAGGCCCCGACGACATGCCGGGGCACCTCCGCTCGGCGGTGACCCGGTCGAGCGAGTCGATCCCGGTGACCAAGGGGCGGCTCGGGTTGGGGACATGGCAAGCGGTGTACGTGTGGGAGCACCGACGGGCGGCGCATCGGCGCGAGGTGGTGGTGCACGTCGCCGGGGTGTGAGGGTCGGGTCGGGGCAAACGCGATCGCGCGGCAAACGGGCGCGTTCACGCAGTACGGGACGCGTGCCGCCTGCCTGGGAATGGTCCGGTAGCGGGTAGAGGGCGTCCGGTAGCGGAGGGAACGCGTCCCGTAGCGGGTGGAAGGCGCTCGGTAGCTCCTGGTTCGCGAGGAAGCCCGGGCCCTCGTCAAAGGAGCGCGATCGTAGGACGAGGAAGCCCGGGCCCTCGTCAAGGGACCGCGGTCGTAGGACGAGGAAGCCTGGGCCCTCGTCAAGGGACCGCGGTCGTAGGACGAGGAGGCCTGGGCCCTCGTCAAAGGACCGCGGTCGTACGACGAGGAAGCCCGGGCCCTCGTCAAGGGACCGCGGTCGTAGGACGAGGAGGCCTGGGCCCTCGTCAAAGGACCGCGGTCGTACGACGAGGAAGCCTGGGCCCTCGTCAAAGGACCGCGGTCGTAGGACGAGGAGGCGCGGACCCTCGTCAAGGCACCGCGGTCGTAGGACGAGGAAGCTCGGCCCCTCGTCAAGGGACCGCGGTCGTGTGACGAGGAAGCCCGGGCCCTCGTCAAGGCACCGCGGTCGTAGGACGAGGAAGCTC
>Ga0182030_10008312_pt1 | contig 21525 bp, 22 predicted proteins | sample 812S3MmetaG_FD_121299 | JGI IMG/M metagenome (GOLD analysis project Ga0182030, IMG submission 121299) | Permafrost microbial communities from Stordalen Mire, Sweden - 812S3M metaG (Illumina Assembly) | ecosystem: Environmental > Terrestrial > Soil > Wetlands > Permafrost | place: Sweden...
ATCGATGAGGAAGAGCAGCCGAGCACAGAGGAAAGAAAGGAGAGTCTGGCAGTGGAGATGGATGCGAGAAAGAACAGTGCAGTGACCAAAGAGATAATACCAGAGACAGCGGTTGAAACACCTACAGTTGAAGTGGACAAGAAGTTGGAGGAGAAGGAAGCTTCAAAGGCAAAGGTGGAACCAAAGAAGGCTGCCCCTGCATCGAATGGATACACCAATGGAAGTTCGAAGGCTGCTACAACATCAAAGACTGTGGATAGACCTGCATTAAGTAAGACTACAGTTCGACCAGCTGCAATTTCGACTGCGAAATCAGGTACTGCGTCAAAGACATCCCCCACAAAATCACCACTCCCCAAAACTCCCACAACGCCCAGAGGTCGCGGTCGTTCCCATGAATCCACGAAGATTGCAGAAGAAAAAGCAGAGAAAAAATCAAACAGGGCTTCTATGGCGCCTCCTCAAGCGTCAAAGGCCACTAAACATGCTTCGACAACAACTGCTCCTAAGACCAGGATACAAGCGTCCCCACCAAAAACAGGTTTCGTGAAGCCCAAGCCACGGTCACCCACAAGACCTGTCAAGCTCCCTGCATCTTTGATGGCCCATACCGCTTCCTCTGGTTCAAAGACTGCAGCTGCACCAGACCCAAACGTCCGACAATCAACAAGTCGCGCGTCTGGAAGTTTTCCATCCTCAAATACGCTTCAAAGCAATACCGCCTCATCCCGGTCGCCAAGCCGCGCCAGCACAGCCGCTCATAGCTCAGGACTTGTGAGGAAGCCCTCAACACTAAACAAAGCCCACAGTAGACCATCCTTCGGACCACCACCTTCAAATGCAGCGAAGCAGCATCCAAGACAGAGCTTGCCACATTCTACTGCACCAGCCGATGATGGTTTCTTAGCGAGAATGATGCGTCCTACCACAAGTAGTGCTTCGAAAACTGCAGAGAAGCAACCAGATACGCCACCCAAGGCTGCGCAACCTGTGAAGCGACCTGTGACAAAACCTGTAGCGCCGAAGTTGCATGAGTCGAAGGCTGCTGCCGGTCCCTCTAAGCCGAAGCCAGAACCTAAATCAGCAACTGTTAGCAAGCCAGCGGGAAAGGAGGTTAGTAAGACTGTGCCAAAGAAGGCAGAAACATCGAAATCTGTTGCTACACCAATTTTAGAACCTGCGTCGGCGACATCAACAGTGTCAGCAACCAAGACAGACATCCCAGAAACTGCAGAGTCCTATGAACCTGCTGCTTCCGAGGCGAAAGTTGATGAGATTCACAAGTCTGAGGTTGAAGAGGTAAAGGCTGATGCGAGTGGGGTTGAAGATGTCCAAGATGATGCGAGGGTTGAGGATTCGTCAGTCATTGAAGAACCAGCCGTAGAGGATGATGCTCCTGAGCCAGTGCACGCTGAGAAGGACAACGTTGTCGAGGAGATCAAGGATGAGGCTGTCCCAGAGACAAAGATCGAGCCACCTACACCAGTCGATGTTGCAGTCACTAAGGACGAGCCTGTTGTTGAAGCAGAAACTGCGGCTGTTAAGGAAGAGACGCCTGTAGAGGAGAAGAAATCAGACCCTGTAGTCGACCCTGAACCCGAACCCGCCAAAACTACCGAACCCATCGCAGCCAAGCCAGAACCTACCAAAGTCCCTGAATCTACCCCAGTCGAGCCAGAGCTTGTTGCAGCCGAGACAGAACCTGTCCCTGTCAAAGAAGAGCCCAAGGCCCCAGAAACTCCCACATCACTCAAATCGCCCATTATTGAAGATCCAGAGGATGTCAAGGCACGAGAGGAGATCGCGCGACTCAATGCAGAGGTTTTGAAGGCGTCGATGGAGGCTGAGAAGGGTAGTGATGAGTGAAGGGTTGTAAATGAAGTAATTATACCAAGTTGCGTTGGGTGAAAATTTGCAGGTGAGATTTGGGAATAGATGATGAGTGATTGGGTGATGTAAGCTTGGCTAGTGGTTTTTTGTTGGAGTATGCAGCGAGCAGCGAGTCGGGAGTTTGTAGTAAAGTAGGGCAGCAATACAGATCATCTCCAAAACTTTGTGGGTGTGTGAGATTGTGCAATAGTGGTGTGACGTGTGCATTGGGAAGTTGAGCCTTGGCCAGGGAATGTCCTTTTGAAGATAAGCGAAGGGATCCTTTGCTGATTCTCACATTGATCACACTGAGCTTTCTAGATTTCTGAAAGACGGGTAGTTCCCTTTAATACATGATCTCAAAGTTCTTGGAGGAATCTTCTACAAAGGAAATATGTGCTAAACTAAAAATCAACCGTGCTTGAACCATCTCAGTCTTAGAGATCATCTATCTTGAAACTTAGGATTCCCACCTGCTCGCTATTTCCCTGTCTCTGTTTGAAGTCGTCCGATCCCTAAATCACATAGCTTATGAATCTGTACCTTAACATATAACCCAAAATAGCAATACCCCACACCTTCTCCAGGGACACCAAATCATGGCAGACAGGCTGTAGGGCGGGCTAGCTGTCAATGTTTCTTTATAATGGTGGGAATAGGGCCCTCAACTTGAGAAATAGGCAAGGGGATTTTCACATCCTTTGGTCTGGTCCAGTGCAACACATAAATGAGTACCGCACATGCACAGAACGCGACACACAAGAGCTTAAGTTGCGAAACGGCATGTCTAAAGAATTACTTACAAAAAATCTCACCTCAAATCTTGAGTAGGTCATCAAATAATGAGCGTCAACCGAGAGAAAGAAGTGAAGAGATCATTGCCGAGATATCATAGTTGAGGTTGTAAAACGCCATCCTCGTTGATAAGTGAACTTGAAACGAGTAAATGCATAATAAAAACATAACTATTTTAAAGTTATGCAGCACCAACACCCAAGCAACGTCGTCTGCATAAACTATTATTAGGCGCCTGCAAGCGAGATATAAATATCTTTGTCCCATTGGTCTACCCCCCATCACTTTGCCGCCGAGCATGCAGCTCATGTAAGTTAGACCCCCACCAAGAATCATTGTAAGTATTGTTGTTTCACGAATTCTTCCCTTTGTATCACATCTTACTTTCCCTTCATTGATCGCGCGAGCTGCGCATTCATCATATCAACGTTTACACCTCTTGCGCAAGAGAAACAATCATGGCAGCAAGACCTGGCGAAGACTTGGCAGCGACCCTGTGAGTTATCCCTGTGCGTTTCGATTGTCAGATGCTAACAACGAGCAGTTTTGCGGATATACACTATTACTATGGACCTCCTACTGCTAAACCACCCCATCATCGATTCGACAAAGGATCATATGTGTACTTGTTCGAAAATGCAGCTCAACGCAGAGCTCGAATTGAGATAGCGAACAATGCTGGAACACCGGATCAAGATGCCTTCAATGGATGTCAGTGCCCTCAATTCAGGGCGTTACAAAAGCTGATTTGTATTCAGATCTGGACAGTACTCATGTCCAATATTCATACAGACATACGACTTTGGTCACCTTGACAGTAGATGGTCTAGGCCAGAGGACCCCTGCTGCCACCGATGATCAAGAATGGCGTCTTCCTACCTTCGATCCCAAGAACGAAAACAAATACAACTATAGACTACATACCGTGGATATATACTTCTGGACAAAGGAAGATGCTCTTCAATTTGTGAACGGGATCCGAAGGGTACTCCCACAGACCCAAATTACGATTCAAGATGAGCCAGTAGCACCTCCGCCGCATGCTGATGCTATGAGCCCAGTGGTACAAAAGTTGGAAAATGTGGCCATCTCAGACCCTTCATATCAACAAGGTCGAACGCGAGATTCCCGAAGTGCTGCAACAAGCTTTTCTGGCCCGCCAATGTCTGCGGTACCAAATAGCCAGGAGGCATCCAATTTTAGCCCCCTCGGTTTCAGAGCGACCCCACCAGCAGCGCCACAGGCTCAACAAAGCTTTGCTCCTATGGCCTATAATCCTGCTGCACCTGCAGCTCCCGAAGCGATCCAACATCGCGAAAAGACACCACCGCCTGAAGATGGAGCAGCGAATCCTCTTGTAGCTGCTGCAACGTCAGACCAAGGTCAAACTTATGGTTTCCCATTTCAGAATCCTGGGGGTTTCTCAGGTCCTCCCCCACCACAGCTACAATCAAGCTATTTCTCTGGACCTCCGGCGCCAACCGCTGCACCCCCACCCGCCCAGCCGCAATCACTTCAATCCCCTTATGCTCAACACTTCCAAAATTCCTTCGCACCGCCTCCAACCGGCTTAAACACGAGTCTGTCTGGTCCGCCCGGTGCTCCTCCTGCCTACAAAGCACAACCATCTCCACATGTCACCCAGTTCGCGAATTACCCAGGATCGCCCGGGTTTGCTCCCGGCATGACTAGTCCTGGTATATACTCACCTGGCCTCACCTCTCCCCAGCCGCAAACATCTGGGTTTAATCCTTCCGCTACACAAGTGGGATATAATCCTTCTGGTGCTGCACCACCCGGCGGCTTCGCACAATTCCAATATCAGCAAACTGGCAATAGGCCGATGAATCAAGCGCAGCCGCTGATGACAGATTATTCGATTCATCAACAGCTGTATAGACCTACAGAAGGAGAGGTTGCTGTGAAGAATAAGCCGGCCAAGCCACCTGCTGGGAAGTTGGAGCAACGTGCTGGTGTAATCGAGAAAGGGGTATCAGGGCTTTTTAAAAAGTTGGAGAAGAAAATTGGGTAGTGCCCTTTGAGTTGAACTCGAGTTGAGGTGACTTGGATTAGTGGAATTAAGTTTGTTTTTGTTTTGCATAGCCAGCGATGAAGTAACCATTTTATTTTATCAGATAACCTTTCCAATACTTCAATCCAATCTCATGAACCAGATTAATTACAATGTGCTTTTCCCTTAGACCCCAGAATGTCATACTCCAGCGGCACACTTTTGAACGCCGGCCTCCAGTGAATGCAGAGAAATTTCCCATAACTTTTTGTATAAATCGCACCATTTTCCATCGTGCTCAGCCGCCTGGTCTGCTTCACTGTATTGAGCTTCGAATTGAGCTCCAATCCCCAAGAAACTGGTTTCTCTCATTCTGATCCCTGCTATACCAATATCCTCCAAACCGGGCTCGGTTTTTCCCTTGTGAAGATCTTGAAAAGAAATCTCCCTCGATGAGCCGGTACTGGAATTGTATTTCAATGACGAGCTGATGCCATGGTAAGACTGCGGCGTACCATCGGGACGTGGCCGAGAATGATCCAGGATGTTGGTGGTGGGTTTGAAGTCGTCTAGCACTGTTTCTAAGTCGTTGTCGTGGTGCTTTATGCAGGGTGCTTCCTCAAGGTTGTGCTGCTGTAGAGCTGCGGCTGTGAGAGCAGTACATTGCCGATCTACTCTTCTATTCTCCCATGTGGAAATTTTTGCAAGGACTAGAATGGACGATTGAAGGATGAGGATGAGGCCTTGCTGTTGGTGGGAATTCCTGGATCTATGACAGGAAGGTCAGTATTCATGATGCTATGCATATGATGACTGATAGAAACTCACAGGGTGAAAAACAGATGTTGAAAAGATTATGGTTCCATCTCTTCTGTCTGCACTTGGCTTGTTGTACCATTCATTGCGGGGGAATAGGAAGCGCTTTGATTCGTTCTAGTCCCTGGACGGTTCTGTGAATGAATAATTATTGAAACGTTCCGAAATTCGAGCCTGCCCCGAGATTTGAGGGTTGGGGAAATGCACACTGAGAGAATCAAGGTGATAATTGACGAGACTGACACATGGAGAGCTAGGTTGAGGATGAGAGGGTAATAGGCTTACCCTCCTAGAATAATCCTCAAAATATTGGGCTGACATCCAGCACACCACCTCGAACGCATAATCTAATAGGAGCAGGCGAAATGGACAAGCAGTAAGGTACATCCCGCACTTCCTGCTTATTTTTTTCTGCCTTCAAAAGTGCGAAGTCTTGCTTCAACACGTCTAAGAAAGGCGTATAACTATTCGCCTTGTGCGAACCATTTAGTTGGACTAGTTGACTGGCTCACCCAGATGGATATTTTGCTCCTGACGAAGCCACAGTCCGCATTTGGCCATTTCGCCGGGGGGAAACTAACACCCGGGGTGTTTTTCCCCTAGGCACGACGGCTATCTACCAATCAAAGTATCAAATGCAACACCAATATAGCTATTGTGGCTGCTTTCAGGTGCTCATCTTATCAAAGCCCCTCAGCGCCACGTTATTTCTATGTGGGGGTCACCCCGCCTTTGAACCCCCACGTTCATCCGAGATCACGCAGTGTCACCGCTCTCTCTTCCAATCGGAACAACTGGTACCTTTTCGGTCCCCGATACTTGACGGCACGGTAGCTATTTCGCGCACGCGGGGGCGTTAGGCTGCGGCATTATATTTCAGAATTCTTCCCTGGCAAACCCCCACGGCAAATGTTTGACGAGTAGCGGAGCATTGTTTCCGAGGGCTTTATGAGATCACAAGGCCGACTCGATCCTCGATCGGGCCGGTCATTTAGGTATGCTGCCCGATCTTAATTTGGGTTAATAAACGTGCGACGGAAATGTTGAGACTTCAATGATGTTTAACTATCGTAGTGCTTTCTCTTCATCAAAATTCGCCCTCTGCATTCCCTTCCTAGCGAGCTCCCCAAGTAGGGATTTATATCAACTCCTTTGAATTGTTTTTCGTCGCCATTTGCGCATTTCTGTACAACCACCACTTTCACTAAATTCGGAAGTCCGCTCCCAAATCGAAAACCTCACAGCCGGCCGACCCTCCCTGCGTTGACGTTTATTTCTTGGTGTGTGTAGAAAGAAATTGTGCGCCAATGCCCACGAGATCAATATCCCCTAGCTTGAGATCTTGTACACCATCTCGCACCAAATCCTCTTCTTGTATGTTATGCCAATCTTCAATTTCCAAATTCTGGGAGGATAGGTCGATACTTGAGTTCTTGCGAACGGCATGACTCGCCAATGGCTGTTCCACGTATTGATCTTGGCCATCGCAAGACTCAAGGCACCCGGCTTGCTGGAGATCATGTTGGTAGAGGACCTCAGCAGTGAGAAGGGTGCGCTGAGGTGCATCATCGCCGGTTTCGCATAAGGAACTCGTTGCCGTTTCATGAACGGGGATGGACACACGGGCCATGGGGACCTCATCTCGAGAGTTTTGAGGATGGAACGACCTGGCAAGAGGGTCAGTATGTTTTGGGGGGACTCTCGGAGTGTCGGCCCTAGAGGCCAGTATACGTACGGCGACGGACGAGAACTCATGTCCTCGGTACAAATAGGCTTCATATTCCCGCTGACGAATATTGGCAGATCATCCGCGTCCATGTCTTTTCTATTATTGCGTCTCATAGTTCTCGAAGATGGCGACATTCTCTTCTGATACGGGGGCTTCTCCATCACAGTGACTAGTGGTTCGGCGATCTGGACGAATGTTCAAAAACGAGAGGCACTTTGATCTAACCAACTGATGGGCACTTTATCGAGTTAAATACTGCAGGAGACAAACGAAGGGATGTTCCACCTTTAGTAACAGGGCGCGCTGCATCGGGTGTGGGTAGTAACAAGCGACGAGGGTGACGGAAGCACTGATATGAAAGCAACACTTCTTGTCCTTTGCTAATTGGGCATCTGCAACATGCAGGAGGGTGCAAGGCAGACAGAATTACTAATGTTGGAGGAGTTCCAGATCACATCTTACCTCTAGATCATGGGCACGGCACAATCTATTAGGCGCACACCCTCCTGGCGTAAAGACACTCGGAAGTCACAGCTTTACTTTCAGCCTCACCAATCATTGCAGGGGTTTTTGTGGTGAAGCAAAGTTATTGAAAGTCTAATTGGCACACATTGATGACCTGCCACGAAAACATCCATGCCGATGGTATGATTAGAAGATGGTTCGTATCAATATCCATTTATGACTCGGCGTCACGTTTCTAAGGCCAATCAGAAGGCAGCGGTCTTTGATCATGATTCGAAGGATCCCCCCACTGAATCGGTTCACTGGAATCCGACCTCGACAAATTAGATCAGCTCTACCGGTACTAGCCCATGATCGGCTCTTCTCCACATCCCGGACCCATACCAACCCTGCAAAATAGATGCATGCCACGGACTTTTACCACTCTTCGATGCGATTCTTCATTGTTACACTGCTTTTCAATCTAGTGTCATCCAATGAATACGATGCATAAAGCCCTCAATTTTTATTCAGCAGACGCTAGCGTCGCTACATATGCAGTCCAACTGGGCATCATTCCCGCCTGACAGGGCCCTGAGCGTCAAATGTCGTCGTATGAGGTAATGCCCATCACGCTTATTGACGAGAAATACTTCGATTAAAATAGCATCGCCATCTGTCAAGTAGCGATCCAATCTCGCAAATCGCGGGCTCTCTTAGTATTAATATGCACTTTGGAATTGTATGTCAGCCTCTCCTCTCTGCTTGCATAATGTCACAAGCAACAGCTGCACCTACATTAGACTGGTATCATTCCTTCAGTTCCAACCAAGAAAGAATGAACAATCAATGAACTAATCAAACTTTAAATACATTCAGCAATATCTATTCTATCCACACATGATATCGTGCTAAAAGGTCTGGCCACCATAGTTATTGGGCAGAGCCTGAAATTCTAGTGACAATTCCACTAAAACCGCCCTGTCTATTAGCGAATTTTTGTGTTGAAACTTTAAAAATTAGCGACTTCGCTGCCGGTTACAAAGACCAAAGTTTTGGCGCAATGTCATGCGTTGATGGGATACCTAGAAAAATCCCAGTTGCTTCCAGTTCACTACTGGCCATATCCCCAAGCGGGCAATACTCCAATATTCATAACCCTCAATCCCCTAATGGAGTGCCTTGTCGTCCTTGTCATCGTCCCTTACTCCCTCACTTCTTTCCAAGTGTTTGGAGACAAACTGTGCACCGATACCAACGAGATCCGCCTTCTTCGGCTGAAGATCTCCCGCCTCTCGAGATACACACGATTTTTCCTGTTCTTTGTTTCCATCACTGATTTCATCGAGCCCGGATCGCGAGGGCGGGCTTTTACTCGAGTTCCTGTGGTGGGCGTCGTGTGTGTTACTCTTTGTGTATTCCCGCCGGCTTTCATGTGTTGGAGAAACTTGCTGTTGTTGGAGAGTGTGTTGGCGCAGAGCCTCGGTTGTAAGAGGGCTATGTTCGCTTCTCGCGCTGCCATCTGTGTCTTGGGGTACGTATGCTTTCGTTTGGATGGAGTTCAAGGATTGGTGGATGGCAGCATCATCTGAATCTTGTGGAAGGAATAATCTGTGGGGAAGCGTCAGAGGACAAAGAGCTTTATGAAGTTGGGGAGTGGAGAGCTGAAAAGGATTTTTGTACGCACAGCGGCAACAAAGGAGGGTTGGTATTAGTGGCCAGGGCCTCGGCCTGAATTGGTCTTTTGACCAGATGGATATCCGTGGGAAGGGCCTTGGAGCCCGGCTCCTTATCCCGATCGGGTGCCATGATATGTGGTGATGAATATATGCTCGAGCCCTACAGGCAGTGTTGGGAATCCTGTCTTCCCAAGGACTTTTGGACAACGTTTGCCAGTGATGCGGTGTTGAGGGCGGTCGAAAGACAGTTGAGGCCGAGAAGAAATGGAGAAAGATGGAGACTCCTAGGTGATTCTAGGGAAGGATGATGCTTTGATAGTGGTGCTTGGCTTATGTCTACTGTTTCGGCTTCTGACGGACGGGGGCTCGTGGTGTCTGTGGTGGGGTTGAAGGATCTTGAGGTGACTTCTCAACTTTAATAGACAGGCAGAGAGGTGCGAGGTGGTTGTGCGGACAAATATAGTTAGAAGAAGGGTCTAAGAAGAAATCTGAAGGGAAGTCTCATAAGTTCGAACTTTCAGGAGGAAAGAGAAAGCTCAGGAGGGGAGGGGATCATATTTAAGTAACGAATATAATGGGGTTACGAGCATGATGGATTTAGGGTAGGATCCGTGGAATTGAAGACGGAGAATATACTTTCCCTAGCTGGGCTAATACGCTGACTACAAAAGTGCAATAAGGTAAGACAAGACGAGGCATAATACTCTAACTGCTGTTCAGATTCGACCGCAGTATCAGGCATACCCGGCATACCAAGGATTATCATGCTGGCCGGTATTCGGGCCCCCGAACTCGCTATTAATTTCATTATCAGCCTCAGCCTAGTTGCCCTATACCAGACCTATCGAACGCGTGATGAACACACTAAAAGGCTCATGGCCATACGTACGGGCCTGGCCGCTGGTCGACGCGTGGGATGGTTTAACGAATCATCATGGCACATTCATGGGCGGGATGCGTGGCCATAATGTGGCCAAGGATATTGAAACTGGCTTTTACCAATTTGGGATAAAAGCATTCCCATCCATCTGGGAACTGCAAAAGTGCAATTAGGAAATATCATCGTTTATGCAGGGGCTACGTTGGACCATGCTAGTTGTGGCTTTGTGAAACAGAGACGGTGAAAACTAACGTTAGTCTTGCACTTCCATAAGGCTGCGGCTAGTTAGATCAATAGTCTACTGTCAATATACGCAATGAAAGCGATTTATCGCTAGGAGTAACGGATTAGGGTACCCGCCAGAACTAACAAGTCCCCCTTTCCGAAGAATACTGCTACCCAGATCAACGAGTGGGGCTTTCGCCAATCATCAACAAAAGACAATACTATAACATAGTCTCGTGCAAGAGTCTCTCACCGGGAACTAAGCTTTTGTGTGGAAAGAAAAAGTGCAACTACCCGGAAGGAGCTTGGAGGTTGCGCAGTCACTGCGCCTTCTCTCTCTTAAGCGCCCGCGGCACGCAAATGCACGCCACAAATCAATCCACAATTTTACTAGCCTTGAACACCCTGGCAGCCCAGGATTTCGATCCTTGTCTCGGGTTAAGGCGGATGACGCGAACGTTCCAGAAGTGCACTTGCACTTTTGCGAGCCACCAATGCAGCCTCACGGAAACGCCACTCGGCTCGGTTTGGGTTGGCTTGGCTATGCTGTAAGACATAAGCGAGAGAATTTATCGTTTTGATTGGCGCATTCTCCTCCACGTGATACAAGGTTGGAAATGGCCCCAGGCGACTCACCTCTCCAAAATCCTTCCTCCCAAGTCATCGAGCCTTACCAGATGTGTCCTTGAAAACTCGATTGATTAATTTTATGCCCATGCTTCTGCTGACGAGTTTCAATCAGCACTCCAAGAAAAAGTGCACAGATGAGCAACACACCCACCTCGAAGAATCATTAGGTCAGAATCGACCGCCCTGAGTGAGCACCAATCGCCGTGTAAGACACATAGAATATTCGCAAAGATGCAATCATTACTCTTTATATGACTGATGGACGGCCTCTAGAATATATATTCCGACGGTTATGGAGTTATTTATCGGTTGAGGCATTATAGGGCGTTTCTGAGGTCCTATCCTGACAGCTTCGTTAGCTCGGGGGGCGCAAGAACTGATCCAACTCTAAGGAAGGCTTGCGGGAAGCTCGCCACGCCTCACAAGAACGCGACTTACTCCCGTCGATATGGTGTCGCAGATGGGCCATCCGGTTACGTGGCCCAGTCGACTTTCCTGGCCTCCCACGCAAATCGTCTCGCATCGTCGGCGTGCTGTTCTTTTGTGGATTCTCAAAAGTGCAGTCCTGCGGTGTAGAACACTAGATGCATCCACCAAAACATCCTTGCCCTATCGAAGAAGTGTTCCAGTCTCAGTCTCAAAATTTCGGTCTCCCTTTGCCCAAGCGTATTTCCTTTTGCACTTTTGCATAAACCTAAGCCTCGCCAACATTTTATTTGCCTTTGGACTTGCACCTTTATGCGGGCACAAAGTCATGTTCTCGCGCTGGCATGTTGCTCTTGCGTGCTGATCACGATCAGCCAAGGATGGATCAATCGTTCAATCTTTTATTATGTATAGTTACAAAGATGAGACACATGAAAGAGAGACACTAATAGAAGCCGCCTTCGCAAACTGTCCCAGTTCAAATTGCTCAAGTATTAACAGCCCTCAGCAGCCTCATCGGTATTAATGCCATCATTGCCAGTACCAGTATCTCTTGCCTCACTCCTTGTCCTTTGTTTCCTCGTGCTGGGAGACAAATTTAGCGCCAATGCCAAGGAGATCCAACGCCGGAGCCGTGAAATATCCCTCATTGTGGTGGTGGTGGGTTTCTTGCACCTGCTTTCCACGGCCTTTCCGAAGTTGGAAATTCAAGCTGCACGCACTCAATTCTTTATAGAATGAGAAGGTTCCATCTGATCGGTATCGAAGCATGATCTGAAGGACCTCGTCTTCTGCCAACATTGCTGCTGCGCCAAGTGATATGTGTTCCTTTCCTTGATATGTGGAAGTATGAGCCAGATCGTGTTGTCGTAGTGCCTCGGCAGTGAGGGGAGCATGACACTGTTCAAGGTGTTGGGTCTCCTCGTTCGATGGATTAGACGTTCGTTGGAAGGCTGGAGCCAGCGAGTGAAGTTGTCGAGAGATCGACCTCTTGCTATTCACCGCCGTACTTTCACGAATTCTAGGTGTTGGCGTCAGTAGATGCCATGCCACGGTGATTTTGGAAAGGGGAAGATTTGAGCCTGGTCAATTGGCTAAGGGTTTCGACTCACAGTGTTTGAGAACCTTTCTCCACTTCTGGTGTCTTAACAATGGTCATGTTGGGTATCGAGCAGTTGGATAGGTATGTTCCGCTAGGTACAGCTTTATACCATTTTTGAGGAATTTGGCTTTAGGTGAGGAGTATGGGTGTATAGAAAGTTGAGACGTACGAAATATCAGTCAAGGAAGGGGGATGGACATATAAAAGGCTATAGAATCAGGGCATAGCCATTACTGGGCAGTTGCCGGTTGGCAGCGTATTTTTTGGTAATGCCCTATCAAAAGAAACCTGCAGACGAAAGATGCGAAAAGAGGCAAGGCCAATCGAAGGATTCTTCCACAGCTAGCTTTCTGAGGGCTAGGTCGGCCATATATGTGCAACAGATTAATTATTACCACCATAGTTTTGATAAGCACACACCGACGGAGCTTTCAAGGTAGGGATGTGATGTATCTAGCCAATCACTAGTCGGAGAGCTTCCGCTCATGTCTGCCGCTTTTCAAAGAGCCTGGTATAACGAGGAGCTGATTGTGGCCCGGAGATCATTTAGGAAAGTCGAAGGTAAAAATAGGATAGTTCAAGCATACATTTGAATGAAAAATACTTCAACGATATCCATAATCCATCTCTTACACGGTATGGTGGGGGTCAGAATTAGGTGTGTGGTGTCTGGCTATCAGAACCCAGAGCGTTGAACACTAACACATCCCAAGACATCGCAAGGTCCTGGATGCCGAGCCGGGCCTGCATCTCAATGCCCCCGACCGCCGATCTGAGGCTGCATATGCCAACAGCGCGTTTTTATCCTGCCGAATGGGTACTGGATCAAACTAGTAATGCCGCTGTATGCTTATCAATTCGATTGGAGTAGGGGGAGGTAATCCCTGTCTCTGACAAAGACGACTACCGAAGGCAAGCATTGGCTTGCAGTAGCGTACGTATCCTAGCTCGAAAGTGCATTTGCACTTTTTCACAGCCTCGCCGCCATCTCGTCGAACATAGATTCCTCTTTTTCGACTCGGCGATGTGTCGCAAGGTCGTATAAGACCGGTCCTTCTGATCAAGAGCAGGAACTTTTTTTCAACCACAAAACTTCGGGAGGCCCCCGATAGCGAGGGTGTGCTAGGAAGCAATCGAGGGCCAAAGGCTGTACCGAACACCTATATTCGGGAACCGCAAGCAAAATCTCAAGAATTGGAATTGTGGAAACGCGAAGTAATAATCACAAAAAGCGGTCGAGTCGAATCTAGCAGCAAGACTACCACAATGCCGAAAACGTGGGATGTGCACAAGGATGAGATTATGGTCCTCTATATAGCCAAGGGCCAAACACTGAACGAAGTGCGGAAATCCATGGCGAACAGGCATGGATTCAAAGCATCGTAAGTCTTGCTCGAAAGATAATACTTACTCTCTGACATTTTACAGAATTCGAGCGTATCGGATGAAATTGATCGAATGGGGATTCCGCAAGAACAAGTTCAGCTCTCATGGAAGACTTACCAAGAAATCCAGCACAACGTTACGACAATCCACCCCAGCTTCCCCGCGAGAAGGGACATCTGCTCCCAGGGAGAATTTGGCACTTCCATCACGATCACTAGAGCAGGAAGACGACCTCCAGAAAGCCCACACTCAGCAAATTAACGAGGCCTTTACTCAGCCCGTAATTGATGCGAACTGGAAATTTCTTACCTCGCGGACCGATAAAGAAAGTCTCGAAATCCTAACCCGTACCAATACGTGGTATACTAGGAGATTTGCCTTGGAAATCCTACTGATTAGCTGGAAGTCTGGAACTGAATATATGGCCTGCGCCTATACTTTATTGCATCATAAGGTATGTTGTGAAAGTATATTATACTACCTAGTACCGGATCATCCGACTTCCGTCCCTCGGCAAACGATTTTCGATCTCATGGAAGCAAAAGTTCCCCCATACCAACAAGCGTCTCTGATGAAGAACATTTTAAAGGCAAACATGTACACAAGGAGCTTTTGTGATTACAATCATCCATTGTGGGCCCCCATTTGGAGAGCTGCCTGTGATTCACAGAAGTGGAAAGATGCTATATATCACCTAGCTGAACTTGAATACAGCAAACCCCTCTTTAACGCCGCATTCGCTGTTATCGCTGAGAGATACCTTCGGCAACATCAGGTGAATATCGGAAAGCCGACAGGATTAGAGGTGTTTCCCATCTGGGATCACAACCAGTACCTGCGGATTCTCAGCGATTGTCGCAAGTACCAAGTGGAAATCGATAGCTCATGGTATTTTTGTCTCTTGGACATCTTGGATGCTGGGCAGCTACAAGGGTGACCTTGCGGATCAGGGCTTCAGTGCTAGAGACAATTATTATCTCTATCACACAAGATTGGCATTAGACAACCACACATTGGGCTTTGGGCGATATTTGATACTGGGGCCACGATACACAAAAAGCAATTTTGTCACATGAATGCCCAATCTCACCCCCCGGGGTTGTCGCACAGACCTAGAAAGCATAATACTTAAGTGCAGCGAATACTCTTCGAAGTGTTTGTTGTATACATCTTCATATCAAATTGTGCCAATACCTATGAGATGAACCTCCTAATCTTCGAAATAGTCCCTCACGTACTTATGTAGAGCGTTTCGCTCGCTCAAATAGACACATCTAAAGTCACTACTATCATAAACGTTGCAGTGCAAGTCAGTCCACTAGATCATACTATGTGCAGAAATTATGTCACTTTCCCTCACTATCCAGCGACTCAATGCTACGAACCTGGATTTGGGACGTGTGTACAGTAAGTAAATATGATAGTTTTCCATAGGAGCCATATTGCTGAATGAGCGTTCATACAGCGGGGGATTCAATGGAAAAACTACGGCATCAGGGACTATGCTAACTTCCTTTAGGTTGTGATGGAGTATCAGGAAAAGGTACCATTTCACTCATCTGAGCACTTTGGCACGGGCATTTCACATGAAACCGAGAGCTTTTCTAATGCTTTTTGGTGGGCACAGGAGGTAAGAGGAGCTAGGCATAGTATAGCCAGATAATCTGTTGAGACTTCTTTGTGACAAGGAAAAACTTAAATAGCTGATCTAACTGCTTTAGAGAAAAATCTTTATAGTTGTCTGGGACTGTTCTAGAACCCTTTTGTGTGTGAATCTAAGAGTTGTCTAACTAATTATATTTTAAAATACATGAGTACTGATACTACCAAGGATGGTTGGTGGTAAAAGAGAACAAAAATGTGAAATATAGAGCTTAAAACATGCGGGTTCTAGAGGGAGCCTCCTATTCTTATATACCCGCCCTGCGCTCAAATGCCTATCATTGACAATACAAGCTCAGTTTAGTATTTGTCAGTGAGAAATGAGGAGAGATAAAAATCCTAGATAATCCAGATACGCCAGATGATCCAGAATCAATTTTTGGAGAAAATTCCGATTCCCTTTCCAGGTTCTTCTCGGCCCATGACATATTTCACCACAATGACCAAGAAGCCACCCGCAAGCACGAAGACACCACTCATGGTTGCAGCTTGATCAAAACCATGGTACTTGCTCACCAAAAGACCATTAAGAGGAGGGCCAGCCAGCGTGGCAAAAGAAGAGACAAACATGCCCATCCCCAAATACGTTCCAATATTTCTAGGATCTTTAGGAACAGTGGCCATGCAAGTAGTTTGAAGCGATACAATAGCTCCCGAAAAGAATCCATATATTGCTGCAAAGACGAGGATGCCTGCGTTACTGGTAATTTTCTGCCAACAAATAGCTAAAATGCCAGAAGAAACTCCTGCTGCGCAATACATGTTGAAGCGTCCAAACTTATCGGCGAGGTATCCAGGTATTAATCGTCCAAAGAGAGAAGAAGCATTTAGGATTGCGAGCAAGTACGAAGAAAGCTCTGTGCTCATACCATGCTGTGCCGCGTATTCTGGTAAGAAGAAAATTGGGGTGAAGGCACCGAACAGCATGAGAAAAGTCGCAAAGCAGATCAAGTCAAAGGGAAGTTCCGTGAAGGCCCTAGGCATGAAGAACTTGTCTTTTCGGGGAGGAAGACGACCTTTGATCATTGGGCAGGAGACCGCTAGTATGGCAAGGATTAGGAAGCCTAGGATTCGGATGGTCCAGCCGAAGCCGAGTTTTGGGTTGTAGAGCATTTTGGTAAGGGCTATGGGGAACAGTACTCCTCCTAGGGATGAGCCCGCAACGGCGATGCCCATAGCTCCTCCGCGTTTCTTTTTGAAGTATTGGCCTACAGATGCCATTCCTGGAGCCATCCTAGAGATGTCTCAATTAGCATTGCACAATTAGGAAAGGGAAAGTGGGCGAGAGATTTCACTTACATCATACCCATTGATACACCTCCGAGGATGCCCTGGCAAAGAATGAATTGATAATATTCTTTGCAGAGACTCGTCATCATGACCGCGAACACAAACATTGCTGCTGGAGGCCATACAGTCTTCCCTCCAAAACGATCGAAAAGAGGACCTCCAATAACATTGCCGCTCAAGAGAAAGAATATCTGCAAAGATCCAATCCAGGAGATTTGGGACGGAGTTTTATCGGATAACTGATGAGTTAGATAATAATTTTGGAAGATACTGTTAATGCTTAGCGTATACTTGGTCAGTATTCGAGAATATGAACCTACCCAAAAGCGTTGCAATATCCAAGAGAGCAGAAGATTATGCCAGTAGCTCCGCCTACTACACTCCATGCACGTGCGCCTCCTTCTGGGAAGTCGCCATTTACGGGGCCGGGAGCGGCAGGAGCGGGTTCGACACCGTCTGAGAGAGACGTCTCAGTCGTAGGACTATGCTTTGACTCGGCATGGCCATTAGTTTCCGGATTCTCCTCGGGAAGTTCCAATTTTTGTTCCAGAGTAGGCTTCTTGGAAATTTGTTGCAGGTTTCGGTCGTTCGTGGACATCTTGAAGGTGGTACCCTGTTGGTGTATTCTCGATCGGAAATGTAGATTGTGTTTGTGTGCCACCTGATGTACACGGACAAAGTAATTCCCTTTCAACCGCTTCGAGTTAAAGGCCAGGAAGACGATGACACTGAGCGACAGCGATACAAGAAAATTCGCGAACAGTGCTCTTCCCTTTTATTTGTAGATTTTATGACCGGGCACGAAAGTGAGTAATCTATGCATTTGCAGTCTGACCGTTTCCCTCCCCTGGGTTTCTTTTCTCGGTACTTAAATTTGAGTGCCGAAGATTTAAATTTGTCTCTAATGTTTAAACAGCAAAGCTTAATTACCGTATTAATTGGGGTAAAAGCTCTGGGATTATGGCCCGTCCTTATAGTTTTTCCTAATAAGGACTTAAACGTATAAGAAAGCCTGGGCTTGTAAATATAGCTAGTACTTTATCACAAAATACTACTTTTCTTTACTTATTATAACATTCCCATAAGATTATAAGTAAATGCTTGCATAATTTAAAATTAGCATCTAGGGTTCTAGCCCAATTAATACGGTATATCGGCCTCGGTACTCAATTATACCTACCGAGATTTTCTCTTCTGGTGATATACTTACAACACATCCCTGTTTGTAAAGAGGTTTTAGATCATTGCGACTTTATATTTTATAGTTGAAGTATAGATCATTTATAATAGCTAAAGATCGATTAAGGAATGCAAAGCGAGGGACGGGGGGTTGAGAGGGATATTGGTATTCTTGTTGAGGCATTCGTTTTGTAGAATTGTAGGTTATGCTTTGTGGCATGTATCTACCTAGGGCTTCTTATAGGAAATTGGACCCGAAGTATTGAATCGTTTTAACTTTGCAAACTACTAGCTCAGAAACAGCGTCGAACAGGGCTCAAACCATACGCAAAATATTGGCCACTGGACCATAATTACCCCGAAGACCGTGAATGGAAGTCCGTCTGCCAGATGTAATGAAATTAATATCTCGATAGAGCGGAGTTTGTCTCCCTTAATCCCGTTAAACCCCCGTTAAAGCCCCGTTAAAGCCGGTCTAAAAACAACGTACGACGATGGGTATTCGATGTGTTCGAGCATAGATCACGTGAAATGATCAAGTAAATGTCTATAGAGTATGACAGGACTGACAAATGAGTTCTGGACTTGGATATAAACCAAAATCTGACGAGGGCTCTGCTGCTGAAGAAGAAGAAGAATATAATCAAATATTATACGATATCCCAATACTGCACGCTGGGTTATTTAAGCGAGCTGCCCTGATGTTGCTTATGAGAATTTCTTCTTATTGTATGTGCTCCTGTCCTAACTAGATCCCAATCTGATCCTTTGATCCTAGACTTTTATAATTTATCCAAGGAGGAGTTTAAGCACAATCAAGCACTACTGGGCTTTACTGGCTCCAAAACCAGATGAACGGGATGCGCATCTCACGTGACTGACTATTCGTACTAAATAACCAATCAAAATCCTCTTGACTTCTGACTAGATGTCAAAACCCCGGGAAACAAAACCAAAAATAGACACTTATGAGGGCTATGACTCGTAAAGAACAGGGCTCAACTAGAAGGAAGTGGCTGATCTCTAATTTTACATTAGTTCACAACATCTCGAAGCACAGAGCCACAGTTAGATGAGCACAAGCGTACCCAAAAACTTTCAATTTATGAATAGACTTGTGGATAATTCTAGGATCCACTTACGCATTGCACTGAGGCTGGACGGCAATCCTCGAGATCCTTCGAAATCAAGGTTCCGACAGGGCTCTCTGAACACGACACTTGTCTCGTAAATTGCAACTCAGAAAAACCTTTGCCTTTCTTTTTCATACTACATAGTGCTCTTAAAGTTCTCCCAGGTATTATTTTTGCTTTCCAAATACTTACCATCAAATCAAACACTCAAAGCAAAGCTGAATACTACCTTTCACAATCGACCACGCGTTACAAATCTTATCGCAAAATCATATAACATGAAATTTCTAATCATTATACTTGAGTATGCCTTCTTTTTCTCGACGCTTGCAGCCCCAAATCAGGCACCTCCCTCTTCCAATGGCAATCATATAAAAGAACGTGGGCTTCCAATTCCACCTCTAAATGACCCTGCATCAAATGGGGTTATAAGCGAGGAAGGTTTCAGGTTACCTTATTGGCCTGGTTTTCGATACACAAAGAAGCCATTGTGGGGTTACACCGTTATGTCCGATGCTTTCTTTGTTGCATGGGACAACGACGGATATCGTCGCCTGCTTATTCAGATCCCAGCTGAGAAGGAAAATGTCTTTACCACAAAGATGGAGTTTACTAATGATAACTACCTGGAGGGGCAACATGCTTTCAAAGACGTCATGGAACAACTTCTTGGGCTCGGGGCTCAGGCGGATAGTACACATGCTACCAAGAAACGTATTACAGCGTATCTTCTTACCCCTGCTAATTACCCTAAATTAGAGTCCTGGATCACACAACTCGGGAAAGAAGCTGAACAATTAGTCAAACCTTTCGTGTCGTCAATAGATTTTTCACACGAAACCATGCTCGATTATCCTGAAGGGGATTCCAAATTACACTATTTGAAGTCTGGGAAGGAGTACATCCTTCAAATAGGCGATACGAAAGTTTTATCTAGTACTGAAGGGAAAGGTTGGTTAATGAAAGGTACCGAGAATTCATATAGCAAGTCTGCAGATAGCAAGACCGCGAAGAAAGACAGTCAGACCCCAGACAGTAAGACTACAGTCATAGACATGAAGGCTAAGGAAAATCAAGCCGCGTAGAGGAATGGATAGCGGAAGAAGGAAAAATATCATTCGCGAAGTACAGGTTTTAGGCTAGGAGAGATAGGGAGAATTTCAAGAGTTAGATTAGTATGAAATGAGGCTGTATACTTTACCTACTTTATTTATTCACCACTTTCGATGTAGCACGTGCTATAAACCAGTCTCAGAAGACAACGTTTCTAGGGTTTTCAAATGCGTGATTTTGATGATATCAAGAATATTTGCATAAGAATCTGATCAGAAAGGATCCACTTGATCAGGGGAAGTCTGTGCGACAATGTGTAAAATGGGTCTGCAAACTAACCCCGACTAGTGATATCAATAAATCAAGGAAACGAAATAAAGCATATACTAATTCTATTAGAATCTATTTTGCTAATGGTCATTAGAGAAATGGAAAGACGGTTGGAGGAAGAGGATTATCAACAGTCGCCTGTTGGAAGCGGTCTAATATTACCATCAACTATGATGAAAGTTCAATGTGACGATTGATCGGAGATTGGCCCCTTAACTCCCTTCAGAGCCGGGCTGAAAATAATTTCCAGCAATACTATGTATATGGTAGACATTACGACAAAGCAGAATCTCGTAGAGCACCAGGAGGGGGACAGGGTTGGCAAATAAGACTTATTTTTTTATATTGTCCCAAAATAATCGATAATCTTCTAAATCTGGAGAATATAATCCCACCCCCACATCATCACTTATCATCCCAGCGCTACACGATAGGTTAGTTGGCTGCGTCTGAGTTCTAAGACTTTTGTTACGGATCATCAAAAAGCCCTTTTTAAGTTATATATGGCTCCATATTATCGTGATTATGGTCTTTTCCTTCAAATCAGAACTTGTTCAAGCGTGATACGGCACCATTGAAACTCGTTGGCTCTAAAATGTGATGGGCGTCGCATCACGTGACCATTCCTATTGAAGCTAGATTACCTTACTGGGCCAACCCAGTTGTCTTTAAGGCTTGCGAAATCCTTAAATATTATATAAATTCTTATAATCTATTAAGTTCTGTAGACTTAATATATAAATAATATTAAATATTCTATAGTAAACTTTTAATATATATAATTGTAGATAGATTTTATATTGTATATAGTTTTATAAATATAAACTTTTAAGACTATAGAGATTATAAGGCTGTAGAAGTTTCTATATTCTTAAATATAATAGTA
>Ga0182030_10008314_pt1 | contig 21524 bp, 16 predicted proteins | sample 812S3MmetaG_FD_121299 | JGI IMG/M metagenome (GOLD analysis project Ga0182030, IMG submission 121299) | Permafrost microbial communities from Stordalen Mire, Sweden - 812S3M metaG (Illumina Assembly) | ecosystem: Environmental > Terrestrial > Soil > Wetlands > Permafrost | place: Sweden...
CACGCCGTCCAGGGCGGTGGGCAGGAGCCCGTTCTGGAAATCGGTGGCGAGCCACGCACGGGTGGTGGCGGAGAGCAACGTGCCGTAGAGGGAGACCCAGGTTCCGGGAGCGATCTCGGCGCCGAGGCCCGCGGCGTTCACCACTCCGCCGGGCGCGATGGTGGGCTTCACCACCGGCGGCGTCGTCGTGATGGTGAACGTCACGGGGACGTTGAGCGAACTGTTAGGTACGCCCGCGACGCTCAGCGTTAGCGTGCCGCTATATGCCGCTGCGGCCAGACCCTTGGCCGTGACCGCGACCGTGAGCGTCGCCGGCGTGGCCGAGCCGGAGGGCGCGACAGTGAGCCATTTGCCGTTCGGCGGGGCGGCGGTCACGGCTGCCTGGAAGATTACATTACTGCCCACCACGGCGATGGCGAGGGGCTGGCTGGGCGGGTCCGGTCCTCCGGCGACGGCGGAAAATACCAGCGACGCTGGTGTGGCCTGGAGCTGGATGCTGGCATCCGTGACCACCACCAGTGTGACCTGGATGGTCAAGGCCGCCAGTCCGCCCGTGGTCACCAGGACGCGTCCGGTGTAAGTGCCGGGCGCCAGGCCGCTGACCAGGTAGCCGATGGTAAGGGCAGCGGGCGTGCTGAATTGCTGTGCCGTCACATTCAACCAGGGGCCCCCCGAATCGGTGACCGACTGCAATGCGAAGGTGACGGCGGCGCCTCCGGCGGCCGTCAACTGCACGGTGTCGGGGGTGGGAGGAAAGTGGCCGGTGTGATAGGTGGTGGTAAGCTGCGCGCGATCGACGGCGAGGGATTGGTTGGCCTGTACGGTGATCGTGAGAGCCTTGACCGCGTCATCGACGCACTGTTGGTCGAAGGGGCTGACGCGCGTGTGAGTCCAGAACAGGTGGACGGTGAAGGTGAAGTTGCCGGCCGCGGAGGGAGTTCCCTGAATCGACCACTGCTCCGTGGAGCCGGGAGTGGTGACGGAGACTCCGGGCGGGAGGGCGCCGCTGTCGATCGTGCTGGACGCGGCGCCGGTGCTCGGGCAGGTGCCACCGGTGGTGAGGAGTTGCTGGCTGTAGGCCGCGCCCACCGAAGCGGGGGGAAGGGAAGTGGTGACGATCTGTAGCGGCGTCCCGGTCTGGGCGTGCAGAAACGAGGCGGCCGCGAACAGGCCGGCAGCGCCAGAAATTCCGCGGGCATGCCTTGCGGTCATTACTTATCTTAGATCGATTGCACACGGCGCACCCTCTGCAACAGGGTGGAATGATACATCGGCGCTATACGAGACTCAGCGAATTACGTCCAGATCTTTTCCGTAGATTGTCTCGCCCTGCCAATTGCGGCGCACCTCGCCGAGCACCTCATCCGCCGTTTGTCCCATGGGCAGCAGATGATAGAGCACCAGTTTCTTCGGATGCACCTGCGCGGCGACCCTGCCCACGTCCCCAGCGGAGGTGTGATAGGCCGCGTGATATTGGCGCCATTCCGGGGTGCGGCCCTCCCACCCTTTTTGCGAGTAGACCTCGTGCACCAGGATGTCGCATCCCTTGGCGGCGGCGATGAGGGCGTCGCTATACGTGGTATCGCCAGAGATCACGATCACTTTGTCCTTGGCTTCGAAACGGTAGCCGTAGGCGTGCTTCCAGGCGCCGTGGGAGACGGCGAAGGCGACGACACGGACCCCATCGTCGCGGTATATTTCACCCGGGCGGACGTCGTGCGCGGCAACCGCGAAACCGCGCGGCTCGACAGGTTGCGTGCCGTGCAGGCGGATGGCGAAATCCTTCTTCCACGCCTGCAGAAGGTGCGCCGTCATCGCGTGCACTCCCGGCGGCCCGAAAACTTCCAGCGGTTCGCTTCGCCCCACATTGGGCGGGGTGAGGATCAGGTCCGGTAGCCCCGCCGTGTGGTCGGAATGCAGGTGGGTGATGAAGGCGCGGGTCAACTGCTCCATCCGGATTCCCGCCTGCGCCGCGCGGCGCACCACGCCCGGTCCGCAATCGACAATGTAGACGCGGTCGCCCGACACCACGGCGACCGCCGGGCCCATACGGTCCGGCTCCGGATTCGGCGTGCCGGTGCCCAGCAGGATGACGCGCGTATCCTGCGCCCACGCCGCCGCGCAGATCAAAAAGAAAATCAGCCGTACAAGATGCACCAGGACATTGTAGATTGGAAGCGATGCCCCATGTTCTGAAAATTACCGCGCTCGCGTGCGCCGCCGTCCTGGCCGCCGCTGCCGCCGACAACCAACTCACCGCCCCGGAGAAGGCCGCCGGATGGAGCCTGATGTTTGACGGCAAGACGTTCGCCGGCTGGGAAGACCCCACAAAAAAGGTCCCGCCGGACAGTGGGTTCACCATCGAGGACGGCTGTATCAAGCCTCTGCCGCACCAGGCGTTCAACCAGGACCTGTTCACCCGGGCCCTCTATGGCGATTTCGAAATGGAGTTCGACTGGAAAATTTCTCCCGGCGGCAATAGCGGCGTGAAGTTCCGCATACAGGACCGCGTCACGCTGCTGGATGAAAAGCCCGGACTGAAGTTCGAGGACCGCGTCAACGCCTCGATGAAAAACCGGCGCACGGACCGCCCGGTGAAGGGGCAGGAGTACGTCATCGGCTTCGAATACCAGGTGCTCGATAACGCGAAGAATCCCGATGCGCTGCGCGGCACCAACCATCAGGCGGGCGCGCTCTACGATATGCTCTCGCCGCTCAAGGATGCCACGAAGCCGGTGGGCGAGTTCAATCACGCGCGGCTCGTGGTCAAGGGCGATGCCGTCGAGCACTGGCTGAATGGCGTGAAGGTGGTGGATGGCAGCCTGAACGATCCGCAGGTGGCCAAAGGCTCCGCCGCGCGCTGGGGAACGGATTCGCAGGTGTACGAGTTGCTCGTCAAGCATCCCCGGAACCCATGCCAGATCTCCATACAGAATCACGGCAGCGATGCGTGGTTCAAGAATATTAAGATACGCAAGCTGTAGGGGGGAGCGTGCTGCCGGCAAAGTAGCACATCCGCCGGCAAACGCGGTGCTGACTGGACGTCGGAACCCGGCCTGGCGACCTCAGGCGAACAAGAGGCGGCCTTTCGGCTCGGGTATGGAACGTCCGAGATCCCGGGCCGTCTCGATCCACTCGGTGATTACCGTCTCTGCATTTGCGAGTGCTTCCTGGCGAGTAGAGCCGTCAGCGGCGCACCCTGGTAACTCCGGCACTTCCGCGATAAACGCCTGGTCTTCTTCGCTCCAGTACAGGATAATCTCGTATTTGGTCATTGAGCCTCGCGCCCTCGGCTTTGGACATTTTCCCACTCTGGCCAGCCTTGGTGGGGCAGGCTTGAGCCTGTCAATCCGGAAAGCTCTTTCTTGCACCGCGTGCCGTCGGCCACCTATGCCGCCGTTCGCGCGCGAATCAGCTTGGGCAGCAGCATCAGCGCACCGCCGTAGAGCAGCAGCGAGAGGAACAGCGCGGCGGTGCGATCCTGGTGCAGATCCACGCCGATCATGCGGTAGGCGCCGAGCGCCATCACCGGGTACACCAGGCGCCCAAACTCCTGGCGGTCCCAGCGGTTGGATGCCCAGGCGAGCAGCAGCGCCGTGGCGGACAGCACGAAGGTGCGCAAGGTGGCGCAATAAGCGTGCGTGGCGTCCGCGCCGAATATCTGGTGATAGGCGGAAGTGAGCAGGCCGGCGGCAATGCCCGCCACCAGCAATACCGCCGTCCCCGCCACCAGGATGCGTAGCGCGCGCGAACTCCAACTCGGCGTCACGGCCGCGCCCTGACGCGTTCCAATGGCATAGCACAGCACCGCCGTCAAGGCCCCGCTCCAGATGGCCCAGGGAGCGCCTCCCGGCCACGTGCGCGAGCCCAGCAGCAACCCGGCGCCCTGTTCGAAGGCGCTCGACGCGCTCAGCGCGAGCAGCAGGAAAATGCCGCCGTGCAGTTTGAGCGTCAGGCGCAGGAAAATGCCGCCCACCCAGATGGCCGTCACGGCCAGCACGCTCCACACCACCGCCGCCGCGGCGCCGGAGAGCAGGATGCGGCTGCCGGCCACGGTCAGCAGAAGGGCGAAGGTGGAGTAGGTGTAGAAGTTGCGGCCGAGAGCGCCGCCGCGGTCGAGCAGCAGGAAGGAAACCAGGTAGCAGGCCGCCGCGCACACCAGCGAGAGCAGCGCCAGCGCTGGCGCCACGCGCGAATCGGCGCTGGTGAGCTGCAATCCGCCGCCCACGCTGATCAGGAACGCCAGCGCGCACTGTGCCGTCTCAAACCAGGTGAAGGTGAAGCCGCGCAGCAGCGTGCGCACGATGGTGCTGGAGAGATAAATGGCCAGCAGCGCCACCTGCGCGCCCAACAGGGCCGCATGCGGGATGGCCGCATAGCCTTCCGGCAGCCCGTGCTCGCCGGTCACCAGCCAGGTGGCCAGCAACACCGCCAGATCGGCCGCCGTGGCGGCGAGCCAGCGCCCGCTTAGCCAGTGATTCAGGCAGGCGGAGACTTCCATAGCCAGGGCGATGGCCAGAAACACGAACGTGAAAGGCAGAACATCGTGCGTGGCCATCAGCAGCGCGGCGCTGGTGCCGAGTCCGGCCAGCGTGGCGAAGGTGGCCACAATCAGCAGGTCCTTGCGCCAGGAAACGGCGAGACCGAACAGAGTGAACGCCAACAGGAGAGCGCCGGCCGTCCAGGTGGAAATGGCCTTTAGGCTGGTAGCGGCCTCGAAGAGCAGCGGGGAGACTACCAGCACGGCCGTCAGCCCGTGGAGCACGGTTTCCAGACGCCGCGCCGCCGGCGTGCGCGCCGCCCACACCAGCCACAGCATGGCGTAGACCAAGCCGATGGCGACGCCCGTCCCGGCTGAGAAGGTGCCGGCTTCGGTGAGTGCGCGCAGCAGGAATGCGCCTGCCAGGCCGAGCAGCGCGCGGCCGATAACCGGCAGGAGCGAGGCGGGAGAATCCAGGATCCCCGGCACTTCGGCCGCTGCCGGGGCGAGCGCTTCAGCGGAGGGCTCCGAAGCGTCCAGGCCCGGCACATGCGAGCCAATCGCGGCGGCTGGTTCGGCCTGGGCAGCCAGGCCCATCGCCATTTCCATGCGGGCTACGCGAGTCCTGAGGTCGCGAACCTCTTCCACCAGCACGTCCCATTCGGGTTGCGGCACGGCAACCTCCTCAGGCTTTGTGAGCCTCGCTTTCCTGCCACGGGGGCAGGAGTTTTACCAGCACGAAAAAGATGACGAAGGGCAGCAGCATCAGCGCAATCGCCGCCAGCAGGCCTTCGCGGGTGACTAAGTCGACTTTGTAAGTGGTGTAACCCAGGAAACTCTTGGAAAATAACTGGCCGCCGATCACCACGTTCCAGCGCATGGCGAAGATGCCGATCATAGTCAGCGAACACGCCGTCACATACATCACCCGCCGCTTTAGTTCGCTGAACTTCCACAGTTGATTGGCGGCCAGTAGCGCCAGCGGAATCAGCGTGCCCAGGCCGATCTGCAACACCACGTGCGAGTACCACAGCCGCGTGTGCACCATGAAATCCAGGCTGCGGAAGCTCTCGTCGCTCTCGTAAGTGCGGTGGATGAGGTCCAGCATTTCCAGGGTGAAATCGATCACGAAGGTATAGAACAGGTACTTGGCGATGGTGTCGATGCAGCGCATGTCGATGGGTCGCTTCTTCAGCTTCATGCAGGCCATATAAAGCAGCAGCACCGCCGCGATGCCACTCACCATGGCGGAAAACAGAAACACGATCGGCATCAGCGGCGTGCTCCACCAGGGGTTGGCCTTGATGGAGCCGAAGATGAAACCGACGTATCCGTGCAACATGAATGCCGAGGGGATGCCGATCACCGTGATCGCATAACCTACCTTGTCGTCAATCTTGCGGGCCTCCGGACTCACGTTCATCGAGCCCAGGGTAAGGGCGCGATAGACCAGGCGCAGGAAGCCTTTGGAGGATTGCGCCAGGCGCACGATATCGGCGCGGTAATCCAGCCAGATCTCCAGTAACAGCACCACCGTGAGATACCACAGGTAGACGAAACCGAACATGGCCATGGCCGACGAGCGGTGCGGCGTGGTGTACATTTCGAACGAGCGCTCCGGGTGGCCCAGGTGCAGTTGCAGCGGCAAGGGCGCCACCAGCAGGAACGACAGCGCCGTCAATAGCGCCAGCCGGTAAGTGGGGCGCACCGCTTCCACCTTGAAGACGCGCTCCAGCGACGCCAGGATGAAGGCTCCGGCCACCAGGCCGGTGATAAACGGGTAGAGCACGATGAGCACGCTCCACTGCAACTCCACCTCGTTGGGATACATGAAACCGTCTACGCCAGGAATCATCGTTTCGCTCCTCTTATCGCACCGAGCCGTCGAGGTTCTTGTAATAGACCTTGGCTTGCGTTGCCATGTACGGCTTCAACACCGTGACTTTGTTATCGCGCAGGAACTCGTGCACCGGGTCCTTGGGGTCCTTGAAGTCGACTAACTGCCGCGCGCCGGTGGGACAATTCTCGCAACAGGCCGTCGTCAAACCCTGGGTAATGCGGTGGTAGCAGAGCGTGCACTTATCCACGGTTTCGGTTTCGGGCTTCAGATAGCGGCAGCCGTAAGGGCAGGCCTGCACGCAGTAGCGGCAGCCCAGACAGTAGTCCTTGTCCACCAGCACCACCCCATCGGGGCTGACGAAGGTGGCCCCCACCGGGCAGACCTGCACGCAGGGAGAATCGGCGCAGTGGTTGCAGAGCTTGGGAACGAAGAAGCTCTTCAGGCTGGTCTGTTTGGATGGCGGGAAACCGTTGATGGCGCCCTGGGGGGAACTGACGTGGGGGTTGACGTAGCCTTCGGGAACTTCGTAGCGCTCCACCCAGGTGCGGAAATAATCCTTGGGGACCTGGTTTTCGTTGGAGCAGGCGCGCACGCAACTGCCGCAGCCGATGCACTTATCGATATCGATAATCATGCCCCACCAGTGGTCGGCCGTGCGGTAGGAATCGGGCGGCGGTTCGGCGCCGGTGATCTGTTCGAAGCTCGCACCCACGCTGGCAATGACCAGGAGCTTGCCGCCCACGCTCAACATGTCTCTACGGGTGATTTCCATATCTGTCTCCTGTCCCTCAGAGGTGCGGATTGTGCGGTTTGTGGCAGTCGTTGCAGGCCATCCCGCCGGAGTGCTCGGCGCTCTCCACCTGCGGAAACGTCTTGGGCTTCGCCGTATCCTTTTCGTGGCATCGAACGCAAAGGGTGGCGACCACGGGCAGCTTGGGTATGTTCGCCACCGGGTCGTCGGCATGCTTCGCCAACGGTCCGTGGCACGCCTCGCAGGCCACGTGGGCATGCTTGCCGCTGGCCCGGACCTTGCCTTCCTCGTCGTGGCACACCACGCAGGCGTCTTGCCCGGCGTAGGATAGGGGATGCTGGCGGATGGCCGCCAGCGCGCCCGGGCGGTAGTGGCCGTACTGGCCGAATCCCTTGGGAACCACGGCGCCGCGAATCACCATAAAGAGACCCAGGCCGGCCAGCAGCACGATTGCCGGCCGAATCAAATGTCCCGAATCCCGGATAAACTTCTGCACTCGAACCCCCGTCTGCGGAATGTGTACGCTAGAGGTTAGCACGGAGGGGACCAAACGGCCTTATGTGCTGAAATTGGTCCGTTTATTGAAATATGCAACAGTTTTCGGCGCCCGAGGTCCCGAAGACTGGGTCAAATCGCGCAAACTGGGGGAGACAGGCGGCACGATTTCGCCCAAAATTGGTCGGCGGAGACACCAACCTCTATCCTTAATGTCGGCAACGACCCGGTGAATCATCCCGACCCTCGCGGTGCGGATTCGGACGATGGCCCGTTCCCCCTCGGGCCGACGCCGGCGCCCGATGAAATTGGCCCGTTTCCCCTCGGGAGCGGATGCCGAACCTCGGTCACCGTTGAAGGTCGCCAGACCCGCCGCGCTTGCGGCGCTCCGTGAGGGGATGTAACCTGAAGCCCATGAAGTGTCTTTTCCCTCTTTTGCTGTGTCTGTCCCTTTCTGCCCAGGCGCCTCCCGCGCGGCCCAAGGTCTTCGGCGTGGCCCACTACTCCGTCTTCGTCAGCGACCTGGCGAAGACGCGCGCCTTTTACGAGGACTTTCTCGGCTACCAGGAGGCCTTCACGCTGCCCAAGCCCGATGGCTCCGTGCAGATGGTCTTTTTGAAAATCAACGACCACCAGTACGTGGAGCTGGTCAACGAGCCCAACAAGGGCGAAGGCCAGTTGAACCACTTGGGGCTCTACACCGACGACGTGGAACGGATGCGGCAGTATCTGGCCTCGCGCGGCGTCAAAGTGCCCGATCAGGTGACTAAGAACCGCATCGGAAATATCAAGATCTCCGTCGTCGATCCGGACGGCCACACCGTCGAGATCGTCCAATACCTGCCCGATAGCTGGACCGGCAAAGACACCGGCAAGCACATGCCGGCGACGCGCATTTCCGACCGCATGATGCACGCGGGAATCCTCGTGGGCAACCTGGACGCGGCCGCCAGATTCTACGGCGGCATCCTGGGCTGCCACGAGACGTGGCGCGGCAACAGCCTCACCAGCACGACGCTCAACTGGGTCAACATGCGCGTGCCCGATGGCGACAACCACGTCGAATTCATGCTCTACAAGGAGCTGCCGCCGCCCGACCGGCGCGGCAGCCCGCATCACATCTGCCTGGTCGTGCCCGATATCAAGAAGGCCGTGGAGACCCTGGAAGCGCGCCCGGCGCGAAAAGGCTACGCGCGCGAGTTGAAGATCAACCTGGGCGTCGATAACAAGCGGCAAGTGGGCCTGTTCGACCCCGACGGCACGCGCGTGGAGATGATGGAGGTCGATCCGGTCGATGGCAAGGCGGCGCCGTCTTCCACCCTGCCACCGCCCAGATAGCGAGCCGAATCTCATGCGTATCAGTCAGTCCGGCGCCCTGTTGGCGCTCACCCTATCGGCCGCGTGTGCTTCCGCCGCCGTGATTGGCGCTGGTGTAGCGGCGCAAGCCATCACCCTGGAACGCGTCGCCGCTCTCCCGCCCGCCCAACAGGCCGCCTGGCGGGATTATCTGGCCCGCTCCGCGCGGCAGATGCGGGCGGACCGCGCTTTCCTCGAAGCCGAGCGGAAGTCCGCGGGGTTGGCCGCGGAAATGATACCGCCCAACGGCTCCGCCGCCCGTAGCATGCCTCTGAACAAGCCGGCCGAATGGTACGGCGGCGCGGAGGCGCGGCGCATCGCCGGCATCATTGTCTCCTTCCAGACTCCCGCCGGAGGCTGGAGCAAGAATCTCAACCTCACCGATCACCCGCGCCGCCCCGGCGAGAGCTTTGCCGCCAACAATCTCTCTACCCATCTGACGCCCGGCGATTTCGATACGCCTCACGACCCCAAGTGGAACTACGTCGGAACCTTGGACAACGATGCCACCACCACCGAATTGCGCTTCCTCGCCATGGTTGCCGCGGCGGCGCCCAGCGATGGCGAGGCTTACCGCGCATCGGTCTTGCGCGGCCTGGAGTACCTGTTTGCGGCGCAGTTTCCCAACGGCGGCTGGCCGCAGGTCTTCCCGCTGGAGGGCGGCTACCACGATGCCATCACGTTTAACGATAGCGCTGTTACCGAGACCCTGGAAGTGCTGCAAGAGGTCGTGGAAGGCAAGGATGGCTTTGCCTTCGTGCCCGAAAGCGTGCGCGCGCGAGCCAGGGCCGCCGTGGCCAAAGGCATCGAGTGCATCCTGGCTACCCAGATCGGTCCCCCGGGCCGGCGCACCGTTTGGGCGCAGCAGCACGATGCCTTGAATCTGCAGCCGGTGGCGGGCCGCAATTACGAGCCGGCCGCGCAATGTGGCAGCGAAAGCGCCGAGCTCATCCTGTTTCTCATGCGCCTGCCGCAGCCAAGTCCGGCGGTGGTGGACGCGGTTCACGCGGCGGTGGCATGGTTTCGCAAAACCGCCATCTACGGCAAGGCATACGAGCGCGGCGCCGACGGACGGCGCCTGACATCGGCCCCCGGCGCCGGGCCGATTTGGGCGCGATTCAGCGAAATCGGCACCGACCGTCCGGTCTTCGGCGACCGCGACAAGACTATCCACGACGACGTCAACGAGCTCACCGCGGAGCGGCGCAATGGTTACAGTTGGTACAACGCGAGTCCCCGGGAAGCACTCGATCGCTATGCCCAATGGAGCCCGTCCCACCCGGCCTCGAAATGAAGTAGGACAGGCCTCCTGGCCTGTCCCGCTGGCCTGTCCCTGTGGCCTGTCGCCTCCCGGCCTGTCGAACAGCCCGCCTTGACTCAATCTGTCCCACCAGGCTTGCCGCCATGTATCATAAATACGGCGTCACCGTGAGGCTTACCGTTCGCATCTTGGCGGCCGGGCTGGGACTGGCGTGGACGGCGTCCGCCCAGGATCTGCCGCCGGGCACGCTGCTGTTGGCGCGCGTCAAGGCGCACATGCGCGAGGAACTCGCCCGCCTGCCCAATTGCAGTTGCCTCGAAACCGTGCACCGCGACCACCAACCCGCCGGCGGCACGATGCAGCCGCTGGACACCGTCCGCCTGGAAGTTCTCTACAGCGACCGCCACGAGTTCTACGCCTCGCCCGGCGGCAGCGGCTTTAGCGAAGAACACCCCATGGCGTTCGTCGGCAGCGGGACCATCGCCAACGGCCACTTCGCGCTGCTCCTCAGCGAGATCGCCGGCGAGCACGGTCTCTCCTACCAGTACAAAGGGGAAGAACTCCTTCGCGGCCGCCGCCTCGCTCGCTACGATTACCGCGTCCCGGCCAACACCAGCGGGCACACCATCAGCCTCGTCGAGGGCACCGGCACGGTCGGCATGAAGGGGTCGTTCTGGGCCGACCCGGCAGCCTACGACATCGTGCGTATCGCCATGGAGGCCGACGAGATCCCATTGCCTCTGCCCGTCCTGGCGTCCACCACCTCCATCGACTACGCCCACACCAACCTCGGCGGCACGGACTTTCTGCTGCCGCAGTCCGCCGATTCCCGGCTGGTGAGATTCTCTGGCGAAGAAAGCCGTAATCACATCGAGTTCACCCATTGCCACCTCTACGGCGCGCAGAGCTCGATTTCCTTCGGTCCCACCCATGGCGCTCCGCTGTTCGGCGCCAGTTCCGTGCTCGAAATGAGCCGCGAGTTGTTGCCGGCGCTTGACGTCGTCATCAGACTTACCACCCCGATCACGGAGAAGACCGCCGTTGGCACCCTGATCCAAGGCGCGGTTCAGGGCAACGTCCTGCACAAGAAAAGCCTGCTGATCCCCGACGGCTCGCCCGTCCGCGGGCGCGTCCGCCGCCTGGAATGGAACGGCGAGATGGGCGGCTACTTCATCGTCGGCCTGGAATTCACCGATATCGAAGCCGCCGGCACGCGCTATCGTTTCTTCGCCGATCTCGCGGGCACCGATGGCCTGCCCGGCCTCCGCCAAACCATCCGCACAAGCAAGCGGGAAACCTCCACCCGTCGCGGCGAAAAAATGGTTCTCGATACTACCGGGATCCTCTCCCTGCCCGACCTGCCGGGCGTGGGTACCTTCTTCGTGCAAGCCCTGCGCCTCGATATCCCGCCCGGTTTCCACATGGCCTGGAAGACCCGCGCACTGCTACCCTGAAAATCCCGATGGTCTGCCCCCCCTCGCTTTTTTCATTCCCCAAACATTTAAAATATTTTAGGTTTTCTTTTCAATCACTTACCCCTCGCGCCCCCCGCCATCGCCACCGCTCGCGGGCTAATGTGTAGTTGCAAGAGAGAGCCGATCGCCCCACTTCCTCCTTGTTGTTCCCGCATCCTCCCCCGGAATCCCCACCGCTCCTTGATGAGCGTTCCTTCCTTTCGACGGCTCTCTCTTGCCAACATAATCCAACAAAAGAATCTTTTGACTTTTAATCCGATTCGCGCTAACTCTCACATATGCCAGAGGGCTCGCATCGCTTCCAGGTCGGCTCCATCAACTGTACCGTGCTCAGCGACGGCTATTACTCCTACCCGTCGTCCTGGCTGTTCCCTAACGCCGACCCCGCCGATCTGAGCGGCGAATTCGTCAGCCATCACCTCCCTCCCGACGACGTGCTCAGCCCCTACACCTGCCTGCTCATCGAAACCGGACGCCATACCGTGCTGGTGGATACCGGGGCAGGCGAATACTGCTCCACTTCCGGCGCCATCCAGGCGCGCCTCGAAATGGCCGGCATCCGTCCCAGGGATGTCGATACCGTCATCCTTACCCACGCCCACCCCGACCACATCGGCGGCGCCATCGACCTCTGCGGACGCCCCGCCTTCCCCAACGCCCGATATGTCCTCTCCGAATTGGAATGGGAATTCTGGACCGGCGCCCGCACCGACCTCAGCCATCTCCGCGTGCCCGACACCGCCAAGGAGTCCCTCCAATCCATGGCCCGCCGCTCGCTCGGCGTGCTGCGCCACCAGATCGAGCCCATCGACCGCGAAACCGAAGTCGTCCCCGGCGTCGCCGCCATTCCCGCCCCCGGCCACACCCCCGGCCATCTCGCCGTCCTCATTGCCTCCGAGGGCCACCAGTTGCTCAACCTGGGAGATGCCGCCGTCCACCCGCTCCACCTGGAGCATCCGTCCTGGGAGAACGGTTTCGACCTCGACCCCGGCCGCGCCCTCGCCACCCGCCGCCAACTCATGGAACGCGCCGTGTCCGGCGACATGCACCTGATGGCGTTTCACTTCCCGTTCCCTTCCATCGGCCGTGTTGCGGTGAAAGATGGTGGATGGCTGTGGACCCCGGGCTGGTAAGCGTCACCGCAGCCGACGTTACAGCCAACCCCGACTGGAGCCGCTCCGATCAGCGCCGCTCCGATCAGAGCCGCGACCGTTAGGGAGCGGTCGTCTCGTGCAGGCGAGCGTCATTACTCTTCCGAAATCAACCGGAATACGGCAGCGAGTTCAACGAGCGCATCTTCGCGAGTCGGCATGAGCGCGTGGCATCCGGGAATTGCCGGGACTTCCGCGGCGCGATCATCAGACCGCCGGCCCCCCTACCACCGCGGCAGCACGCGCTCCCAATTCGCATCCACGTGCTTGCGCATCTCCGCCACATCGTCGCGCTTGCGGAACGGTATCTTCGCGTAGCGCTCCCGTCCGCGCGCCAGTTGATCGTAATCCAGCTCCACGCCCAACCCCGGCCGCTCCGGAATCTGCACGCACCCGTTGACGAACTTCACCCGCCCGCCTACGATCACCTCGTCCTTCTCCGTCTGCCAGGGATAGTGCGTATCGCAAGCGTACGTCAGATTCGGACAAGCCGCCGCCACGTGCGTCATAGCCATCATGCTCACTCCCAGATGACTGTTGGAGTGCATGGAAAGCCCCATCCCCAGCACACTTGTCAGATGCGACAACTGCTGCACATTGCGCATCCCGCCCCAATAGTGCGGGTCGCAGAGCACAATCTGCACCGCGTCCAGTTGCTTCGCCACCGGCACATCCGCGAAACAGGTCACCGTCACGTTGCTCGCCTGCGGCGTGTGGTTGCCCTCGGCCAGCAGGCGCCGCCGCACCTCGCCCATACCTTCCAGCGTGGCGCACCCGTCTTCCAGGTAGCCGCCGCCGGCCAGTTCGTCCTTCAGCGCGCGCCCCACTGCCACCGTGGTATCCACGCTCCACGCGCAATTGGGGTCGATGCGCAGCGGATACTTGGGCCCGAACTCGCGCCGCAGCGCGCGAATGCTCTCCATCTCGATCTCCGGATCCAGCACCCCGCCCTTCAGCTTGATCTCGCGAAACCCGTACTGCGCCGTCATCTGCCTGCACTCGCGCACGCATGCCGCTGGCGACAACACCTCGCCGTACTCGTCCTCGCGCGCGTCGTCGCCCACCCCGCCGCCGCCGCCGTGCTTATAAAAGAGGTACGCCGAGAAACTCACCTCATCGCGCACCCGCCCGCCGATCACGTCGCACACCGGCTGCCCCACCGCCTTGCCAATCAGGTCCAGGCACGCGATCTCGATCGCCGCGAAGGTGCGCGCGTGCCGGTCCAGCGGATTTTCGCCCGGCACCAGGTAGGTCTGCGAGCGGCCCCCCGGCGCATGGGCCATGGCGTGTTCCGCATCCCGGCTCAAATCCCGCCATAATCCGGCCAGTTGGAACGGGTCCATCCCCGTGACCCGGGAACGCACCGCTTCCAACCCCGCCAGCGGCCCATCGCCGCCGTAGGTCTCGCTGAACCCGGTCAGCCCGCTGTCGGTCTTCAATTCCACGATGGTGCGCAGCGCGAACGGCGCGTGGAGGCCGTACGAACTACGCAAAGGGGGATCGGCAATCGCGATCGGATGCAATACCAGTTCCGTGATTTTCATGGCACGTGATTTGGAAGGGGAAAGGACCGCTCTCGAACGCGCCGCTGGGTTCGCGGCCTACTTGCGCGAGCCGCGGCGCGGGTTGCGCAGCTCCGATTGTCGCACCTTGGTCTTCTTACGCTTGGGCTTGCTGATCTTGAACGTGCCGCTGCCTACGTACTCCGCTTGGTACACTTTATCGTCCGCCAAAAGATTTTCTCCTGAAATGCACGAATAATTGATCCCCCATTGTAACGCGCATTATTCTGGAAGATGAGGATGGGGGACACACAACCACAATTCGGGGAGGGTCCGGCTCTGCCACTCATGCCGGAGCTCGCGCCCAGCCGCATCCCGCATACCTTTCGCGCCCTCCGCCACCGCAACTTCCGCCTCTTTATCAGCGGCCAGATCGTCTCCCTCGTCGGCACCTGGATGCAGAACGTGGCGCAAAGCTGGCTGGTGTACCGCCTCACCCACTCGGAACTCCTCCTGGGCACCGCCTGGTTCTGCTCCCAGATCGCCGTCTTCGCGCTGGGGCCGCTGGGTGGCATCGCGGCCGATCGCTTCCCCCGTCAAAAGGTGGTCATCGTCACCCAGACCCTGTCGATGCTGCAGGCCTTCGCGCTGGCGGCGCTCACCCTCAGCGGACGCGTCCAGGTCTGGCACGTGCTCGTGCTCGCCGGCACCTTGGGCATGATCAACGCCTTCGACATGCCCGGCCGCCAGGCGCTGGTCATCCAGATGACCAGCAAGGAAGACCTCATCAACGCCATCTCGCTCAATTCCGCCGTCTTCAACTCGGCGCGCGTGGTGGGACCGGCCGTCGCCGGAGTGCTGCTCGCCGTGGTCGGCGAAGGCACCTGCTTCCTCATCAACGGCATCAGCTTCCTCGCCGTCATCGCCTGCCTGACCGCCATGCGCATCCCGCCCGCCGCTCCCCGCGCCCACCCGCCCGTGTGGCAGCACCTGGTGGATGGCTTCCGCTACGCCGGCCATCATTCCGCCGTGCGGCGCGTGCTCGCCCTCATGGGCTGCGCCACCCTCGCCGGCATGCCCGGCCTGGTCCTCATGCCCTTCTTCGCCGACGATATCTTTCACCGCGGCTCGCGCGGCCTCGGCATTCTCATGGGCGCCATGGGCATCGGCGCCGTCTTCGGCACGCTCACCCTGGCGCGCCGCACGCGCCTTTCCGGATTGGGCCGCCTCATGGTCATCAGCGGCCTCACCACCGGAGTCTGCTACCTTAGCTTTGCGTATTCCCCTTCGTTTTATTTATCGCTGGCCATCATGCCCGTCATCGGATACAGTGTGATGCGGCAGATGGCCTCGGCCAACACCACCATACAGACCCTGATCCCCGACGAGTACCGCGGGCGCATCATGGCGCTGTATTCCATGACCGTGGTCGGTCTGGGACCGTTCGGCAGCCTGGCGGCCGGCGCTTTGGCGGGACGCTTCGGCGCCCGCGCCACCCTGGCCGGCGGCGGCGCGCTCGCGCTCGCCGCGGCGCTCGTCTTCGCCTGGTATTTGAGGAGAGATCCGATTGCGGCTTAAAACAGCGTTGTTCCTGATCCTGCTGGCCACCGCGCCCCGCGCACTCGTGGGGCAGGCGCTTCCGCCTGCCAACCTGGGCGCATCCACCGCGCCCGCCCAGCCCGGCGATGCCGCCAAACTCTGCGCCCAGATCCCCCCCCTCGCCGAGGAAATTACCAAAGTCTCGGGCATGCCCTTGCGCCATCCCGTGCCCTGCGACTTCATCACCAAGGACAAGATCAAGGAGTTCCTCAACAAGCGCGTCAAGGAAGTCGCCAAACCCGAAGATCTGCGCGCCGAAGAACTCACCCTCAAGAAATTCGGCCTCGTCCCCCAGGATTTCGACCTCGCCAAAAACACCATCGAGCTGCTCACCGAACAGGCCGCCGCCTTCTACGACTACGACAAGAAAAAGCTCTTCGTCACCGACACCACCGCCTCCGAGACCCAGGAGCCCGTGCTCTCCCACGAGGTCGCCCACGCCATCGCCGACCAGAACTACAACCTCTCCAAATTCATCAAGGCCGGCCGCCAGAGCGATGACGGTGCCACCGCCCGCCTCGCCGTCATGGAAGGTCAGGCCACCTGGCTAATGAGCGAACTGATCGCGCGCAAAATGGGCCAATCGCTCAAGGATTCCCCGTCTCTATTGGCCATGATGAGCGGCGCCACCGATGGCGGGGCGGGGCAGTACCCCGTCTTCGACAATTCGCCCCTCTACCTGCGCCTCACCCTCATCTTCCCCTATACCAAGGGCATGCTCTTCCAGAATGCCCTCTTCGACCGCGATGGCCGGAAGGGATTCGCCGAGGTGTTCCTCAAGCCTCCCGTCTCCACCCAACAGATTCTCCACCCCGAGAAATACTTCGCCGGCGTCAAGCCCACCCAGCCCGATCTTCCCCCAGCCCACCTTCCCAAGGGCTACAAGGAGCTGGTGGGCGGATCGCTCGGCGAACTGGAGCATGCCGTCATGCTGGAACAGTACTCCGGCAAGGAGCGCGCCGCCGATCTCGCACCCCACTGGCGCGGCTGCGCCTTCGACCTGCTGGAGAGCAAAAAGGCCGGCCGTATCGTGCTCCTCTATGCCGTGGAGTGGGATAGCGAGGACGCCGCCCGCCAGTACTTCGCCGCCTATCGCACCCTACTTTCCAAGAAATGGAAACAGATGACCGTCGCGACCGATAGCGCCGATGCCGTCACCGGCACGGGCGACGACGGCCGCTTCGAGTTGCGCCGCCAGGGCGCCATCGTCACCAGCATGGAAGGTTTGCCCCCTGCGATAAACTGAGTCTATGCCCTCCTTTCGCGTGATCGCGGCTCTTAGCCTGCTGGCCCTCTCGATGCCGCCCGCGCGCGCCGCCGTGCTGCCGCGCCCTTCCCCCGATTTCGCCATCAATCTGGGACCGGGCAAACAAGTCCGCATCGGCCAGTACAAGGGCAAGACCGTGGTGGTCGCCTTCATTCTGACCTATTGCTCCCATTGTCAGAAAGTCATCGGCGTTCTCTCCAAGGTGCAGAAAGAGTACGGCCCGCGCGGCCTCCAGGTGCTGGCCTCCGCCACCGAAGACATGGCCGCCGCCGCCCTCCCCGGCTTCCTCCGCCAGTTCGATCCCCCGTTTCCCGTGGGAGTGAATACGACCAACGAATTCGTCGCCTACATGCAGCATCCCACCATGCTCCAGTTGTACATGCCGGGACTGGTTTTCGTCGATAAGGACGGCCTCATTCAAGCCCAATACGAAGGGCGCGACGCGTTCCTGGAAGAGACCGGCGTGGAGAAAAACATCCGCGCCAAAGTCGAAGAGCTGCTCACCCCGCCCGCCGCCCCCCCGAAAAAGACCGCCAAAAAGCCCGCGTCGAAAAAATCGAACTGACGTTCTCCTTCCAGTGCGGCATGCGCCTCGCCGCGCAGCACGTCAGATCTCCGCTGGCTCCGCGCTCTCCGATTTTGACTTTTCCGCCGTTCCTCCGCCTCTTCCTCCGCGCCTCCGCGTCTCCGCGTCAAAACCACCCTCTCCCCCACGAGCCCTTGCCCCCGGCGGTGAGCCGCACCCTCCTTCTCCTCCACGCCCTCTCTACTTCCGCCCCAACGGAATTTCCAGCGACCCCACCGCGCCGCTCCCCCGATCGTAAACCAGCACGCGCAGTCTCTCCACCCCCTCCGCCAGCACCAGCCGTTCCTCCACCCGAATGCCCTCGCGCAGCGCCTTTTCCCTCTGCTCCGCCGTAAGTTTCGGCGTGACTTCCTCCGCCGGGAACATCTCCGTGCGTCCGTCTTTCATGTACCCCACCACACTCACCGCCAGCCTGCCCGTCGCCAATTCGCCCGCCTGCACCAGGCCGACATCGCCCGCGTCCACGCGGATGGCCAGTTCCACCGAGTGCGTCCCCGGCTCGTGCTCCGTCAATCGCACATACAGGCCAATCTCCGTCGCGTTGAATGCGCTCGCCATCGCCGCCTCTAACGCCGCCTTCTCCCGGTCGCCCTCCGCCGCCATATCCGCGAATGCGTAGTAGCCCTGCTTGGTCTCCAGCTTCACTCCCTTGCGCGCGCAGGTCACGCGGATCTTATGGTACTTCCCGTCCCAATTCCCCAGCGGCGGCTCGTAGCCGATCCGGTAGCTCATGCGCGCATCGCTCGCCGCCCGCGCGATCGCCCCCCGTATGTCCGGCGTCATGAAAGCGTACCCGCCCGTCAACTGCGCGAACTGCTCCAGCGTGTCTTCCGTCGCCGGCGTGATCCCCGGCGCATCCGCCGGCGCCCCCGACCGCGACTCCGCCCCGGACGACGCCCCCGCCCCCGGCGCCAGCGATTCCGGCTGCCGCACCGTATACACCGCCACATCGGCCCGGTCCAACGTCGACGTCAAGCGCTGCAATAGCGGCGTATAATCCATGCCGCTGTAATAAGTGTTTCCCAGCCCCAGCGAAATCGGCACACCGTGGCTGATCCAGATCAGGCTCTTGCGCCCCGGCGCCGCCGCCACCAGATCCGCCAGCGATCCCAGCGCCTTGTACGTCATCCGCACCCGCGTATCCACGTCGATCCCCACCGACCGCAGCCGGAACAGCTCCCGCGACGCGCTCTCCAACAGCGCCTTGATGTCGTCCGTCCAAGGCCGCGCGCCCGCCGCCGCGGCTGCCCCGCGATCCCCATCCGGCAGCCCATGCACCGCATACAACGTGCCGTTCATGGTCAGGATGTAGAAGAACAGCGTTTCGCTCGCCTCCACATGCCCCAGCGCCGGACCCAGTTCGTGCAGCATGCTGCCGCGGTCTTCGAAGCGCGCATTCAGCAGGTCGAACAGGATCACCCTCACCCGCTCCATCGGCACGCCCGAGCGGTTGGAATACTCGTTCGCCTCCGCCCGCATCGCGCGTTTCATCGTCGCATCGTTGCGCCGGAACGAAACCACGCGTTGCGCCTTCGACCCTTCAAACACCTGAAAATCGTCGCGCGTGAGATCGGTCACCGCCTGCCCGCGCCCGTCCTTGGCCACCACGTTGAGATTGACCAGCGGCGCCGCCGCCCCTGGTTGCTGCGCATTCTGCGCGCCCGCACCGGCGGCAGAGCAGATCCACACCGCAATCACCCATGTCTTCATGCTTTGATTGTCGCGCACCAACTTCCCGCGCGCCCCTTTATTGCAATCGTGATACACTCCGTTTTTGAATCGCCCCAGGTGACCACGCCGTCGCCCGGCACCGCCCCGCCACGGCAATTCCGCGGTCCCGCCCGGCGTTTCTCCTCGAAACTCTCGCATTATTTTGAGGTAATTGAATGCTTTTCTCTTCAAAGACCGCTTCCCACTTTCGAAACCTGACCTTCATTCTGGCGCTTCTCTGCTTCCCCGTTCTGGCGCAGGACACTACGGGCAAGATTGTCGGCACCGTCTCCGATCCCTCTGGCGCCCTGGTTGCGGGCGCCAGCGTCACCGTGACCAATACCGGCACGGGCGCTGCCCATCAGACCTCCACCGATAGACAGGGACACTACCAGGTGCTGGAATTGCCCATCGGCCGTTACGAAGTGGCCGCCGAAGCAGCTGGATTCTCGCGCATGCTGGTCGCCTCCAAGAACTCCCTCGAAATCAATCAGACCTTGCGCATCGATGTCACCCTCGAGGTCGGAGCCGTCCGCGACCTGGTCACCGTGGAAGGCGGCGCCAGCGCCGTCGAAACCGAAAACTCCACCATCGGCGCCACCGTCAGCTCCAACGCCATCTCCGAATTGCCGTTGAACGGCCGCAATACCCTCGATCTCCTCGCCACCCAGCCCGGCGTCACCCCCAAGAACAACGACGCATCCCGCCAGGCCGGCGGCTACAGCATCGGCGGCGGACGCTCCGATTCCGTGACCTATCTGCTCGACGGCGGCATAAACAACCACCTCATCGACAACGGCATCGTCATCAACCCCAATCCCGATGCCGTGGGCGAATTCCGCGTCCTGCAAAGCAACTACGCCGCCGAATACGGCCGCAACGGCGGCGGCGTCGTGAGCATGGTCATCAAGAGCGGTACTAACGCCCTCCATGGCACCGCTTTCGACTATCTGCGCAACGAAGATCTCGATGCCAATACGTTCTTCAACAACGAGCAGGGCATCGACCGCCAAATCCTAAAACGCAACCAGTACGGCGTCACCGTGGGCGGCCCCGTGTGGTTCCCCCATGTGATCGATGGCCGCAACAAGCTCTTCTTCTTTTTCGCCTATGAGGGCCAGCGGCAGAGCGCCAACGCCCAATCCGGCAAAATCACCACCTTTACGCCGCTCGAGGCGCAGGGCAACTTCTCTAAATCCGTCAACGGCGGGCCGGACCCGGTGGTATCGGCTTTCCTCGTCGCCAATCCGTGGTTCCAGAGCAGTCCCACCCTGGCCTCCCAAGCCATCATCGACCCCAACCGCATCAGCAAGGTGTCGCAGAACTATTTCAAGGACGGCCTGATCGCCACCTCGCCCACGGGTTACCTGTTCCCCGAAGCTACCGCCACCGCCAACCATACAGAATTCCTCGGCAAGGTGGATTACACCATCGGCACGCACGATATGCTGAGCGCTACCCTGGCGTCGCAGAGCAGTCCCAACGTCATTCCGTTCTCCGGCTCGCAGGGCGCCACCACCGTCACCGGCTACCCCGTTTCCACCGGCGTCGACGCCTATTTCGGCAATGTGGCACTTACTCACAGTTTTTCGCCCTCTACGGTCAATGTGACGCGTTTCACCGCGCAGCGCAACAATACCAGCCAAAACTACCCCATCGGCAACCAACCCGGTCCGGCCGCCCTGGGAATCGGCATAACTCCCGACCTGACCGACGGACCGACCATTATCAACCTCATCGGCAGCAGCCTGTTCGCCGGCTACAATCCCTTCGGCCCCGCCAATATCGTGGATAACACCCTCGCCTTCACCAACGATTTTTCCTGGATCCACGGTAACCACCAGGCCAAAGCCGGCTTTCTCTTCTCCTCCTACCGCGATGCCATGAGTTACGGCTACTACCTGAACGGAGAATTCGACTTTTATGGCCCTGGAACCTCAATTGGCTCCGGTAACGACCGGGCCGACTTCCTCATGGGCCTCCCCGACGACTTACAGCAATATCCCAACGCGCCTACTAACATTCGGTCCCATTCGTTCGCCGGATACGTG
>Ga0182030_10008315_pt1 | contig 21518 bp, 23 predicted proteins | sample 812S3MmetaG_FD_121299 | JGI IMG/M metagenome (GOLD analysis project Ga0182030, IMG submission 121299) | Permafrost microbial communities from Stordalen Mire, Sweden - 812S3M metaG (Illumina Assembly) | ecosystem: Environmental > Terrestrial > Soil > Wetlands > Permafrost | place: Sweden...
AAGGAATCGCACTGGGAGCGCACCGCCGAGCAGTTCTTTTTGGGGGTCATTCTGCACGTGCTGCATGCCGAACCCGACAAGTCGCTCTACGGTCTGTCGGCGTTCCTATCCGATCCCTCACACACCTTCACCGAGACGCTCGAGCACATGAAAGCCACCCCGCACGATCGCGGCATTGCCCATGCCCGCATCGCGGCGACCGCGCAGGCGATGCTCAACAAGAGCGAGGAGGAGAGGAGCGGCATCTTGAGCACGGCGCTCTCGTTTCTAGGCGTCTATTCGGACCCGGTCGTCGCGCGCAACACCGCCGACAGTGACTTTCGGATCGTGGATCTGATGCAAGCCGAATACCCGATGAGTCTCTACATCGTGGTGCCGGACTCCGATCGGCTGCGCTTAAAGCCCCTCACCCGGATGATGATGACGATGATCACTCAGCGCCTGGTCGAGAAGCTGAATCCGAAGGAGAATCGGCACCGCCTCCTGATGCTGATCGATGAGTTCCCGCGGTTAGGGAAGCTGCCGTTCTTCACCGACGCACTGCCGATTCTCGCCGGCTACAACATCAAGGCGATGCTCGTCATGCAGAGCAAGGCGCAGCTCGATGCGCCGGAGGCCTACGGCCACGGCAACACGATCATCGAGGGCTGCAAGGTGCGTAGCGTCTACACGCCGCAAGATCCGGCCACGGCGCAGTGGATCTCCGATGCCTTGGGGCCAAAGACCGAAGTGCATCAACAGACCACTTTCACCGGTCACCGCCTGGCGCCCTGGCTCGGGCACGTCATGGTGTCGGATCAGGAGAGTGCGCGGCCGCTCCTGGATGCGGCGGAGATCTGCAAGCTGTCGCAGAAGGAGATGATCTTGCTGGTCGCAGGCTTTGCGCCGATTCGCGCGCGGCGCTTGAAGTACTACCAGCATCCGGAACTCGCGAAGCGCGCGGGGCTGCCGCCGGTGAAACTCAAGCCGGGGGGCCCGTATCCCTATCGCCCGCCGCCGCACCCGAATCCTTGGGCCGGGAAAGTGACCCCCAAAAACCCGCCTGCTGCCTCGCCGCCCGTCGCCGCGCCGGCAGCAGCGGCGCCACCGCCGGATCCGCCCCAATCCGAGAGCAGCGATCACTCGCGGCTCACGCTGGCGTTGTCGGCCGGGCAGCCGACGCCGGAGAGCGAGGAGGAGGGCGTCTTGCCGCCAGGAACCAAACGCACGAAATCCGACATCGACCAGCAACTCGACCTGCTGATCTCCGAGGAGGAAATGATGCGAAGGAGGGCGCTCGATGAATTCGAGCGGGAGAGTCCACCGCAGCACCGTATGCGCCGCCGCATCCCCTTTTAACTGACGAGGCAAGCATCCATGACGAGTCCCAAGAGTCCTGCAAAGCCCAAGCGATTGCCGTCCGGACGCGAACAAGGCGTGTACATCAGGATGTCCGCCACGTTGAACGCCGGCGTGCGCGAGCTCGCCGCCGCGCGGCGCGTGCCGTTGAAGGCGATCTATGAGGCGGCAATCGCCGCGTACTTGAGCCCCGGGGCGCAGGACCAACGCGATGCCATGCTCGCGAGGCAATTGAATCGTTTCAGTCGCGGCGTCGAATCCGTCGATTGGAATACGAAACTGCTCGTCGCGATGCTGCGCTATCAGATCGAGCTGGATTTGAGCTTCCTGCCGGAGCCGGTGACGGACGAGGAGCGCAAGCTCGTCACCGAGAAAGGGGCGCGGCGGTTCGATCGCTTCGAGCAGTGGCTGATGCGCTCGCTGGTGGACCCGGAGAGTCTCTATAGCCGGATGAGAGGCCTAATGACGCCGAGCGAGGAAGATTTCGAGCAGATTCCCGAATGAAGGACGCCGGGGCCGCTACTTCTTGCCCTTGTCGTCGCCGGCTTTGAGCTGACCTCGCAGTTCCGCGGCCTCATCGCGTGCACGCCGTTCGCCCTCCTGGGCTCGCTCGAGTGCCTTGGCGGTTTTCTGCAATTCGGCCTGCGCGGCTTCGACGCCGGCCTCGGCCTTGGCGACCCGGCCTTGCAGTTGATCGCGCTCTTTCCGCAATTGCGTCGTTTCGGCTTCGGCGCTTTGCACGGCCTGAGTGAGCCGCTCCAACTTCTCGTGTGCGATCGCCATCTGCGCTTCGGCTTGGGCCAACGATTTCTGTAGGGCATCGATCTCCTTGCGGGTGTCGGCCTCGAATGCCCGGCGGGCCTCTTCGCTGCGGGCGGCGCGCTTTTGAGCCTCCTGGTCGCTTTCCCTGGCGGACTGCGCATCAGCTTGGGCGCCGACGATCCCGCGCTCGAGGCGTTGAATCTCCGCCTGAGCGGCAAGCGAGGTGGCTTCGGCGCGCTCCGCTCGGGTCAGGGCCTCCTGGGTCGCACGCTGGGAAGTAGCCAGGGCCTCCGCCGCTTGTTCGGCCTCGCGTTCGAGCCGTTCGATCTCGAGGGCCGCCTCGGCCCGGGCGTGATTGGCCGCATCGATGAGCTTGCGGGAATTCGTTTCGATGAGCTCGATCTTGCTGGCCGCCTGGCGCTGGACAGCGGCGTAGATCGCGGCGACGGCCCGCTGCCCGATCTCGACGAGATCGGCGGGGACCTCGCTGATCTGGGTGGCGTGCGTCTGACGCTTTTCCAACACCGCGGTTAATACGCGGTTGATCGTGGTGTAACTTCCGCCGCCGAGCTTCGACCGCACGCGCTCGAGCGTCGGGTCGAGCCCCTCCTGCACCAAGGCATCGACGGCTTGGCCGACGGTTTCATCGCTGACGGTGGTTTTGCGTGGCATGCATGCTCCAGATCGAGGCGGGCGAGATTACATATGGTATCGTATCGTAAACTATTACGATACGATACACAAATGGGGTCCGCCGCGATCCTGAACGCGCACCGGTGTCGTTTTTCCCTATTAATGTTTACTGGAGCAGTGATTTATGAGACTGATACCCTAATTATGAGACTGGTACCGACACTGGGAGGACTGGCAGTGCGTTTCGGGGATAGCACTCCCTCAGAGTCAAGTCACTTGGGAAATAACGAGAATTCGCAGGCCACCAGAGCCAAGGGGTTACAGAATCGATGCCGGGGCTCGGCGTTTTCCGGATCATAGCGGCATGCTGGGCAGTACCATAATTAGGGGTGCAGTATCATAAATAAGGAGTCGGTCGGAAATCGCAACCCATTGTTTTACAACACTTGCCAGTATCAGAATTAAGGAAAAACGACACCCACGCTGACCTCTCGAATTCGCGACTTTGACGATTTTCTCTATGCAGTAGTTCGTGAAGAGGCAGGCGGACCAGCCCTGACAGTGCGCGCCAAAACGTTGATCCGTGGGAGACAGCCCGAAGGCTGGCGCGATTGCCTCGGCACGCGGCTGTGGCGCAGCTCCGGCCGCTCATCGCCGCCCAGGGGAAGGATCAGCTAACACCTCATGACGATACCGTTGCACTTGCGTTACTCAAGAGATTGCCGCGCTCGTCGATGGGCCGGTGGCCAACAACTCCACTCTCACGGATATCGATGTCCGGCGCCCGCACCCGAATAAAGATATTTATTGACAGTCTTTGAAGTAATCAAGGCCGACGGCCAAGGTCCGACGAGAACGAGGAGCCATAAAACGCTGGACCGGTAGAAGGTCGATTGACGGCTGCACTTTCTGATACGGCTCGCCTCCCTGCAAAGTGGCACTGACGTGTTACGCCTCCGATCGGCCACGAGTTTGAGGAATTTCACGGAACGCTTGTGCTAGGGCTTTCACGTTGCGCTGGGCGTTTTGCGCGCTGTGTGGCCTCAGGTGCTCTCGGGGCATAACGGCTTGCCTAAAAAGTCACCGGCACGCTCACCGTCGTCGTTGCACCGCTGGCGGTTGTCGCGGTGTAGTGCATGTCGACATGCATTCCTTTCAGGAAAAAAGGGATCCCGGATACTCGTCCTCTCCCGAAGAAGACTCCGGGGGACACCTTCCGTAAGATTCCGCCGTGTCCCAGTTCATGATTGGTGACTTTCACGACATCGCGGGTAGTCGTTACCTGCATGCGAATCTGATCGTGGGAGGAGTAGTGGTGCTTGTTCAATGCGACTCGACGGATCAGCGGACTGCCGGGCTTCGCGGACGCATCTGGCACCGGCGTGCTGATGTAGCGATAGACGGGGCTTGCGATCGTCGCCGATGCAGTGCCGATGAAAGCGATAATTAGGATCGCCAGCACCGGCACATTGCTCTGCTTACCCATAATTGCGCCGAAGGACGAATCGCACGGCTATTCGCGGTCAGAAGATCTTCTTGAATTCCTGTTTCATCTTTGCCCAGTACGAGGCGCTTGGCTCCTTCATACAATCCTCGACCAGCACCGGAACGAGGCGATTGGTTCGCTCGACGTCTATGACGGCGTCCTCCGGTTTACCTTTCCGATTCATGCCTTCTGACCAATAGACGATTTGCGGCCGGGTGACTTCGTCATAGGAGAGAAATTCCTCGCACGTCAAAGTCGCCGGTTTGATGGACTTCGCGGATTGCTGCGACGTCGCGGCTGTGTCGGCGAGAACAGAGGTGGTGGCAAGAACGCATAAGCCCAGGGTGATCAGGACAAACTGTTTCATACATACTCCGAAAAAGGGTGGGCCAATGAATATTCTACGTAAATTGTAGGCGATGTAGTCGTCGCGGTCGGTACGTTGGCGTACGCATACCCTGGGACTTGCATCCCCGGGGCTCCAGGCCGAGATGGTTTGGGCCCACAGCCGAAATCGACACGAGCTTACGCGTAGAGCCGGGTAGTAAGAGGTCAGGCGGGACGGGGTTCTTGCAAGCAGGTTTTGGAGAATGTCTCCCATATCGCTCTGAGCGCGCTAGCGTACAGAGCCTAATCAATGCAAGAGCGTATGTTTGCTCGAACGATCAACGCCACCCGGGGATGAGACAATGATTACGGATATACGATGGCAACGCGCAATGATTGCCGGTCTCGAGTTGGATGCGCTATTTAAATCAGCACAGCTTGGTATCCCGAGTGCGCATACGCGGAATGACCACTCGCGATCCGAAGTAAACCGCGCTGTGGCGAACATTCGGGAGTGGCGGGCGTACTTACCGGAAGCCTGTGTCAAAGCGATGATCACACATGGTTGGCAATGGTCAACCTGAGACGCTTGCTCTAGCATAGGGCCTCGACATGGCGCTTTGCAGCGAGCAGAGAACGTGCAAGGCGCGGTTGTCGACTAACCCGCAGGAGACACCGTACCCGATGGGTGAAGTTCGCCCTGGGAATGGCAGAAGGCATTGGCGTCCATGCCGCATGGCGCAAACTAAGCACCGGGAATGCCACACTCATGCGCCCCGGCATCCCTCCGTGGCAATCACAGCACAACTTTGTCTGTGAGCGTACAGACGCGTACGGGGCTAACCCCCAGAGTGACGCGCAGGCGACCGTGTTGTTATACAAACCAGGAGTTCGAACTATGTTACTCAGCGTGAAGAGACTTGAAGGATTGCCGATGGGCGCCACCGACGGGCCCATCGGCAAGGTGAAGGATTTTTACTTCGATGATGAAGCGTGGGTCATCCGCTATGTGGTCGTCGATACGAGTAAATGGCTGGGCGGCCGTGAAGTACTCATCTCGCCGTACTCGTTGGGTCATGTCGGCTGGGCAGCGGACACGCTTCCCGTCTCGGTGACCAAAGAACAGATCAAAAATAGTCCCAACGTTAATAGCGATGAGCCCATCTCTCGACAATATGAAAAGAGCTACTTCGGATACTACGGGTATCCGTACTACTGGGGTGGAACGGGGCTATGGGGAGAAGGCAACTATCCGGGCACGCTGCTCACCGGCATGGGGGCGGACCGCTATGAGAGTTATCGAGGCTATTTGAGAGCCCCCACGGGCCGGGATACTGATGCCGACCCACATTTGCGCAGCTGCGAAGCGGTCAAGGGCTATCACATTCGAGCTAACGATGGTGAGATCGGCCACGTTCAAGGATTCCTGGTGGATGACTCCACCTGGTCCATCCGTTATTTGATCGCTAATACCAGCAATTGGTGGATGGGACACCAAGTTCTGCTATCGCCGGAATGGATTGAGGACGTGAGCTGGTTGGAATCCATCGTGACCATCGATCTCGATCGAGAGACCATCAAATCGGCCCCTGCCTATGATCCGGATGCATCCTTGGCGCGTGATGCGGAAGGAGCGATCTACGGGCACTACGGGCGAGAAGTTTATTGGAGTAGATCGCCGGGTCGCGCGGCGGCCTAAGCGCTTTCTTCAAAATGGAGCGGCTTCTCGTCGGCGAGACGCCGCCCCTTCTATTTTTCGAGCTCCCTTCGGATGGAAGATAGTTCACGCCGGTGACTGTTTGTGGGTTCCGGATAGTTCATCTTCATCTCGTCAAGAGTGTCCATGACTATTTTTGAGACAATCAACCGGGAATTGAACTTTTCATCCGCGGGTACGATGTACCACGGAGATTGACGTGTGTTGGTGGCGGACAATGCCTCCTCGTAAACCTTCGTGTAGGCTTTCCAATATTCTCTTTCATGAATGTCCGCCTGACTGAATTTCCAGTTCTTTTGTGGATCGGCAATCCGTGCGATGAAGCGAGTCTTCTGCTCGCTCTTGGATAGATGCAGAAAGATCTTGATGATGCGAGTGCCATTGATGTGAAGATGTTTCTCTAAATCCGATATTGATCTGAAGCGATGCTCCCAGATTCGATTGTCATCGCGGTAGCCTTTGGGAAGATTCTGGGCGTCTAGAATCTCGGGGTGAACCCGGACGATGAGCACTTCTTCATAATAGGATCTGTTGAAGATACCGATTCGACCCCGCTCGGGCAGGCGACAGGTCGTGCGCCAGAGAAAATCATGCTTCAGCTCCTCCTCACTCGGCGACTTGAAGCTGAAGACCTCACAGCCCTGCGGATCGACTCCCGACATGATGTGTTGGATCGTTCCATCCTTACCTGCCGCGTCCATCCCCTGCAGTATCAGCAACACCGCGTAGCGGGCGGAAGCGTAATGCAGCTGCTGCCGAGCACTCAGGCCGTCCACATGCTGCTTGAGAACCGCCTCGTATTCGGCTTTGGACTCGAATAATGGCGGCACGAGCGTAGGCCACTTGTCCAAGTCAACCGCTTTCCCTTGACGCGGTCTGAAATCACTCGAATCAATCTTCATATAGCCCACCTTACCGAGACCATTGCGCAGAGTGCGTCAGGCGACACGAGTTTGTCTGTAGGCGAAAAGACCACTCAATTGCCGGGATCGCTGACGTGGGGTCGCGCAGGGCCGAGTGGGGTGGCGCACAGACTCTCAGTCGCCTCTATGTTGCACTGACACACGACGACATTTGAGAGCAACCGCCTTTCACCACATCGTCTGTTCGTCCACCTTCAAGAGTCCACGAGAACCAATTATGAGCTATCAAAGTCTTAATCCCGCCACGGGAAAAGTACTCAAGTCATTCGCAGAGATATCCGACGCGGATTTTGAGAAGAAGATCGCAACCGCCTCGGCCTGCTATGAAGTGTGGCGGAAAAAGAGCTATGCGGAACGGGCGGTGATCGTCGCCAAAGCGGCGGCCATCATGAAGGAGAAAGTAGACGCATTCGCAAAACCGATGACTCTTGAGATGGGTAAACGCATCAGCGAAGCCCGTGGCGAAGTCGAATTCAGTTCCTCTATTCTTGCGTACTACGCGAAGAATGCGGAGAAATTCCTGGCGCCCGTCAAGTTGCATCCGCAGGTCGGGGAAGCCCACATGGAGAGCAGCCCGATCGGCGTCATCTTCGGCGTCGAGCCCTGGAACTTTCCCTATTACCAACTTGCGCGAGTCGCAGGTCCTCATTTGATGGCCGGAAACGTGCTCATGGTCAAGCATGCGAGCTGCGTGCCCCAATGCGCCATCGCCTTCGAGAAGCTATGGATCGACGCCGGCGCCCCGGCGGGTCTGTATACGAATCTGCTCATCTCGCACGAGCAAAGCGATCGGATCATTGACGATCCGAGAATCAAGGGCGTGGCGCTCACGGGTAGTGTGGCGGCGGGCCGTAGTCTCGCGGCGAGAGCGGGCAAGAACCTCAAGGTGTCGTCGATGGAACTCGGCGGCAGTGACGCGTTCATCGTGCTGGAGGATGCGGATCTCGAGCACACGGTCAAGTGGGCCGTCTGGGGCCGTATGTACAACGCGGGACAGACCTGTTGCGCGGCCAAGCGCTTCATTGTCGTGGAGGAGCTCGCCGATAAATTCCTGGAGAAATTCAGCGCGGCCCTGAAGGTCTTGAAGCCGGGCGACCCGATGGATGAGAAGACCACGCTGGGGCCACTGTCCACTGAGTCTGCCTTGGTGGATCTGCTCAAGCAGGTCGACGGCGCGGTGGCCAAGGGCGCGAAGGTGCTCATGGGCGGCAAGCGCTACGACCGGCCCGGTTCCTTCATGGAGCCGACCATACTCACGGATGTGAGTAAGGATAACCCTGCGTTCCGCGATGAGTTCTTCGGTCCGGTGGCCATGTTCTTCCGTGTCAAGGACGAGGATGCGGCCATCGCACTCGCGAACGACTCCGATTTCGGCTTGGGCGGCTCGGTGTTCACCAAGGATATTGCACGCGGGAAGCGCGTTGCATCGCGGGTCGAGACCGGCATGATGTTCATCAATAACATTTCGTGGTCTGACGCGGAACTGCCGTTTGGCGGCATCAAGGACTCAGGTTATGGACGCGAGCTGGGGAACATGGGCATCCAGGAGTTCGTCAACAAAAAACTGGTCCGCACCGCGCATTTGGAGGCGCCGGTCTAAAACGGGCACGGAGAATGGGGCGGCCTCCCGAGAGGCTGCCCCGTTTTGTGTGCGAGAGCCGATTCATTCACTAACGCCGAGCGCTGCCCCATGTATGTCAATGTTGCCATTCTTAAAGAAACGCAAAGTCACGAGCGTCGCGTGGCGTTGGTGCCCTCCGTGATCCCCAAGCTCATCAAGTTGGGAGCCAAGCTGCACATGCAGGCGGGGGCAGGGGATGCCATCAGCCTCAGCGATGCGGCGTACAAGGATGTGGAGATCTTCGAGGATCGACAAGAACTCGTTAAAGACGCCGACGTGGTCTTAGGTGTGAATGCGCCGTCGCTGGCGGTGATCAACGCGATGAAGGAAGGGTCAATCCTCATTTCCTTCATATACGAGCACAAAGACCCGGCGCTCGTGCATCGGCTGCTGGCGAAAAAGATTACCTGTTTTGCGATGGAGCGGGTGCCCCGTATCACGCGGGCGCAATCGATGGATGCGCTGTCGAGTCAGTCGGCGTTGGCGGGCTATTACGCCGTGCAGTTGGGATCAACGGCCCTGGCGCGAATTTTGCCGAAAATAACGACGGCGGCCGGCGCCATTGGTCCGGCGCACGTGCTGGTGATGGGGCTAGGTGTAGCGGGTCTCGAAGCCGTGGCAACGGCGCATCGCTTGGGCGCCGTGGTCGAAGGCTACGACGTACGTGCCGAAACACAGGAACAGGTGGAATCCCTGGGCGCGACCTTCGTGAGCACGGGAGTCGATGCGACCGGTACCGGCGGCTACGCGCGGGAGTTGACGCCGGAGGAGAAGACGAAAGTCACTGCGGTGCTTACCCAGCACATTCAGAAGTCGGATCTCGTGATCACGACGGCCGCCATTCCCGGCAAAGCGTCGCCTAAGCTCATCAGCCACACCCAGGTTGCGGGTATGAAAGCAGGAGCGGTGATCGTGGATCTGTCCGCCGAAGGCGGGGGCAACTGCGAAGACACCGAGCCCGGGAAAACGACCCGCGTGGGTCAGGTAACGATCGTCGCCCCGCTCAACGTACCGTCATTGCTTGGTGAGGACGCGAGCGAGTTGTACGCCAAGAATCAATATCACCTGCTGGAACTCTTCATGAAGGACAACATCCTTACGATTGATTGGAAGGATGAGGTGCTCGCGAAAACGTGCCTCACCCATGCCGGGAAACTGACGAAGGATGCTCCGAAACCCGACAAGGGCGCCGGTGCGGACAAGACCACACCGCCTGCGAAGCCCGCCAAACCTGCCGCCAAAGCAGCGTGATCCCGACATTTTTAAGGAGAGTTTAATGAGTTTCCAAATCAGTATCGGCGGTTTCATCGCCGTCTATATCTTCATGGTTACCGCCTTTGCCGGGTGGGTGATCATCGGCCGTGTACCCGCCATCCTGCACACGCCCTTGATGTCGGGATCGAATTTCGTGCACGGCATCGTGGTGGTGGGCGGCATCTTTACGCTGCTGAACGCCAGTACGCCACTCGAGCAAGCGATCGGTTTCGTTGCCGTGTTGCTCGGTGCGGGCAATGTGGCCGGCGGGTTTGCGGTGACACAACGCATGTTGGCCATGTTCCAGACCAGCGGGCACCCGACGAAACACCCCAAGCATGCCAAGCGCGCGGCGCCCGCAGCCGTTAAGTCGATTTCACCGAAGAAGGCTTGAGGAACAGAAAATGCTCATCACGATATCTCAACTGATTATCGGGTCGGTGGACCTCATCGCGGCGTTTCTACTGATGTTCGGACTATGGCGGATGGCTTCCCCCGTCACCGCGCCCTCGGGAATCTTGGTGGCCGGAGTCGGCATGCTGGCCGCCGTGGTCGCGAGCTTTCTATATGTCTTTACTGTTGATGCGGCCGCCAAGCCGCATCTACCACTCAACATCGGACTGGCGGCGGCCGCCCTCATCATCGGTGCCGGAGTCGCCTGGTGGAGCGGTCGAAAGGTGGCCATCACGGCAATGCCACAGGCGGTGGCGTTATTCAACGGCATGGGCGGCGGTGCCGCCGGTGCGATTGCGGCGGTGGAATTGTTCGGCAGTCAGACCCACGGTGTGGGTCCCTTGGTCGTCACCCTGCTCGGCGCGTTGATCGGGTCCATCTCGCTGTCCGGTTCGGTGATTGCCTGGGCCAAACTCGACGCTCTGCTCAAGAAGCCGCTGCACGTTCCGGGATTACAAATATTCAACGGTGTGGTGCTGCTCGCGTGCCTCATGGTGGGTGCGTATATCGTATTTGCCGCGGTGGGCGGCGCAGCGCCGGTCCTGACGATGCCCCATCTCATCGAAATCTTCTTCGGCATTGCCTTGCTGTACGGCATCTTGATGACCTTGCCGATCGGCGGCGCGGACATGCCGGTCGTGATCTCGGTGTACAACGCCTTTACCGGACTCGCGGTGGGTCTGGAAGGCTTCGTGCTGCAGAATCCGGCGCTCATGATCGCCGGCATGTTGGTCGGTGCCGCTGGTCTGTTGTTGACGCTGTTGATGGCCAAGGCCATGAATCGGTCAGTGGCGAAGATCCTGTTCGCGAGCTTCGGCCCGGGCAAGAAGCGCAAACAAGGCGCCATCAAAGGCAGCTTGAAACCCGTGCAGGCGAGCGATGCCGGTATCTTCATGCGCTATGCGAAATCCGTGATCATCGTGCCGGGTTACGGGCTCGCCGTATCGCAAGGCCAGGGCAAGCTGTATGACTTCGTCAAGCTGCTGCAGGCCGCCGGGGTCAGCGTCAAGTTTGCGATCCATCCGGTCGCCGGCCGTATGCCGGGGCAAATGGATGTGTTGCTCGCCGAGGCGGGTGTTCCCTACGATCTGATCATGCAATTGGCGGACGTGAACGAGGAGTTCAAGGACGCGGACGTTGCGCTCGTCATCGGCGCCAATGACGTGGTCAACCCCGAGGCGAGAACCGACAAGACCTCGCCGATCTACGGCATGCCTATTCTGAATGCCGATCAGGCGAAGAAATGCTACGTGGTCAAGCGCGGCGACGGCAAGGGCTATGCGGGCATCGTCAATCCCCTGTTTTATGCGGATAACACGTTCATGGTGTACGGCGACGCGGCGGCCGTGTGTGTCGCGATGACCGAAGCGGTGCGTGGCTTAGGGGCCCCCGCGGCGGCGGCTTAACATTTCAAGCGGAGTAGATTCATGACGAAGATGCATGTGGCGATGGTGGAACACTTCAAGAAGCCTCTTGTGCTGCGAGAGTGGGATGTCCCGATTCCTGGCGCCGGGCAAATCCTGGTGAAGACCGAGGCATGTGGCGTTTGCCACACCGACATCCATGCCGCGAGCGGCGATTGGCCGGTCAAGCCGACGCTGCCTTTCATTCCCGGGCACGAAGGCATCGGCCGCGTGAGCGCGGTCGGAGCGGGTGTTACCATAGTCAAGGAAGGCGATCGCGTGGGGGTGCCTTGGCTGCATTCTGCCTGTGGACATTGTGAATACTGTCTGACGGCCTGGGAGACCATCTGTCCGACGGAGACCTTCACGGGATACAACACGAATGGAGCCTTCGCCGAGTACCTCCTCGCGGATCCGAACTACGTGGCGCACATTCCAGCGAGTTTATCGGCGGAGGAAGCCGCCCCTATCATCTGCGCGGGCATCACCAGCTACAAGGGCATCAAACAGACCGAAGCCAAACCCGGCGAATGGCTGGCGGTGTCGGGGATTGGCGGCCTAGGGCACCTCGCCATCCAATATGCAAAGCACATGGGTCTCAAAGTCTGCGCGGTCGATATCGATGATGGAAAGTTGGCGCTCGCGAAAAAGCTGGGCGCGGATGCCATCGTCAATGCCAAGGTGGGCGATCCTGCAGCGGCGGTCAAAAAAGCGACCGATGGCGGTGCTCATGGTGTGCTGATCACGGCGCCTTCGTTGAGCGCTTTCAAGCAAGGGGTCGGCATGACGCGTAAGCATGGAATTTGCGTGCTAGTCGGGATACCGCCCGGCGACTTTCCGGTTCCCCTATTTGATGTCGTTGCCGACTGCATCAGCATTCGCGGCTCCTTCGTCGGTAACCGCGAGGATCTGGCAGAAGCATTGAGTTTCGCCGCCGAAGGCAAGGTCAAAGCGGATATCGAACTGCAGCCCCTGTCGGCGATCAACAAGGTGTTTACGCGACTCGAGCACGGCGATGTGCCGGCCCGTGTGGTGCTGCAATTTCAATGAATTTTGCGACCGCCCTGCTCGATGCCCGCGAGATGGGGGAAGCAGATCGGCTGACCGTCGCTGCGGGATCCTCGGTGTCTGCGCTGATGGAGAACGCAGGTCGAGGTGTCGCAGAGGAGATTGTGCGCCGCTGGCCGCAGCGACGAGTCACCGTGTTGTGCGGACCCGGCAACAATGGCGGCGATGGCTTTGTGGCTGCATGTCATCTCGCGGCCGCGGGTTGGAATATCCGCGTTGCCCTGCTAGGGTCCCGCGTCAATTTGAAGGATGCCGCGCGCTACCACGCCGAGAAATGGCGCGGCTCGATTGAAGCGCTCACACCCGAGTGCATTGGCAGCGCCGAATTGGTCGTCGATGCGATTTTCGGCGCCGGCTTGAGCCGCCCCCTCGCAGGTGCCGCCAAGGAAACGCTGGCGGCAGCCAGTGCGCAGCGCATACCCATCGTGGCGGTGGATATCCCGAGCGGCGTGCAGGGGGATACCGGCGAAAACCTCGGCGCCGTAAACTCTGTGCTCACAGTGACCTGCTTTCGCAAGAAGCCTGGCCATCTGTTATGCCCCGGCCGCGGATTATGCGGCGAACTCGTGATCACGGACATCGGAACGCCCATGGACGTGCTCGACGAGATTGCCCCGAAGACCTTCGAGAACGATCCGGGGCTGTGGCTCGCCGCGCTTCCACGGCCGCGCCAAGACGGCAACAAGTACACGCGCGGCCATGCGTTGATTTCCGGGGGTTATCCCATGACCGGAGCGGCGCGCATGGGTGCACGCGCGGCAGCACGGGTGGGTGCGGGACTGACGAGCATTGCGGTGCCCGAGATAGCGCTGCCAATCTACGCTACCACCCTCACCAGCATCATGGTCAAACCGCTGCTGGCGCCGGGTGATTTCGATGCTCTGTTGAATGACGTCCGAGTCACGGGATTCTTGATCGGACCCGGCGCCGGCGTGGGTGAGGCGACACGTAAGAGAACGCTCGCCATCCTGGCAACCCGTCGGGCTACTCTCATCGACGCGGATGCCATTTCTTCTTTCAAAGAAGAACCGCCGGAGTTGATGAAGGCGATCAGAGGTCCGTGCGTCATGACGCCGCATGAGGGTGAGTTCAAGCGGGTGTTCGATCCGAGCGGCGATAAGCTCACGCGTACCCGGCGCGCCGCCGCGCTGAGTGGTGCCATCATCGTCTTGAAGGGCAGCGATACGGTCATCGCTGCGCCGGATGGTCGGGCAATCATCAACGCGAATGCGCCGCCAACCTTGGCGACGGCTGGATCGGGCGATGTGCTCTCAGGAATCGTGCTCGGCTTGCTCACACAAGGCGTAGAGCCGTTTCTCGCGGCCGCGGCGGCGGTCTGGATCCACGGGGCGGCGGCGGCGGACTTCGGGATAGGACTCTTGGCGGAAGACTTGCCGGATCTCATCCCCGGCGTGCTACGCCGGCTGTATGGAGCTTGACATGCAGGCGATGGTACTGAAGAAATTGAAGACCCCGCTCGAGTGGACCGAACTGCCTGATCGGCAACCTGGACCGAACGAAATTCGTGTGAAGGTGCTCGCCTGCGGGGTGTGCCGCACGGACCTGCACGTCGTCGACGGCCAACTCCCCAATCCGGTGCTGCCGATCATCCCCGGTCATGAGATCGTCGGCAGAATAGATGCCGTCGGTGGTGACGTCCAAGGCCTGAAAATGGGCGAACGGGTCGGAATCCCCTGGCTTGGCCACACAGATGGCACCTGTCCGTACTGTCTCATGCATCGCGAGAATCTTTGCGATCATCCGCTCTTTACGGGATTCACGCGCGACGGTGGCTACGCGACGGCGGCGATTGCGGATGCACGTTTTGCGTTTCCCTTGGGCGAGTTGGGCAGCGATGTCTCCATTGCGCCCTTGCTCTGTGCCGGGCTCATCGGGTGGCGCTCGCTGGTAATTGCCGGTGAGGCTAAGAAAATCGGCTTCTACGGCTTCGGAGCGGCAGCGCATATTCTCGCCCAAGTGGCGCGATGGCAGGGGCGGCAGGTGTATGCCTTCACGCGGCCCGGCGATGCTCATACACAAGCCTTCGCCAAGAGCTTGGGCGCGACCTGGGCCGGTGGTTCCGAGGACTCACCCCCGGAGCCGCTAGATGCGGCAATCATCTTCGCACCCGTCGGCGCGTTGGTACCCGTTGCGCTCAAGGCCGTGCGCAAGGGCGGTCGGGTCGTCTGCGCCGGCATCCACATGAGCGATGTCCCGAATTTCCCGTACAGCATTCTGTGGGAGGAGCGCGAGTTGTTGTCAGTCGCTAATCTGACGCGCAAGGATGGCATGGATTTCTTGAGCGTCGCGCCGAAAATAGGCATCAAGGTAACGACGAAACAATATCCACTGCGTCAAGCCAACGAAGCACTCGCGGACTTGCGGGGCGGACGGTTTGAAGGAGCGGCGGTACTCACGCCTTAGCGTCGAACAATGCGGACGCCGATGTATGCCAGCGCGCACTCGGGCCGGTACGCCAACGCACAGACGCCGCTGAGACCGGCGATGCATATTATGGGACTACGCGCACCGACGCAGTCTTTGAGCACTGGAGAATGGCGATGGATCATGCATATTGGAACGATTGGTATTTCAGCTGGGGTTGGTTTTTGTGGTTTGGGATCCTATTTCTATTTTTCTCCAGCATCGGCAACTGGGGGTATACCTACCAAGCGCATTCGAAATATGGTCGGCTAGGGCGCCGACCCGCACTGGATATTCTTGACGAACGATACGCCAAGGGTGATATCAGTCGGGAAGAATACTGCCGGCTGAAGATTGAGATCGCAGGCACATGACGCATCCTTGCGGCATGGAATGACCCCACACGGCTTGCGTTCTGAGACGGACGGGTGAAAACTCCGCAAGAGATCTGTTGTTGCCAAGTGGCCGCTAGTCTGATCCCGAATTGGGAGACATCAGCTCCCTTGGGCTTCGGCGACGCTCACCCGTGAGCGCCGAACCGATTGACTTGGCCGATCCGCTTGAGCGAGCCCTCAGCCCAGCCGACGACAGGGTACGGTTGAGCCATTGGCTGCCGCCGCAAGCCGGCGTGATGCCAAAAATCCGTTTCGGCCATCGCTGGGTGAGTATCCTTTGGGCTCTACCGATCTCGTTTGTGGTTTTGGTCGCAGGCATTGCGTTGGCTCAAGCGTTACGCCACCTGCCATCGATCCAAGCGTTCATCGCCCGCTACCCCGGAGAGCCTGCTGCCGCGCATGCGGTGAGTTCCGGATTCCCGACGTGGCTGCGACTCGCGCATTTTCTCAATCTCTTCTTCATGACTTTTATCATCCGCGCGGGACTGCAGATCTTGGCAGATCATCCGCGGCTCTACTGGAAACGCGACTGTACGCCGGGAACCGAGTGGTTTCGATTCCAAAAAGCCGTCCCCACCGGAAGGATTTGGACCGCGAAAGATGACTCCGTGACGATCCCGGGCTGGTTAGGAATCCCAGGATTGCGGCATTCCATCGGCCTCGCACGCTGGTGGCACTTCTCTGTCAATTTGTTGTGGACCCTGAACGGCATCGCCATCTATATCCTCTTGTTCTCGACCGACCAATGGCAGCGCATCGTACCGACGACGTGGGAAGTCTTTCCAAACGCCGTGTCCACCGCGTTGCAATATCTGTCCCTCACTTTTCCGCCCCAGCACAGCTGGACCAAGTACAACGGCTTGCAGCAGCTCACCTATTTCGTCACAGTGTTCGTCGCCGCTCCCACGTCCATCCTGACCGGGTTCATGCAAAGCCCCGCGTTGTCGAATCACGCCGGCTGGTTCGGACGTGTGCTGAATCGCCAGCGCGCCCGCTCGATCCACTTCTTTGCGCTTTGCTGGTTTCTGTTTTACATCCTCGTCCACGTGACGTTAGTGTTTATCGCCGGCATGCGCGATAACCTCAACATGATGTGGGCCGGCGTCCATGACAGCTCGTGGAGCGGACTGTGGGTGTTTGCGGCCGGAATGACGATCGTCACGATTACCTGGTGTCTCGCGTCTCCGGTGACGCTGCGCTATGCCCGTGTGGTGCAAAGAGTCGGCCGATTCATGGTGGGCGGATTGAAAGGGTGGGGCGAGCGTTGGGACCCGACGAGTCAGCTCACCGAGAAAGATATTTCACCGTATTTCTGGCCCAATGGCACGATGCCGAATTCCAAAGAATTCGAATCATTGGTCGCCGGTGGTTTTGAGGACTATCGTCTCCGAATCGATGGGTTAGTACAACACCCGCAGGAGTTCTCGCTGGCAGAACTCAAAGCCATGCCCCAGCAGGAGCAGATCACCACTCATTTTTGTATTCAAGGGTGGTCGGGCGTCGCCAAATGGAGCGGTGTTCCCATGAGGCACATTTTGGATCTCGTACGGCCGACAGTCGAGGCGCGTTATCTGGTCTTCTATTCGCTCGCGGATGGCGGTGAAGGGGGCCGGTACTACGACGTCCACAAGATCGCCAACATGCGTCATGCCTTGACAATCCTTGCGTACGACATGAATGGCGAGCCGGTCAGTGTTCTGCACGGCGCGCCCCTGCGGCTGCGCTGTGAGAATGAACTCGGCTTCAAGCAAGTCAAATGGATCGCTGCGATCGAGTTCGTTCACGACTTTGCCCACCTTGGCGCGGGTCAAGGTGGTTACAACGAAGATCATGAGTTCTACGGGTATCGGGAATCGATTTGATTCCCGCAGCACCCGCCAGGCCCTGGCCTACCCGGCAGTGGCGCCGAGCGCTATATGGCGGTTGGACTGCGTTCGTGATCACGGGCATCGTTGGCGGACTCGGGTTCGCCTTCCAGCAACCCTGGCTTTTCCCCAGTTTGGGACCGACAATATTTATTCATACCATGTCGCCGCATCAGAAAGCGGCCAGGCCGTGGAATACCTTTGTCGGTCACGGCATTGGGGTGGCGGCCGCTTTCGTCTCCTTGGGTTTATGTGGCGCGCTGCATGCACCCAGCGCAATGATCGGCAACCACGTCACTCTGGCACGCATCGTAGCCAGCATGCTGGCCGTGGGACTCACCATCGGGGGTCAAATACCGGTTCGTGCGAGTCACGCGCCCGCCACCGCGACGACTCTATTGATTACCTTAGGCGGTTTTCCGGCGGACCTCGTGACCATTGGCGTCATCGTCGTTGGGGTAGGCATTTCTACCCTGCTCTGTGATTGGGGGCGCCGCTTGGTTACCGGCCAGTTTGCTTTTCAAAGACGCAAAACCGAAACCCTCTAGGACGGTGACCGCTTACCCGCTGTCTTGTGTCTCGATCAAGACGAGAGCGCTGCTTTTATGGAGTCCGCTTGGCGCACCCCGATGCGCAGATCGCATCGCTAGGAGCAAAGGTCGCTGACGAAGACGCTACGTCGCCACTCTCGCCGGCAGTAATCGATCGTATTCTCGTTTTACCACTGCGTAGCACTCGCAACAGCGCTTCTCCAATCCTGTGCGATCGATTACGGTGATGTGACCGCGCGCGTATTGGATGAGACGCGACTTTTGCAATTTAAGCGCACCTTCCGTGACTCCTTCGCGACGCACCCCCAGCATATTGGCGATCAGCTCTTGAGTCATCACAAGCTCATTACCTTGCAAGCGATCGAGACTGAGCAGCAACCACCGGCATAACTGTTGATCGAGCGAATGATGGCGGTTGCAAACCGCCGTTTGTGACATCTGCGTGATTAACGCCTGGGTGTAGCGCAGCAACAGATGTAGAACGGGACCCGCTTTGTCGAATTCCTTTGTCATGAGCTCCGCACGGAGCCGGTAGCCTTTGCCGGCGCTTTGCACCACGCCGCGGCTAGGGGTCGATCCGCCTCCCATGAAGAGCGATACCCCGACGATACCCTCGTTACCGACTACCGCAATCTCCGCCGAGGCACCGCTTTCCAGTACGTACAACAGGGAAACGATGGACGTCGTCGGAAAATAGACGTGGGTGAGAGTGACGCCGGATTCGTACAGAACTGCGCCGAGGGGCATGTCGACCACTTCTAGGTTCTGAAACCAATGGGTCTGTTGCGTTTTCGGAAGCTGCGCAAGTAAGTGATTGTGCAGCGGGGACGGGGTAGCGTCATTCACGGATGATCCTGGTATATCGGAGTCGAAATGCATGCTGATCGACGGCAGGCGACGGGCGGGTTGTCTAGTACCGTACACAGGAGGCCTAATCTGCGCAACTTGGCCTTTCAGGAATACCGCTTCCGCTATCTGTGGGATCGTTTACTTACCGCGTTACGGCAGTCTTGAGTATTCATGCATCCGACGCATACACCTAATGTGAAACCGCGGGTACGACAGCTTCGACATCATCAATGGAAATTGTGTCGACCGGCCGTCTCATGCGCGCGGCTGCTTCAATAATGGCCGTAACCGCCGCAGGATATTGTGTGAGTGCACGGCGCAGTTGAAATAGCTCGCGCTCCTCGGTCACCCGAATCCCTCCCGGCCGGCACATGGCGTTTTCCAATTCCGTCTGCCGCTTAATCAGGCGAAGAGCTTCGTGCAATGTTTCCATCAGATTCTCCTTGTGCTCAGTAGTCTATCGCATCAATTCGTAGCCGCGTTGCCGACGGCGTTTCGCAATGTGGGCGAGATTCAACAGGGCGGCCTCGATGGTGGACGCAGGCTGGCAGCGCGCACGACCGAGAGGCGTGCCACTTCGGCCGTTGACGCTCGTGAGTACCCACGACGCCCAGAGGTCCTGCTCCAGGTGAACGCGATAGTATCGAGTACCCCGAGTCCATCGGAGCGTGATCCAACTCGAGATATCGAAGCCGGCGTCCTGCGTTGCATTGTTCATCGTGGTTTCCGACGGGGGGTCTTGCGTCTTGCATTGATGGGTTGCCGGCGGGAACGACGTGAAGAGGCCGCGGCCTTGCGCCGTGCCGACGGCTTCGATTGGATTGGTTTCTTCGATCGCTGAGACGTGCCCGCCCGAGGAGGGGGTTTGGTTGAATTTGGCGCGCGCCGACGTTGCGCCGGCCGCTTCTCCGCGATGGCGCCGGCGATCAGGGTTCCGATCTGCTGTCGATACTGTGCAACCTCCGTCTCGAGATCGGCAATGCGTCGCTCATGTGCCTGATTGGTCGCCTGTTCCCGGGAAAGCGCCTTCGACAGCGACAGGAGATGGTCTCGTGCATCGGCGAGCGCTCGTTCGCGTTCCCGCGCCTGGGCGTCGATCTCCCGCTCACGGAGTTCGAACGATCGCTGTTTGACGTCGGTCTCGACTTCGAGCTGGCGCAGCCGCTCGCGGGCGGCGTTGTCATCATGTGTCGCCGCCTCTCCCGCTAGTTTCAGGGCGCGTTGCCACATCCCGTCAGCAAGATCCGCGATCTCGGCCGGCATCCGCGTGAGGGCGGCGGGGTCGCCCTCCATCCGGGCACCCAAGTCGCGCCAAAAGCGGCGCAGCGCATCGCCGATGGTGTCGGGTGAGCCGCCGCCGAGCGCTTCCCGGATCGTTTCGACGGTTGGCCGGCGCTCGGACTTCAAGATCGCGATCGCCGCGCGCTCGACGTCGGCGTACGAGACGTTGCTGCGGATGCGTCCTTCGCCGTAGGGCCGGGCCGGGTCAGTCATGGCAACATATTACATAAGGGCTAACCTAATATTGTTAGTTTTAAGAACCGTGATAATTACAGTTATCCGGACTTATGGTAGGATAATTGTCGTGAAATTGACCAACCAAGGGCCTGAATCTCTTGCCACGGCCGCCGCCGTGCTGACCCCCCAAAATGCCCCGACGCCGGCTGAGAACGTTCGCGCCTGGTGGAAAAAGGCCCGGCGCGTGTACCCGGAGGCCACCCTGCGAGCCTGGCGCTTCGACTGGGCGGCATTTCTCGCCTTCTGCAAGCCTCGAGGGCTGCTGCCGCTGCCCGCCGCGCCCTCGACGGTGGCCGCTTTCATCAATGCCTCCGGCGAGGCCGGAAAGAAGCCCGCCACCGTCCGCCGGTACCTGGCCACCATCGCCTGCGCGCATCGCGCCGCCAAGATCTTGAATCCGAATGACGACCAGGACGTCAAACTCGCTCTCAAGGGCCTCTACAATAGAAGCCCGAAGCGACAACGGCAAGCGAAAGCGTTGGGGTGGCATGAGATCAAGCGGTTCCTGATCACCGCCGGCGACAACATTCGCGCCGATCGAGAGCGGGCGCTGATTGCGGTGGCCTACGACACCATGGCTCGGCGGAGCGGGCTCGTCGCCATGGATGTCGAGGATTTTGGGTTCATGGAGGATGGATCGGGGCGGGTAATCATCCGGCGATCGAAGACGGACCAAGTGGGGGAGGGGAGCCTCGCATATTTGTCGCCGGATACGGTGGAGTATCTCCAAGGCTGGTTGAAGGTAAGCGGGATAAATTCGGGGGCGGTTTTTCGGCGGCTCATTGGGCGGGGGCGGATCGGGCCACGGCTTCAGGTCGATGCGATTGCACAGACGTTCAAGCGGGTAGCGGAATTTGTGGGGATGACGGAAGAAGAAATGCGGCAGGTGAGTGGGCACTCGATCCGGGTCGGGGCCACGCAGGACATGCTG
>Ga0182030_10008316_pt1 | contig 21518 bp, 17 predicted proteins | sample 812S3MmetaG_FD_121299 | JGI IMG/M metagenome (GOLD analysis project Ga0182030, IMG submission 121299) | Permafrost microbial communities from Stordalen Mire, Sweden - 812S3M metaG (Illumina Assembly) | ecosystem: Environmental > Terrestrial > Soil > Wetlands > Permafrost | place: Sweden...
CCTATACTGGCAAGAAGTTCCGTCTCAAGTTCGAGCCGAAGACGACCAGGACGAAGTCAATCTCCAAATGCCCGCCCGCTTTATGGAGCGCGTCGACCGCATGGCCATGAAGCGCGGGCTGCAGGGCTCGGACGATTTTCTGGCGCAATGGCACTGGAGCGACGAGGAGGAACGCGACGGCCCCGCCCGGGCGGTCGCGGAAGCTGTCGTGGCGGAACTTGAGGCCGGAGCCGATTGGTAACGCTCGCCATCAACGGACACACCACCAGCGCGCCCCCCGGCGCCACACTCTTTGACTGCGCCGAGAGGATCGGCGTCCGCGTGCCCACGTCGTGCCTGAAGAACGGCAAGTGCAAGGAGTGCGTGGTGGAAGTAGCCGAGGGCATGGAGTGTCTCTCGCCACCCACGCCCTGCGAAAACCACCTCGCCGGCAACTTCCGCCTCGCCTGCCAGGCGTCGGTGGCGCGCGACGCCGGACAGGTTCGCTGCCACACCATGCGGCGCGGCCACATGCGCATCGAACGCCACGCCCTGGGGCTGCCGGGCAGCGGCCGGCCCATGGAACTCGACCCCGCGGTCACGCGCCAGGGAGACCGCATCCTCATCGATGGCGCGGAAGTGGATCGCTCCAGCGGGCCGATTTACGGCATCGCCATGGACCTGGGAACGACCACCGTGGTGCTGCGGCTCATCGACCTGGAAACCGGCGAGATGGTAGCCGACGCCTCGTTCGAGAACCCGCAGCGCTTCGGCGGCTCCGACATCATGGCCCGCATCCAGTACGACACGGTCCATCCGGGGAAGCTGTTGCGGCGCACGCTGGCGGGCTACCTGAGACACGCCATCGAAGAGTTTCCGGTGAACTCGAAGTGCATTTACGAGATGGTGGTGGTGGGCAACTCCACCATGCGCGACCTGTTTTTCCGGCAGAGCGTCTACTCCATTGGCCAAAGCCCCTACCGGTCGATCACCGAGCTCGATATGGCCGCGGGCAAGCGGACCACAACCAGCCTGGTCGAAACCGGCCGCCGCTGCCTGCTGCCGATTCATCCGAGGGCGCGCGTCTACGGCGCTCCCATCGTCAGCGGCCACGTGGGCGCCGACGCCGCCGCGTGCATGTTGGCCGCGGACCTGGCGCATGAGTCGCGCATCGTCGCCATCATGGATATCGGCACCAACACGGAGCTGATCGTGGGCAACCGCGAGCGCATTCTAGCGGCCTCGTGCCCCGCCGGTCCTGCATTCGAGGGCGGCGCGATCGCCTGCGGCATGCCGGCGCTCGATGGCGCCATCGAAGACGTGCGCATCGACGGCGACGGCCGGTTCCACCTGCAAGTGGTCGGGGACGCCGTACCGCAGGGCATTTGCGGCTCCGGCCTGGTGGCGCTGATGAGCGAATTGCTGCGCACCGGGCGGATGAACGAGCGCGGCCGCTTCGAAGACGACGGCCATCGCATCGCGCTCGACTCCGAAAACGGTATCTACTTCCTGGAAAGCGACGTCAACGAACTGGCGCAAGCCAAGGGCGCCAACGTGGCCGGCCTGCAGGTAGTGTTCAGCCAGTACGGGATCGATTTCGATCAGGCTGAGCGGTTTTACCTGGCGGGCGGTTTTGGACGGCATCTGAATATCGACGCGGCCACGCGCATAGGGCTGATTCCGGCAATCGCCGCCGACAGGATGGTGCAGATCGGCAACGCCGCTATTGAAGGCGCCACCATCGCGCTGCTTTCGCGGGCCAGGCGGCAGGAGTTGGAACTGCTGGTCCGGCGGGTGGAACACTGCCGGCTGGAAACCCACCCGCAATTCTTCGATTTCTTCGTGGACGGCTGCCAGTTTCGTCCTATCGAAGTTGCCCCGAGGAGTGAGCTCGCCTTCGAGTCGAGCCAAGAAACAATAATGGCCACGGATGAACACAGATGAACACAGATAAGAAGAGACCTTCTTTTATCCGTGTTCATCCGTGTTCATTCGTGGCTAAAAATGTTTTAGCTTGCCCTAGCCCCAGGGTGACACGATGATCGAAATCGTCGACCCCTCTCCGGCCGTTGAGGTGGACCCCGCCGAATACCGGCGGCTGTTGGGATATCCGCGCGACCACCAGATGAGCGAACGGGCGCAGGAGTTGGCCGACGCCGCACGCCAGTGGTACCGGCAGCACGGACGGCCGTGGTTTTACGCCCGCCAGGTGGATCGCCTCGATCTCGAGGACGGCCGGGTGCGCATCGAAGGCGTCCCGTTCGGCAGCCCGCGGCTGGCCGCCACGCTGCGCCAGGCGGAAGCGCACAGCGCTTTCCTGGTGGCCGTGGGCGCCGGACCGGAGGCCGAAGACGAAGCGCACAGGAGGTGGCTGGAAGAGAAGCCGGACGAGTACTTCTTCCTCGAAACCTTCGGATCGGCGGTGGTGGAACATTTGATGACCGCGGCAGGCGCGCGCCTGTGCGCCTGGGCCGATAGCCGGGACATGGCGGTGCTGCCGCACGCCAGCCCCGGATATGCGCAGTGGGACGTGGCCGAACAAAGCCGGCTGCTGCGCCTGCTGCGCCCGGCCGATGCAGGCGAGTTGCCGGGCGACCTGGCCGCGCTCGATTCGGGCGCCCTGCGGCCCAAGAAATCGCAACTCGCGGTGTTCGGCCTGACGCTGCACATCGATCGCGTGCGGCGGCTGGCCGGCCTGGCGCCGTGCCAGCATTGCTCGTTCGCCAACTGCCAGTTCCGGCGAACGGCATACGTGCGCCAGCCCGATGCCGCGCGGTACTCAATCAACGTCAAAGCTCTCGCCCGATGGGCTGCCGAGCGGCTGTCGCTCGAAACGCGCGCCGACGGCGCCATCGCGGCCCGCTTCCGCTATGACGGGACCACCTGCACCAACACGGGGCACCCGATGGCGTTTCAATACGACGTGACCCTGGGGCCGCGGCGCGACGGGTATCCCATTCGCGAACAACATTGCGCTCCCGCCGCCGGCGATACCGGCCACACCAAGATGTGCCAGTACGTGGCCGATGCCCCGGAGTTGCTGGCGGCCATCGGAGGCGAGAAGCCCATGCTGGGGCAGCCGCTGGAGAGCGTACTCGCGTGGCCTCGGCCGGCCAACCAGGCGGGCTGCTATTGCGATGCGGCCAGCCGCGAGCACAAATGGGGGCTGGTGCTGGAGACCATCCATTACGCGCTCCACCAACAAGGAAGGAATGGACAAGGACCGTAAAATGCGACTACTGGACGCGCTCCAGGACCGTCCGCTGCTGGGCGACGGCGCCATGGGCACGCAATTGATGTTGGCCGGCCTGGAACAAGGCAACTGCGGCGAGGCGTGGAACCTCACCCATCCCGAGAGAGTGCTGGGAATTCAGCGGCGCTATGCCGAGGCGGGCTCCGACTGCATCCTCACCAACACCTTCGGCGGATCGCGGATCATGCTCAATCGGCATTCCCAGGCTGGCCGCGCCGTGGCGATCAATCAGGCCGCGGTGCGCATCGCGCGGGAGGCGTTCGGCGCGCGGCCGGGCTTCGTGATCGGCGATATCGGGCCGTTCGGCGGCCTGCTGGAGCCGTACGGCGATTTCACCGAAACGCAGGTGCGCGAGGCCTTCCAGGAACAGGCGGGCGCGCTGGTGGAGGCCGGCGCCGACGCCATTATCGTGGAGACGCAGACGTCGCTCGAAGAACTGGGGCTGGGCATCCAGGCAGCCAGGGAAGCGGGCGCGCCCTGCATCATCGGCTCGATGGCCTACGATGTCACCCTGGACGGCGCGACCTTCCGCACCATGATGGGCATCGGCCCCGAGCGGGCCGCGGTATTCATGCAGGAGAAAGGCGCGCATATCGTGGCGTTGAATTGCGGCACCGGCATGGATATGGCGCGCGCGCGGGTGGCCGTAGAGCGCTACCGCAAAGTCACCGCGCTGCCGGTGATGGTGCAGCCCAATGCCGGCCAGCCCAAGCTGGTGAACATGAAGGTGGTCTACGATGAAACGCCGGCCGAGATGGTCACCGGCGTAGCGCCGCTGCTCGAAGCCGGAGCCAACATCGTGGGCGCGTGCTGTGGCAGCACGCCGGCGCATATCCGCGCGTTCCGCCAGGCGATGGACGAATATTTGCAGATCGGAGCACATTCCAGAAATGAAAACCAAACTGTGTGACCTTAATCCGGCCGCCCCGGCGAGCCTGCCGCCGCTCGCCGCGGATAAATCGGGGATCGGCGTCCACTACGTGGATGCATTTCTCAAGCCGATGAACACCAAGCTTGCCGACGGCACCGCCGTGAAGTGCAAACGGCGCGGATTGAAGATCGTTTTAACCATAGGGACGAAGAAAGGCGAAGGACTCATGCGCCGCCTGGCCGTGGGCCCCGACCCGGTGGCGATGCTCGACGCGGCGCTGCGCGAGGCCGCCCAGGCCGCGGGAGTGAAACTGAGCGTGGAAGACGGCGCGGTGTTCGTCAGCGCGTAGCGCGCCCCTAACACGCCCCCACGAAAGCCTCAGAAGCAGCGCTTGTGGTTGCTTTGCCAGGAAGCTACAGTTTCACCCAATGATCGCGCCGAAAGACCTTGGAGTTGCGGCTTGCGTCTTCCTCGGCCTATCCGTGCTTTTCTATTACGCTCCAACAACCTCTTAGCTTATTCCATGTCGCGTAGTTCAGCCGCCGGCAGACCTAAACCGAGGGTCAGCCGAACATTGGGAGCTGTTTTTCCAAGCGGACGTGTCCCACAAGGCATTTCAGCAAGGTGCGTGCCGGCGCGTGCGCGAGCTCACTCGGTTCCACCTTGTGGAGCCCGCCGCCATAGACGCGGCCTTCGGAAATCAGCTCGGCGGTCGTGATCTGTTGCAGTGATGCGAACACCTCTCGCGCAATTGCCGGATTGCGTCTCAGAGCCGCTTCGAGGCGAGGCTTCGGATAGAGCATCAGGTACACGTTATGCGCCGTTGCCTGGGAACGGTTCCAGATGAAACGGAACGGATGTTTCCCATCCCGCGTGCGCCCCATGTAGGTACAGAGGAATGGCGCCGGCGGGCGGCGCTCCTGGGAATACCACGGTGTGCGGCGGCTCGCCAGGTACGCCTCATGGATACGGCGGCCTCTCCCCTGCTCCAGATATTCATGGAAGCGCGGCCAGGTCGTCTTGATTCGTTCCTCGGGCTCGCTGCAATCGATGAGGTAGAGCCGCGGCAAGACATCCGGCGCGCCGTTCGGGAGGGCATCGATGATGTCGGCGATCAAATGCCGCGGACCCGGAAGGATCGGCTTGACGAACTGCCGGGGAATCTTCCACTCAGCTATCGCCTCCTCCGTAACCAGGAAAAAATCGTTCGACCCGGTCGCCAGGCCGCGCTTGATCGAGAAGAGATCCCCGAGGGTCGGTTCGTCGCTCCCTTCCACCGTGTTGCGTCCAGGGAACTGAGTCCATTTCCGGGACCGGCGTACCACATCGAGCGGAACGGACGCCTCCTCATGCGGATCTTCAATCGGGCCTCCGAACGAAAACCGGACCGTGTGTCCGTCCGGCACCGGTGCCTTCCGGAAGATCACCACGGCCGAAGAAACGAGAGCATCGCTGAATTGTACGTCGGTGGGACAAAACCGGTGGATCTGCAGCAGGGTGACACGATCCGTGAGATAGTCGCGCAGCACGGCGCCGTAGTTGACATCCATGAACTCTGACGGAATCAGCCACGCCGCAAGTCCCCCATCCACCATCCATGCGTCGCTCAGCAGCAGAAAATAGCAGTAGAAGCCGGCGAGGCCATTCACATGGAGACCCAGATCCTGCCCGACGCGCGCCCTCAGCCGATCCTTGTCCGGCGCCGTTAGGTGATGGTGACGGACATACGGTGGGTTGGTGAGGATGAGGTTGAATCCCTCTTTCGGCGGCGACTGCCGCGTGAAATCCCCTGCCACCACCGAGAGGCCTTCCCTTCCCCAAAGTTCCTCCGCCGCGCTTGAAAACAAGGGGTCCAGTTCCACGCCTACCGCAGATGCGATCTTTGCTGGCGAGACTTCGCGACGCAGCGCAGAATAGAACGAACCGGTGCCGATTGCCGGGTCGAGGAAGCGGATCGACCGCAGCCCGGCCAGACGCAGCACATGACGCGCGATGCTGCCGGCGAGCTCAGCCGGCGTGGCGAATTGCCCCCACTGGTTGCGTTCCGCCGCGCTCTTCAGTCGGTCGAGACGCACCTGTTCGCTGAGCCTCCGTTCCTCGATCGCCTGGTGTGTCGTGGATTTCATGGTCACAATTCAGATGCCTAGTTGATCGAGATCCTCGATACGATGTTCCCATATCCAATCGATGCCCTCGGCGGCCTCATAGCCGAGATACCCCGCATCAAAATAGCCGCAAAGAAACAGCACGAAGACCACCTGGTCTCCATAGGTAGCCTTGAGTTGGTTGATTTTCGTGGCCTCTTCCTTCCGGCGCTTGTTCACGTTCGTGAAATCGCCGGCGGACTTCGCTTCGATAAGCAATGGCAGATGCGGCGGCTTCGCCTTCCTGGGTTGGATCACAGCATCGATCGGGATCTTGACGGTTTTCGCGTCGGCCTTCGAAGGCTGCACGAGGACGTTCAGCCGGAACGAAAACGTCCCCGGCTCTATCTCCGTCAATTTAGTTCCGGCGGTAGGCGCTTTCTGCTTGTAGCCGCGCTCGGTCAGGTATTTCTCGATAAGCGTGAGCTGCCGCTTTTCCTGGGCGTTGCGCACGATCGGTTCCGCCACAGCGCCGCAGAGCCTGTCGGCTATGATCGTCGATGAGCGGTACCGCTCCTGTTTCGTGGGACGGCGCTTTTCCGTGAGCCAGGGGAATATGTCGACATCGAGCATCTGCGAGAGGATCGCTGTGATGGCCGCGAGATGCTTTTCCAGGAGCTCCGGCGAGAGCATCGGCGGTACCCTCCCGGTTTCGAGAGTCCCCACGAAATTCTTGGTCGAGCCGGCCAAGCCTATCAACCTGTCCCGCGCGAGCGGCGGACACGTGGACATCCGGAGCGTCGGCAGGATGCCGGGGTACTCCTTTATCACGTCGGGCGTGATTGTGGTGAGGTCGCGGGTCATGGCAAGTCCCTGCTCAACACTCTCAATCGTCCTCTTCCTGGTGTCCCGATAGGCCTTCGGGGCAAATTTCATGAACCATGCATTGAACTGATCGACGGAGGCGCGCGTGTCTGCTTTCCACTGCTGGGGCTTGTCCGCGTTGATGGCCATGGCTTTAACTCTAACAGCCTTTCGACGGATTGCAGTGAAGATCCGTCGGCCCCGGTGCGGTATTCTGGATTGAACCGTTTGAATGGGGTGGCTTTCCAAAATGCCAGACGATCCGGGACCTTCCTCTCAACAACCCCTCTCCGCATCCGCCGACACCGAAGACGAAGGGACAAATGACGAGCACCCATATGCCCACGGCGTCAACGAGATCCTGACGGCAGTCGCCAACGTCATCGAGAAGGAGCGCTTCGTAGATGCGCTTAGCCAATGGGTTGATGCCCACTCGGCCAAGGTGAAGACCACCGACAAGTACCAGTGGCGCGCCCTCATCATGAGCGTAACCTTCAGCGTGGCGGTCTTTTTCGGCATATCGGTCCTCGCATGGAACGGCAAGATCCCGAAAGATGCCTCCACTACCCTGTTCGGGTCACTCATCGGGTATTGGTTCGGCAGGCACCAAAAGAAAGATTGATGCAAGAGAAACGCATCACGAGCGACCAAGTACGGGCGGAGCGTTGTTTACCCCGACGACACCCCCCTGCGAAAGCCTTGATTTTGTCCATGCCAACAACTAAAGTTTGATTTGGAAATGTCAGCCCGTATTTATCGGACGCGGCGCGGCGTTCGCGACAGAAACCTATTAGCGCTCTGAAACAAAGATGAAACGAAAAGGAACCAAGACCATGGCGCGAAGAATAGTACACGCACTCATTCCCGGTTTTCTGGCGACTCTGGCTCTCACTCTCACCGGCCAGCCCGCCGGCACGCCGGCGTACCTGAATCCCGATCTGGTCCCCGAAAAGCGCGCCGCGGACCTGGTGGCGCGCATGACCCTGGAGGAAAAAATTCTCCAGATGCAGAATAACGCGCCGGCCATCGAGCGCCTGGGCGTTCCCGCCTACGGGTGGTGGAACGAAGCGCTGCATGGCGTGGCGCGCGCCGGCGAAGCCACGGTTTTCCCGCAAGCCATCGGGCTGGCAGCCACCTGGGATACCGGCCTGGAACAGCGCATCGGCGACATTGTCTCCACCGAAGCGCGCGCCAAATACAATGACGCCCTCCGCCGGGGCAGCCACGCGCAGTATTCGGGCCTGACCTTCTGGTCGCCCAATATCAACATCTTTCGCGACCCGCGCTGGGGCCGCGGACAAGAGACCTTCGGCGAAGATCCGTACCTCACGGGCCGCATCGCCGTGGCCTTTATCAAAGGCATGCAGGGCAATGACCCCCACTACTTCAAAGTCATCGCCACGGCCAAGCATTACGCCGTCCACAGCGGGCCGGAGCCGGATCGCCACCGCTTCGACGTGCACCCCAGCGAGCGCGACCTGAACGACACCTATCTGCCGGCCTTCCGCGCCGCGGTCGAGGATGGCCATGTGGACTCCATTATGTGCGCCTACAACGCCGTCAACGGCATCCCCGCCTGCGCCAATACCGATCTGCTGCAGACGCACCTGAAGGCTTGGGGATTCAACGGCTACATCGTCAGCGATTGCGGCGCCATCAGCGATTTCTACAGTCCCAACGGCCACAAGTTCAGCCCCAACGCCGCGGCAGCCTCCGCCACGGCGGTGAAGGCCGGCACCGATCTCACCTGCGGCCGCGAATACGGCGCCGGATTGCCCGACGCCGTGAAGAACGGCCTGATTCAGGAGTCCGACATCGACCAGGCGGTAATCCGGCTGTTCACCGCGCGTTTCAAGCTGGGCATGTTCGATCCGCCGGAGCGTGTGCCCTTCAATAGAATTACGCTGGCCGATAACGACTCGCAGGCCCACCGCGCGGTGGCGCTGGAAGCGGCGCGCAAGTCGATTGTGCTGCTGAAGAACGACAATCGGACGCTGCCGCTGCAACCCACGGTGAAAACGATTGCGGTCATCGGCCCTTCGGCGGACGACCCGGTGGCGCTCGCCGGCAATTACAACGGCTTCTCGCAACGGCAGGTGGCTCCGCTCGAAGGCATGGAACAGCAGTTCGCCGGCAAGGCCGAGATCCGTTACGCCATGGGCAGCCCGTATGTGCCGGGAAGCGTGGCGCTGGTGCCCACTTCGGCACTGACGCCGCCCTCCGGCTCGGGCCACGGGCTGCTGGCCGAATACTTCGACAATCCCGATCTGTCCGGCCAACCCAAATTGTCCAGGGTGGAACCGCGCATCTTCCAGCAGCAGGGGATCGTCGACCCGGCGGTGGCCGCAGTGATTCCGGCCGTGGCGCCGCCGGCCGCGCCGCCCGCGGCAGACGGACGCAGTTTAGCCGGACGCGGCTTCGCGGCGCCCGCGCCGACGGCATCGGTGCGCTGGACCGGCGCCCTCAAAGCGCCCGTGACGGGCGATTATCAGATCGCCGGCCGGGGCGTTTTCGGCGCCAACGCCCTGCACATCTTCCTCGACGACAAGGAGCTGGCTGCGCCCGAACCGGCCGCGGCCCCCGCCGGCGGCGGACGTGGCGGACGCGGCGCTCCCCCGCCGATCCACGTGCAACTGGAAGCGGGACAATCCTACAAGCTGCGGGTGGAATATAAGACCAGCGGGCCATCGGGCAGCGCGCAGCTTTCGTGGCTTCCGCCCGCCGATGCCCTGCTGGCCGAAGCCGTGGACGCGGTGAAGAATTCCGACGTGGCCGTGGCCTTCGTGGGCCTGAATCCCAATCTGGAAGGCGAGGAGATGCAGGTCAATCAGCCCGGATTCCTGGGTGGAGACCGCACCGAAATCAGTCTGCCGGAAACGCAGGAGAACCTGGTGAAAGCCGCCATCTCGACCGGCAAGCCGGTGGTGGTGGTGCTCACCAGCGGAAGCGCCATCGCCGCCAATTACGCCGCCGAACACGCCGCGGCGCTGCTGGAGCTATGGTACGGCGGCGAAGAGAGCGGCGCCGCCATCGCCGAGACGCTGGCGGGCGTCAACAACCCTGGCGGGCGCCTGCCCGTGACCTTCTATAAAGGGATCGATCAGTTGCCGAAATTCGACGACTACTCCATGGATGGGCGCACCTACCGCTACTTCAAAGGCGACCCGCTGTATGCTTTTGGCTACGGCTTGAGCTATTCCACCTTCCAGTATTCCGCGGCCAAAGCGCGGCGGACGGCCGCCGGCGCGGAAGTGTCGGTGCGCGTGAAAAACGCCTCCGGCCCGGAAGGCGATGAGGTGGTGCAGCTTTACGTGACCGGCGCCGGCGGTCCCGAAGATGCGATCCGCTCGCTGCGGGGATTTGAGCGCGTGCACCTGCGCGCGGGCGAGTCGAAGGACGTGAAATTCACCGTCGGCAAGGAAGATTTGCCGAAACAGGGCAAGGTCCAGTTCACGGTCGGGGGCGGACAGCCGGCCGGCACGGTGCCGTATGCGGAGGTTAGTCTGTCCATGCGGTAGGGATGCGCCGCGCGCGGCCGGTTTGATTCGCCTGCGGGCTGAGGTACACTACGCTTTCACATCGCAAACGGCGCCTGCCCGTGCAGGCGCCGGGGCGACCGGTGGTACATCCACTGCCGACAATGAAGGTAATCGACCCAAAACGGATTCAGGGCGCATCGAGCGAGGTGGTCCGCGACATCAACCGGCGCATCGTCCTGAATCTCATTCGCACGCGGCATCCGATCTCGCGGGCCGACCTGGCGCGCTTGTGCGGCTTGCAACGCAGCACCATTTCCCTGATCGTGGAGCAACTGATCGCCGAGTCGTGGGTGATCGAGGGTCCTACCGGCCGTTTGCCGCGCGGCCGCCGGCCCACCTTCCTGCGCCTGAATGAAGAGCGCGTGATCGTGGGCGTGGATATTCGCCCCGGCCAAACCACCGTCGCCCTGGCCGACGCCAACGGCAAGTTCTCGTCCCGCGAAGTCATCTCCACTCCCACCGACCCGAAGACCGCGGTGGACGAACTGATCGCATGCATCCGGCGGATTCTGCTCTCCTGCCGCGGCAAGAAACTGGAGGGCGTGGGCATCAGCCTTCCCGGCCGCTTCAGCCATGTATCCGACCGGTTGGTCTTCGCCCCGAATCTGAAGTGGCGCGATTTCGACCTGCGCACGCCGATTATGAAAGCCACCGGCGTCGACGTGGAACTGGAAAATGCCGCCAACGCCTGCGTGCTGGCGACGGTGTGGTTCGAGCATAATGAGGCCAGCCGCAACCTGGTGGTGGTGACGGTCTCCGAGGGCATCGGCACCGGAATCCTGATGAACGGCCAACTGGTGCGCGGGATGAACGGCATGGCCGGCGAATTCGGCCACGTGCCGCTCGATCCGAAAGGCCCCGTCTGCGGCTGCGGCGGGCGCGGCTGCTGGGAGGTGTTCGCCTCCAACCGGGCGGCGCTGCGGTATTACCTGGAATCCGGGGCGGCCACCTCGGGCCTGACGTTCGTGGATCTGCTGAGCCGCGCCGACAACGGCGATGTGCGCGCCGCCGAAGCTCTGGGGACTATGGCGCAATACCTCGGCCGGGGAATGCGGATGATCGTAGCGGGGCTGGCGCCGGAGCGCATCGTGGTAGTCGGCGACCTCACGCGGTCCTGGAAGCGGTTCGGCCCGGTGATCGAGGCGGAAGTGCGCGACCAGATCCTGCCCGGGGGCTGCGTCCCGCGCCTCGATCCGGCGCACGAAGACGGCATGGGGCGTCTGCGCGGCACCGTGGCGCTGATTCTGCAAAAGGATTTCGGCGTCTATTTCTGAACCCAAGCTGAGCGCCCGCGGCTATAGCCCCGGCCGAGCCGGCAAAGCACAACTATGACGTGTATCAATCGGACTGCCATCGTCGTGAAACCACGACAACCATTTCTCGACTGGTTGCGCTGGGCCGATCCCGCCGGCAGCGAACTGAGCTTGCAGGATCTTCAGGAAGACCCTTCGGTGTACCTGATTCGCAATTGCGAGACCGATGAAGACATCCGTAAGAATCTGGCCGAGGTATGCGGCGAGATTTTCGAGGAACAACTTGACGGCTGGTATAGGGTGCCGTCTCTGTGGCCGAACCAGCGCGACATGGAAGCCTTTTCCCGCTGGTTCGAGTGGCGTGCCCACACCATCGTATTCGACCTATGTGGCCGACCCATCCGGCGAGAGCACTTCTGAAGCGCTTCCTACGCCAGGATCCCCGGCGCTTCGTGGCCCATCTTTTCGACATATTCCGCGTAGGTGCCCGGATACACCACGGGCGTGCGCTCGCGGCCGCTCTCGCCGCCCAGTTCCAGCACCCGCGAACTGAGGCCGCGCAGAAACGTGCGGTCGTGCGACACGAAAATCATAGTGCCTTCGAAATTGTGGAGCGCCTCCACCAGCATTTCCTTGGTCGCCAGGTCGAGGTGATTGGTAGGCTCGTCGAGCACCAGGAAATTCGGCGGGTTGTAGAGCATGCGCGCCATGGCGAGGCGCGATTTCTCGCCGCCGGAAAGCGCGCGGATGCGCTTGTCCACATCGTCGCCCGAGAACTGGAACGCGCCCGCGAGCGTGCGCAGCGACCCGATCCCGTCCTGCGGGAAATCCTTCTGCAATTGCTCGAAGATGGTCAGCTCGGGATCGAGAACGTCGAGCGATTGCTGCGCGAAGTAGCCCATGGTGAGGCTGGCGCCCAGCCGCACGCTGCCGCTGTCGGGCAGGCCCGCTCCGGCGATCATTTTGAGCAGCGTGGTCTTGCCGGCGCCGTTCTTGCCCATCACGGCCCACCGCTCGCCGCGCCGGATGGTGAGGTCGAACCCGTCGTAGATCACCCGCGACCCGTAGCGTTTGTGCAGGTCTTCGATCACCGCTACCTGGTCGCCCGAGCGCGGCGGCGCGCGAAATTCGAACTTCACCACGTGGCGCTTGCGCGGCAGCTCGATTCTCTCGATCTTGTCCAGGGCCTTGATGCGGCTCTGCACCTGCGCCGCTTTGGCGGCATGCGTCTTGAAGCGCTCGATGAAGCGCTGCTCCTTGGCGAACATGGCCTGCTGGCGCGCGAAAGCCGCCTGCTGATTGTCTTCGCGGATGGCGCGCTCGCGCTCGTAGAATTCGTAGTTGCCGGAGTAGGTGACAATTTCGCCGCCGTCGATTTCGGCGATCTTGGTCACCACGCGGTTCATGAACTCGCGGTCGTGGGAGGTCATCAGCAGCGCCCCGGTAAACGATTTGAGAAAATGCTCCAGCCAGATGATCGATTCGATGTCCAGGTGGTTGGTCGGCTCGTCGGCCAGCAACACGTCGGGCCGGCCGAGCAGCACGCGCGCCAGCGCCACGCGCATCTTCCATCCGCCCGATAGCGCGCCCACGTCGCCATCGATCTGTTGGTCTTCGAAGCCCAGCCCGTGCAGCACCTCGCGCGCCTGCGCTTCGAGCGAATAGCCGCCGAGGTGCTCGTATTCCTCCTGGACCTCGCCGAAACGCGCCAGGATGCGGTCCATGGCGCCGGCTTCGGGGTCTTCCATCTCGTGGTGCAGGGCTTCCAGTTCGTGGTGCAAATCGCCCAGACGTCCGCTTCCGGCGATGGCTTCGTCCAGCGCCGAACGGCCCCGCATCTCCTCCACGTCCTGGCGGAAGTAGCCGATGGTGAGTTTTTTGGGGACGGAGACTTCGCCTTCGTCGGGGGCTTCCTCGCCCACGATCATGCGGAAGAGCGTGGTCTTGCCGGAACCGTTGGGGCCGACCAGCCCGACCTTCTCGCCGGGGTTCAATTGAAAGCTGGCATCGACGAAGATCAACTGCTTGCCGTACTGTTTATTGATGTTGGAAAAGGAAATCATCGGGACATCACCACGCTAGCAGAAGCGGCGGGCGCGCAGAGTGCTTCCAACGGCCAGGGCCGCGGCGCCAAGTTGTTCCGGAATCTCTTATAATTTCGCGCCATTCCGCCGATATGAGTGCAGGTGAGACGTCGAGGCTCATGCACCAACTTGCCACCACCTGCGCTCGAACGCTGCTCCTCCTGACGGTGGCCGGTGGATGCCTCGCCCAGCAGTACAGTTTCCGAAACTACGGGACTGCGGAAGGCCTCGAAAACCTTGCCATTCTCTCCCTGGCCCAGGACGGGGAGGGCTTTCTGTGGGCTGGATCGGAAGGCGGCCTGTATCGCTACGACGGCACCAGGTTTCGTCTGATGGGCGCCGCCGAAGGGTTGCCGTGCACTACGGAAGTCCAGGCCCTGCACGTTTCGGAGGACGGGGCGCTGTGGGCCAATACCTGCTCGAAACTCTTCCGGTTCGATGGGCAACGCTTTCAGGCAGCCGCGGGCGTGAGCGAGATGTTGAACCGCGCGCAGGCCATGGCGGATGGCCCCCACAGATCGGTGGTGGTGGCCACGGTTTCCGGCTTGCGGGAACTGGCGCCGGCCGGCACAGGCGGTTCCTTCGTGGCCCGGCCGTACCTGGCGGGGTCCGGACCCGGCGGGAAACGGGCACGGGGCGTTTACCGGTATGGCACCCAGCTCTGGTTCGGCTGCGAGAATCAGCTCTGCGTGGAGGAGAACGGTGAGTTCCGGCAGTACGGAGAAAAAGACGGACTGCCGGCCGACTCCTGGGACGGGATTGGAGTCACTCCGGATGGCACCCTCTGGGCTCGCAGTCCCAGTAAGCTGTACCGGAAGGCGCCCGGATCGGAAAGATTTCAGCGGGAGAGAATGGAGATCGCGCCCAGCATGTACTGGGGCGCGCTCACGATCGGGCCGGACGGGGCGTTGATGATCCCGACCGACAAGGGCTTGGCAATATACCAGGACGGCCGTTGGAGCGTGGTCGACGAATCGCGGGGGCTGCGCACTGCGATGACCAGCGCCGTGCTGCGGGACGGTGGAGGCTCGCTCTGGATCGCCCTGGTGGGCGCCGGGTTGGCCCGTTGTCTGGGAAGCGGGGAATGGGAGAGTTGGACTAAGGCGCAAGGCCTTGCTTCGAACCTGGTCTGGAACATCCTGCGGGATAGGAAAGGCGCCCTTTGGGTGGGTACCGGCGCGGGTTTGACTCGGTTGGGGGGACACCTGCCTCCGCGGACCTGGACGGGAAAAGATGGGCTGGGCGGCGAGAACGTCCGCTGGCTGGGCGAGACTTCCGACGGCGCGATTTGGGCGATCACCAAACCGGGCTGGTTGGCCCGCATCGATCCGGCGACGGAGACGATTCGTCCAGTCACCAAGGAAGATGGGTTGGACGCCGCCACTCCGCAACGGGGTTTAGTCGACCACGCCGGCAAACTGTGGGTCGCGGCAAACACCGGCTTGTTCCGCGACGATACTCCCGCCTCTTCCGTCCGTTTCGTCAAGGTCAGCCCACCCGGATTGCTGACGCAGGGGGCGTGGTCTGTCGCCGAGGACAAGCGGGGAATCGTGTGGGTGATCGCCCCCGACGGCCTCTGGAGGGTCAAAGAGGGTCAATGGCTGCGGTACCGCAAGGCTGACGGGCTGCTCAGCGACAATCCCTACATTATCGCGGTGGCGGCCGACAACTCGCTATGGCTGCGCCACCGGTTCGACGCGGGCGTGGAGCGGGTGGAGTTTGCGGGCGACCGGATTCTGCGATCGACGGCCATTGTCCCGGCCGACAACAGCTCGGTCGACGTCACCGCCTTTCATGGATTCGATGCGCTGGGAGGCTTCTGGCGAGGCACCGCCAAAGGGGTTTCGGTTCTTCGCAACGGATCGTGGACCGAATACAGCACCGAAGACGGGTTGATCTGGAACGACTGTGACGGCGAGGCCTTCTGGGCCGATCCCGATGGCAGCGTGTGGATCGGTACCAGCGGCGGCTTGGCCCACTTCCGCCCCGGGCCGGGTAACTCGTCCGAACCGGCTGCCGATCCGATCCTCAGTTCGTTCGAGATCCGCAAGCAGCCGCGGTTGGTGCGGGTTTCGTTTTCCTCGCTCAACTACAAATATGACCAACTGGTGCGCTTCGCATACCGGCTGGACGACGGGTTGTGGAGCGACGCGCCGGAACGGTCGGTCTCCATTGCAGGATTGGGCCCGGGCCGCCACCGCCTGGAGGTCCGGTCGCAGATTCGCAGCGGTCCGTACTCGCCGAAGCTCGCCGTGGCGGAGTTCGACGTCGATCCTTTGTGGTGGGAGTCCTGGTGGTTCCGGGGTATCGTCCTGCTCTTGACCGCAACACTCATCTATTGCGCCGTGTTGTGGCGGCACCGGGCGCTTCGACGGCGAAACGCAACCTTGGAACGGGCGGTCGAACGGCGCACGGCGGAACTCCGGGCCGAACGCGCCAAAGTGATGGAAGAAAAACACCGGGCGGACGCAGCCAGCGCGGCCAAGGGACTGTTCCTGGCCAATATGAGCCACGAGATTCGAACTCCTTTGAACGGCCTGTTGGGGTTGACCCGCTTGCTGGAGGGCACGCGCGACGCCGGGGAATCTCGCGAGACCCTTCGGCTGATTCGCTCCTCCGGACAAATGCTGTTGCGGGTGATCAACGACATTCTGGATTTCTCGAAAGTGGAAGCCGGCAAACTGGAACTGGACATCGCCCCGTTTCAGCTCCGCTCCGCTTTGCAGGAAGGCATCGGATTGTTTCGCCCGGCTACCGCGGAGAAGGGTCTACATCTGGATGTGGTTCTGGCGCCGGATTTACCCACTTGGGTCGCCGGCGATGAAATCCGATTGCGCCAGGTGATCCAGAACCTGATCTCGAACGCCCTCAAATTTACCAAATCCGGGACGATTGTGCTCTCTGCGGCCTGCGAGACTCAGGAGGCAGCTACATACCTGCTCCGCATCGAGGTTCGCGATACCGGCATCGGCATTGCGCCGGATCGCATAGCGCACCTGTTTTCCTCGTTTAGCCAGGCGGACTCGTCCATCAGCCGCAGCTACGGGGGGACTGGCCTCGGACTGGCGATCTCCAAACGGCTGATTGAGTTGATGGGCGGCAGCATCGACGTGGAGTCGCAAGTGGGCCTGGGTACGGCGTTCCGGTTCACGGTCCGGCTGAGCCAGGCGACCGCTCCGGGCCCTGTCCTGATTGGCGAGCCGGCCCTACAAGATGGGAACAAGCTGAGAGTGTTGTTGGCCGAGGACAACAAAGTCAACCAGATCGTCGGGCTGAAACTGCTGCAGAAACTGGGCATCGCCGCCGACCTTGCCGAAAACGGCGAGAAGGCGGTCGCGGCGGCCATGCAGAACGCCTACGACCTGATTCTCATGGACGTCCAGATGCCCGACGTGGACGGCATTGCCGCAACCCGCGAGATTCGCACCCGTCTCGCCGGAGACCGCCAACCCTTCATTTGCGGACTCAGCGCTCACGCGACCAACGACTTCCGGGAACAGTGCCTGCGCGCCGGGATGAACGGCTACCTGACCAAGCCACTGGACTTCGAGAAGCTGCACCAACTCCTGGTGGAGCGGTCCGCCCAACTCGCCGTCCGGCCGCAGCAGGCGGAGCAGGAAGCATAGCCGGCGCGCGGCCACGAGCGTAGAACGGTACGGACAATTGTGGTCTACTGATACTGAGATCGACGAGGTCCGTCATGAAACTCATCGCGTGGCTATGTTTATGCGCCTGTGCCGTATGGGCACGGCAGGACACCGCGCCCCCGGCATTCGAGGTAGCTTCCGTAAAAGCCTCCGCCCCGTTCATGCCCGCGGCCGGCCGCGGCGCCGCCTTCGTGGCGCGCGGCTGCGGCAGACCCGACCCCGCCATACTGCGCTGCAATGGCGCCACTCTCAAGACCCTCTTGATGCGCGCCTATGACGTGAAGGCGTATCAGATTCAAGGTCCCGCCTGGCTCGGGACCGAAAATTACGACGTGATGGCCAAGGTTCCCGAAGGCGTGCCCGCGGACAAGGTTCCCGCCATGCTGCAGGCCTTGCTGGCAGAGCGTTTCGGCGTGAAACTGCACAAGGAGACGCGCATTCTGCCGGCCTACGAACTGGGTGTGGCCAAGGGCGGACCGAAGCTGAAGGAGATCGATACCGCCAAGCTACCGGGAATGCCGGAGCCCGGTGCGGGGCCATCACCGCCCGAAGGCCGCCGCGGCCCTCCCTCGGTGAGCAGCATGCCGGCGGGCGCCATGATGATCATGTTCAACTCGAACGGCGCCCGAACCTTCCGGGGTAACATGACCATGGCCCAGCTTACGAATTACTTTACGAATTCGCTGGACCGTCCGGTCTTCGACAACACCGGTCTCAAGGGAACTTACGAGATCGAATTATCCTATCTGGCGGATGGAACCGACGGCATGGGGCTTGGTATGGCGGGCGGTCCTGGTCCTGAACCCGGCCCCGCCGCCGCCGCGACTGGCGGACGAGGGGATGCTGCCGGACCGCAGGACGCCAACGCTCCCATTGCCACGCTGTTTCAGGCCGTGCAGCAGACTCTCGGCCTGAAGCTCGATCCGAAAAAGGCGCCGGTCGATATGATCGTCGTCGACAGCGCCAATAAAGTTCCCACGGACAACTGACGACGGCTGCGTTGCCTGCCGCCGGCTAGCGGCGCAAACATTTTCGATATTCTTCCAGCCTTTTCGGTTGACACCGGCGCGCGTTAGACTTACACTTGCCGATATACCGTGAATTGTAATATCGTCACAGACCCGCAACTGCTGATCCTGGCCAGCCTGGCCGATGGCGAGAAGCACGGCTACGCCATGATGGAGGATATCGAGCGATTCGCCGAAATCCGTCTGGGGGCGGGAACGTTGTACGGCGCCATCACGCGTCTGGAAGGACAAGGCTGGATCGTTCGCGTGGAATCGGAGGACCGCCGCAAGCCGTACCGAATCACCGGCCTCGGGGTGCAGCACCTGGAAGAACAGATGGCCGGCTTGAATCGTGTGGTGAAAACGGCTTTGCGGAGGCTGAAACACGCATGAGGCGCTGGATCGCACTGGCAGGCCGGCTGTACCCGCGCGGCTGGCGCGAGCGGTACGGCGAGGAGTTCGATGCGCTGCTGGAAGAGGCTACGGCGGACTGGCGGCAATTCCTGAACGTAACAGGCGGAGCGCTCACCATGCGGATCGCCAACGGAATCCCGTACCTCAAGGTGGCCGGTGCGCTGGGGCTGGCGGGCGCCCTCGCCGCGCTGTCGGCGTCCTACCGCGTCGCGCAAGCGCTCACTGCAACCGCTGTCGGCACCCTGAGGAACGCCGCGCTGGAAGATTACCGTAAAGCCGATGCCATCAAACCGGGCGACCCCGGCGTTTGCATGCAGATCGGGCTGGTTTGCGGCAGCAGAAGCACTACTCCGAGGCCGAGCCCTATTTCCGCAAGGTGATCGACGAAGACAGGCTTTCCTACCCGGGCTACATGAACCTGTACCGCCTCTACATAGCCGAGCGGAAGACCGCCGAAGCGGGCCAACTGCTGGACGAGGCGGCCCGGAACATGCCCGAACGAACCCAGGAGTGGAACAGGCTGCGGACGAGCCGCTGACGATTTCCGCCACTTGCCGGAAATCGCGCCTCCCAGCCGCCACTACCGCCCCGGCGCCACCTTCTGCCGCACCGCCGCCACGGCCCAATGGGTAAACGAGCTACGCACTTCCATATAGGTGGCGTACGGCCACAGGATGTGCATTTCGCGGTAGAGTCTTTCCAGAGCCGTGGTGCCTTTCACCTCCCGCAGGGTCAGATCGGGACCGAACATGGCGTAGTCTTCGCCAGCATCCGGGGCGCGGAAGGGCTTGCCCGTTTTCGGACTGCGGCCCACGTCCTGCTGCCCGTGAAAGCTGGTCGAGACTCCTCCCACGTTGCGGTTGATGAAGTCCTGCAGGAAGGCGGCATCGTTGTGGATCATCCACTGCGGCAGCGGAACCAGGTCCTGGCCCCGCCTTATATAGATACCCATGAGGTCCACGTCGCCAATCACCATCTTGCCGTTGTGAAAGAGGACCTTCAGCATGGCGCCGCCCACTTTCACGTCGCGGAATTCGAAAACGTGCTGCGAACGAAAGGCCCGCATCACCTCTTCGGTAACATGGAACGTTCCTTTGGGGGTATTGGGATTCTCGGCGTAATAGATAGCCTCGATCTGTTTGGCGGCGTAACTGTGGGTCGAATAAAAGTCGGTTTCGATGTTCCGCCCCCCCTCACCCAGGATCACGCCGTGCGTGCTGTCGATTTTATACTCCACGAACAGGCTTTTTCCGGTCACGTTGTCGGCGCCCAGAAGATGATGCGGGATCGACGCCTTTTTCGAGGTGCGCGCGAAAATCGTCCAGCCGTTGCGATACGCCAGCAGCGCATAGCCTTCGGCGATGTGCGGGGGGAAGCCGAATTTCCCCGCCATTTCGCGCACGCGCGCCACATACTCCGCCTGGTGTTGGCCAATGTGGGCGTGCTCCTCCGGAGTGATGTCCTTGGCCGGGTCGATCTTGGTATTGTTGGGATCGCCGGATTCCTTGGCCTTCTGCTTGAGTTCTTGCACCCCGTGCTCGGCCGCCAGCCGCCAGCGCGTGGGGCTGTGGTTGTGCACCGCGTTGGCAAATTTATTGCCCAGATGCTGCGACTTGGGCGCCATTTTCTCGGACAGCTTGCCTCCCACCGCAGTCGCCGCCCCGTACCCCAGCAGCCCGCCCAATAGCGTAGCCAGCCCTTGCGCGCCATAATCCAGGTCGTTGCCGGTGTTCACCTGCTGCGCGAAGCGGTCCCAATGGGGCTTGTACATTACCCAATTCGTCGCCAGGTCGGCGACCCCGCACAGAGCCCGCAGCGCGGCCACGAAACCGCTGAGCCCGAGGGCCGTCGCGGTGGCGAACATCAGCAGGATCGAGCCCATGCCGAAGAGGCTCTCTCCGGTCGCCAGCCCGCGCACTTGCGCCAGCACATCCCCGCCGATTTGTTGGCCGTACTTATCGGTAGCGATGGCGAACATTTCCTCCACGCGCTCCCGCTTGGTCATATCCTGGCCGCGCAGTTTGCGCCAGAAGTAGGTGTAGTACAGAAAGGCGTTGGCCACGCCGCCCATCATCGTATGTTTGGCGTGGGGGTTCGGGCCAAACAGCGCGATGCCGGAAAGCTTCGCCTGCGGATTCATGCCATAATTCTGCAACTGGATCAGGTCGGAGCCCGAGGGAGCCGCCAGCGACTGGTCGCTGTCGCCGATCAGGAATCCCTGCGTGGTTGTCACGATGCCTTGCGACACGTGAAAGAGGTTCATCCACTCCTCCTTGCGGGTCCGCACCTGCCATGTGTATTTGTCCCAATCCACCCACACCGTGGCGACGTTCTCCGGTTCCGCGCCGGGCTGGGGCGCTGTCGAACCGCTCGCAAAATCGTGTCTGGTGAGCTCAATCGCTAATATGTGCGCCACTGGAGCCTGCCTCCTTGGATGTTTGCCCCGGGCCACCGGCGAACTCACCGGCCAGAGACTCCATCCAATATACCAGGGGCCATTGGCGGCGCAGGCGGAAATCCCGC
>Ga0182030_10008319_pt1 | contig 21510 bp, 24 predicted proteins | sample 812S3MmetaG_FD_121299 | JGI IMG/M metagenome (GOLD analysis project Ga0182030, IMG submission 121299) | Permafrost microbial communities from Stordalen Mire, Sweden - 812S3M metaG (Illumina Assembly) | ecosystem: Environmental > Terrestrial > Soil > Wetlands > Permafrost | place: Sweden...
GCAACAAGAGTGTGGCACTAAATCTAAAAGCATTGCTGTTAAGATAAATGTGAAAATTGCCGATATAGAATCTTTGCTGGGAATAAGCGTAAAGCCGCTTAAAGTCAAAGCATGGCTCTCCAGATTGGGATTTAAAGTAACCGTTAAGGCCGGGACATTGACAGTGACAGCCCCGGCCAATCGTGCGGATATCGGCAGAGACGTAGATGTGATCGAAGAGATCGCCCGCATGATAGGATTTGACCGGCTGCCTTCCCGATTACCAAAGATCAATACGGCCAATATTCCCGTCGACAAAAGACCGCGCCAGATCAAGGATAAGATCCGCCGTATTTTAACGGCCGGCGCCATCGATGAGATCGTCACCCTGTCCATGATTACGCCCAAGGCGTTGGTTAAAAGCAATTTGACGCACCTGCCGGCTTTAAAGATTTTCAATCCGCTAAGTCAGGACCAGGAATTGATGCGTCCCAGTATGTTGCCTTCCATGTTACAAGCGGCAGTCACCAACTTTAATCGAGGGCAAAAAGATCTACGTTTTTTTGAGATCGGCAAGCGTTACTTTGCCGATGGGGAAAAAGAAACGCTGGCGGTTTTTTTAACAGGGAGGCGTTCGCAGGATTGGCGCGAACCCAAAAAAGACACCGTTGAGATCTTTGATTTAAAAGGTGCGCTGGAAGGCATTTTTTATAACGCCACTTCTGTCATCTTGAATTCTTCTTCTGTCATCCTGAGCGAAGCGAAGGATCTTAAGACATCTTTAGATTCTTCGCCAGATGGGCTCAGAATGACGAATATTTTTGATCCATCCTGCGCGGCGGCCATCGTCGTTGACGGAAAACAAATGGGCGTTTTGGGTAAAATTGACCGGAAAGTCCTGAACAATTGGGACATTAAAACCCAAGATGTTTATTTTGCCGAAGTTTATCTCGATCAAGCGGTATCGTTACCGGGCAAGCCTTTAAAGTACCAGCCTATCTCAGAATTCCCGGCCATTGTCCGCGATGTTTCGTTAGCCGTTAAGAAAGAGGTATCGTATAAACAAATTGAAGAGATCTGCGTGCGGCAAGGGGAAGACATTTTAAATTCCGTGCATTTTATCGAACAGTATTTAGGTGACAAAATTCCCTCCGGCACCAAGGGGCTAGTCTTTTCCTGCCATTATCAATCCGTGACCCGGACCTTACGCGAAGATGAAGTCACCGCAGTCCACGAACGCATCCTGCAAGCATTGACCCACGAACTGGGTGTTATCCGTCGGTAAAAGAAAAAGTGCATAAAGAGCCTTTAGTGCTATAATACACCTAACCCTGCGCTGTTCGATAGGGCCTCGGATGTATTGAACCACAAAACAATACTACGGGAGCCGGTAACCTGTGGCGCGCCTTTGGCGGCCTCACACTGGTACCCACTTGAGAATGATGGTTCTCATTTACACCAGGTCCAACGGCAGAGGCGGGGTTTTTTCTATGTCTGCCAACTTATTTTCTCCCGATGAAAACGTAATTCCCGCGGACTCTCCTTTAAGTGCCCGCATGCGGCCCTGTTCCATTGAAGAATTTGTGGGGCAAAAGCATATTTTAGGCGAGGGCAAATTGCTTACCCGCGCCATAGAAGCGGACAGGGTCTCATCCCTTATTCTCTATGGCCCTCCGGGAGTCGGCAAAACTACCCTGGCCTTATGTATCGCCAAGAAAACCCAATCCCATTTTGAACGGATCAACGCAGTGGCTTCCAACGTCGATGAAATGCGCAAGATCTTGGCTGCTGCCCAGAACCGCAGGAGCTCCTCGGGGCGCAAAACCATTCTTTTTATCGATGAGATCCACCGTTTCAATAAAGCCCAGCAGGATGTTTTGATGCCGGATATTGAAGAGGGTAATATTATTTTGATCGGGGCAACGGTCTTTAATCCTTTTTTTGCGCTGGTCTCCCCCTTGCTGTCGCGCTCATTGATCTTTGAGCTCCAACCCTTGTCCCCTGATGACCTGATGATATTAATGCGCCGTGCCATTTCAGATAAAGAGCGGGGACTCGGCGCTTTGCCCGTCAAGGCGGATGATAAGGCGCTGGAATTCCTGTCCACCATCAGCGACGGAGATGGTCGCAAAGCGCTTAATGCCCTGGAGTTGGCGGTTTTAACTACCCTCAAGTCCTCGGAGGGCACTATCCATATTACTATCGCCGTTGCCCAGGAATCTATCCAGAAAAAACAAGTTAATTATGACGGGGATGGTGACGCTCATTATGACACTGCTTCCGCCTTTATTAAATCCATGCGCGGTTCTGATGCCGATGCTGCCCTTTACTGGATGGCCAAGATGATCTATGCCGGTGAAGACCCGCGGTTTATCGCCCGGCGCATTGTGATCTGTGCCGCTGAAGATGTGGGCAATGCCGATCCGCAAGCCCTGATCTTGGCTAACGCTGCGTTTAGTGCCGCGGAATTTATCGGATTGCCGGAAGCTCGGATCATCCTGGCCCAGGCCGCAGTATATGTTGCATGTGCGCCTAAATCCAACGCGGTTTATTTAGGCATTGACCGGGCGTTAGCGGATGTTAAAGATCAACGCACTCAGAGAGTTCCCATTCATTTAAAAGACAGCCATTACAAAGGGGCGGATAAATTAGGTCATGGGGTGGGATATAAATACGCGCATGATTATCCTCAACACTATGTTGAACAGGAATATATGCCCCATGAGGCCCTTTATTATGAGCCCACGCTTCAGGGCTATGAATCCAAGATCAAAGAGAGAATGGACAAGTTAAAGAAAAAATGATATTATACGCATCACATGAAGGATAAAGGCTCTTTAAGAACGTATTATTTAAAGCTCCTTAAAGAGCAGAACAAGCAGGATGTTTCTCGCAAAAGCCGTATGATTGCGGAGCAATTTTGGAAATTGCCAGCCATTCAAAAAGCGCAGAGCATCCTATTTTATGCATCCATGCCAAGTGAAGTGGATACCTTGGCGATGATTGACAAGGCAATTATTTCGGGAAAACGGGTAAGCTTACCCATTGTTGAACAAAAACAAGGCCATTTAATTCCTACATTAATTTCATCTATGGAAGATGTGCATAAGAGTGTATACGGTTTTGCCCAACCCCATTTCGATCCTGATAAAGTTCTCGCTGTAAAGGACTTGGATGCGGTGGTGGTGCCGGGCCTGGCTTTTGACAGGCTTCGCAATCGCCTGGGGCGCGGCGCGGGGTATTATGACCGTTTTTTAAGCACACTTCCTAAGAATGTCGTCACTGTTGGTCTTGCCTTTGATTTTCAACTCACCGAAAGCCTTCCTACTGAGGCGCACGATGTGCGTCTGGGGCAAATCATCGCAGGGTAGTCCCAAATTATCTTGAGCATTATCATAGTCATCCTGCGTGAAAAGCTGTCATTCTGAACGCAGCGAAGAATCTTAAGATTTCTTAAGATCCTTCACTTCGTTCAGGATGACAATAATAGCTCAGAATGACGATTAAGAAAGAGGTTGTCATGGAAAGCAATATACTCGGCCAGGCATTGATCTATATTTTTGCCGCCATTGTTTGCATCATTGCTGGTTTTTTTCTCAACCGCATCTTAGGCCGCCAGCGCGCCGATCAGGCCCATAAAGATGCCGGCGGGATACGGGATTTGGCCAAACGTGAAGCTGAAACGATCCGCAAGGAAGCGGAGCTGCAAGCCAAAGATATGCTGTTGAAAATGCGCCAGGATTTCGAAAAGGAAACCAAGGATCGCCGCGATGAATTAACCAGCATGGAAAAACGCGTTTTACAGCGCGAAGAAAACCTTGATAAGCGCGTTGATCTATTAGAGAAGAAGGAAAAGGACCTGACCGGGCGCCTGGAAACATTGATACGGGGCGAAGCTACTATCAAACAAAAGGATGAAGAATTGACCAAGATCCTGGTCCAGGAAAAAGAGCGGCTTTTTACCATTGCTAACCTGACGGCGGAAGAAGCCAAACAAATTCTTTTGCGCCGCCTTGAGGAAGAGCTTCTCAACGAAAAAGCCTTGCGCCTGCGCCATATGAATGAAGAGATCAAAGAAACAGCCGAGAAAAAAGCCCGCGAGATCATCAGCACCGCCATCCAGCGCTGCGCTTCAGACCATACTGCGGAGACCACTATTTCGGTCGTTCAGCTTCCATCTGATGAGATGAAAGGCCGCATCATCGGCCGCGAAGGGCGCAACATACGCACCCTGGAACAGGCCACCGGTGTTGATATCATCATCGATGACACGCCGGAAGCCGTGACCATATCAGGTTTTGACATGGCCCGCCGCGAGGTGGCGCGCATGGCCTTGGAGGCGCTTATTGTCGACGGACGGATCCATCCCGGGCGTATTGAAGAGGTGGTGGAAAAAGCCAAGGCGGACTTAGAAAAGAAGATCAAGGAAGACGGAGAGCGCGCGGCCATAGAGCTTGGCATCCACGGCATGCACCCGGAGTTGGTCAAATTAGTGGGGCGCTTGCGTTACCGGACATCTTTTGGTCAAAACGGATTGAACCACTCTATTGAGGTGGCCAAACTCATGGGCATCATGGCCTTTCAGATGGGCGTCGATGTCAAGACCGCCAAGCGCGCGGGATTATTGCATGATATCGGCAAGGTGGTTTCTTCCGATGTGGAAGAAGGCACGCACGCCATCGTCGGGGCACGCCTGGCGCGTAAATACGGCGAATCCGATGAGGTAGCGTATGCGGTGGAAAGCCATCACGGTGAAGTGGAAATGAACACGGTCTATGGCATTTTGGTTTCCGCGGCGGATGCCATCAGCGCGGCACGTCCCGGGGCGCGCGCGGAAAGCATGGAAACGTATATTAAACGCCTGGAGAATTTGGAGAAAATATCCAATTCGTTTAAAGGCGTTGAGAAATCATATGCCCTGCAAGCGGGCCGCGAGATCAGGGTGGTGGTCATGCCCGAGAAGGTCAATGACGATGAGGCCGTGGTCATGGCGCGGGACATCCGTAAAAAAATTGAAGAAGAAATGGAATACCCTGGGCACATCAAGGTCATGGTGGTGCGAGAGATCCGCGCCATTGAGTATGCGAAATAGCAGAAAGTAGAACAATGAACGTATTATGCATCGGTGATATTGTCGGACGTCCGGGGCGGGAGGCGGTGGCTTATGCGTTGCCCAGGATTAAAAAAGAGCACTCGATCGATTTTGTGGTCGCTAATGCTGAAAATGCTTCCGGCGGCTCAGGGCTTATCCCCAAAAATGCTGATGAAATCTTAAGTTTTGGGGTTGATGTGATGACCATGGGGGACCATGTTTGGGACAAGCCGGACATTCTTCCCTTTTTACAGGAGCATCAAAGTCAAATCGTGCGGCCAGCCAATTTCCCCGAAGGCTCTCCCGGAGCCGGATGGACGATCGCGACCGCATCCAACGGTGTCAAAGTGGGCGTAATAAATCTTTTGGGCCGCACCTTTATGCGTTATAATGTCCTTTGCCCGTTCCTGGAGCTCGATAAAATTGTCGCTCAGATCAAGGCAGAGACCTCAGTGATCATCGTGGACATGCACGCAGAGGCCACCAGCGAAAAGATGGCATTAGGCTATTTTTCCGACGGAAAAGTTTCGCTGGTGTTTGGCACGCATACGCATATACAAACAGCAGATGAGAAAATTCTGCCTCAGGGGACGGCGTATATTACAGATCTAGGCATGAGCGGTCCGTATGACTCAGTGATCGGCCAGGACAAACAAAAGATTATCACCCGTTTTCTGACAAGCATGCCGCATAAATTTGAGGTAGCAAAGGCGCCGGGAACGGTGCATGGTGTCATCGTCAAGTTGGATCCTAAAACCGGTCATGCGAATGGAATCACCCGACTGCAAATGGCTCATGGATCATAGGGTAGGCGGGATTCTGGAAGGAGAGATGCTATGGATTGGGAAGGCTTAGATCGCAGGAAATTTCCCCGGGTGATATATCCCTGTCTTGTTAAAGTAATGTCTCCCGACGGGCATCAGGAGTCCATTTTGACCCATACCGAAAATATCGGGATGGGCGGCCTTTGTGTTACTCTTAAGCATGAGATCAAATTGTTTACAGCTGTTGAGATGGAAGTTGACCTTTTAGACCTTGATGAACACATGAAGGCAAAAGGCAAGGTGGTCTGGAATGTGCGGCGCAAAGCTATTGAAAAAGTCAAACCCATGTTTTATGATACCGGCATTGAAATTACAGAAATTTCGGGAAAAAACCTTGAACGCTTACGGGACAATCTCCAGCGTTTAATTGACAAAGGCGTCCAGGTCTTAAAGCCATTTATTTAATTTAAGTTTGAATTTTAATCAGGGAAAAGTTAATGGTCCGCGTCCGTTTTGCCCCTTCCCCCACAGGGTTTTTACATATTGGAGGAGCCCGCACAGCGCTTTTTAACTGGATGTATACAAAAGCCCAGGGCGGCCAATTCATCCTGCGCATCGAAGACACCGATATGGTGCGTTCAAAACCGGAATACCTTGAAGAGATCCTGGACAGCATGAAGTGGTTGGGACTGTCCTGGGATGAATTTTATAAACAAAGCGACCGCTTTGAACTGTACCGCCAATACGCCGACAAACTACTTTCCGAAGGCAAAGCGTATAAGGACGGCGAGGCGGTTATCCTGAAGGTAGTTGATCAAACGATCAAAGTTTATGACCTCATCCGGGGAGAGATCACCGTTGAGAGCAAAGAATTAAAAGACCAGGTGTTAATGAAGTCAGACGGTTCTCCGACGTACAGCTTTGCCTGTGTTATTGACGATGCGTTGATGGAGATCTCTTGTGTCATCCGAGGCGAAGACCATATCTCGAACACCCCTAAGCAGATCCTGATCTATCAAGCCCTGGACTTCAAGCTGCCTAAATTCGCGCATTTGCCGCTGATCATGGACCCGGAGGGCGGGCGGATGTCGAAGCGCTTCGGGGCTACGGCAGTGACGGAATACCGCACGCTTGGGTTTTTGCCCCAGGCGGTGGTTAATTACTTGATGCTGTTAGGATGGTCACCCGGGAACAATCAAGAGAAGGTGACAATGGCCTGGGCGCTTAAGACTTTCTCGATCAAGAAGATCAATAAAGCCGGGGCGGCTTTTTCTATAGAGAAGCTCCAATGGCTTAATAGTCAATATATCAAAGAAATGGACACCCCTCAACTGGCAGATGCTTTAAGAGGACTAGTCGCTGCAAAATACCCTGGAACATCGATTCAGGGCAAAGACCTTGAACATATGGCGCAATTATACAAAGGGCGCATGAATACGCTTTTGGATTTCCTGGATTGGACAGATTTTATATTCAATGACCAAGTGCACTTTGAAGAAGGGGTCAAGTCCCAATATTTGACCCAAAACATGCGCAAAGAATTCGATCTATTAGCGGAACGTCTAGGCGCCGTCGGTGATTTTAATGTTAAAACAGCGGAAGAAGCTTTTCGGGGACTGGTTGCCGAGCTTAGCATCACGGCCGGGATCTTGGTGCATCCGGTGAGGGTGGCTTTGACCGGTAAAGCCGTGGGGCCAGGCCTGTTTGATACCATGGTGGTCTTAGGACAGGAAAGGACCATCCGCCGTTTAAGAGAGGCATTTAATTGACGAAGGAGGATATTATGCGAACATTACTGGCCGTTGTTGTTTTATGTTTTTGTTTTTGCGGCTCATCTGCTTTTGCTGACAATGCTTTGATTAAAACCGGCAATACGGCATTCACCTCCACGGTCCTGGACACCGGCACGACCGATACCGGGGTTATTGGAAGCATTATCAAAGCCCTCAATAGAATGGATGCCTGGATCCAAGAAAACCTTTGGTAATTAAAGAAATACTGCCTTGTCGTCTAATGGTAGGACACGAGATTCTGGATCTCGGTATCATGGTTCGAGTCCATGCGAGGCAATTTTTATAAACAAGATGCTACTTTTAGCATCTTGTCTATAAAAATTTTCAAGAGCATGGACTGGCGCCAAGGAGGGCAAAGCAGAGCAAGAAACAGGGAATATTGCGAGGCAATTTTTATGAAGTTATCTACTCCCCGTCTGATGCCTTGGAAAAGGTTTGGTCGGGGTTATTTTTTGTGGTAAACTTAAAGTAAGTTGAGAATTAACAGAGGAGGTCAATGTGACCCGTCATTTAACAGCTATCATAGAAAAAGAAGGTAACGGATACGTGGCATTGTGTCCGGAGTTGGACGTTGCCAGTCAGGGCGATACCATTGAGGAATCTCGCAAGAATTTACTTGAAGCGGTTGAATTATTTTTTGAAACCGCTTCTCCCCAAGAAGTTAATCAACGCCTGCACGGCGAAGTGTATGTGACGCAATTCGAGGTTACCAGTGCCTAAATTGCCAGTCCTCTCCGGAAAAGGCGTATGCCGCATTTTGAGTCTTTATGGTTTCGTAGAAGTCCGAAGACGGGGAAGTCATATTGTTATGCAAAAGAGGACAGAAATTTCAACCATAACAGTTCCAGTCCCAGACCACAAAGAAGTTCGCATCGGGACTCTTCAGGCAATTATTAGACAGTCAGAGTTGTCCAAGGATATTTTTATAAACGGATAGGTCATGGGCAACGTAGTGATTATTAGCAGATAGTTTTTTTTGGGTTTGGATCATAAATGGATCATAATTGCCGGAATTTGTGTGTAAAATACAGCACACGGGATTCTGGATCTCGGTATCATGGACTAGCGCCAAAAAAGGCAATGCAGAGCAAGTAATAGAGAGTATTGCGAGGCAACTAGTTTAAAAAAATACGTAACTATTTGCAATAATTATAGTTACGTATTTTTTATTAAGTCTATTGCAAATCTAAATAAAGATTTTTTTGTTATTTACAGCGGGAAAGGGTTTTATAAACTTTTAGCTCAAAAGAGTGATAAGGTAAAACTTTATGCTGATCCGTTTGAAGATCAACATTCTAAGTCGGATCAATTACCCTATTGGCAAGGAACCTTGGTCGGTATTGATATAAGCCTCGACCAAACAAGAGAGTACTCCGAATTATTAGATGCTATTAGAGATATTTATTATGCATTGAGAAAAACAAAGAAATTACATAAAAGGGCAAAGTTTATATGATAGAAATTAACATTTACGAAAAAATCGGTAACAAGGACTTCGCCGAGAATAAAGATATCGGCAAAGAAATCCGTGAAGAAGAAATCATGCCCGAATTAGAAAAACACGGCAAGGTGGTTCTAAATTTCCATAAAACAGATAGGACCTCTCAATCTTTTATTCATTCACTTATCAGTGACCCAATCAGGAAGTATGGAGATAATGTCTTAGATATAATGATATTTAAAGATTGTAACGATAAAGTTAGGGGAATGATTAAAATCGTTTTAGGCTATTTACAAGATGCAATTGATAATAAAGACGGGGTATCGTGATCCATAAGATGTGATCGAAACTCGTCCAAATGATGCGGTTTTAAATGGATTCCTCAAAGAAAAATAATCTTGCCCAAGATCTTCTTTATATAGGTTTAATCTTCGTTTCATCAGTCCTTATTTCTTTGCCCCTTTTTAAAGGGCAATTTATCTGCAGCAGTGATTACGCGGGCACCTTGATGAGGCTCTTGTCCATGAAGCAGTGTTTAGGGCATGGCCAGTGGGTGGTCCGATGGGTACCGGAACTGTATCGCGGTTGCGGTTATCCGGTATTTAATTTTTATCCTCCCTTATTTTATATTTTAGGGGTTTTGATTGCCAAGCTCGGTGCCAATATTGTTGCGGCGGTCAATCTGTCGTTGTTTATTGTCCTTTTCCTTTCCGGATGTACGATGTATCTTTTTGCCCGGGAATTCTGGGGAAGGCAAGGGGGATTTATTTCGGCGGCGGCATACCTTTTTGCTCCGTACCATATGGTCAGCCTTTATTTGCGCTCAGCAGCCGCCGAAACAGCCGCGTATGTTTTTTTGCCTCTTATTTTATGGTCTTTTTATAAATTAAAACAAACCTCGTTAAAACGTTACCTGGTGTTCTCGTCCTTGTCCTGGGCAGGCCTCTTGTTAACGCATAACTGTGCCAGCATGATTTTATTTCCCGTGGTGATCCTTTATATTTTTTTACTCTACCGGCCTTCTTCTTATTTGCGTTTAATATCAATGTTACAGGGCTTCTCGGCGTTGGCGCTGGGGACCGGTTTGGCGGCATTCTTCTGGCTGCCGGCATTTGTGGAGAAGAAATTCGTCCATACGGAGCTGTTATTTCAAGGCAATTTAAATTTTAAAAATAACTTTTTGACCTTAAAGGAATTGCTCTCGCCCCCATGGGGCAGGGACATGTTATATTTCAGGGAACCTCACATGTTTTGTCAGATCGGTTTAGCGCATGGGTTGATAGCATTGATCGCGCTTTTGGGTTTTAAGAGGATTGTTAAGAACGATCCACGGCTGCGGGCACAAATCCTGTTCTTTGTGGCCCTTTTGTTTGGAGCGGCTTTTCTTGCCCTTCCTTATTCAAGGGCTGTTTGGGAGCATGTGGGGACCCTGCAATATTTGCAGTTCCCGTTTAGATTTTTGTCCATGGTGGTGCTGGCAGTTAGTTTTATTGCCGGAGGGATCGTTTTTTTAGCTGGGGATAAGCATCGGTTAAAAATAGCCATCGTTGCGGTTCTGGTCATTTTTTCGGCAAATTTTTGCTTTTATTGCCACCCGTGGGACACCCGCAAGTGTGACGTAAAACTAATCCAGTCGGAGCCGGATAAATTCCTTTCCGAACTTTGCCGGCAGGATGGCGGGGAGTATACCCCTATTTGGGTCAAGCATGTGGCTAATGAATTTCCTAAGTTTATGCAATTGCAGAAGCTGACAGCGCTTGCACCCCAAGACCAGGTCCTTGATTTTAAGCAAATATCTCCTTTGCGCTATAAGTTCATGGTCCTCTCCCATCATTTATCTACTTTTTATTTTAAAAGTTTCTATTTCCCCGGTTGGGTGGTCAAGGTGGATGGGTATGAAACAAGCATATTAAAGGACAACCCCTTTGGTTTAATTGCCTTTCAATGCCCGGAAGGCATTCATAACGTGGAAGTCTATTTTGGAGCAACTCCTTTGCGCCAAACCGCCCAGGTGATCACAATAGTTTCCTTAGGTTTGTTGGTCCTGGTCTATTTATTGTAGAAAAATTACCGGCTTGCGTTTTTAAAGGCAGGAGGGTAAAATTTTAAGCAAAAGGAACTTTTTATTGAACTGATTTGTCTAACTATTGGAAGGGTGCGATGGAGGACATTGGCAAGGATATATTGGTCAGGGCGTCCCAAGGGGACATGAGGGCTTTTGAGGATGTCTACAAGGGCAGCAGCAGTTTTATTTATAACGTGGCTTTTCGGATCGTCAATAACAGGGAAGATGCCCTTGAGGTGTCCCAAGAGGTTTTTATGATCATCTATAATAAGCTGAAAACATTTCGTTTTGAGTCTTCTTTCAAAACGTGGGCCTACCGGATAACCACCAATACCTCCATCAATTATGCTAAAAAATATTCCAGGGTAAAAACAGTGCCTTTTGAAGAATCTTTGGGTGAGGGCGCAGTTTTAAGTGAAGCCCAGTCACGGATGGAACAGGAAGATCAAAGCCAACTTGTGGAGAGTTTGTTGGGCGAACTTAACCCTGACCAAAGGGCTTGCGTGGTTTTACGCGACATCCAAGGGTTAAGTTATGAAGAAATCGCCCGGGTGTTAAATATTAATATCAATACGGTACGTTCACGATTGAAAAGGTCCCGGGAAAGATTGTTGAGTGTAAAGAAGAGCCCCGCCTGGGCTGATGGCCAAGGCGGCGTGGTCCTGTAAAGAGAGCGGATTATGAAAAAGTGTGATATTTTCAAGGACTTGATCCTGACAGATTATATTGATGGAGAATTGGATAAAAACAATAAAGCAAGTATAGAAAGCCATTTGTTCGAATGCGACGAGTGCAGGGCTTTTTTAAAAGAAGTTAAGGATAAAGCAGGCCTGCCTTTTCAAAAAGTTCTGCGCCAGCCGGTCCCTTCTGAACTTTGGGACGCGATCAAGCAAAACATAGAACAGGAAATCCCAGTGACGGCCCCTCTTGATGTTTTCATCGACAAATTAAAAGGGTTGTTTGTCTTTCCCAGATTAGTCCCTATTTTTGCGAGCCTAGTCCTCATGCTTTTAGTGGGGACCGTAACATGGAACACGATGCAAATCCGGCAGACCCAAGACAAAGACCAAGCGGAATATTTGGTTTCATTGTTGAGTCCGACAAGCATTTTGGCACCATCAGGGAACAATGATCCGGCAACACAGATCGAACACTATTTTCTTTAAACGGAGAAAGCTATGACAAAATTTAAAAAGGTATTATTGGGCATGACCGGATCGTTAATTTTTTTAGCCATGCCCTTGGCCCTTGCGCTGAATGCCAACGCGCCTGAGGGTCCTTCCCCCGTGGGGCATTCCGGGCAACGCATTCAGGAGATTTATAGCCAGCTTAATTTGTCGGATAGCCAAAAGAAACTATTGGAGGCAAACAAACAACAGCATCGGGAAAAAGTCAAAAGCCTTCACCAGGAAATGAAAATAGAAAAGGAAGCCCTTCATGGGGAGCTGATGAAATCTCAGTTGGACATGCTCAAGATCAACGGACTTCATGGGCAGATCAAAGCCTTGCAATCCCAAATGGAAGATGTGAGGCTGGGCTCAATTTTGGCGGTCAGGACGATATTAACGCCAGAGCAGTTTTCAAAATTTGTGGGCTTGATGCGTAATTTAAAGAGAGAACGTAATGAAGGGCCGTCAGAGCGCGGTGAATAAAAAGACGCTATAAAGGGCGGTTCTACTTTTTATGCTTGATATATTCCAGGACTGCGGGAGCAAGAGAAATGACCACGATCGCCAAAATGACCAAAGAGAAATTGTGACGCACAAAAGGCAGGTTGCCAAAGTAAAACCCGCTTAGTAACCCCACCAAGACCCACGCTGTTCCTCCGATAATATTATATACTGTAAACCGGCCGTAAGGCATGCTGCCGACCCCCGCCAAAAAAGGGGCGAAGGTGCGTATGATGGGGACAAAGCGGGTAATGATAATGGTTTTTGCTCCGTATTTTTCAAAGAACTCGTGAGTGCGCTTAATGTACGCCTGTTTGACAAAAGGGACGGCTTGATTATTGATGACCTTGCCTGACAGGAACACCCCGATCGTATAATTAAGCATGTTGCCGCCAATGGCGGCCAGGGACAAGAGCATAATCAAGGCGGCTAAGTGCAGATCGCCGACGGCTGACATGGCGCCCAACACAAAAAGCAGGGAGTCCCCGGGCAAAAAAGGGGTGACGACCAGGCCGGTTTCGCAGAAAATAATAACAAACAAAATCAAATAAGACCAGGCGCCATAATGGGCGCAAATCGAAGAGATGTGGTGGTCCAGGTGAATGAAGAGATCTGCAAATTGATGAATAAATTCCATGGAGCAATCATAACTAAAGGGTGAACGTTATGCTATGGAAAATATGTATATTTTTTAGTACAATGATCACATGAGAAAATTACTTTTCGTTGTTTTTTGTTTTATCATTCTGGGGATCTGGCTGTTCTGGCGGGTTAATCAGGAGCACGTGTATCAGCAAATGGTAGGCCGTCTGCAGGCAGAGTCACGGGCAGCCCAGGTGCTGGTGACTGAGGTCAACTATGATGAAAAGATCCATCGCAATATGACTACCATCAAATTTGTTGAACAAGACAGTGCCGGGCATGATTTGCCGCCCAAATATTTTACCTTCAGCGGCAATTTGATCCAGTTTCAGTCTTTGGTCGTGCGTTTCCAGGATAAATTTGTGGCCGCGGGGGACCGTTTTAAAGGCAAGAGCGTTTATTTGTTCTGGAAGGTGTTCATGCTCGATGGACCCCGTACCCAGGAATTTCCCATTACCCAGGTTGACCAGATCCCCGGCGGGTATAAAATTCCCGGCAGGGCCAGCGGTTTTGAAAATAGATTTTGGAGGGAATTTTGGCGGTTTGCTTTTGACCAGAAAAAAGCCGCTAACGCTGGGATAAAGAGCGTACAAATCGAGGCGCCGGGAGTTGTTTTTGTTCCGGGGTATTTATATACGGTCCATATTGAGCATAACGGGGGATTGAGGATCGATGCCAGACCCGTGGAGTCCATTTTACGCGGAGAAAAGGTATTGAATTAAAGAGGAGGATTTTTATATCGCAATTTTAAAGAATTGTGATACTATTCATAAGCCTTATGAAAATCCACGAATATCAAGCCAGGATTTTATTTGCCCAATACGATATCCCCACCTCACAGGGCGATGTTGCCCAAACCCCAGATGAAGCGCTTTTGATCACCCGCCAGACAGGCTTTCCAGTTGTCATCAAAGCCCAAGTATTAGTCGGCGGACGCGGCAAGGCCGGAGGGGTCAAGGTTGTTGGCGATGAGGCCCAACTTAAATTCGAGTTCAATCGTATAAAAAACTTAAATATTAAAGGCTACCCGGTGGATAGGATTTTGGTCGCCCGGGCCATTGATATCAAAAAAGAATATTATTTGGCCGTGACCATAGATAATATCAAAGCGGACGTGGTCGTCATTGCTTCTGCCGAGGGCGGAGTGGAGATCGAAGAGGTCGCCCAAACCCATCCTGATAAAATAATTAAATTTTATATGCAGGGCGCCAAAACCCTTGATGAATCACGCTGGGCGCCAATGGCGGCCCAATTATTCAGTGATCCTTCTTTGCAAAAGAGCGCCACCTCCATCCTGCAAAAACTACTTAAATTATTTTTTGAAAAGGATTGCTCCCTGGCAGAGATCAACCCATTTGTCATCGATGAGAAAGGGAATTTAATGGCCGCGGATGCCAAGGTCATTATCGATGATAATGCCTTGTTCCGTCATCCGGAACTGATGGCCTTGCGGGACGTGAGCTATGAAGATGCCGACGAGATAGAAGCCAAGGAAAAAGGCCTTAGCTTTGTGAAGTTAGAGGGTAATGTCGGATGCATTGTCAACGGCGCGGGCCTGGCCATGGGCACCATGGATGAGGTTAATCTATTAGGCGGCAAGGCTGCTAATTTTCTGGATGTGGGGGGCTCATCCAATCCCCAAAAAGTACTTAACGCCTTAATGATCCTTTTGCGTAACAAAGACATTAAGGTCATCCTGATCAATATTTTCGGCGGCATTACCCGTTGTGATGATATCGCCAACGGCATATTGACAGCTTTAAAACAAATTGACATTCCGGTGCCCTTGGTCATCCGGCTGACCGGTACCAATGAAAAAGAAGCGAAAGAACTTTTAACTACGGCAGGCTTAACGACCTTTACATCCATGCGAGGGGCCGTTAACGAAGCAGTGAGGGCTTCAAAATAATATGTCTATACTGGTCGATCAAAACACAAAGGTCATTGTTCAGGGCATTACCGGCAGGGACGGGTCATTTCATGCCAAGCAGATGCTGGATTACGGCACCAAGGTCGTTGGCGGCGTGACCCCAGGCAAAGGCGGTCAAGAGATCAACGGGATACCTGTTTTTAATTCTGTGAAAGAAGCCAAGGAAGCTACCGATTGTAATGCCGCGGTCATTTACGTGCCGGCCAAATTCGCTAAAGACGCTATGCTTGAGGACATTGCCAATAATATTCCCTTGGTTATTTGCATCACCGAAGGCATCCCGGTCCTGGATATGGTAGAGATCAAGAAAGCCTTGAGGAACACCTCGATTGGTTTGATCGGGCCTAATTGTCCGGGGTTGATCTCGCCTGGCAAGGCCAAGATCGGCATTATGCCGGGGCACATTCACAAATCCGGGGATGTCGGCGTGATCTCGCGTTCAGGTACCTTGACTTATGAAGTGGTTTTTAATTTGACGGCTAATAATATTGGCCAATCAACCTGTGTTGGCTTAGGGGGCGACCCTATTATCGGCACCAGGTTCGTTGATGTCTTAAAATTATTCCAAGAAGACCCAGAGACTAGGGCCATCGTGATGGTTGGCGAGATCGGCGGCGGGGATGAGCAATTGGCGGCTGAGTATATCAAGCGCTTTGTGACCAAGCCGGTGGTGGCTTTTATTGCCGGACGCACCGCACCTGCCGGCAAACGCATGGGCCACGCAGGGGCCATTATCTCTTCAGGGGACTCTACAGCTGAGGCTAAAATACAGATCTTGCGCGATGCGGGTGTTACTGTCGTTGATTTTCCCGACGAGATCCCCCAGGCGATTAAATGAGCACAAATCCTTTTTCTTTATCTAAAGTCAAACACGTGATCGCCATTTCGTCCTGTAAGGGCGGGGTGGGCAAATCAACCATTGCCTGTGCCCTGGCTTGGGAATTGGCTAAGCGCGGGCTTAAGACCGGTTTATTGGACGCGGACATTTACGGTCCTTCCTTGCCATCCCTTTTCCAATTGCGCGATGCTCAGGTGCAAACCAATGAATTTAAAATGATCTCACCTATTGATTACCAGGGGCTTAAACTCATGTCCTTTGGATTTTTACTGGGAGATGCTCCGGCGGTGATGCGCGGACCCATTGTCACGCGCTATATCCAGCAATTACTGTTTCAAACGGATTGGGGAGAACTTGATTTCCTGGTCCTCGATATGCCCCCCGGCACCGGAGATGTGCAACTGACCATCACCCAGTCGATCAAATTGACTGGGGCGGTCATCGTGACGACCCATCACAGCCTCTCCTTGGTGGACACGGCCCGGGGCATCCTGATGTTTGAAAAAGTCAAGGTGCCGATCTTGGGTGTTATTGAAAATATGGCGTATTTTATTGCGCCGGACACGTCTAAAAAATATTATATCTTCGGAGAACAAAAAGCCGGGGCTTTGTCTACCCGTTTCGGGGTCAAGACCTTGGTAGAGATCCCGATTATGGAGACACTATCTGGGGACATGCGCACCTATCAGACCAATCCGTATATTCAAAAAGCAGCGGAAGAATTACTCCGGGCGGTGGAGAAAACCCAGGAGGCCCAATCTAACCTAAAAGATGCCGGCTTTAAGGACGGCAGCGTAGTGTTGGTTTTTAGCGACGGAAGAGAACTGTCTGCAAAAGCCTTTGACCTGCGGGCTGATTGCCATTGCGCATCTTGCGTATCAGAATCAACCGGTCAGCGGTTGGTTGATGTCAAAAAGATACCCGCGGATATCAACCCGGTTGATATCCTGCCTTTGGGTAATTACGCGGTCGGCATCACTTGGAGCGACGGCCACTCCTCGGGCATATATCCGTACAGCATGTTTAGCGAGCAGAAAACAAAATAGAAAGTGAGGGAAGTGTTTATGCCTTATTTTTTGATCCCCATCGCAGTCCTTCTGGTTGTTTTTTCCGTCAGAATAATCCAACAGTATGAAACAGGGGTGGTGTTCCAGCTGGGAAAATATTCCAGGACCCTTCAACCGGGGTTGAATTTTATTATACCTCTCATTGAAGAAGCCAGGGTCGTGGACATGAGAGTATTGACCATTGATATCCCCAAGCAGCAGGCGATCACCAAGGACAATGTGCCGGTATCAATTAACGGTGTGGTTTATTTTCAAGTGACCGATGCCCAAACAGCGGTGATAAAGGTCCAAAGTTACATGTATGCGGTCTCTCAATATGCCCAGGCGGCCCTGCGGGATGTAGTGGGCGGGATGACCTTTGACGATCTATTGGCTGAACGCCAGAAGATAGGCGATGAGATCGAGGCGATCATCCAGAAACAAGCGGGAAATTGGGGGTTAAATGTATCAGCCATCAAGATCCTGGACGTGGATGTGCCGGAAGAATTAAAGAAGATGATGGCCAGGCAGGCTTCAGCGGAACGGGAAAAACGGGCCACGATCACCAAGGCGGAAGGGGATAAATTAGCCGCTTTCAATCTGGCGGAGGCAGCCAAAACCATGGCCCAATCTCCGGGAGCCATGCAGCTAAGGACGCTGCAAACCATTGATGGCCTGGGGCCAACGCCGTCTAACACGGTGGTACTGGCGGTTCCGGTGGATATCCTGGAATCGGTCAGGGCCTTGACAGCTAATCTTAATAAAAAGACAGAATAGCAGGGACCGATGAAAAAAGGCAAGCACCTTAAGAATATTTTTATCTCGGCCATCCATCAAAACGCCGGCAAGACGACCCTGGCCCTTGGGCTTTTCAAGATCTTCCAGGAACGCAAGATCAAGACCGCCTTTATGAAACCCGTCGGCCAGGAAACCGTCACCTACGAAGAAATGGCCATTGATAAAGACACCTATTTGATCGGCGAGGTCTATCACTGTAAGAAATATTACAAGGAAATGAGCCCCATCACCGTGGGCCGCGGCTAAACGGAAAAATATATCCTCGAGCCGGAAAAACAAAAATTACACGACAAGATATTTAAATCCTTCCAAACGATCACCCGAGGCAAGGACGCCATTATTGTCGAAGGCACGGGGCACGCGGCGGTGGGGTCGGTCATCGATTGCTCGAATGCGGATGTGGCGGCCCTGCTGGGGAGCAAGGCCATCATCGTCTCCGGCGGCGGTATCGGCCGGGCCATTGACGAGATCATGCTCAATAAAGCCCTGTTTGACATGTGCAAGGTGCCGGTCTTGGGTGTCATTATCAATAAAGTATTGCCGGATAGGTTGGACAAGATCAGAAGCATCGTGGGCAAGGGTTTGGAGCGCAAAGGCATCCGGCTTTTAGGCGTCATCCCGGAAATGGAGATGCTCAGTGCCCCTACGGTAGAGCAGATCAAAGACCGGCTGGATCTAAAAATATTTTCAGGGGAAGAAAATTTGCAGAGCCGGGTTTATGATGCCATTGTCGCAGCCATGGAGCCGTATAACATGATCGGCCATTTACGTGACGGGGCTCTAGTTATCACTTCCGGTGACCGGGTGGACAATATGCTGGTGGCGGTCTCGTCGTATTTATTGCAAAAAGGGCGGGCGGTCAAGGTTGCCGGCCTTATTTTGACCGGAGGCTTGACCCCGGATGCCAAGATCGCGGGACTTCTTAAAGACAGCCGCATCCCGGTGCTTTATTCGGAGCAGGACACCTACACCATTGCCGCAGCCATAGAGAATATGACCCCCAAGATCCAAAAGACGGACCGCGACAAGATTCTCGAAGCCCGTCGTTTAGTCAAGAATTATGTGAATGTAGACATGATCCTGGAAAATCTGTAGAATAAGTAGCGGTTTACTAATATGTTAGAATATATTGCAGTTATATTTGCTTTTCTATTTGCCTTGGCGCTGGCGGGGCTTATGATGACCTTGCCTAAGGTCCTTAGTCCGAAATTTCCTAGCAACGCTAAATCCAAACCTTTTGAATGCGGTAAGGAGCCTTTTTCCCTACCCGGCGGGAACAGCCCCATGCATTTTTATATCGTGGCCATGCTTTTTATCGTTTTTGACGTTGAACTGGTCTTTCTTTTCCCCTGGGCGGTAGTTTTCAGGAAATTGGGGCTATTTGGCCTCTCAGAGATGGCAGTATTTATGGGTTTTGTGGTCCTGGGTTACTTTTATGTATTGAAAAAACGAGCCCTTGATTGGGAGTAATCAGATGTCCTTTTATAGTTCTCCGGCGAATTTTTTTACTTCAAAATTAAGCGATGCCTTGGGCTGGGCGCGTAAATTCTCCATTTTTCAATACCCTTTTGTCACCGCCTGTTGCGGCATGGAGTATATGTCAACCAACGCCTCCCATTATGACCAGGACCGTTTTGGCGCCGGTTTCCCCCGTTTTTCCCCCAGGCAATCTGATGTGCTTTTTGTGGTAGGCACTATCAGCCAGAAAATGGCGCCTATTTTAAAGACGGTCCATGACCAGATGTGTGAACCCAAATGGGTGGTGGCTTTCGGCGTTTGCACGTGCACCGGAGGCTTTTACGATAATTATTCGACGGTGATGGGCATTGATACCATCATCCCTGTTGATATTTATATCCCGGGCTGCCCGCCTCGACCGGAAAATGTCTTGGATGGATTGATCAAACTACAGGACAAGATCCAAAAGGGGGAGCAATCCAGAACTCTTTATGACCCTCGTACCAAAATTGGACGGCCTGCTGAATTTCAGCAAAATTACACCATTGAGGGGCATATTAAACACATAGAATCCTTATGACCCCTTTACAAAGAGTCCAGGAACAATTTTCCAATCAGATCATCGAAACCCATGCTTTCCGGGGAGATGAGACTGTTGTCATCCGCCCGTCAGGATTGAGGACCATTGCCAAGTTTTTAAAAGAAACGCCGGAATTGGATTTTAATTTTTTAATGGACCTGACCGCGGTAGATTATTTGTTTTACGCCCCAGGGCGCCTCCAGAAGGAATTTCGTTTTGAAGTGGTGTACCATTTCTTTTCCCTTAAATTCAATCATCGCCTGCGTCTGAAAGTCCCTGTTGATGAAAAAACCCCCGAGGTTGATACGCTCGTTGATTTTTGGGCTTCGGCGGATTGGTATGAGCGCGAGGTTTGGGACATGTTCGGTATCAGATTTAAGGGGCACCCTAATCTAAAACGGATCTTGATGTATGAGGAATTCCAGGGACACGCTTTACGCAAGGATTATCCGGTCAACAAACGTCAACCTTTGATCGGACCAGAAAGCTAATGACCCAAACCCGTTCCATGTTATTGAACGTAGGCCCTTCGCATCCGGCGATGCATGGGGTCATCCGCCTGATCATGGAATTGGACGGCGAGAAGATCAAGGGCGTTGAGGTGGAAATTGGTTACCTTCACCGGGCATTTGAGAAAATGTGCGAGACAGTGATGTATGCCCAGTGCTTCCCGTACACGGACCGTTTGAACTATGTTTCCCCGTTGATCAACAACGTGGGCTTTGCATTGGGTGTCGAGAAATTACTAGGGATCGATATCCCTGAGCGCGCCAAATATATCCGGGTGATCATGAGCGAGATCTCCCGTGTCACTGACCACCTGACCTGTGTAGGCGCCACTGCCATGGAAATGGGTGCTATGTCGGCGTTCTTGTATCTGATGAAGGCCCGGGAATTTTTATATGAGTTAGTCGAAGAGATCACGGGTGCCAGGCTTACTATTTCGTATGTGCGTATCGGTGGGGTCAAGGCGGATCTCACCGCAGGATTTGTAGACAAGGCATTTAAAAAGATCGCGGATGTGCGCAAGGTGCTCATTGAGACAGATGAACTTCTCACCCGTAACCGGATATTCTTTGACCGCATGAAGGGTATCGGCAAGATTTCCCCGGAAGATGCGATTTCCTATGGGATCACCGGGCCGTTTTTAAGGTCAACGGGGGTGAGCTATGATGTGCGCCGTGCGAGCCCCTACCTTGTTTATGACCGTCTTGATTTTGAAGTCCCGGTGGGCAGTCAAGGGGATAACCTGGACCGTTATTTTGTCCGCATGGCCGAGATGGAGCAGTCACTCAGGATCATTGAGCAATGTTTCCAGCAAATTCCGGATGGAGCTATTGCCGCGGATCTGACCGGTGTGGTGATCCCTGCCGCCCAAATGGTGGACCGTGCCAAGATGGGCCAAACCGAAGAA
>Ga0182030_10008320_pt1 | contig 21509 bp, 24 predicted proteins | sample 812S3MmetaG_FD_121299 | JGI IMG/M metagenome (GOLD analysis project Ga0182030, IMG submission 121299) | Permafrost microbial communities from Stordalen Mire, Sweden - 812S3M metaG (Illumina Assembly) | ecosystem: Environmental > Terrestrial > Soil > Wetlands > Permafrost | place: Sweden...
ACGCCAGGAAGAACATCTGATCTTCAAACGCATCCGAGGACAGCGGCCAGCCGTGGCTGAATACCACGGGTTGCCCGCCACCCCAATCCTTGTAATAAAGCTGCGTGCCGTCTTTGGTCGTAATCGTGCTCATCGAGTGTGTTCCTTTGGGGTGCAAGACAGAAGAATGCGCTTGTTCGGCCGCTGCGGCAGGCGCCGTCGATGAGAGGCTTGCGGAGGCAAGGAGACCGGCGCCACCGGCCAAGACGCTGCGTCGAGAGGTCGTGCTGACGGTCGAAGTCGTTCGCTCGTTCATGGAGTCCTCATGTTTAGGTTGGTTAATAGTAAAATCGAACAGTTGATCAAACGGAGGAAAACGCCACCTCGTGTGCGCTCTCAGTCTCGTCCCCGCGCTGCACGTGCAATGACGTCGGCTACGGCATCCGGTCGCGATAACATGATGACGTGGCTCGAACGCACGGTAGTCGTTTCGGCGTTGATCGTTTGCGCCATCGTGGCCTCGAGGGCTGGAGAAAGCACCCGATCTTCGCTGGCGACCATGTACCACGAGGGCTTTGTCAGCCAAGCCGGTGCGGTCGCCGGTGTGCCGAGAGCGACTGCCGCAATCGGACCCTGAGTGACTGCCAAGGTTTGCTTTTCTGTGTCGGAAAGATCCGGAGCAAAATCAGCGCTGATTCCTTCGGTGGTAATGCTCAAGAACCCCGCATTCAGCCTGAGTTGTGCCGCGACCGGAGTGACCGGCACCGACGCGTTCAACGAGGCGATCGATTGCCCCGCGTCGGGGGCAAACGCGGAGATATAAACCAGTCCGCTCACCTTGGGGTCGTTGCCGGCTTCCGTGATCACGATTCCAGCGTAAGAGTGACCAACCAGGAGCAGCGGGCCCGGGTCCAACTCAATCGCCCGGTTCACCGTGGCCACGTCATCCGCCACGGAGGTCAACGGAAGCTGCACCGCCGTCACGTGGAAGCCTCTTCGTTCCAGCAATGAAATGACCTTTGACCAGCTTGAGCCATCCGCCCAAGCTCCGTGGACGAGAATGACGTCCTTCGTTTTGTAAACATGATCATCCTCCGCCCGCACCAGATTGGCTGCGAAAAGGGCTAGCGCGCTCCACACCAACGGTGCCATCAGCAATGTCCGATTTCTTTGACTTTGCATCTTAGAATCCGTCAGACGAGGCTGCAGACAGCGCAGCGGGAATGAGCATAGAATTCATAAAGGCTCCAATTGTGGTTGTGGTTGAAATCGTGGTCTTCCACGGAGGTCTTGGCTCCTCACTTGGCGGAGCTTTTCTTTATTCGCTCCGAGAGGAACCTTAGTCACGGGATGCGATCGAATCTTCCCGGATCGCCGGTCAGATGTTCTAAGAGCACTCCGTTCTCGTCCAAGGATAGCTACCGTTGGGCGGGCCTTTCGCTAAAAAGTGTCCTCGATTGAGCGTGCGCCGCGAAAACAGCGCTCCTCAACCATGAGGGATTGGATGGTCGAAAGTTAGTGACCATGAAATTGCGCAGCTCGGAGCGTATCATTGTGGGCATGGACGCAATAACTCCCGCAGAAGCCCAGGCTTACTTCAAGCGTTGGGAAATGGTCAAAGAGGTCGAACTCATCGAACTGCGCCGAACGTCCACGGACTCGAAGCTACAGCAGTTGTCGGTTCTAATGGCGTCGCGCGGCCTCTTTGGGGCGGATCCGGAGCGCGAGCATGGTGTGCAGCTCGTGCGTGATCGGTGGGCCCTTCTTCGGCAAGCATTGGGTGGTTGACCGCGTCCCCGCAACCCTGCTGGTCGCGCTCGCCGATTTGGTGAAGTGGCTGGACGCATCGAGGATGCCGTCCATGGTCATCGGGGGCGTCGCGGCTTCGATTTTAGGTCGTCCGCGCCTGACCCAAGATGTCGATGCTCTTGCGATCCTTCCCGAAGGAGAATGGGCCGATGCGGTTTCCATCGCAGCCCGTCATGGGATCCTTCCCAGAATTGAGAACCCGCTCGACTTCGCGCGCCGAAGCCGCGTCCTTCTGATGCGGCATGTGGAGTCCGGTATCGACATCGACGTTACGTTCGGCGGTCTGTCGTTCGAACAGGCGGCGATCGACAACAGCGAGATTCACGATATCGGCGGGCTGCGTGTACGCCTGCCCCGCGTCGAGGATCTGCTCATCATGAAGGCCGTTGCCCGGCGGCCGAAGGATTTGCAGGACATCGAAGGCCTGCTTGCCGCGCATCCTGAGGCTGACGTCGTTGGCGTTCGGCGGTGGGTCAACGAGTTCGCGGTTGCTCTGAGCACGTCCGATATGCTGGACGAATTCGACAAATTGGTGGCGCGGAGCAGGGTAAAGCCTTGATCCGCGGCTGTGGCGACCTAATTATCGCTCAGATGGTCAGAAAGAACGCGCTCGCAGAAGCGGCGACCGAGGCCAGTGCGCATATTGCGACGGCGTAATGAAAGGCGGACAGAAGAGCGGGACCTGCGGCGCCGAGAACGCCGCCGATCAGGGCCGTTGCCACCATGCCTCCGGTGCGTGCAACCGCATTATTCAGGCCGGAGGCGGAGCCGGTATGTTGTTTATCGACCGAAGCGAGGACTGCCGTGGTGAGCGGCGCGACTGCGCCTGCCATGCCGATTGCGATCAACAGCACAGAAGGGAATACAGTCGTCCAGTAGTCGGCGTCCGCCTGAATTCTAAGGGCGAGCAAGAATCCGCCCGCCACAACGAGCGGTCCCAGCGTCAGTGGAGCGCGTGGTCCCATCCTGCCTGCCACGGCACCCATCAGGGGGGAGGCCAATGCCAACACCAGAGCCAAGGGAGCGAGCGCGGCACCGGCTTGAGCGCCGGAATATCGACCCGCCTGAATCAGCACGAATGGGACCAGCACCAGCAGCGCGCCCAGCGCGCCGTACAGCAGGGCGGTGAGGAGAGTAAGGCCGATAAAGCTGGAAGAGCCAAACAGGGCGAGAGGCATCATTGCGCGTTCGCTTTTCGACCTTTCGATGGCGAGAAAGCCCAACATGAGAATGACGCCGACACAAACCAGCAGGACGGCAAGGGGCGTCCAACCCGCGTGAGTCGAGCCGATGGTGAGCCCCCATATCAGAGTTCCGAGAGAAGCGGTCGCCAGCACACCGCCCAGTAGATCCAGCGCCGGGACTGCACCCTCGCGAGGCGGAGTTCGGATGAAGATGAAGGCCAAGACGACGGCGCCGGCCGCGAGCGGCAAATTGATCAGAAAGATCCAGCGCCATCCGAACGTGTCGATCAGCCAACCGCCAAGGACGGGTCCGAGCGCGCCCATCACCGCGCCCACGGACGCCCAAATGCCTATCGCGCGACCGCGGGCTTCGCCCGCAAAAGCCGCCCCGAGAATGGCCAGGCTGTTTGGCATCAATAACGCGGCGCCGACTCCCTGCAGTCCGCGCCCGACCAGCAGCCACGTCAGGCCAGGGGCGAGCGCGCAACCGATCGACGCGGCCCCGAATATTCCGGTGCCCGCGATCAGGAGACGCGCGTGTCCGTAGCGATCCCCGGCCGCGCCGCCAAGAAGCAGAAGAGCGCTGAGAGGCAGGAGGTAGGCGTTGATGACCCATTGCAAATCGGAGGCACCAGCCCTGAACGTGGCGCCGATTGAAGACAGGCCGACATTGACCACCGAACCGTCAATGAATGCGAGGCTCGAGGCCAAAATGGTCGTCGTCAGAACCCAGTTGGGGTGGGCGGTATCGCGGGCGGATCGCAGCTGCATAACCAGGGTTCACGAGCCATGGGACTGGACCGCATGATTGCTGGCTGGCGGATCGGCGTCCACTACTTGGAGCATGGGCCCACTGGTTTGTGGATAGAGGGGTTCATTGGTCACGAACAGAGTCGCTCCCGGCGTCAGTATTCCATTCACCCGGGCCGCGAAGTCAGCAGGTATTTTGATTCTGGCAACGGCGGCAGAATCCACCTGCGTTCCTTGTTCTCCGATGTGCCCTGGGACGCCTACTCACAGCCAGCTGAACCTGGCGGGATCGGGGACGTATGGATCGGGCACGCTGCTCGGCTTGTCGGTCAGCACCATTACGTGATCGACGAGCGGCGCATCCCCGCTGAAGCTCAATCGCGCCCTGCCGATCTCTATACCGTTGCGATAGACGACGATGAGCCGGCTGCCTTGACTGAGCACAATGCTGACCGGCCCACTGGGAGACACATCAGGCCGCCAGCTTTCATCCTCTTTGGGGGCAAAAGCCTCGGGCTCAACCGGCTGCCCGCCGACAAAGGTCACCGGAGCGAGATACCCCGGATGAGCGACCTGCTCCGGCGCGGTTTGTGCGGTGCTAATCACGACCGTCATGCCGGTGGGCGAGATGTCGAATAGGCGCTGTGCAAACTCGGTGGGTAGGTGAATGCAACCGTGCGACTCGGGATAGCCCGGCAATCCCCCTGCATGCAGGGCGATGCCTCCCCACGTGAGCCGCTCCATGTAGGGCATCGGAGCACCGGTCTGTAGCGCCGCAACTGTCACCATTACAATAAGACAAAACGAACGCATTCCTCGTTTCATGACAGCCACCTGAACTTCCTCGGATGGATCAAGTCAACTCTTGGGCCTACTTGCGTTGGAGTTCACCGTCTTGGTACTTTCGCGTCGCTTTTTTATCAATCTTGCCATTGCCGGGGTTGCTGCTGGGTCCGCAGGAGCCAAGCTCGCGCTCGGGCGGACGGCGGCCATCGACGGGCAGATAGACCCGAGCCTGCTGCGGCGCGCGCTCGATGCGCTGAATCGCCACGGCGGGAGCATCGTTCATCAAGACGTTATGGGCGTCGTAGACTTCTCCCTTCCCTCGCGTGCACCGAGGTTTCATCTGGTAAACCTCGCCGATGGCACCGTGCAGTCGCATCTGGTGGCGCATGGCAGGGGTTCCGACCCGTCTCACACAGGATGGCTCGAGCGCTTCTCCAATGAGCCTCGCTCAAACGCGACATCGGCGGGAGCCTATCGAACGGGCTCGCTCTATGTGGGTGCTCATGGTCGCTCGATGCGACTCGAGGGGCTCGACCCGACGAACAGCAATGCCCTCTCTCGAGCCATCGTGGTGCATAGTGCCTGGTACGTGAATCAGGAGGTGATCGGCCACACCGGCATGCTCGGTCGCAGTCAGGGCTGCTTTGCGGTCGCGGACTCCAGCCTATCCGACATCACGATGCGGCTGGGGGAAGGCCGGCTTATTTACGCGGACAAAGCTTAGTAAGAAGCGCACGCGATTCAGCCGGCTCTGTAAGGTAAAATTCCCCGGCCTCGCGGCGATGAGGTTTCTGGCTGATGACCTTACTTCAGTCTTTGGGTATCGAGCTGCCCATCATTCAGGCTCCGATGGCTGGGGTGTCTTCCCCCGCACTGGCGGCGGCGGTGTCCAAAGCCGGTGCGCTCGGATCCATCGGAGTGGGATCGACCGACGCGCAGGGCGCGCGCAGAATGATCGCAGCGGTTCGCGAGCGAGCGCGGCGCCCTCTCAACGTGAATGTCTTTTGCCATCAGCCGGCAAAAGCCGACCCCTCGGTCGAGTCAGCGTGGCTTGAGTATTTGCGTCCCTATTTCGCGAGGTTCGACGCCAAGCCTCCGCCCGCACTCAAGGAAATCTATCGGAGTTTCTTGGAGGACGACGCGATGCTCGCCGCGCTGCTTGCTGACAAGCCGCATGTCGTGAGCTTTCATTTCGGGCTTCCATCCTCTGAGCGCATTCGCGCCCTGCGTGAGGCGGGAATAGTGCTTCTCGCCACTGCGACGAATATCGTGGAAGGTCGTGCGGCCGCGAAGGCGGGGGTTCACGCAGTCGTGGCCCAGGGCTATGAGGCGGGCGGCCATCGCGGAGTATTCGATCCGGATGCTGTGGACGACCGGCTTGGAACACTGGCTTTGACGCGTATCCTGGTGCGCGGACTAGACGTACCCATCATCGCCTCGGGCGGCATCATGGATGGCGCTGGAATTGCCGCAGTGCTGCGCTTGGGGGCGGGCGCCGCACAACTCGGCACGGCGTTCGTCGCCTGCCCTGAGTCCGATGCGGATGCGGGCTACCGTGAAGCGCTGGCCAGCGATGCGGCAAATCACACCCTCATGACGCGCGCCATTTCCGGGCGTCCCGCACGGTGTTTGCGCAATGGGTTCACCCTGCTGGGCGCGGGCGTCTCCTCGCGACAGATTCCCGCGTACCCCATCGCCTACGATGCCGGGAAAGCGTTGAATGCCGCCGCCAAAACGGCACACGAGGCCGGATACGGTGCGCAATGGGCCGGGCAGGGCGCGCCGCTTTCCCGGCAGCTGCCGGCGGCGGAACTCATCGCCGTACTGGCGCGCGAACTAGCGCAGCACGCTTGAGCTCGCTCTGCGGCGCGGGGTAGCGCATCGATTACGTCGGCTGTCTGCGAGCGCGAGCAGATGACGCGCGCAAACCTCGATTTGCATTGGTCGAACGACCTATGTAGACTTGCAACTATGGGTAAGAAAGACAAGGACACTCCGGTCCGGATGTCGCTGCAAACGCTTCGGGTACTGGAAGCCTTTTTGGAGAATCCGACCGCGCAGTTGGCGGGCGCCGAAGTGCACCAACGCTGCGGCATTGCGTCGGGAACCTTGTATCCTATTTTGATTCGACTCGAATCCGCGGGCTGGTTGGTGAGCCAGTGGGAAGCCATCGATCCATCGTCCTTGGGCAGGCCGCGCCGCCGGCTGTATCGACTGACGTCAACCGGCTTGAGGCGCGCCAGTGAAGTGTTCGCAAGCTTCAATCGAGGAGTACTCGCATGAGCCAGCGCAACGAGCGATCGACACCACTCGACTTGGAGGGGATGACCGCTTGGCTGATCCATCACGCCTCCCGCCGAGCGCCGGACTCCTTGTCCTCTCGGCTCGAGGAGGAATGGCTCGCGGACTTGGCGTCCAGGTCCTCGGCCTGGTCGAGACTGCGCTTCGCGATGGGCTGCTGCTGGGCGAGCCTGGTGATCGTCAGTGAGGTCCCGCGAAGCCGAGTTCCAGCGGCGAGCTCCGCCGGAGCAAGGGGAATCATCGCGCTTGCGGATGGACCGTGGGGCTACTTTTCCAAGCGTTCCGGCACGCTATTTCTGGTTGCGGGCTTGCATGCCGCGCTGTTCTACGGGCTGATCACGACACTCTCGCACACGCGCGGATCGGCGAAACCGCCCGATCTTCAGAACCAGGTGCTGAAACCTGTGCCACCAGAAACGTTGCCGCCGCCACTGCCGCGTGAATTGAAATTGAAGGCCTGGGTGATCGACGTGCAGAAGCTCGTCGACAGGGTTCCGCCTAAAGTCGATGTCGAAAAAGACCCGACGGTGCGAGTCGTTGACTCTCTGGAAGGCCAGGTGCCGCAGCTTCCTCCTGAAGCGCCACCTCATAGGGTTCGGCGAGTCGCGGGTGGGCCGGGCGCGGGATTCCCAGACACGGCTGACTTCTATCCAACCCTCTCGCTTCGTTTGGAAGAAGAGGGGCTGTCCACCGTGCAAGTCTGTGTCGATCCCCAAGGTAAACTGCTCGCCGATCCAACCGTGGTGACGAGCAGTGGAAAGGCTCGACTCGACGAGGCTGCACTGAGGTTGGCGAGAGCCGGATCAGGGCATTATCGCTCGACGACCGAGGACGGTCTGCCGGTGAGCTCCTGCTATCCTTTGGGCGTTCGGTTTCAGCTCAAGAAATGACGGGCCAAACACCGGTTCGAAGCGTGACCGGTGAGTATTCCGAGAAGGACCACCGTAGCGGCAGGGCCGCGTTGCGCCGCCAACCCTGGGTGATGTGAAAGCGCCAAAGCCGCTCGGCGCCGCGAAACTCCTCGGCCGGACCACTCCAATCGACTTGCGCTACGCCCTGCAGTTGAATCAAGCTTCCCGTCTCGAATTCCACGAACAACAACGACGCTCGCGGTTCGGCAATCAGATTGCCCAGCGTGTTGAAATACCGGTTCCCGCGAAAATCGGGGATCGTCAGCATGTTGCCGTCGACGCGGACGAAACCGGGGCGCCCGCCGCGATGTGAGATGTCCGCGCCGAATGCCGCGCCGACTCCGGCCCGAGAGCAACTCGCCACAAAAAACGTGTCGGCGCGTGCAATGGCAGCCTGCGCCTTACCATCCAGTTGCTCGAAGGTCTCTACGTCGGCAGAAGCCCCTGTCCCGGCTCGAGGACCATTTTCGAGGGTCCGCAGCTGGATGTATTGCGGACAGTTGCCGAAGCTCTGGTCGACGGCAACTCGGATGCCATGCGCATGGCGGCCGACGATGCGACCATTCGCTCGGTTGCGCCGCCGAGTGGAGAAATCGATGCCCAGGATGCCGACGCTACGGTCCGGGAGAAGCGCGTCCGCTGCGGGATCGCCAACATCCGGAAGCGCATCGATACACAGCGTCTCAGGATCCGGTGACTGCACGAACCCGGGCTTCCCGGTCAGCACGGTCGCAAGCGGCCATCCCGAGGTATCGATCGCGGCAACGAAAATACAGGGCAGCTGCGCGAAAAAGAGTTGATGCGGCGCCGGCATGGAGTGACGAATGCCGCCGCCGCCGCGGGGTCCGCCCCCCGCCAGCGTCTGGGCGGTCAACTCATCCGGATTGAACGGCGATGCGTCCATTCGGTCCTCAAGTTCCCGAGGGTATCGGCAGCGGCGGGATCGGCTTGAAATGAGGCAGCGCCTCGACGCGCCGAAGCCAGGAGAGCACCGATGCATAGCCGTCGAGCGCAATACCGCCCTCGGGCGCATGAGCGACGTAGGAATAACAGGCAAGATCTGCGATGGTGGCATGATCGGCTGCCAGGAACCTGCGGCCGCTCAAGTGCTCATCCATGAACGGCAGGAGCATGCCGGCGATCTGCTTCGAATCGGCGAGCAAGCCCGGATAATTCCATTGCGTGATCATGCGGGCCATTGCCGGTCCATAACGCACCTCCCCGGCCGCGATGGACAGCCAGCGCTGCACGCGCGCGGCGGCCTCGGGCTCGTCGGGCAACCAGTGGGTTTCGGCCCCGTATCGTTTGGCCAGGTAAACGAGGATGGCATTGCTGTCGGCCAACGTGACACCACCATCCTGCAACACGGGGATTTGGCCAAGCGGGTTCAACCGATGAAACTCCGGTGTGCGCCGGACATCTGCGGAAGCCGCCTTAAATCGAAAAGGCAGGCCGAGCATCCGCAGCAAGAGCTCGACCCGGTGGGTGTGCCCGGACAATTCCGCTCCGTAAAGAATGATTTCAGAAGTCGTCACGCTGATTCCCCAGAGTTTTGGTTCCCCAGAGCATTCTATCGTTGCAGTATTCTGCGAGAATCAGGTCATCTGGAAACTGAGAATTCCATAATTAGGAATAATCAAATGGACCGCCTCGACGAACTCACCATCTTCCTTGCCATCTTCGAGACCGGCAGTCTGATCAGTGCGGCGAGGCGTCTGCGCCGGTCGCCGCCCGCGGTGACCCGGGCGCTGGGCGCCCTGGAAGATCGGGTGGGGTCGCGCCTGTTCGAGCGAACGACTCGAAGATTGTCGCCGACCGAGGCAGGTCGCTTGCTGGCAGAGCCTGCACGTGCCTTGTTGGCGGCGTACGAGGAGTCGCTGGCGGGCGCATCGCACGCGCTGATCCGAGGCGTGCTGCGAATCACCGCGCCGGTGCAGTTTGGACGCCGCCATGTGGCACCCATCGTTTCAGCTTTTCTCAACGACCACCCCGATGTACGAGTCGAGCTGACGCTCAACGATCGCAACCTCGATCTGATCGAGGAGGGACTCGATATTGCCTTGCGTATCGGTGGTCTACCGGATTCAACCTTGATCGCACGGCAGGTCGGCAGCGTTCGGCGCGTGGTCGTTGCGAGCCCGCGCTATCTCGCGGGCCGAGGCATGCCTCGAGTGCCGGCGGACCTGGCGAAGCACGACACCATATTTGGCATGGCGCGATCATCAGCGCGCGAATGGCGCTTTGGGAAGAAGAAGGGGCGTGGCTCCGTCGTTCGACTTTCGCCGCGCCTCCTGGTCGATGACGTCGAGGCGCAAGTGCAGGCGGCTAAAGCCGGACGTGGCGTCGCACGGGTGTTGTCCTACCAGGTGACAGAGGAATTGGCCGCCGGCAGCTTGGTGCGGTTGCTTGAGGACTTCGAACCCGAGCCCTTGCCGGTGCAGCTCGTCACCTTGAGCCGCGTCCATATGACCCCGAAAGTTCGCGCCTTTGTCGACACCGCAGTGAGGGTGCTGTGCGATGTGAAGGTCATTCAGTGTCCTAGCCGTGTCCGCCAGCCTGCAGAATGAGCTTCGTGATCTCGTCCGGGTGGGAGATCAACGATAAATGGCTCGCGTTCACTTCGATGGTGTGGGCACCCATGCGCTTGGCCATGAATCGCTGCAGATCCGGATTGATGGTCCGATCTTCGCTCGAAACGGCATAGTAACTCGGCTTCGACCGCCAGGCCGCCTGTGTGGTCCTGCCCGTGAGCAGCGCCTTCTGAAACGGCTCCTGCACCGCATAGAGCACCTTCGCCTTCGCTTCCGGCAGATCGCCCGCAAAATCGCGCAGGAACGCCTGCTCGCCGAGGCGCCCTTCGTCGCCGTCGAAGACGATGCCGGCGGACGCGGGTGGCGTAGGGAATGTCTTGGCCAACGCCGGGTAATCCTCGCCCGCGTCCGGCGCGCGCGCTGCTACGTAGACGAGGGCTGAGACGTTCGGATGCAGGCCGATCTCGGACACGATCATCCCGGCGAAGGAATGCCCAACCAAAATTGTGGGGCCGTCTTGTCGGGCCAGCACCCGTTGGGCCGCAGCGACCGCATCCGGCAGCGTCGTCAAGGGATTTTGTACGGCCGTGGCGTTCAGGCCCGCGGCCTGCAATCGCATGATCACTTCGGACCAGCAGGATCCGTCGGCAAAAAGCCCGTGCACGAGAACCACGTTTCGAGCCGCCGGGAGACCCGAGTTCGCCGCCATGTCGCGCCCGGAGAACATCGCAGCGGCAGCGCCGGCAACCAGGCCCGCAGAAAAAGTACGTCTGTTCAAGGTCATGATTTATCGTCCTTCCCGGTGGAGTTCGTTATCGAGGACCGAGCCAAAAATAACCTGTTTGAATTCAAGCAGCGGCGCGGCGCTTCTTTCGGCACGCATGCGGAGCAGGGCTCCCTCCCAGCTGTTCAACACGAAGCGAGCCAGCAGTCCCGCGGATCGTTGCTTGCCGATGGTTCCTTGTTCCTGCGCCGCCGCGATGCACTGCTCGAAGTAGTGATCCCACGATTTAAACTGCGCGTCGAGTCGTTCGCGCAGGAGCTCGCTGTGATCCGCAATCTCTGCGCTGAAATTTCCAAGCAGGCATCCCTTCCTGAATCCGGCCGTTTTCAACGCCTCGATCCGATCGTCGAAATAGGCCTCCAGCCGTGCCCGCGGCGCGACCTCGGCGTTGCAGAGGATCGCGCGTAACTTGTCCAGATTGCGGTCGAAATACGCACCGAGCACCTCGGTTCCGAACGCTTCCTTGCTGGCGAAGTGATTGTAGAACGAGCCCTTCGGGACATCCGCTCCCGCGACAATGCCTTGGACACCGGTGGCGGCATAGCCGTCGGCATGAAACATCTTCAGGCCCACCTGCACCAAATTGTTGCGGGTGTTGGGGTTGGGCTTCGGACCGCGGCGAAGGGCTGGGCGAGAGGACAAGAACGTCTCCTTGACAAATTAAAGTAGACCGGTCAGAGTAAATTTACTCGACGGCCAGGTCGGTGTCAAGAACGGCGGCGAAGGCGATGATTTCGAAGGTGGATGTGAGGATCGCGGCGGAAGGTGGAATGGAACTGGGTGCGTGGCTGTTTGTGCCGGGCGCGGCTGGCAGGTCGCCAGCCATTACGATGGCCCATGGCTTTTCCGGGACCAAGGAGCACGGCATTGAGCGCTTCGCGCAGGCGTTCGCGGCCGCCGGCTTTGTCGTGCTGATTCACGACCACCGCAATTTTGGAACGAGTGGCGGCGAGCTGCGGGGCGATATCGACCCATGGCAGCAGCTTGCCGATTGGCGCCGTGCGATTTCTTACCTCGAGACCCGCCCCGAGGTGGATCCCGCCAGGATTGGGCTCTGGGGCACGAGCTATGCCGGTGGGCACGCCATCGTGCTCGGCGCCACGGATCGCCGCGTGCGCTGCGTGGTTGCGCAAGTACCGACGATCAGTGGCTACGAGCAAGGGTTGCGGCGGGTTTCTCCGGAGGCGTTGCCTGCGTTGGAGCAGCTGTTCGACGAGGACGAGCGAGATCAATTGCAAGGCAAGCCGCCTCGGCGACAGGCGGTCGTCAGTGCCGATCCTGCGGTGGCCGCCGCGTATCGCTCAGCCGAGGCGGCCAACTTCTATCTGCAGCCCCTCGCCAACGGGCTCTGGGAGAACGAGATCACTCTGCGCTCGACGCGGGCCGCGCGCCTGTACGAGCCCGGCAATTGGATTTCCCGCGTAGCGCCAACGCCCTTGTTGCTGGTCGTGGCGCGAGACGACAAAGTGACGCTCACGGATCTTGCTCTCGCGGCTTACGAGCGTGCGCTCGAGCCCAAGCGGATCGCAATAATTCCCGGTGGGCACTTCGCCGCCTATCTCGACCAATTCCCGGCAGCGGCAGCTGCCGCGACGACCTGGTTTCGCGAACATCTTGGAGGCGATCATGAAAAGCACTGAACCGCAGCTTGGCGAGCTCACCTGGAAAGTACTCACGATAAGGCGCCCGGGCCTCACCCGCGATCTGCCCCCCGGCACGGAGTCCCTGCAGTGGGTGGCAAATTCCGTGACCCTCATCGAAGGCCGGCACGATGCCGTACTCGTGGACACGTTTCTCACCACGGAGCAGTCCCAGATATTGCTCGACTGGATCCTCGCGAGCGGCAAGAATCTTACCGCCATCTACGTCACGCATGGACACGGCGATCATTTTTTCGGTCTCGCGCCACTCCTGGAGCGCTTTCCAACGGCGAAAGCGGTGGCCACACCCGCGGTAGTGAAGGCCATGCAGGCGCATCTATCGCCCGCGTCCATCGAGAACTTCTGGAAGCGACTTTTTCCCGGTCAGATTCCCGACCGCCTCCTGGTCGCTGAGCCTTTGGAACGCGGTGAGCTCGAACTGGAAGGACATACGCTGATCGCGATCGATACGGGTCGAACCGACACCGCTCATTCCACATCCTTGCACGTTCCCTCGGCCGGGCTGCTCGTGGGCGGCGATGCCGTTTACAACGGGATTCATCCCTATCTCGGCGAGACCGACACTGAGAGTCGCAACGAATGGATTGCCGCGCTCGACCGGTTGGAGGCCCTTAAGCCGAACGCCGTAGTCGCCGGGCACAAGGTGCCGGAAAACGACGATGATCCCCGCATCATTGGCGAAACGCGGCAATATCTTCGCGACTTCAATCACCTGAACGCGACCATCGTGGACACGCGCGAGCTCTATGACGCGATGCTCGAGCGCCATCCGGACCGTGTCAATCCCGGTTCGCTATGGGGTGCGGTGCGTGCCGCCAAGATGGAAAAGCGGTAATTCAAGGCGCATAGTGCGTGAAAACGAAGTCGCGGGCTTGCACCGGTACGTGACAGGAATAGCAGGCGCCGACCGTCGCCTCGTCCGCGGGGACGCCATCTTTGAATTGCGCAAACCCCCATCCGCCGGTCGATGCATATTTCGTGGAGTCCTTGATCATGAATTGGACATTGGTGGCGGCCCCGGCGACGAAGGATTGGACGCGACCGAAAACTTTGTTGTTTTCCTCCGAGGCGACATGGCTCCAGGCGAGCCGCGCAATGATCGTGCCGTCCGGGAACGGGATCTTGCCCTCCCGATACGCCTTGATCGCGATGTCGTTGCCCAAGACGGCGCGCAAATCGTTGAGGTTCCCCTCTTCATGAGCCACGGAGATCAGCCGCCAGTCGCGGTATCCGAGTGGGATTTTGATCGGGGCCGTCTCTCCAGCAAACGCCGCCAGGGTTATTGCAGAAACCAGAACACAGGCGATCGATCTCACGGTTGTCTCCTTGCAGCGAGGGCGGGAAGGACGGCGCGTCCGCTGACGCCGGGCGCGCCGTCCACTTCCAGGAATCAACGTAACGACTTGAAAGCGGCTCGGACTTCGGAGGCAAACAACTCCGGCTCCTCCCAGGCCGCAAAGTGTCCGCCTTTGTCGACCTCGTTAAAATACACGAGCCGGGGGTACGCACGCCGAGTCCAGCTCTCGGGTGCCTGGTAGATCTCCCCCGGAAAGACAGTCACGGCAACCGGAATCGAGATTTCGGCGGTCCTCTGCGCCGAAGCGCTGAAATTGTTATTGTTGTTTTCCCAGTAGAGCCGCGCCGATGACACCGCGCTGTTCGTGAGCCAGTACAACGTGATGTCGTCCAGCATCTCGTCCCTGGTGAGTGATTTCTCGGGCTCGCCGCCGCTGTAGGTCCACTGAGCGAACTTGTCGTACATCCAGGCCGCCAGGCCCGCCGGTGAATCGGATAGTCCATACCCCACCGTTTGCGGGCGGGTGACCATCATGACGCCGTAGCCTGCGTTCTTCGTAAAAAACGTGTTCAGTGAATCGTAGGCCGACCGCTCCGCGGGGGAAAGTCCGGCGGGCGCCGGGCCGCCGCTCTTGATCGCCATGGCCACATCGTCCGGAACCGTGGCGGGCATGTTGACGTGAATGCCCAGCAGTCCCGGCGGTGCCTGCCGCGCCATCGCATCCGCGATCACGGAACCCCAATCGCCGCCCTGTGATACGTAGCGTGTGTATCCCAAGCGCTGCATCAGGACGGCCCAGGCGCGCGCGATCCGGTCCGGATCCCAGCCGGTGCCGGCGGGTCTTTCGGAGAAGCCGTAACCCGGCATCGACGGGATAACGACATCGAAAGCATCCTCAGCGCGTCCGCCATAGGCGGTCGGATCCGTGAGCGGGCCGATTGCCTTGACGAGCTCCAGGACAGAGCCCGGCCACCCGTGGGTGATGAGCAGCGGCATGGCATTCGGATGTTGCGAGCGAACATGGATGAAGTGGATGTCGAGGCCGTCGATCTTGGTCACGAACTGAGGCAACGCGTTCAAGGTCGACTCTGCGCGCCGCCAGTCGTAATCCGTTCCCCAATACTTCACCAGTGCCTGGATCTGAGCCAGTCGCGCGCCCTGCGACTGATCGGCGACCGTCTCCTTGTCCGGCCAACGGGTCGCCGAGACTCGCCTACGAAGGTCGAGCAGCGCGGCATCCGAAATCTCGACGCGGAAGGGGCGGACGGCATCGCTGGAAGCCGCCGCCTGTGCCCTTGCGGGTGCTGCCTGCTTGTCGAGAGCGACCGCAGATTGCGCCGAGGTCGCTGCGACTGCGAAGGCCATGCCCATCGCGCCGCCGGACAGCGCGGCGCCTCGTAGCGCGCGGCGGAAACTCGTTGTGAAGGTTTTCAACATGATCATCTCCTTTTTTGATTTACAAATCGCTTATGACGCTTGCGGGGCGCCTCAACCCGTCGTCCGCGGCGGCCGGTGAGCGGCGATCGCGGAACGCAGACATGCCAGCAACTCGGTATCGTTGAACGGCTTGGGCAGGTAGCAGAACATCCCTTCGCGGAGCGCGCGTCGCCGGTCGGTGTCCTCGGGAAAAGCCGTGATCAGAATCGTCGGAATGAATCTGCCTGTGGCCAGCAAGCGATGATGAAGCTCGAATCCCGTCATCCCGGTCATGCGGCCGTCGGTGATCAAACAGGCCGTGCCGTCGAGCTCATCGGACGACAAAAATTCCTCGGCCGATTCGTATGCCTGGGTTGCGAAACCCATCGAGTTGAGGAGATCCGTCACCCCTTCACGGATTGAGGGATCGTCATCGACTATCGCAATGAGGCTTTTATCCGGCACGGCGGTCTCCGACTTCGAGTGGAGACAGGCTAGTGCCGAATTTCACCCTCCGCTATTGTGCGTCGGGCGGACTGGTCTTCGATTGAGTCGCGGAAGAATGCACCCAGGTATCGGAGGACTAGTGCTTTGGTAAAGCCGACTACGCCGGCCCGGTCGGCACGCCGAGCTTATCCGCCATACGCACCAGTTCTATCACCGATTTTGCGCGCATTTTGCGCGTCAGCTGACTTCGATGAACCTTGACCGTCATTTCGCTCAGCTCGAGCGAGGCCGCGATCTGCTTGTTCGGGCGCCCGGTGATGACGAGGGCGAACACCTCCCGTTCCCGCGGTGTCAGAGAGTCATCGCGTAAGCGCAGTTCAGCAACGTTTTGGGCCTCGAGAAGGCGGCTGCGGTCGCGCGCGAGACCGGTCTGTACCGCGTCGAGAAGTCGCTGCTCGTGCAACGGCTTGGTCAGAAACTCTATCGCTCCGGACTTCATGGCCTGAACCGACATCGGGATGTCCCCGTGGCCGCTGATGAATATGATGGGAAGCGGGATACCGGTCTCTGCGAGCAGACGTTGAAATTCCAATCCGCTCTGTCCCGGCAGCCTGATGTCCAGAACGATGCAGGCCGGCGAATCGGGGCGAGCGCCCTTGAGGAATTCCTCCGGCGATCCGAAGGAGATCACCGCCAGGCCGATCGATTCAAGGAGATCTTGAAGGCCTTCCCGCACCGAAGCGTCGTCGTCTATGACGAAAACGATGGGTTTCTTTTCAGCCACGAGCTGAGATCCGGAGCCACGCAATGACGCGCCCCTGCGAGCGGGCGACAACGCCTGTCAGACTCATGCAAAGTCCTCCTGATGGATCGGCAGCTTGAACTGAAAGACCGCGCCAACCGGCGCATTCGGGGTCGCCCAAAGGTGTCCGCCGTGAGCTTCTATGATTCCGCGGCTCACCGCGAGCCCCATCCCCATTCCTTCCCGCTTGGTCGTGTAGAGGGCATCGAAAATATGCTGGGCCTTCTCCGGATCCAATCCCGTGCCCGAGTCACGTACGGTCAGGAGCACCTCGTTCACCCCGTTCTTTTCGGTGCCGATGAACAAGTCTTTCGGTCCAGCCGGCAGCTCGCTCATGGCCTCGATGGCATTCACGACCAAATTGAGGATGACTTGCTGCAGTTGGATGCGGTCCGCCCAGACTGAGGGCAAGCCGCTCGCAAGCTGGGTCTTCAGCGAAATGCCGCTTTCTTCGATTCCGGCGCGCGAGACCGCAATGATCTCGAGCACTGCCTCGTTGAGGTCGACCGGCACCTTCTTCGGGGGAGCGTTCTTTGCAAGATTTCGAATACGTTCCACGACTTGGCTGGCGCGATGGGCATCCCGGATGATCCGATCCAGCGACTGTACTGCGCGCTCCACATTGGGAGGCTCGCTCGCAAGCCAGCGCTGGCAGGCGTTTCCGCTGCTGACGACGCCGGCAAGCGGTTGATTGACCTCATGGGCGATCGACGCGGTAAGCTCACCAAGCGATGCCACCCGGGCGAAGCGTGCCAGATCCGCGCGCGTCTGCTCCAACTTGTCTTCCGCCAAGCGGCGCAGTTTCGCCGACAGACCGGTAATGATGATCGAGGTCGTCAAGAAAGAAAGCAGCGCGATCAGATCCACCGATTTTGCGACTCGAACGCTGAAAACCGGCTCGGCAAAGAAGAGGTTCAGGCACAGAACCGCCACGAAGGACAGGACGACGGATACCGTGAAATTGCCCAGCAGGGAAATTAGCGTGATTCCGATCAAGAGGCCAAAAGCTGCCACCGTGAGGCTGGAGCGCATCCAGAAGCATGCCGCGCTCAACAGCACCAAGCCGAGGGCGCCACCAAGGCAGGCAGCAGCGGGATGCCAGACCGGGGATTTCCAAGGACGTTGCATTTTCCGGCGTCATTCCTCCCGCAGGCTTCAGTTTGCCCGACCCGGCATGCAGGTTCAAACCGATGAAGGCGAGGACCTATTGCAGGCGCGAGGGCAGGGCGCGGCGGCAGCATTGGGAGTGCAGATCGATAAGACCGCGCGCTAACCTGGTTTCGCAATGATTCTGCGGGCTCTTCCTTGAGCGAGCTAAGCGGCGAGTAAAGGGCGCGGCATCCGTGCCGCGCCCGCCTTCCCTGGTAAGGAGATATTGACGCATCGGGAAGGTCGGTTCTGTGCGAGCGCTCACTGGACGCGGCGATTCCGCTCCAGGCTGGGTAGGTACTTGTACTTACTTAATATAACATTGCAATGAATATGAGGATGCCGAGGCCGCTGTCGACTGCTGCAGCGCGCCCCGAACCCCAACAGGAAACCCCGTGATTGCGTGACGGTCGAATCCGCAGTCGCTGTTTCGTCGTTGCGCAGACGGTTTTTTCGAACGACGAGTAGAGGAGATGAACGATGGCACCTCAATGGCGGGCCGGAGTTCAAGCACTCCGAAGCCTTTTCCTTCCTTATCGTCACCGATAACCAGGCCGAAACAGACCGGTACTGGAACGCGATCGTCAATAACGGGGGCACCGAGAATGCATGCGGATGGTGTAAGGACAAATGGGGTTTGTCCTGGCAGATCACGCCGCGGGCGCTGCTGGACGCAACGACCGATCCCGACCGTGAGGCGGCCAAGCGCCCGAGTCCCGAGAAACGGGTGCGGGAAAAGCCTGAATCCGGGGGGAAATACTTACAATTACATAATTAGCGCCTTTTGTTTCCCGACGTCGTGCCGACCCTGTCTGAGTGACAAATATTTGGATAGGAGCCAAATGAGATGAGAAACACAAGGTCGGACGACTATTTTGCGTTCATGGCGGAGAAGAAACACGCCACCAACGCGCAGCAGATCGGAGCCAATGCCCCCGGGCAGGACGCCTTCACCGATTCGGACGTGGTTGAATTTATCGAGGATCCGCAGATCGAGGTCACGGAATCCTTCATCAGTGACACGATGATTCAGCGGGTATTCGGACGCTTTCGCGAACAGCTGCCGGTACTCGTTGAGGATTGATCGGCCGGCGCACAGCGCGGACCAAGTCCGCGCTGTGTCCGACGCCCCGGAGCCGCGTCACACTCGGTTGGCGCGCGCGCGCCAGGCGTTGGACCTCACGCGAACCATCCAGAAGGCCAGCAGGCCCAGCGGCAGAAACTGCGGCAAGAAAAACGCGGTTGGCACGTGATACGGGGCGGGCAGCAGCCGCGCGAATCCGTTCGTGAAGCCCGAACCCGCCGCCAGCGTGAGACCCAGGCACATGCGCCAGAGATGGCGGGAGATACGCGGCACACCGCTGAGAGCGCCGGACAGAACCACTCGGACATCGCCGATGACCGCGATGACGAGTATCGATGTGAAGACGTAAATGGCGACGAGCACCGGGCCCTTCAATGGCACGGCACTCTTGAACAATGGGGGCAAGCCCATGGCCAGCTGAAACGACAGAATGGCGAATGGGGCGCAAAGACACAGGGCAACGGCCAGCGCAATTCCTTCGAATGGACCGCTCGTGCCAGCCTTTCGGCGGACTGCCATCCAGCCTGTCGAGACAAGATAAACAGCGAAAGCGCCGATGAACACGTTCGTGAGCTGGTCGGGCTCCGCAACGGCCAGGTAGATTGCGAATAAACCCATCACGAGCATGGAGAGGACGAAGATGGTTCCGGCCTTTCGGTGCAGACGGCTGCCTTTGCGGGCGAGCGCAGCCACCGTCCCCGATACGAGGCCGACCATCCCGCCGCCGATGTGAAGGATGAAGGCGAGCGTCGTAAGGTGCTGAAGTAGTGGAATGCTACCCATGTGACTTGCGACAGCGGCTCAGTGCCCGAAAGGCCGTCGTCGCGCCTTCTCGACGGGCGCGATCGAGGCATTCGAGGCACGCACAAATCGCGGCCCCCCGGGTCCGAAGACGGCCCGCGGCTCGGGAAATACCCCGAGGCACAACGGGTACAAAATGGCGGGCAGCACCAGCGCAGCAAGCAGCGACAGATCCAAGTCAGCGCCGCTTGCGCGTGCGAGCGGGCCGACATAGTGATCGGGAATATCGACCATCAGCAGTGCGAGCAGCGCCGAGACGATCCAAGCCGTCATGCCGGCCACATTCCACCCGTGCTTGAACCAGTAGATGCCCCCAATCTCCCCGCGATTGAAGACTTGCAGGGCGTCCGGAAGGTAATAGCCGCGGCGAATCAGGTACCCGATCATCATGATCACCATCCAGGGCGTCGTGGTGACCACGATCAGCGACACGAAGGTCGTGATGGAGGAGATCAGGGTGAAGTAGAAGCGGCCGATGAATATGAGCGCGCAGGAGATGAGCCCGATCAACAGGGTGGCCCGCGGGCGACTCAGGCGCGGGAATACACTCGAAAAATCCAGGCCGGTACCGTACAGCGAGGTCGTGCCGGTCGACATGCCGCTCAGGACTGCCAGCAGGAACAGCGGCGCAAAGAACCAGCCGGGCGAGACGGCGAGCAGTCCGCCGGCGTAGTCGACCCGTTGCAGATACGCCGGAGCCAGCTGCGCCATGATGGAGGCGGTGAGCGTGCCGAAGGTAAACGGCAACAGGGTCAGCACTTGCGCAAGCACCGTCGCGCCGATGAGATGCGCCTTGTGGGTTCGGCGGGGAAGATAGCGCGACCAGTCGCCGAGGAAGGCGCCAAAGGAGATTGGATTCGATAGGGCGATGAGGCTCGCGCTCACGAACATCGGCCAGAATGTCGCGGAACCCCAGGCGAGATGCGACCCGGCGAAGTGTGAGTCGAATGCCGGCCAGAATGCGATGAGGCCGGCTCCGAACAGCGCCGAGCTCGCGACGACCGCCACCTTGTTGACGAACAGCATCACGCCGTAACCATAGATGCATACGATCAGGACGCTCGTCGCGAACACCCCGTAGGCGACGGCAAACAGCTTTTCCGATTCGGGCGTCCCGAACAACGCATGGGCGGCGCCGACCACGGCGTCGCCGCTCGACCAGACGCTGATCGAGAAGAACGCAATCGCGGTCAACAAGCTCAGGAACGACCCCACGATGCGGCCGACGACGCCGAAATGAGCTCCCGAGGAGACGGCATTATTGGTGCCGTTCATCGGGCCGAACACGGCCATGGGTCCCAGTATGAGGGCGCCGATGCCCACTCCGGCGGCGTTGGCGGCCATCGATTGCCAGAACGACAGGCCCAGCATGATGGGGAAGGCGCCCAGCACGGCGGTCGCGAGGGAATTGCCCCCTCCCCAGCACACCCGTAGAAAATCGAGGATCGAGGACGTGCGGTCCGCGTCGGGAATCGACTCGATGCCGTGGCGCTCGAATCCCGGAGGCAGATGGGTGTCGGCCATCGCCCGCCTATTTGAGATGATAGCTGAGCGTGAGGCCGACGGTCCTCGGCCGCATCACGTATTGCTCGCGATAATTGGGGTAGAAATCGGCGTTTCGCAGCACGGCACCCGCGGCCGAGACGCCGACCTGGTTGGTCAGATTGGTGCAGTACAGCCGTGCGTGCCAATGCTCACCCACCCCCACACCGGCGGAGGCGCCGACGGTGGTGAAGCCGCCGAGCACCTGGAATCCCGCGGCGGTGGAATTGATCTGGGTGCTCACGTTGCTGCGATAGGAGGCGTCCGCATGGGCG
>Ga0182030_10008323_pt1 | contig 21505 bp, 20 predicted proteins | sample 812S3MmetaG_FD_121299 | JGI IMG/M metagenome (GOLD analysis project Ga0182030, IMG submission 121299) | Permafrost microbial communities from Stordalen Mire, Sweden - 812S3M metaG (Illumina Assembly) | ecosystem: Environmental > Terrestrial > Soil > Wetlands > Permafrost | place: Sweden...
GCCAGCCAACATTGCCACACCGGCTTCGCTGACATTGCGTCACGCGCCGATCGCTGACTGTGCCCGTTACGACAACCTCAGGAGAACCAACTAATGGAGCGTACTCAACTGTTCGACCTCATGGGTGAGCTCAAGCTCTACGGCATGAAGGCCGCCTTCGATGAGATCATGGCGACTGCAATCAAGCGCCAGCATGAACCCCAGCGCATTGTCGGCGACCTGCTCAACGCCGAGATCAACGAGAAGCAGGCCCGATCAATCAAGTACCAGCTCACCATCGCAAAGCTGCCGCTGGCCAAGGACCTCGAGGACTTCCAGTTCGAGGGCACCCCTATCAACCAGGCCCTGGTCAATGATCTCGCCGGCGGCGGCTTCATCGCCCAGCAACGCAATGCCGTTCTGGTCGGCGGGACCGGCACCGGCAAGACCCATCTGGCCATCGCCATTGCCAGAAGCTGCATCCGATCCGGTGCCCGCGGGCGCTTCTACAACGTGGTCGATCTCGTCAATCGCCTGGAGATCGAGACCCGCAACGGACGGCAGGGTCGTATCGCCGAGCATTTGACCCGGATGGACTTCATCGTCCTCGACGAGCTCGGCTACCTGCCGTTCGCCCAATCCGGTGGTCAGCTGTTGTTCCACCTCGTCAGCCGGCTCTACGAGCGAACGTCCATCGTCGTCACTACCAATCTCGCCTTCGGCGAGTGGCCCAGCGTGTTCGGCGATGCCAAGATGACGACCGCGCTGCTCGACCGCCTGACCCATCATTGCGACATCGTCGAGACCGGCAACGATAGCTGGCGCTTCAAAAGCCGCGACGACGATCACGCAGCCCGCGCTCGCACCGTCTCCGCAACCCCGACCAGCTCCGACGGCGCGAGCGCTACCGCCAAAACCCGTCGCCCAAAGGGGTCAAAATTGGACGCCGATCCGGGGTCAAGTTTGAACGCCGATTGACATTGAGGGGGACTCATCCACCGCTTGACGCGGAGGATTGGCGTTTCTTCTTGGAACTTATTCGGAGGCAATATGAACAAGATCGCTAAACGTCTTATCCTAAGCTCTACGGCGGGTCTTCTCGCCATGAGTGGGGCACAGGCAGCGGATCTTCCCGTAAAGGCCAAAGCGGTCGAATACGTGAAGATCTGCTCCCTGTACGGTGCCGGATACTACTACATCCCGGGTACTGACACCTGCATCAAGCTGGGTGGTTATCTGCGCGTCGACCTTGGCGTGAACACGAACAGTATCTACACTGGAAACTATTCGGCCCCGGGTGGCTACGGCAATCGCTTCTCGAACGCCTACACATGGCGCTCCCGCGAAGATCTGAACATCGACACGCGCACCGCGACCGAATACGGCGTGGTTCGTACCTTCTTCGATGCGACCTTCACCTGGACAGACGATCCTCAGACCGCCAGTGGCACCAGCGCCCTAGGCAGCGTTTACTCGCAGCTCGGTGCGATCGGCATTCAGGCTCCGGCCAACGCAAACGCGGGCGCCGTCGCTTACGGTACGCTCGGCGTCTACCACGCGTTCATCCAGTTCGCTGGCTTCACGATTGGTAAGGCCGTCTCGCCATTCAGCACTCCCTGGGCCAGCTATCCCGGCAACAACTTCGACGGTCTCGTCGGCGGCGGCGGTACAATTACCGGCATCAACCAGTTCGCCTACACCGCCCAGTTCGGCAATGGCGTGTCGGGCACCTTGGGCTTCCAGGATCCGACCCAGTACTATCAAGCTGGTAACCTGAACTTCGGCGTGTTCGGTACCGCAAACTCGACCGGCGTGAATGACGTTGGCGGAACGGGCGTGCCGGACATCGTCGGCAACTTGAACGTCACCCAGGCTTGGGGTTTTGCCCAGCTGTCGGTGGCGGCACATGACAACCGGGCCGGCTACTACCTCAATTCCGGTGCGGGTAACACCTGGACCGGCCATCCCGACGACAAGTGGGGCTTTGCCGTTCAGGGTGCGATCACGATCAACAACATCCCGACGGGGGCTGGCGACACGATCAACGCTGATGTTGTCTACACCAACGGTGCAACCCGCTACAACATTCAGGAGTTGGCGGCCGGCGCGGGCGCGTGGACAACCTTTGCAGGGACCAACGTGGCCGGTGCCCTTGGAAAAGTTGGCATCGGTGTAGCCCCCGACTCCGTGTTCAACTTCAGCAGTCAGCAGCAGTTGGTCTCGACGTGGGGTGGACGTGGGGCCTTCAACCACAACTGGAACCCATACTGGACCACCTCGGTTTACGGTGCCTACGCTAATGTCAGCTATGGTTCCAACAATGGAAGCGGTAACGCCGCGAGCGTCTTCTGCGCCAGCCTCGTGGCAACTCAGCCCGGTATCACCAGCTGCAATCCGAACTACAGTGTCACGCAGATTGGTACGGTTACCCGGTGGACCCCGGTCAAGAACCTCACCTTCTCGGCCGAATATGTCTACTCGCATCTGGCTCAGAACAACACGGGAACCATCGTCACCAGCGGCTCCTACGGAACTGGCGCTTACGTGATTGGCAACCAGGACACCCATCAGGTCCTGCTTCGCGCCCAGCGCAACTGGTAGTTTTGGAATCAACGACCTAACCCGTCTAGATCCCGAGACCTTACAGCGCAGCTTCTAATACCTCCGGCAGCAAAGGAGAAACTCTCGACCAAAGTTAATCTCCAAGGAAGCCTCTGGCATGCCCGCCAGAGGCTTTTTTCTTGAGCGCATGTAGAACGAGAAAAGTGCGCTTGAACGGCGAAGCGGATTGATCTCAGCCATTGGAGAACCTCCCGCCCTAAGGGGTGTGCTTCGAAAACCCTCGATTCTCTCAGACAGAAGGCGACCTGCGCGACCGCCTCTTAACTGCCGCGACAGCGGCTTCGTTCAATCTCAAACACAAAAACCGAGACCCGACCCGGCTTTCTTACAAAATAGAATGCTTTCTCAGTTCAAATCACAGCGACTTATCAATCGCTTCCGAATTCTTCACGGACGATTCGTATTTGAAATTACGATATAGCCCTATGGTAAGGCCTCCTGTTGATCTGCGCCTTCAACGCTGCTCGCATGTGCCGAGTCTCGACGCAGACCACCGGTAGCCCTGCTTTCGGCTAGGCCACTGAACAGCCATTCCGACACGCACAATCGGTGCACCGACTTCCGCGACGTGTTCGCGTGTCATCGATCCCGCAGTGGTCACAGTACCGCGAACGTCCACAATATCCGCCGCGATACTGGTAGTCCGTCCCACGCACTTAATGCGAAACCTCGCTGCAATCGATCACGGGCCAATCTCTGCTTCGAATCCGCTCTTCCAATCATTGAAAGCACCGGCCTCGGCTACCGCGGAGCGCTGGTTTGTTCCCGGTACCAGTCAAGGATTTCAGCGCCGGTCCACATCACGACGCCCTCGTAGCCCAGGATGTAGTCATAAAGCATCTCGAGATATTTTATTCGGTGAGGAACGCCAGTCAGGTAAGGATGAATCGAGATCGCCATCACGCGCGGCGCTTTAGCTCCGTCGAGGTAGAGCCGGTCGAACTGATCCCGGCCGCGACGGTAGATTTCGTCTGACGGTTGTTGTTGTACCGCGCTGATCACAACATCGTTGATCTCAACCGTATACGGCACCGAAACGATATTGCCGACTTTGGTTTTCAAAGAGACGGGCTGCTCATCCAGCACCCAGTCGGCGACATACTCGATGCCGGCTTCCGCAAGCAGGTCGAGGGTTTCGTCGGTCTCAGTGAGGCCAGGGCTTTCCCATCCGCGCGGGGGCTTGCCCGTGAGATTCCGAATCGCGGCTATAGTTTCGGCTATTGCGGCTCTTTGATCGTCAACCCTGTGCATGGGCTTTTGAACAAAGCCGTGGCCCATGAAATCCCAACCCGCTTCGTGCGCGGCCTCGCATGCGTCGCGATAGACGCTGCAGGCCGTGCCGTTGACGGCAAAAGTTGCCTTCAAATCGCGAGCGCCTAGCGTTTCGAGAAATCGCCAAAAACCGACGCGCATGCCGTATTCGTGCCAGGCCCAATTGGGCACGTCGGGGAGTAGCGCCTGCCCCATGGGCGGGGGCAGCACGGCACGAGGCATCGGTCCGGACGGATTCCAGGTCTCGACATTGACGATCGTCCAGACCGCGACGCGGGCATTCCCGGGAAGGGCCAGCGATGGACGTTTGTGAATTGGCGTATAGTCGACACGTCCACGAACACTGCTGCCAACATCTTCCGTTACCATCCTGCCCCCTTGTTCTCAGATAGCCAATTGCGGACGGCGGACGGCCTGGGCATTGAGGAACGTCATCGCGATGATTGCGATCATTGGAACGAGGCACAGTTGCAAGATGGCAGCTTCGCCCCAACCGTAGCTGGTACGGAGCACCGCAAAGAGATAGCCCGCGAGGCTCGCCGGAAAATATAGGCACGTTACCATGACACCCGAGGCACGCCCAATGAACTGCGGTCGAACGCAGCGCTGGATCAGGGAATAGGTATTGACGAACAGCACCCCGCTTCCGATAGCACCGAACATAAACGCGAGTGCGTCCTGAGCAAGCGGAGACTTGGCAACGTTGAACATCAGATAAGAATTCGTCAGCATGATGCATGTTGAAACAATGCCGATCCAACGCTGGTTCGAGCGATCCGCGACGTAACCGGCCGGAATGCCAAACAGGGCTCCGAGACCGAACAGGCTTGCCGCAAACCCAGCTTGAGGCACGCTGAAGCCTAGCTCGGTGCGAAGAAAGGTGGGATAAAGGCCGAGAAAGCCATATCCGGACACGCCCAGTGCGACGGCGGAAATCGCACAGATCACGACGTTTCGGTTGAGGACGCCGGCCGGCATGTGATCGTTTGCGCTCGGCGTTGCCAGGTCAATAGTCTCGTTGCGCTGTTCTGTGAAGTCAGACGAAACGGTAAACCGCGCCAACACCATCGCGATAAGGCCGAGCCCCCCGTAGACCATCAGCGGAGCTCTCCACTCGTTGCTCCAAACGAGAATGTAGGCGGCCAAGCTCGGTCCGATGAACGATCCGAGCCCATAGGCGAAATTCATTGAGCCGATCGCCGCGGCACGGTTGGCCGCGAAGTAGGCTCCCACTGCTGTGAACAAGGCGGCATTCTGCATGCCTTCGCCGATACCGGACAGTGCCCGATATATCGCCATGTCATAAAAGCCGACTGAGAGAGCGGACATGATTGTCAGGATCGAATAGATCGCGATGCCGATCAGGATGACGCTCATTCGCGAAAACCGATCCAGCAAGTAACCGGTGGGAATCCCGGACAGCCCGATTCCGAGGGTGAAGATTGTGGCCAGGAATCCCCCCTGCTCAAGAGAGAACCCGAACTCCTTGCTGACGTTCGGCAGCAGGATTGAAAACACGATCCGGTCCATTGCGTTGACCGTGTAAGTCAACCCCAAGATGGCCAGCATCACGAGTGCGGCACGCTGGGTCAAGCGCACATGAGAGAGCTCACTGGATTCGGTTATCATGCAGCCTCTCAAAAAGTCGTTCAAATTGCCGATCTGGAATCCAGCGCTTGATGAAATGAGACATCGTCCGACCGCGGCACAACCGGACCATGGCTGAGCGAGGCCTAGATCGGCGGCTTAGCGGCTGCCTCCTTGCGCAGAGCCGTCTCGTCGATCCCAAACTTGTTGGCCAACCAATCGCCAATAATCTCCAGGCCGATTGTCGGATTGTCGTGCTGACAGTGATCAGCACCAGTGTCTTCTTCGCCCACCAGGCGGAACGTCACATCGACGCCTTTCGACGTAGCATAGTCGCTAACGATCTGGGCTTGCTTAACTCCCAGGACGTCATAGCCACCGTGCACAATCAGGTAGGGGCACTTCATGTGATCGAGCACGCCCTCCAGTCGAAAATTGCTGACTTTCTCTACGACCTCCTTCATCGATCTGGCGCCCATCACCCACAGGAAGTGATCGGCCAAACCCCAGTCGTCGCCTCGACCAGCAATCTGCGGCGCTAGGTCCCAGATAGCGCCGTGCGAGATGCAGGCGGCAAGGCGAGGTTCAAAACTTCCGGCGCGAGCTGCGTAGTAGCCCCCGAGGCTGGATCCGCACAGCGCGATCCTGCTCATGTCGATGTCATTCCGCGCGCCGAGATAGTCGATGCAGCGGCCGATCGGCACCTCGTAGTCATAGCGGCTGACGACGCCATGGCGGCGCAGTGTGCCCCCCTGACCCGGGCCGTCGATCATCAAAACGGAGATGCCGCGCTGAAGGGCGCCACGGGCTTGCATGAACCACATCTCGTCCTTGATTGAATCCAGGCCACCCATCGAGATGAGGACGGGTTGCTTGCTGGATCCGTAGGGCGACCGGACGAAATAGGCACAGAGAGAAACGCCGTTCTCATAGGGGATATCGACGGCTTCACCGGCGGGAATCAGATAGGAGATGAACTTCTTGGAGCAAGTCTCCATGAGCTCGAACGTGGCAAGCCGGCGCGGGTCATGTCCAGTCAACCAGAATTCGGCTTGGCGGTAATAATTGGCTGCGCGCAACCAACCATTCTGAGCCGTCTGAATTTGGCCAGCAGCTTCAGACCTATCGGCCCGCTCGTGGTTGCGCTTCGCGACCCGCATCCACTCGCGATGCCAGCTCTCGTTATCTCCTGGGATCATTCTCGATGCAGCCAGGAAGGCTTCGCTGATAGCGCCGCCGCCTTCCTGCGTCTCGCCCAGTCCGCGCCGAAATTGGTACGACCACCAAGGGTGATCCGGCCAATGTTGCCAGCCGTAGGGCTCGTAGTGCGGGTTTGAATTTGGGGTTTTCGCATCAATAAGCAGGGTTTCGATGGCCATGCAGCAATTACCTATCTTCCGTTGGGCTGTCGCATGTTACTACATACGACAATGTGATTCAAGTAGCTTGAATTGCATTCTTGCCGTATGGTGCGGCGTAGCCGCAAGGCGAATTCCGAATCACGGCCAAACGCCGCTGCCGAGTTGAATCCGATCCAAACCGAGACCACACGAAACATGACCAAGAAAAGTGCGCGGCGAACGACGACAAAGTGTGGCGAAGATGCCGCCTCAAAGGAGGACGTGCATGTCGGGTTGAGGCTGCGCCACCAGCGCATGACCCGGCGCATGACGTTGCGCGAATTGGCGGACAAAGCCGAATGTTCCGAGAGTCTGTTGTCGAAAGTTGAGAATGGCCGGGCCTTACCGTCCCTGACCACTCTGCACAAAATTTGCCGGGTGTTGGGTCTTACAGTAGGGCAACTTTTTAGCAAATCGAGCGAGCCGCCGGGAGTCGTAGTGCGCGCCGGCGAACGGCCGGTTCTGACCATGCATCCACTTCGGCCGAACAGCATCGTCAGGATGGAACAACTGATCCCGACAGATTCGAGAAACCTCCTGGAGGGCAGCATTCACCTCATTTCGCCCGGGTCGGGGATGGATTTGGTTTCGCACCAGGGTGAAGAGGTAGCTTATGTGATTGAAGGAACCCTCGAGATCTCTGTTGGACCGGAAAAATATACGGTGAATGAAGGGGACTCGTTCTATTTCCGTTCGGAGCTTCCTCACGGCTACAGAAATCCAGGTCCAAAACTGGCACGAGTGATCGTGATCAACACACCACCGACCTTTTGATCACCCGAGTTGTATGCCGTCAATCGCAAACCTTGCTTCGATGAACAGTTCAAGGCGACGGCACAGCACCACGAACTCGCGACAAACCTTGCGGATTGCCTCGCCATGTCCTTCCGGAAATCGGCTATTGTCTTGAAGTCCGGCATCAGCCAGTCGGTCAGCCAAACCAACTCGATGTTGCGCTGGCATTCTCTATCCATGCGCCGGCTCGACTGCACCCGGTTGAGGTAGGCCTTCCTGTTACTTCTGGCTCAACGCCGTCAACTCAGACAGAGCGTCGACTGAAATCGTGCGGGTAGCACGCAGGCCTTGCCAGACGAAGTCCCGGCCAGAAAAAAAGCGCCTTGACGTACCGATCCGTAAAGGAATATTACGGATCAGTAATAGCGAATTCTATCGCGCTATATTCGAAGCGATCAAGGTGCGGCGTGATGGCCCGTACGGTGCAGATCGGCCGCGAGGCGATCCAGCTTCACGGTGGCGTCGGCATGACCGATGACGTGTCGATCGGCACCGGCTTCAAACGCCTGAAGGCGCTGGAACTTACTGTTCGGCAATGAACACTATCATCTTGACCGCATGGCGGCAGGCTGAACCGCGGCCGCCAACGCGCGTCGAAAAGCGATACAGGGAGACCGGATTGATGAGCGTGGATTTCTTCAAAGGTTACGAGACGATCACTTTCAGCCGCGAAGGGCGGGTCCTGACCATCACGCTCAATCTGCCGGACACGCTGAACGCGGTGAACGCGAAGCTCCACACTGAATTGTCCCGTGTGTTTATCGATACCAACGAGGATCCTGATTCCGATATCGTGGTGCTGACCGGTGCCGGTCGTGCGTTCTGCGCCGGTGGCGATGTCGACTGGATGCAGGACTCAATCGACAATCCGGAAATGTTCGCGATCACCGCCGTCGAGGCTAAGCGCATCGTTTTCAGCCAACTCGATATGGAGAAACCGCTGATCTGCCGCATGAACGGTCACGCCATGGGGCTTGGCGCAACGATCGCCTTGGCCTGCGATATAGTCATCGCATCGGAGAAGGCAAAAATCGGCGACCCTCATGTCTCGATCGGACTCGTCGCCGGTGACGGCGGTGCGGTGCTCTGGCCTCAGTTGATCGGTTATGTCCGCGCCAAGGAATATCTCTTGACCGGCGAGCCGATTCCCGCCGCGGAAGCCGCGCGCATTGGTCTCATCAATCGCGCCGTCCCGACCGAGCAACTCGACGATGAAGTGTATGCGCTTGCTCGCCGCCTTGCCTCCGGCGCGCGCAAGGCGATCCGCTGGACCAAAGTCGTGACCAATCTCGGCCTCAAACAGCTCGCGCATATGATCATGGATACCAGCATCGCCTACGAGACGCTGTCCAACACTTCCAAGGATCACCAGGAGGCGGTCAGTGCCTTCCGGGAAAAGCGCAAACCCATTTTTACGGGCGAATGATCCGCGCGCACGCTTGCGTCGGTGGTTATCAATCAAGAATGACGGCAGGAAGTTTAAACAAAAAACGGGAGGGACTCGAAATGACCAAGATCGCGCGCCGAACGGCGGGCGCCGCCGCGGCCGCAGGCAGCCTTGTTGTTCCGTTGTCGCACATGCTGCGCAAGGGCGTTGCGCGGGATGCAATTACGGTCGGCGTAGTGACACCGCTATCGGGCCCCAGCAACTGATCAGCAATTTTGTCAAGATCGGTGCAGGGATCGACGCGGACCACATCAACAAGAGTGGCGGCATCGGTGGCAAGCAGATTAAGCTTGAGCTTCGCGACGAGAAGGCTAACCCGAGTGACGCAACCATCGTTGCGCGTGAACTTATCCGTGCGGGCGTGAAACGGCAGCTCGGCGTGATCGCGAGTCCCGTCGCGCTCGCCATGGGTTCGCTGATGCAAGCCGAAGGGGCGGCAGAAGCCCACGCGGGCATCCAATCGGAGCGGTCGAATCGTGTTCGACAGGTCGTTGGAGGCGTTCGACACCGATCCATTGCTGAAAGAAAAATGCTTGCCGTTTGACGGCGCAAGGAGGATTTAATGGCAGCGTCGGACGTCAATTCACGACTGAAAGACTTGCATCTGCGGTTCGCCGACGGAGAGAAGGACGCCCGGCGAAAATCGGGCGTGTGGATCGGCCGGACGCTGGCGGATTTCGCCCGTGAGCGAGCCGCGGAAACGCCCGATGTCATCGCCATATCCGACGAGAGTGGCGGCCTGACATATGCCGAGTTCATCGAGCAGGGCGAGGCGCTTGCCCGCGGCATCCTTGCCTCTGGTGTGAAGCCCGGACAAACCGTTAGCTTCCAGCTTCCGAACTGGACCGAGGCCGCCGTTGTCAACGTTGCCTGCGCGCTGGCCGGTTTCGTCATCAATCCCGTGATCCCAATTTACCGTCAGTCCGAACTGCGCTTCATCCTGAAGGACTGTCGAGCGCGAATGATCTTCATTCCCGAAACCTTTCGGAACATCGACTATCCAGAGATGATCAACGGCCTTCGCGTCGATCTTCCGGACCTCAACAGCGTCGTTATCGTGCGCGGAAAGTCGGAAGGTCAGCCCCTCTACGCAAGCCTGATAGCCGCAGGGCGAACCTCCGAAGCCTCCCTTGTTCAGTCAGATCCCGACGACGCCAAATTCATCCTCTACACTTCCGGCACCACCGGCCAACCCAAGGGCGTCATATATAGCCACAACCAGGGAAGGCGGCCGATTTGGGCGAGCATGGAGGCCTGGGGCCTAAAGCCGGGCACGCGTTTGCTCATGCCCAGCCCATTAACCCATGTCACCGGCTTTGCCTACGGCATAGAGGCGCCCTTCCATTTCGGCATCCGCACTGTGCTCATGGAAAAATGGGACGCTGCGCGCGCCGCGGACCTGATCGAGGACGAGAAGATCGACTTTATGGTCGGCGCGACGCCGTTCCTCCAGGAACTGGTCGAAGAGGCAGAGAAGCGTGGCACTCCGCTCGGAAGCCTGAAGATTTTTGCCTGCGGCGGCGCTGCCGTTCCGCCGGACCTGATCCGTCGCGCCAACCGTGTCCTCGTGAACTGCCGGACCTTCCGCGTCTTCGGCAGTTCCGAGTGCCCAATGGTGACGCAAGGCTGCCTTGATGATGCCGAACTTGCTGCGACCACCGATGGACGGGTCTATGACTGGGACGTCAAGGTTGTCGACGCAGAGGGGACGCCACTCGCCTCGGGCGCCGAAGGTGAGATCCTCGCCCGCGGCCCCAGCCTTTTCCGCGGCTATACCGACCAGGCCGCCAACCGCGACGCTTTCGACGGCGACGGCTACTTCCGCACCGGTGACCTAGGCATCGTTACGGCAGACGGGCTGCTCACCATCACCGGGCGCAAGAAGGACATTATCATCCGTGGCGGCGAAAATCTCTCGGCCAAGGAGATCGAGGACGCACTTCACGAGCATCCCGCGATCCGCGAGGCGGCCGTCGTAGCCATGCCGCATCCTCGGCTGGGAGAAGGCGTCTGCGCCTTCATCATTGCAGCCGGGTCGGTCGCTCCAGGCCAGAAGGCACTCGCGGCATGGCTCAAGGACAAAGGTCTCGCTCCCCAGAAATGGCCGGAGCGCATCGAATATGTTGCGGAACTGCCGAAGACGGCTTCCGGTAAGGTGCAGAAGCACATTTTGCGCAAGACAATCGGCGGGATGCTCACGGGCGAAGGACCGAAATAGGCATCCGCTTAGACGAACTGAAGGAGTTCGCTCAAGGCGACCCACCGTACCAATGAACAAAACAGAGTAGAGGGACTGAAAAGGAGGGAAAATGTCGCTGTTCGATCTAACGGGCCGAGTTGTCATCGTCACTGGAGGCAATGGCGGCATTGGGCTCGGCATGGCGCAGGGGCTCGACGCTGCGGGCGCTGTTGTTTCGATCTGGGGCCGAAACGAAGCAAAGAACGCGGCAGCGCTCAAGACACTGGCCAGTGTTCAGAGCGAGGCGCGCTTCTGCGACGTTTCGAAGCCCCAATCTATCGAGCAGGCCTTTCAGGAGACGCTTGCGAAATACGGTCGCGTCGACGGCTGCTTCGCAAACGCCGGTATAAGCGGTGGTGGCCTGGGCTCTTTCCTCGACCGAACACAGGCGGACTGGCGTGCGATGTTCGCCACTAATCTCGATGGTGCAGTGCTGACCATGCAGCACGCAGCCCGCCACATGAAAGAACGCGCGGAGAAGGGCGACGCTTTCGGTCGGCTCGTTGCGACGTCAAGCCTCGCCTCGATCTCTGGTGCCGCGCGCAACGAGCATTATGCCGCAACGAAGGGTGCGCTTAATTCGATAATCCGCGCTTTAGCCGTCGAACTGTCGCGTTATGGCGTTACCGCACATTGCGTACTGCCAGGTTGGACTAAGTCGGAAATGACTGAAGAGATGATGAGCGACGACAAGTTCATCGCCAATGTCATGCCGCGGATTCCCGTGCGCCGCTTCGGCAAACCCGAGGATTTCCGAGCGATCGCAGTCTACATCATGAGTAAAGGATCATCGTACCACACGGGGGAAATGTTTCTAATCGACGGCGGATTTGCGATCTTCTGATAAAACGCCAATCTCATGGACCCTGTTCTGGTGCGCATCATCTCGGGCTTCACCAAGATGCAGCCCGATCTGGTGGCCATGCTGGACCTGCAGAGGCTGCCTGAGGTGGTCGATCTCGCTTCAGTGGCGACCACCGTCAAGTTGATGAGGGATAACGGGATGATCGCCGGCGATATTGATCTCGCCGCGATGACCGACCCGAATGCGCTGAAATGAATATCGCGGCGTCGCTCACGCCTGGCGAACTGACGACGGAAGCACCGTTGAGGCGCAAGCTTTTCGGCCAACTCGCGCGCACCAGGTTGAGCGGCGCCATTTTGATCGCGCTGTTGCTGCTACTCTGGGAAGTGTCCGCCGCCCGCGGCTGGATCGTCAACGCGACAACTGGCCACGCTTCAGCGCGGTGCTGGTGGCGGCGTATCGCTGCCTGCTAGTCTATCCGGCGAATTCGCGGAAATTCTCGGGGCGCCGCTGTACCGGATGCTGGCCGGCGACACCTTTGGTTGTATCATCGGTGTGTTTCGCGGTCCGTTGCTGGGCAGCATCCGTCTTCTGGACTGGACGATCCGGCCGCTGACCGAGATCCAGCGCACGCTGCCTTCGCCGGCGATCATCCCGCCGCAGATCCTGTTTAATGGTCGGCGTGGCCAGCGTCATTCTTCCCGACCGAAAACTCCGGAGACGCCGCTCCAATGGGGGCGTCTACTCCGAAATCTGGTTGGGGGGACGTATCCGCTAGTTGGAAACATCGTCTGGTCGCCCTTGACGGCGGCAAGCGCCACCTTCGCGTTGAAGGCCGATGCGTGGTACCGGCGCGGTCGGCTTTTCATAGTAGTTCCTGTTCTCGCGTCAAATATCGCTGTTGATCACTTATCGACCTGTGAGAGCAGGCTCACTATTGACTTACGGATCGGTATCGAGCAGTTTGGTGTGGCTTACGGATCGGTATTGATCAAAATGGTACCCAAACCCGAAATGGGTCTTGGCGTGCCGCTCGTATTGTAAGGGGGAAGACAGCGTGACCGATTCACAGATCAAGGCTCAGGCAAGCGCCTACGGTCCTCAAGGTTGGCTGCATTGGTCCGAGCATCAAGATCATTCCTTTAACTTCATCCGCGTGCTCGCCAGTGCCTTCGAAGGTGCCTGCACAGTGGGGGAGGCGTTCCTTGTCGGGGCACTTATCCAGCCGGGCGACAATGAGAGCTGGCACGAGGAGTGGACAAAGATCGGAAATGTGAGCCGCGTGCGCGCAGAGCGAGCGCTCGATGCGGGCCATGTCGAGACTGCGCGCGCGAACTTTCTCCGTGCGGCGAACTACTACCGGTCCGCTGAATTCTTTCTGGGCCACACCGATCCGCGGCGCATGGCCACCTTCGACAAGGTTGAAGACTGTTCGCACCAATATCTGGGCCTGATGAAGCCCGCGGGAGAAGTCGTGCGAATTCCATTCGAGAACTCTTATCTCGACGCCTACTTTGTGCGTGCACCTGGCGCTGTTGCGCCGCATCCCGTGGTCATTTGTTTCGGTGGAGCTGATGAGTACAAGGACGAGCTTTTGCACGAGATTCCACGCCACGCCTTTCCCCGAGGCCTCTCGTTGCTACTCGTCGATTTGCCGGGTCAGGGCGGCACTCTTCGCAGGCGCAAGCTTCACGTTCGGCTAGAAACGGAGAAGTCAGTCGGCGCCTGCGTCGATTATCTAATCTCTCGGCCCGATGTCGATGGCGCACGTATTGGGCTCTATGGCGCGAGCCTAGGCGGATTTTACGCCCCTAGGGCCGCCAGTTTCGAGCACAGGATCGCCTGTGTCGTGAGCGATGGCGCGATTTGGGATCTTCTTGCGAATAAGGATTGGTTGATGGAGGTCTACAACCGCGATCCAACGGCGTTGGGCGTGCGGCAACTTATGTGGCTAACTGGAACCAAAACCTTTCAGGAGACGATCGACGCGCTTAAAGAGTTCAAACTGGAAGGCGTGATTGACACTATCCGCTGTCCGTATCTGGTGGTCCACGGCGAGCACGACTTTTTGGGTGTCGATGTGGCTGAAAAAAGCGTCAATTATGCAAAGTCGAAAGGCTTAGACGTGACATACAAACTGTTCACTGCCATGGAGACCGGAGCGGCGCACTGTCAAATGGACAATCCTACGCTTGGTCAGGAGTACATCTGCGACTGGATAGCAGATCGGCTCGGTGTGGTGCAGGATTAGGCTCGACCAATCTACATCTGTGCGGTTCCTCGGCAGATGAAGCTGAAGGGGTCACTAAGGTCTCACGTAGCGCGACGTTCGCTCCCCAAGCTCTGCCAAGTCGATGCAATCGCCCGCGCGGGATCGAAGCGCCCGATTGAGCCGCACTTGTACGGAGAGGCCTCGGGGCTCGCTCACGACACGCTAATCAATTTCACCATACTGTTTCGCGATTCATCCTGCTGGTCGCACGCTTTGCGCCAAAATCCTCGGAGTTGCCGCGTGAAGCTGAACAACCTGAAAATCACGTCCAAACTTGGGATCCTGATGGGTGTAACACTGCTCGGCCTCTGCGCCGCTGGTGTCATCGCCGGCAAGTTGATGAAGCGGGAACTGCTGAATGCGCGGATCGATCAGGTCCATGCGATTGTCGATGGTGCGCGCACCATGGCACTCGGATTGCAAAAGCAGGTGGAAAGCGGCCAGCTCACGAAGGAAGTGGCTATCGCCGAATTCTCTCGTCATGCGCAGACAATCACCTACGACAACGGCGATGGGTTCCTGTACGCCTATACGATGGAAGGCATCACGCTGGTGGTACCGGACACCACTGCCATCGGCATCAACCGTTTGGATGCAATAGTCAATGGCAGACAGATTATCCGCGAACTGCGCGACGGCGCGGCCAAGGGTGAGCCGATCCTGTACTACGAAATTGAAAAGCCTGGTCAGACCGATACGGTTCGGAAGGTCGCCTATTCGGTCGCGATTCCCGGCTGGAACATGTTCGTCGGAAGCGGCGCCTATCTGGATGATCTCGACGCCAAGCTGCGGCCCATCATGATCGTGCTTGGCCTTGCAATTCTCGCGATTGCGGCGGTCGCAGGCTGCGTCGCCTGGCTGATCGCCCGGAGCATCACGCGCCCGCTTGGCTTACTCGGCATGCGGATGCGGACGTTGGCTGATGGCACGCTGGAGCAGGAAATCCCCGGTATTGAGCGCGGCGACGAAATCGGCGCGATGGCGGCGACCGTTCAGGTATTCAGGGACAACTCGCTGCGCATCCGGGGGCTCGAGGAACTCGAGGCGAAGGCGCAAAGCCACGCGGCAGCCGAGCGCCGCGCATCCATGGAAAGCGTCGCCAGCGACTTCGAACGCAGCGTCAGTAGCATCGTCCGCTCGGTGTCGACGGCGGCAGCGGGCATGCAGACGACGGCGCAATCCATGACGGCGACCGCGATCGACGCCAGTGCACGCGCGGCGACCGTCAAGGCCGCATCGGCGAACGCGTCGAGCAATGCTGGCACGGTCGCGTCCGCGGCTGAGGAACTATCGAGCTCGGTCGCCGAAATCTCGCGGCAGGTGAGGCAATCGAGCGAAGTCGCCAGCAAGGCGGTTAGCGAAGCCGAGCGCACCACTGCGACGGTTCATATGCTCTCCAGCGGTGCGGTAAATATTGGCGTGGTGATCCAGTTGATTCACGGTATTGCCTCGCAGACCAACCTCCTCGCACTCAACGCGACCATCGAGGCGGCGCGGGCCGGCGAATCCGGCCGCGGCTTTGCCGTCGTTGCTTCCGAGGTCAAGGCACTTGCGAGCCAGACCGCCAAGGCCACCGAGGAAATCTCTGCCCAAGTTGCTGCCATGCAGGCATCAACCAGCGAGGCCGTAGCCTCGATCGGCGGAATCGCGGAGACCATTGGTCGGATGAGCGAGATCACACTGGCGATCGCCGGTGCCGTCGAGCAACAGGGGACAGCTACCCGCGAGATCGCCCGCAACATTCAGTCCGTTGCCGCCGGATCGAACGAGATCAATGCAGACATCGGCGGCGTCTCAGCCGCGGCGGCCGCTACCGGCGTAGCTGCCTCGGACGTGCTGTCGAACGCCCGCGAACTTGAAAACCAGTCGGGTATGCTCCGCAGTGCTGTCAACGGATTCCTCGCTAAAGTCCGCGCCGCGTAAGGCGTTCACGGCTCTTCAATTCCAGCGTTCCGTCGCCGAGTCGGATCGCATGTCGGACGCCATGCTCGGTAAGTGCGGTGAAGACATGCAGGATCGCGCGGCACGGGTTTCAGCCGATTGTCGGCGAGCACCATAGCGAGCCCGGTTCGTCGGCTCGTGCGCGATTGTTTGAGTTCGAGCGGGAGGTGCCCGCGACCGAAGCTTGGCCGATGGACGAGCGAACTCGGCGCACTGTTGGCAGGCAATGCGGTTAAGCCGGCCCGTGAGCAATTGACGCTAATCCCGATCGTTCCAGACCTTTTGCCGGTAACAGTGAGTCATCGCCGCTTCAGTGATCGCCGACTCCCAGTTGATGATCTCCGACCGCATTCGCTCGCCCTTCCGGATCAGAAACGACATTGGCAAAAGTTCGAAGCAAAGTTCGTAGACTTGGCCGGGTAGGATCGGGTCAATCCGGTCGTGCTTAAGAAACCGCCGCATGCCTATGATCGGATCTGGTCTTCAGCGACCGCAACTGACCTACCGTCGCGCCCTTGTAGAGAGGGGAAGGCAGCACTGACTCGCGGCTTGGCATTGCAGCCAAGCGAGGCCTATCTTGCGTAGGCTGCGGCCATTGCCTGCTGCCCGCCCAAGGCCGACATGAGCACGAGCGGGTTCCAGTAGTCTTGGTAGCGCACAATCCTCTGATCGCGAAGCGTCACCACCGAAATGTAATCCTGATCATAGGATGTACCTGATTCTACGCCCCGGCCTTGGCAAGAGGATTCGAAAACCACGGTATCGCCTGAGATGTAAACTGCTCCCAAGGTCATTTCGCCGAATTCGAGAAGCGGAGCGAGTCGAGCGGCATGTTCAGCTATGGCTGCTTTTCCTTCTAAACGTTCAGGCGTTCCGTCTGGGGCAAATGGATATTCGAGAGCGGCATCCTCGGCAAACAAGTCGAGAAAGTTTTCGGATTGGACGATGCGATTACCCAAGGCTGCACGCAGAAGTTCCGTGAGGCCGTTGTACTTGTCGTTCATCGGGGTTGTCCTTATGAGTGGAACAATGGCGTGTTAAATACAGCTAGGGAGCCGTGCGATGAAACGCAACTGCGCCGACCAAAGAACTAGGCGAGTTCCCGGCACTGCGGGGCCAAAAGCCGAACTAAGCTAGGCCTGGATTGAGGGCGCCAAAGAGATCACCCAACTCGATTTCTACAAAAAGCAAACTCGAGCACGGCTTCGCCTGCGCAGCAGTGAATGGCGAAAAGTCCCGCCTCAGCAAACGATGTGCGGCATGGTAGTAAGACAAGTTGGGCCTAAGTGTGCAGTAGCACATTGGTGACACTTACCTTGAACGAACAGCGCGTTCCGTTCCATTATTGTCGTCCGGTCGTCTGTCGCGCGGCTTCACGAAAAGATCGTGTGATGGCGAGCTCTGCGATATTGGACGAACCGATCACTACGGAGCAAAAGCCTCTCAAGATCGAGCGCGCACTAAGTGCAGGCTCCGCAGCGACGGCAGCTTCGCGACGCAAAGCAGCGTTGACCTTGCCCCCAATTGTATCTAGAGAGGCCGCGCCGCGAGCGCCGTCAGTGCCGATTGGGCAAGAGTCAAGCTTTCACTGTCTCCCGATCGGCTTCGATGTCAATCGGCGTTCAAATTTGACCCCGGATTGGAGTGGGCCCCTCGGGCCGGACAGGGTCAGGCTGCTGATTTGACCGTTAGCCGGGTATGTTGATCCTCGAACTGCATGGGGCTGAGATAGCCGAGCGCTGAGTGGAGCCGTCGGCGATTATAGACCTCCTCAAGGAAGCGCGGAAGGTTTTCGGTGACATCGGCGAGTGTCTCGAAGGCCATCGGATAGACACCCTCGACTTTGAGCGTCTTCATAAAGCTTTCCGCCTTAGCGTTGTCGTAGGGATTGCCGCGCCGGCCCATGGAGCCGACCAGGAGGTGAGCGGCAAGGTGATTGCGATAGGCTGTCGCGGCATACTGTGATCCGCGATCAGAATGATGCACGCAGCCGGGTGGCGGTTTGCGTCCTTCGATTGCGGCTGCCAGGGCCGCCATCGTCAGCCGTACGTCGATCGACCTGCTGATGGCGTAACCGACAACCCGTCGTGACCAGGCATCCAGGACAACCGCGACGTAGGCAAAGCCGCCGATGATGGTTACGTATGTGATGTCGGCCACCCATAGCTGGTTGGGTCCATCGGGGATGATATCCCTTGCGAGATTCGGAAAGATCGGCTGGTTGTGATCGCTGTCCGTGGTCGCCGTGAACCGGCGGCGCACTTTCGGCTGAAGGTCATGCTCGCGCATTAGGCGACGAATCTTCTTGTGATTGACGATCGCTCCCTTTTGCCGAAGAGCGGCGCGAACACGACGCCAGCCATAGTGCTCGAACTCGTTGCAGATGACGGCAATCGCTTCGACGGTCGCGGTGTCGTCAGCCGCGCTGCCTGGTTCCTCATAGAACGTCGCGCGCGAGAGTCCCATCAGCCGGCATCCTTCAGTGATGGAGAGGTCACGGGGCCTGTGATCGCTGATGTAGGTCCATTTTTTCTGCCGCGGTCGTGCATGCAGAGCCCCCTTTAGAAACTCAAGCTCCAGGGCCTGCTTGCCGACCAGCCGCTCAAGCGCGGCAACGCGCGCCTCATAAGCCTGGAGAAGATCAGCCGCCGCAGCATCCTCGTCGAGAGCGCCCGCCTGATACTTCTCGATCCATACCCGGATCAGATTACGTGAGATATCGTGGCGCCGCGAAAGGGCATGCAAGGTCTCGCCACCAAGATGCTCCTGCGAGACCTGCCGCTTGAACTCGACACTATGGGTTCGGTGCTTGCCATGGGCTTCATCCTCTGAAAGCCCGGCTACCCGGTCAATGAGACGAATCCGGAGAAAAGTCTCGCCCAGGGCCTCAAGATCAGCCAGATGCGTATGGCGGGTTGGACCAACCCGGTGACCAACGGAAAGCATGGGCTGTTCATTCAGGAGGATTGGGAGAACCTCAGCAATTTCCTTCTGCAAGAGCGGCAAATCCAAATATCGGTCCCGGCTTCGAGGATGTACACGAACGCGTTCATTGATGAAGTAAATCGCTACGATCGAGCCGCGATTCTTCAACAGGCGCAGGAATTCGATTTAGGCTCTGTCCAGTAACGGCTTTTCGGCAACCAAACGGCGCCGATCCGGCACGGCCGCGCGTTAGCACGTGATCTGCGGCGACAGGCGGGCGCCATTAGTCTGCGAGTTCTGTTAGTTGGTTGAGATCAATCATCATGTTGGTGAAGTAGGCGATCGTCGTCGTTGGTTTGATTATCCGGATTGAGCTCGCGACCGAATTACGTCCGCCTAATTAGGCCGGGTAGATTCCCCCCGCCGCCTCAAATGCATTCAGCAGCGCTTCGGACCAGGCTGCCATCGCTTGCGTCTTCTGCGGAATCCGCTGCGCCAGGACATAGTATTGCTTGGTGGTGGGTGCGAGCCTTTGGAGTTCGCCCAGCCTGTCGCCCGGGAATGCGTGGTTGATCATGAGCGAGGCGGTGCCGGCAGGCAGGACTGTGTGATTGAGCAGGAAGTCTCCCATGACCGTGCGGATGGTGTGCATGCTGAAATGCGGAACGTTCTTCAGGACGTCGCGGTGATTTGCGCCGGGATGCGGCCGCAGTCCGCGCAGGCTGCGCAGATGGTTGGCCATCGCGCTTCCTGACACGGCGATGTCGCCGGCCTCCGATTGGATGACGCGGGACGGGAACACCCATTTGGACTTGTATTCCTTCAACTTGGCCCGTTCGAGAGCCTCCTGGTAGTCTCGCAACATGCAGCGCATGATGTGGATGCCCAGCGGAGGGACAGGCAGCACGAATTCATCCTGGGTCTTCATGACCTCGGGCTGCCACGTCGCCAGTCCCCAGCCCGGATTGCCGCGAGGATCCGTCCACAGCACATCCTCCAGGGCGATCCAGGTGCCCGAACCGCGCCTGTGGGCCGTCAGGGCGTCCCACCAGAGCCCCCACCGCACGCCGGCCGATACGCGCTTGTTGCCGTTGCGCGCAAGGCAGAACTTTTCATGTTCCGCCAGAACCTGTCCCAGGTGCTTGACCTCGAAGTCGGCCTTGATCTTGCGGAGGCGCTGATCGCGCTCACGCTTTTTTTCCACTTCTTTTGGGTTGCGCTGGCGCTGGGGGACCAGCTTCCACCAGTCGCGCGTCAGCCCGCTTTCCTTGCGCCGATACTTCCGCGCCCACGTCAGCGCCGCCTGGACGTAGGCGCGGACCTTCCGGTGGGCGTCCCATCCCTTATTGTGGTGGACCTCCTCAAGCGCCGCCTCGAACTCGTCCTCGTTCAGTTCGAGCAGCGACCGGGCCTCCCACCGGGTCACGGGCGCGTGTGAGAAGGCCCGTGCCACGTCACTTGCAGTTTCTTCCGAGGGATAGATCGGCCGACCCTTGGAATCCTCGCGCAGGTCGGAGATGTAGGCCCTGTACTCGCGCGCGAGGTCGGCCCAAGTCCATGTCTGCGGCTTCGCCGGTTCGGGGGGAGCGGCGTCCAGGGCCGCCCACATCCGCTTGGCCTGGTCGCGCGCCTCGCGGAGCGACAGATGCACCGTCGCGGCGGTCTTCCGCTGCCGTCGGCGGCCGCCTTTGCGGTCCTCGGCGTCCTTCAATGCAGTGCCCAGTTTTCGGGTGTGTTGGGGGGTCTTCACCAGCCATGACGCGGAGCGGCCGCTCACGCGCAACACGAGGTAGGGCTGCTGCTCGTCCGCGAAGTTCTGGATCTGGCTGGAGCCTTTCGACGCCATCTTGAGGGCATCCAGAACGAGTTCCGGGGTGAGCTTGACGCGCTTGGTCGGCATCGGGTCCCTCGTCGTACCTGTTTCGTACCAACGAGATGGTGATTTTTCGGCCGGGTGGGAAGGCCCGGTGTGAGTTTAGGGGTAGTTTTCGCAAAAAAAACGCGGTTCGTTGATCTCGAAGGCTCCTAGACCATAAAAGGCGGGTAATCATAATCCTGGGGTCGGGGGTTCGAGTCCCTCTCCCGCTACCAAATATCTGCTGTCCGGCCCGGACAGATAGGTAACACCACGTACCTAAGACATGGGTGACAACCTCGTGCCGAACGGGTTGTCGAGGGGTTGCAAGGTTTTTTGCTCCAGGTCGAAGTATCCGAGATCATA
>Ga0182030_10008324_pt1 | contig 21504 bp, 21 predicted proteins | sample 812S3MmetaG_FD_121299 | JGI IMG/M metagenome (GOLD analysis project Ga0182030, IMG submission 121299) | Permafrost microbial communities from Stordalen Mire, Sweden - 812S3M metaG (Illumina Assembly) | ecosystem: Environmental > Terrestrial > Soil > Wetlands > Permafrost | place: Sweden...
AGTAGTAATCTCGTTCATGAGTTCCCCTTCTCTGGTTTCAGATTGAGCTTCGCAACCCAATCTTGGCACTTTGATGCCGTGTGGCCCACGCCACTTCAGGGACGGGGAACTCCCTTATATTCGCCGTTAGCCTGCCGATGCCGCGGTCAGACGGCTTAGACGTAAATGTAAAGCCGTGTCCTACAGGTAATTCGCGATAGGCTCCCAATCGATTGGGCGGTTGTGGCAGTTGCGATTGCCGCCTTGGTCTTATGCGCTGTAGAACGAGCCTGGGCTGGCAGTGCATCACCGCCACGCGTGCTCTACCTGCTGCCAGTTGTTACTGGGGCCACCGCTCGTGTGCTGCCGCTCGAACGACGACGCGGTACTTTGGCACCCGCACGGCGCGCTTCAGAGAGGCCAATGGCAATGGCCTGCTTGCGATCAGTGACCTTCTTGCCGGAACCGCCGCTACGCAATTTACCATGCTTCATTTCGTCCATGGCCTTTTCGACCTTGCGCCCGCTCGCTTTACTGTACTTGCGCGCCATCACTGAACTCCTTATTGCTTTGAAGTTTCAATCCAAGTTCCTAGCAGCAAGCGCTGCTGTTACATGCGGTTCAACGCAGCATCGGTCCGGTGCCGAGCAGTTCACTCCGACGCTGCTGCATGGCTTGACCAAGGCTCATCAGATCCATCGTCGATGTTCTGGCGGTCGAGAACATACCGCCGATGCGTTCCTCTTCGCGAACGTGATGGGCGATCATCTCGGAGAGCACATGAACCTTGGCATCAAAGAACTCATCCTCTGCGCTCATGTCCATGATGTTAGTGATGAGATTCTCGGCTTCGTCGTGCTCGACGATCGCTTCATGGTGCAGACCGCGGTGCTGCGTCTCGGCCAGGAAAGCAGGATAGAAGATCTCCTGCTCAATATCCTGGTGGACCATGAGCGCAGTGCAGATCTGGGCCGCCAGCTGCTGCTTCTGGACGGGAGTATCAGTGCGCTCAAATTCTAGGAACATTTCCTCGATATATCGATGGTCTGCCTTAAGCAACGTCACGGCATCGATGTTTCTATGGATGTGGCTGACGATAACAGCGGCTGCAGGCATGCTCACTTGCGGCTCCTTGAGAATATGAAGCAATGGCTTTAAGAATAAACGGTGTCCTGCCAGCCCATGTAGGTGCGAGGACACAGCTGGTGTGGGAATTACTGCCCCTGTGAATGTCAAATCAGGCCTACTTAGAGCACGACGGGACTGCGCCGGCGGCCCTTCGGCAAAGGCGCGCTGTAACGCCAGATATGCGCGACGCGTGAAGTCCGGGGCTCCGCTAGCGCTTACCGGCCGATTTTCCTCCCCAATAGGGCTTTTCGCACTTAAAATGACTAATTGGGTGCTCGCACGCCCGGTTTGCGGCATTGCGGCGCGGCAAGGGGATGGCCAGATTTCATCCGCTACATGCGCTCTTTCGGATGGATTTTATGAAACTTGCTGGAAAGACGGCCATCATTACCGGCGCAGCGAGCGGCATAGGCAGGGCTATTGCGGAGCGCCTCGCTAGCGAAGGCGCCTCAGTGGCAATCGCCGATATCGCGATCGCCGCTGCGCGCGCTGCAGCCACACAGATCACTGACGGTGGGGCAAGAGCAATCGCCGTCACCATGGATGTGACCAATGAGGAGTCAGTGAAGAGCGCGACGGATGAAGTGGCGCGTCTGTTCGGTGGTATCGATATTCTGATCTCTAACGCCGGTGTTCAGATCGTCAATCCCATCGACAGCTATCACTTCAGCGATTGGAAAAAGATGCTGGCAATTCATCTGGATGGCGCCTTCCTGACTACGAGGGCGGCACTGAGCTATATGTATAAGTCTGGACGCGGTGGAACGGTAATCTACATGGGATCTGTTCATTCCCATGAGGCCTCGCCCCTCAAGTCGGCTTACGTTACGGCTAAGCACGGACTGCTGGGCCTTGCCAGGGTGCTCGCCAAGGAGGGTGCGGCTCACAACGTCCGCTCGCATGTGATCTGTCCGGGATTCGTGCGAACGCCGCTCGCTGACCGACAGATACCTGAGCAGGCGAAAGCGCTGGGCATCAGCGAAGAGGAGGTTATCCGGCGGGTGATGCTGGGAGCTACGGTCGACGGCGTCTTTACAACCCTTGAAGATGTGGCTGAAACGGCCTTGTTTCTATGCGCTTTTCCTAGTGCCGCATTGACGGGGCAGTCTGTAGTAGTCAGCCACGGCTGGTTCATGCAATAGCGGGCGCGATTCACCGCCGAATCCCAATCTGCGTGCAATCGCAGATCGACCGCCACAGGCAGAAGAGCGCATAGCGGGTGCGCAACGTACGCTCAATGGACCGACCTGTTGGTAGCGCAAGTCATGGCTTCCAGATGCATACGAATTCTTTGTCGAGGAGGCGCGGCGTGAGAAATTCAGCTCTTAAGCTTCAACGCCTGCTCGTAGGCTGCATTAACCTGCTTCGATCGGAGCTCCGCAAGCGCCCTGATCTCCGCCCCCATCTGCGCCACCTTATCGGGATGGTTCTCGCTGATCTTGCGCTTGTATGCCGAGGTAATCTGCTCTGTCGTTGCAGACTCGGGTACTTCCAGGACCTCGAACCAGCGCGACTGCCGGTCGGCGGAATTGGTGGGTAAGGCATGAGCGGAGTTCTCGGGTCCAATGCGTTCCTGATCCCCTAGACGGCTGGCTTTGGCATGCGCCGCCTCTGCCCGCTCCTTGCGGGCTGACCAATCCATAATCGCACTGACAAGCCAGTAGCCCGCAGCCAGGCCGAGCAGGATGATGATCTTCTCGCCGAGCGTCACTTGGAAATGCTCATTAGATGTTCTCGGTAAGCCTGCAACTGGTGCCATTCGGCTCCGGTGAAGTCCAGCCTGCCCATATCCATTTCAAGGCGCTTGCAGATTGCGGCGACCAGGTCAGAAAAGGCTGCCGGCGGTAAGTTTTCCTTGGCAAAAACCACAGCGTCTCCCGCGAGATTCTGGCGCAGGCCAATCTTACGAACCAGATTGATTGCGAAGGGAGGGCAGAGCACCGAATCCAGCGACAAGGCTAGCAGCTGGCGTGTGGAGAGACCCAGATGGGCGCGCTGCGTATAGAGGAGTCCAATCATCACCAGCACCGTGAGGTAACACGCAGCGAATACCACCAGTAGCGCCGGACCGGTACCCAGAAATTCAATTACCGCGGGCATGGCGAAGACCAGTAGGATAAGCAGGAGCTGATCCAGTATGCCCAGCGGTCGCAGCTTGCGCCGTAGCGCCGCGATTTTCGCGATATTGTCAGCCACCTGATCGAGTCTGTTCTCCGACCAGCAAGCGCGTAGGGATAGTGGTTGTGGCGTAAATGGATTGGGAAGGTAAAGCCTTCGGCCCCGCAGAATAAGCTCCGAGCCGCCAGACCACTTCCATCGCCCGGATTGCAGTGTGAAGATGACTTCGTTCCCGTACAGAAGCGCCGCCGAATCAAACAGGTATAGCCCGATTGCGCCGATCGGTAGCAGTACTTCGAAATACATTGCTAAATCTTCTTCGCTCCGAACTTCTTGCGCACCCAGGCGAGTGCACCGACTACGGCGGCGACCAGAAACTTCCAGGCCGCGGCGAGAAAGGTGGCGAGGACTCCAAACAGCCCCTTCTTCGCCGCCACCGCCGCGGCGCCGCCGACAATCAGGGCGGCCAGACCGTATTCGGCGACCTTGTCGCCCGGGCGATATTCAGCGTAGCTCTCGCCGGCGTTGAAGCTGTAACCATTGAGCAAGGTATCGAGACTTGCCTCGGCCGCAGGCAGACCGTCCGGCGTGGCCACCATCACGACCGTGGTATGGCCTCTCCGGCCCAGCAGTTTGGTGTAAAAATTCGCTGCAGTGCCACCCCCATCCGCGGACAGAAGTGTGGCCCACTCTAGTCGCTTAGTAGTGGCGTTGTATTCGGGTAATGAGGCCCACCCCTGGATATGAATGGTCTCATAGCCTCTCTTGCGCCTTTCCGGATTACTGTCCTCGGCATTCTGTTTGAGGGTCGTCAACAGGGCTGACGCGTCGATCTTGTCGTTATCCTTGACGTAACCGCCCGCCGTAAACACCAGATAGGCGGCCCACTGCAAATTCTCCGGGGCAACCAAGACTTCGCTGCCACCGCCAAGGTTGTGGACGATAGCCTCAAATTTGGCCGTATTCGCGGCGTCGAGAAATACATAGTGATCCGGGAGTATGAGCTTTGAGTTGCCGGCAATCGGCACCGTTGTCGGTCCCTTGACCCAATCAAGGGCGCGGATTTTCGCGCCTAACTCATCCTCTGCCTTTTGGCCGGCATCCCCGGCGTTCGACGAATCGGCTTGGTCGGCTTGGGTCTGGGAATAAACTGGCAAGCTCAATATTGTCGTCAGCAGCGCAAGCGCCATAGGAAGGGTCTTCATCATCGGGATTCCTCAGCGGTGGGTCACGACTCCGGGATTTGCTTGCGATCAAACAATGGGCTGAATCCTGTCGCCGCTGGATTCAGACCTTAACTGGTCGGCAAATCTGATCCTGAGAGACTTGCCAACCGGCAGAAGTATCAAATATACAGGGTCGGCCTACCAGTGTTTCTTGGAGCGACTCCTAGTTGGGCTGCGTTCTGGCTTGGTAAACTGTGGCCAAGAGCGGCGCCTACGCCATGAACTCGTTAATTCAGGAGGCGGACTTGGGAGGAATTCGGCGTGGCGCAACTGTCCTCGGGGTCGACGGTTGTCACGGGGGATGGCTAGCCGTGATAAGTAGACCGGCACTGCCTGTAATTGCCCGGGTATATGGCTCGTTTGCTGAGCTTATCGCGAGTGTGGATTCTACCGCACGCATTGGCGTTGATATTCCCATGGGGCTGCCAGATCACGGCGCTCGGGCCTGCGAGCTTGAGGCGCGCCAGCGGCTGGGAAGGGCGCGTAAATCGAGCGACTTTCCTGCACCGCCGCGGCAATGCCTGACTGCGCAATCGTACGAGGAAGCCTGTCAGCTACGGTTTCGGATTGAGGGCAAGAAGATGAGCCGGCAGGCCTATGGCATTCTGCCCAAGATCAGGGAGGTTGATGGCTATCTTACGCGCCATCCCGAGACTAGGCGGCGGATTGCGGAAGTGCACCCGGAGGTGTCGTTTGCCGCATGGTGTGGTGGCAATGGAATGAGCCACAGCAAAAAGAGTGCCGCTGGCAAAGCCGAACGAGGCGTACTGATTAGTAAAGAGTGGCCTGGGGCGGTGGAGCGATTGCGAGTAGCGCTCCGGGGTCAGGACTATGTACTCGATGACCTGCATGACGCGTTCGCTGCACTGTGGTCGACCAACCGGTGGCTGAGCGGGAAGGGTGTGTTTCTGGGAGGGCGGGAGCGGGGTAAACGACACCGCAGTACGGCTGAAATTCTCGTTTAGCGCGAACTGCCTCAGTTTACTGCGACTTGCGGCTCCAGGATGCTATTGATGGCTTGGGATCTGTAATGACATTCGAGGGCTATGTGTTCTGCCATCGCCTCGGGCGAACTTCGTACCGAGCTCTATGGATGGTAGCGGCATTGGGGCATCCGCCATCCCCTAAATAATTATGTGTGGGTAATCCGCCGTCGCACCCAGTGGCGCGGCGCTTGGACCGAGGAGCCTATCGGACCGGTCAAGTCCTGGTGATCATGCCGCAAGTAGAGACTCGGGAACGTCAGATTTTTGAGATCGGACCTAAAACCCGGGCGCGGGCGGCTCGGTAACAACCTCGGAAAGCTCCGTCGCTGGTTCGCTTTCGCGCCTGAACGCGCTGCGCACGCCTTCGCGATCCCCTACGGCACGATTCTGGCTGCCTTTGAACTTACCCTGAATGCTGCTCACCTGGATTTCAAAGCCCACGATTGCACGCAGCATTGCTTCCATATAGTCCTGCGGAGCATCGCTGACATGCCAGCGATTGGGACGTCCCTGCTCGTACACTTCGGTCAACTCGGTAACGAATCCACGCAGCCACGGCGCTTCTTCAATGAAGCGGATGGTGCCCTTCAGATGCACGCTGGCGTAGTTCCATGTGGGCACAGCCTTGCCGTGCTCCTGCTTGCTGGGGTACCAGGTTGGCGAGACGTAGCGATCGGCGCCCGTGAAAATTGCCAGTACCGGCGCGTCGGCGGCGAGCTCGCGCCACAGCGAATTCGCGCGCGCGATATGTCCGCGCAGCAGGCCACGGCCGCCCAGCTCGAGCGTGGCCTGCATCGGAATGTGATTGGCCGTGAGGCCCTCGGAGGTCGTTGCGACCAGCGTGCCCAGCGGATGACGCTTGATCAGCGCCTGGAGCACTTCGATGCGGTCCTCGACAAAATGGGTGGGTACGTACATGCCAGGGTTCCGGGGAGGGTTGAGATGAAGCGATCTGCTCGCGGCGAAGGCACAGGCGGGTCGCCGCTCATCGACTTAGTAATTGTTTAGCTCAACAGTTTGACTATCGCCGAGCAATTGCCTGTATTCGATGTACCTCACTAGCAAGCTAACGCTCTGCGCACGATGGACCGAAACGGCCCATCGTGCGCAAAGTTGGCATTAGCCGCGAGGCGAGCGGTCGTTACCCCTGATGCGCGCCTGGATTGCGGTCGCCTGCCGCATAGTATTGCTAGCTAGTGCTTGAAGCTGAAGTCTATTCCAAAGGTCCGCGGCTGTGAGGTAATGACGCGGTTGAAGTCGGGATTGGCCAGATTGAGTGCCGTCATATTTTCGAGCGCCGGGTGATTGTTGCCCAGATTGGTCACAAACAGTGACAAGTTCCAGTCCGCAGCGGATTTGACACCGAAACGCAAATTGGCGAGGCCGTAGCCCGGCAGACTCCACATCTGCCCCTGGTTGATGGCCACCAGGTCATAACGCTGGCCCGTGTAGGTGTAATCGACGTGGCCAACCAGAGCCAGCGGACCGCTCAGGGCATGGTTATAGTCGAGGCCAACATTGGCGGTGAATTTGGGCACGTCTGGCACCACTGTAGAGGCGGGGTCTCCGGGCAGCTGACCGTCCATGACGATCGTGTAGTGCGGTCCTGGCTCAAGCGTGGCATGTGTGTAGGCGCCAGAGGCCGACACGGTGAAGCCACCGCCAAGCAAGGCATTGAGTTCGAGTTCACCGCCGTAGATCTTGGCATCGCCGGCGTTATCGAACAGCGGATAGCCGAAAGGCAGTTCCTCCAGCTGGATTTGGGTCCAGTCCTCATAGTACACACTGGCATTGACCATCAGGCGGCGGTCAAGAAACTGGGCCTTCTCGCCAACCTCGTAGCTCCATAGGGAGTCCGAATTGTAAGTCTTCGGCCATGCCGTATAGCCGAAGTTTGCCGGAGCGTTAGGGGGACTGAAATTCGGCAGAGGCTGGTTACCACCGCCGGGACGAAACCCTTTCGCAGCCGTGGCATATACCATCAGATCCTTGCTGAACTCGTACGACAGGTTAAATTTTGGATCCAGGCCTGTCGATGACTGCGACACATCCGTGGTCGCCGGCGTCGCCGCGCCGTACGGCGAGCCCCAGCCACCAAAATACATCGACAGATCGCTGGTATAGGAGAACACGCGTGCCCCGACGGTCGCCTTGAGACCTGGAGCAATTGCCCAGGTGCCCTCGCCGAATATTGCCCACTGAGTGATATGAGCTGGCTCGTTCAGGCCCCACACCGTAGTCGTGGTTGCCGGAAGCCCAGTACCGAAGTCTGCGTATGACAGATTGTCTGCGCTCTGCGTGTTCAGTTGCCACTGTGACTTGAAGTCCGAATAGAACACGCCGGCGACGCCGTTGAGCGGACCATCGGCGTTAGAGGCGATACGCAGCTCCTCGCTGAACTGACTCGAAGGATCGGTTTCGGTACCGACCGCAGGTCCAGAAGCGGCCCCGTTGGCGCCGTAGAATGGCATGTTGCCGTTACACAGAGGAAAGTTGGCGATGACGGTGATGCAGGTGAAAGGGTTCTGGAACGACTCGCTGGTATCCTGGGTCTGGATCGAGGTTCGGGTCCAGTAGGCAGTGACCGAGGTGAGATCGAAGCTGTATGCTTTGTAATTGGCGGTCAGCGCCTCGAGCGTGAACTCATCGGAGTAGGGCTCGGCGATGTCGAAGGACTGATAATGCGCCATCGTACCCGGGTCCGAGTCGTAGGCGCTCGGCCCGTCCTGCGTCACGCGCTGGTAAAAAACGGTCGGCGTGAGCGTGAAGTTGTCCGAGACCTTCCACAGCAGCGTGCCTCGCGCTCCAGCCAGATGCTCAGCGTTCGATTGCGTGTAATCGTGCGCGACTGTTGCGCCCAACACATCGCCACGGCTCCATCCGGTCTGCGAGCCGGAAGGCACCGGCAGCGGGAAATCGGAAAGCACCTTGCGATCGATCCAGCCAGATGTGTGGCTGTCTGTGCCGACCAGGCGCAAGGCCATCTGGTTGTCTAGCAGCGGCAGATTGAGCATGCCGTTGACAGAGTAGTTAAAGCCTCCGCCCTCCGTGCTCGAGAGGCTCGCTTCGCCTGAGACGTGAAAGTCCTTGGTATCCGGCTGGTTGGTGATGAGCTTGACCGTGCCTCCCATGGAGCCCGAGCCATACAGTGTGCCCTGGGGACCGCGCAGCATTTCTGCTCGGTTCAGGTCATACAGGGAAGGATCGATGACTACCTTGCCGTTCTGTGCCTGTGCTGGCGAGGTCATCGGCACATCATCCAGATAGAAGCCGACCGTGGGTGAGTTGCCACCCGAACTGGTCATGCCGCGCATTTCGAATTCGGTCTGTCCGGGACCATTGTCCCTCATGGAAATACCTGGGGTCTCGGACGCGAGCGTAGAAAAGTCGACAATGCCGCGCTCGGCCAGATCCGCACCGCTGACCGCCGTGATACTGATAGGGGTATCCTGCACGGTCGACGCGCGCTTCTCGGCGGTTACGACAATCTCTTCAAGCCCAACTTCGTCGGCAGGAGCCGCGGCGCTGGTGTCGGCATCGGCCGCGCTCACCAGCGTCGGCATCGTGCCAAAGATCAAGAAACTTACGCCGATAGCGGTAAGATTTGCGATACGCATCGACCTGTTACTTCCCAAGTTTAAGAACCCAGTCCCCCGACTGATGGATCAGGCTCCGAGCAGAGCTTCTTCTAGAATTCTTAGCGCTTCCCCGAAGACCGCATCCGGCGTGGTCAGCGGGTGCAGGAAACGAATGACGTTGCCATAGACGCCGCAGGTCAGCAACATCAGTCCGCGCTCGAGCGCCCGTGCCTGCACGCGCTTGGCAAACTCGGGCGCCGGCTGGCCCGTAGCCGGATCGATAAACTCGACCGCGACCATGCTGCCGGGGCCGCGAACCTCGGCGATCAGCGGCACCCGTGCCTTCAGGGCATTGAGGGTCTGTGTCAGTCGCTCACCGAGGCGCATTGAGCGCTCGGCCAGGCCTTCCCCTTCGATGACATCGAGCACCGCATGCGCGGCGGCGATGGCCAGCGGATTGCCGGCATAGGTACCCCCAAGGCCGCCGGGGGCCGGCGCATTCATCAGTTCCGCACGTCCACAGAGTCCTGAGAGGGGCAGGCCGGCCGCGAGGCTCTTGGCGAAGGTCACCAGGTCAATCGGCACGTTGTGATGGGAAGAGGCAAAGAGCTTGCCGGTGCGCGCAAAACCGCTTTGAACTTCGTCAGCAATCAAGAGGATACCGTGCTCGTCGGCGATCCTGCGCAGGCCCGCAATGAACTCGGTCGGAGCCGGGTAGAAACCGCCCTCGCCCTGCACGGGTTCGAATAGGAAAGCCGCCACTCGCTTCGGATCGATCTCACTCTTTAACAGGCGCTGCACATGGCGCAACGACTCGGAAACGCTGACGCCGTGCAGGGCGTTGGGAAAGGGGGCGTGGAAGACATCGCCCGGGAACGGCCCAAAACCGATCTTATAGGGCACGACCTTGCCGGTAAGTGCCATGCCAAGGAACGTGCGGCCGTGAAAGGCCCCATCGAAGGCCACCACGCCGGAGCGGCCGGTGGCGGAGCGGGCCACTTTGATGGCATTTTCCACCGCTTCGGCGCCGGTGCTGAAGAAGGCTGTGCGCTTGGCCCAGGTGCCGGGCATCAGCGCATTGATGCGTTCAGCCAAGGCTACGTAGGAAGCATACGGCACCACCTGGTAGCAGGTGTGCGTAAACTGCTCCAGCTGGGCTCGTATCGCTGCCATCACGCGTGGGTGGCGATGCCCGGTGTTCAGTACCCCAATGCCGCCGGCGAAGTCGATGAAGCGCCGGCCCTCGATATCCCACAATTCGGCGTTCTCGGCGCGGGCCACAAAAAAACTCTCAAGCACGGCGATGCCACGGGGCGTAGCCGCATCCTTGCGCGCCAGCCAGTCCGCGTTCAGTCCGGCGGTGGCCTCATTGTGCGAATCGGGGGAGACGGTGCGGGCGGCGGGTGTCGGGGTCGGCATGGCGGCTCTCACTGTAAAAAAATGGCTGACCGGGCCTCAAAAACGGCAGCGTTAGCGTTGCCGCAGCCTAATGTTATGTTACGCCAGTGTGGCCCCCTTCAGAAGGTCCACATGTGTAAATATTATGGAGCCACTATCATAGTCTCCATTTCTCCTCGGAGGCCCTGCCACCCCATGAGTTCGGTACCGCTCTCCGACTGGCTGCAAGCACCTCTGGAACGTGGCGGCAGCGAGCCGGTATATCGCCAGCTTCATAATCTGCTGCTGCAGGCAGTCTTGCAGGGCCGATTGCCAGCAGGCACCAAGCTGCCATCGACGCGGCTGCTGGCCGAGGAACTCGGTGTAGCGCGTAACACGGTCATTGCCGTCTATGAGCATCTGGGCGCTCAAGGTTGCCTGCGCTCCCATCATGGCAGTGGCACCTATGTAGCGGATCTGGCGATCGATCATATGGAGCGCCCCAGTCGTGCAAGCAACACGCGGCGGCAGACGCGTAGCAGCGCCCCCGTGCCGCCGCGCCTCTCAGCCCGCGGTCGCGAAGTGGTGGAGGGGATCGGCTTCTCCTCCCGTCAGTGGGGCGCGTTCATGCCAGGAGTGCCGGATGTCACCGAGTTTCCGGCGCGCCTGTGGGCACGGCTGCACAATCGCCATTGGCGCAGCGCCCCGCCTGAGCGCCTCAGTTATGCCCCGGAGGGTGGATTGCCTGCGCTGCGCTCGGCGCTCGCCGAGCACCTACGCACCGCGCGCTCCGTCCAGTGCCACCCGGAGCAGGTGATCATCACTACGGGCATACACCAGTCCGTGGATCTGGCTGTGCGGCTGCTGGCCGATCCGGGCGATCGGGTGTGGGTCGAGGAGCCCTGCTACTGGGGCTTGCGAAGTGAACTCAAGTCCCTCGATCTGATCCTCGAGCCGGTGCCGGTCGATGCGGAAGGGTTGATGCTCTCGCCCGCACAACTGAAGCGGCCTGCGCCGCGCTTCGTGCTGGTCACGCCCTCGCACCAGTATCCGCTCGGCATGGTAATGAGCCTCAAGCGGCGCCAGGCACTGCTCGAGTACTGCCGCCGCAATGGCACCTGGATTATCGAGGATGACTACGACAGTGAGTTTCGCTATTCGACCCGCCCTATCGCCTGCCTGCAGGGACTCGACAGCAGCGGTCTGGTGCACTATGTCGGGAGCTTCAGCAAGATGCTGTTCCCAGGCCTGCGCATCGGCTTCCTCGTGGTACCGCCATTGCTGGCAGAGACCTTTGCAAAGGCCTCGGCGGAACTGTTCCGCGAGGGTCAGCTGCAGCAGCAGGCCATGCTGGCCGACTTCATCAATGAAGGACACCTGAGCTCCCATATCCGCCGCCTGCGCGGACTGTACAGTCCGCGTCGCGAGCGCCTGCTCGAGGCAATCCACAGTCACTTTGGTGACCGCGTCAGTATTTCCGGGGACTATGCCGGCCTGCACCTGGTGCTCTACCTGCCCCAGAATGTCGATGACAATGCCGTAGTAGTTGATGCCGCAGCAGCCGGCGTATTGGTGCGTTCCTTAAGCCGCTACTACAGCCTGCGGGCCTCGGCGCGGCGCGGACTGCTGCTCGGATACGCCTGCGTAAAGGAGCCGGATATTGCGCCAGCCTTCGCGATCCTGGCGCGCGTGCTCAAAAACCACGGCGTGAAGTAGCGCGGGCAGGCGCGAAGGATCTGCCTCGCAGCCGACGGTGGGTTGCAAAGGGCGGCGGCAAAATCTAAATTGAGAACGGCATCCGCCTTTGGAGCAGCCCGTCACTCATGCCCTTCGAACTTCAACCGCACCTGGGCGGTGAGCTGCTCTCGCTGCGGCCGCTGGCGCCGGAGGACTTCGAAGCGCTCTACGCGGTCGCCTCGGATCCGTTGATCTGGGAACAGCATCCGCAGCGCGACCGCTATCTGGAGGTGGTGTTTCGGAGGTTTTTTCGCGATGCCCTGGCCTCCGGCGGCGCACTAATTGCGCTTGATAACCAGAGCGGAGCGGTGATCGGTTCTTCGCGATTCAATGCCTACGATGAGAATGCCCGCGAGATTGAAATCGGCTGGACGTTCCTGGCCCGCTCACACTGGGGAGGCACCTACAACAGTGAGATGAAACGGCTAATGCTCACCCACGCCGCGCGCTTTGTGGACAAAGTGCTGTTCGTGGTCGGATCGAATAACCGCCGCTCGCAGCGGGCGGTAGAAAAGCTCGGTGGCCTGCAGAGCGGGTCACGCCACCACGTTGATGGCAGGGAAGATGTCATCTTTACGCTAGAGCTGGCGAGTTACTTACACGCCCTGCCCGCAACACTCCAGCGACTGGCTTGAACGCGGTGGCTAGGGGCGGCCGGCGATCGGGCCATACAATGAACTACACTGCGGCCAAGATGGCCGCGGCATTCACGGCAAGGGGAATTCCATCCAAGCAGAACTTGCGCAGCTGGCGCTCGTAGACGGTCAGGTCGAGCACAACCTGCAGCAGGTGCTTGGGGCGATCGCGCGCGCCAAGGTGAGCGATGGCACGACGCTGGTGGTCTTTCCTGAAACTACACTGTCGGGCTTCCCGACCCGCGAGAACGTAGCCAGCGTGGCGCAGCCCATTGATGGTCCGGCACTGAGCCGCGTGCGCGATGCCGCGCGCCATGCCGGTGTAACCGTCGCCGTCGGATTCGCCGAGCTGGCCGGTGCCCGCTACTTCAACACGACCGTGCTCATTGATGCTGCCGGTGACATTGTATTGCGCTATCGCAAGACGCACCTTTGGGCCTCCGACGACGGGGTGTTCACGGCTGGGGATCGCTTCGAGGTCTGCCGCTGGAACGGCTTGACGGTGGGACTGCTGATCTGCTTTGACATCGAGTTCCCGGAAACGGCACGCGCGCTGGCACATTTAGGCGCGGACCTGCTGATCGTCACCAATGGCAACATGGATCCGTACGGCCCGGTCCACCGCCGCGCCATTGCCGCGCGGGCGATGGAGAACCAGGTGTTCGCGCTGATGGCCAACCGGTGCGGTGCGGGTGATCAGCCGCTGACTTTCCCGGGGCAGTCGGCGCTCATCAATCCCTACGGTGAGACCGTGCAGGCAGCCGAGTGCGAGGCGATTCAGCTGCCAGTGCAGCTCGATCTCACGCAGATTGCCGCCAGCCGCAAGGATTATCGCTATCTTCAAGATGCGCGTATCAAACTCGCCCTGGAACCCGCGCCGGGTGGTGCACATGCATTGGTAATTCCCGCGCGGGCTCATCCACATACCTGACCGTTAAGCGTTTTCATTCCGGGAGAGTTCATGACCGCACCTGTTTCGCACGGCTCACATCTCAAGCGGACGCTTGGGTTGCCTGCGGTGCTGCTCTTCGGATTGGCCTACATGGCGCCCCTGATTGTCTATGGTACCTACGGCCCGCTCGCGCAGGCCAGTGGCGACACCGCGGCGCTTGCTTATCTGCTGGCGCTGCTCGCGATCACATTCACGGCCCTGAGCTACGGGCGGCTGGCACGGATCTATCCTGTGGCTGGCTCGGCCTATACCTATACGCGGCGCAATTTCAACGCCCATGTAGGCTTCATGATCGGGTGGGCCACGCTACTCGATTATTTTTTCATCCCGATGGTCACCTGGCTGATTGGTGCCGCCTACCTGAATTCAGCCTTTCCGCTCGTGCCGGTGTGGGTGTGGATTGTGGCGTTCATCGTGCTGACCAGCGCGGTGAATATCGTCGGCATTGAACTTGCTGCTCGTTTTAACATCGCATTGATGGCGGTGCAGCTGGTGGTGATTGCGCTATTTGTCGCGCTGTGCTGGCACTATGCGCTGGCTGCCGCCGGGCCGCGGGGACTCGCACTGGCGGCGCCCTTGTTCAAAGCGCACGTGCCACTGTCGGCAACCATGTCCGGCGCCGCGATCGCGGCCTATTCGTACCTTGGATTTGATGCGGTATCGACGCTGACTGAAGAGACGATTGATCCGAAGCGCAACATGCCGCGCGCGATTCTGTGGATTGCCCTGATCGGTGGCGCAATTTTCGTACTTGCTGCCTACTCCATGCAACTGGCGCATCCGGGCACGGCATTTCATGACACCGATTCGGCCGCATCCGAAGTTGCCAAGATGATCGGCGGTGATCTCTTTGCCATGGTGTTTCTGGCAGGCTTAATCCTGGCCCAGTTCGCCTCCGGCATCTCCTCTCAGGCGAGCGTCGGGCGTCTGCTCTACGCCATGGGACGCGACCGCATCCTGCCCCCTCGCGTGTTCGGCTACATCCATCCGCGTTACCAGACCCCGGCGCTCAACATTGCTCTAGCCGGCGTTGTGGGCCTGATTGCGCTGGCGCTTGATGTGGCGACGTCGACTTCGTTTATCAATTTCGGCGCCTTCCTGGCCTTTACGGCGGTGAATCTGTGCGTGGTGCGCCTGTATCTGGCCGGCCGGCAGGGCGGTGAGAAGATCGCAGTGGTGCCTGGTCTGATATTTCCACTGATTGGCGCGATCGCCGACATATGGCTGCTGGTGAGCCTGGATCGTGCCGCTCAGATCCTGGGCGTAATCTGGTTCGCGGTGGGTCTGGCCTACCTGTGTTGGTTGACGCGCTTTTTCCGCAAGCCACCGCCCAGCGTGCCGGTGTAACTAGCGCCCACCACCTGGATATTTATTGCGCACGACATCGCGCACCAGATGGGTGTCGTACACCAGGACGATCGAGGCGATATGGCCGGTGTCGGGATCAAAGTTAAAGACATCGGCACAATCAAAAGCCACCCGCGAGCCGTCCTTCAGACGCCAGTCATAGAGGTAGTACGCCACGGCTCGCGTGTGCCCCTCGGCGCTGACCAGCACATCGTGCACGGTGAGCTTGGAATCACCGGAGGCGGCGGCCACCTTGGAGACAAATTCGCGCACGGGCAGGCGGCCGAGGAACGGGGACTGGACCCATCCGTCCTTGGTGAATCGCGCCCCGGCCTTCTCAGCATCGCCCGCTTCCAGTGCCGACAGGTATTTGCGCACAGCCTTCTGCATCGTCTTCTCCTCGGTGTTCCCCGTGGTTCGCAGTGGACCTAGGCCCTCCAGAGCGCCCGAGCATGATAAGACCAGGCTGAGTCACTTAGCCAATGGCAGCCTTACGTTGCCACCGCAGGTCTCCTGGCCGCTCTCTGGCGGAGCAAATCTGGGCGCTGCGCTGCGCTGCATCCTAGATGAAGCGTGCGCGAGTGGTTGCCTCGGTCAGCAGCTGTATGCGCGAAACATCGTATGAACCTACGGTAGAGCTAGTGCTGCGCGTTGCATCTGATGCAATGAGACCACACCCTGTGGTTAGTTCTCACTACGTACCAACACCTGATCTTTGTAGTCGCTGCACAAAATGGCGGAGGCGGCCGCAAGCTCTTGTGGCTGCGCCGCACCACAGACGCCCTCACTCCAGCGCTATAATTACAAAAGTTTGCGCTCCGCCCCCAAGGCCACCCCAAGTGGAGACTGCTGCATGAGATTGATTTCCCAGCCGCTTTCGCGCCGCCAAGTGCTGCAAGGCAGCCTCTGTGCGGCGATCGCAGCGTGCCTGCCGCGGTCTGGGTGGGCTGCAAGCGCGGCGGCACTCTTGACCAAAAGCATCGGCACCTCCAGCGAGCGCCTCCCGGTGATTGGCCTGGGGACGGATTCGTTTCGCAAGGGTGACTATCCGGCACTGCGCGATGAGATCGCGCGTATGGTCGAACTCGGAGGTAGTGTTATCGACACCGCGGCGGCCTACGGCGATAGTGAGATGCTGATAGGACGGGCACTGGATGAACTAAAGATTCGCAGCAAAGTGTTCCTCGCGACCACGTTGGTAGCGAGCGGCGGCGGATTCATGGGCAACGGCGTGGTGGGGGAGAGGAGCTTCAGCCGCTCGCTGAAGCGACTCAAGACACCGTTCATCGATCTGCTGCAAGTCCATAACCTCAATGGCGTCGATACGCTGATCACGATGCTGCAGGATTGGAAGAAGTATGGGCAGATCCGCTACATTGGCATCACCGCCTCACGAGTCGGCCAGCATGAGCAGATGGCCGACTTCATGCGCAAGATGCCGCTGGATTTTGTCCAGTTCGACTATTCGATAGCCGAGCGTGATGCGGAGAAGATCTTGCTGCCGCTGGCGCAGGAGCGGCACATCGCGGTATTGGCCAATTTGCCCTTTGTCCATGGTTCGCTAATCCGCAAGGCGGGGACCCATCCCTTGCCGGCGTGGGCCGCAGAGCTGGGGATTGGCAGTTGGCCGCAGTTCTTTCTCAAGTACGTGGCATCGCACCCGGCGGTGACCTGCGTCATTCCAGGTTCGACGAGCGTTGCGCACCTTGAAGATAATCAGCAGGCCGCGCACGACCCCATGCCCGATGCCGCGCAGCGCCAGGCCATGGAGAAATACTGGGATGCGCTGCGCTAAGCGCAGCGCACCCGCGCGGCGAGATAGGCAACTGAACAGGATAGAGCCGCAAGCTCCAATTGGGCGGTCAACTCATAACCGCCCGGAGCTTCCGGTTAGCCCACGCGTTTCACGAGGCTAGTTAGTCACCGCAGCCGCTGAATTCATCCCAGGTCATACGACCGGTGTGGCTGACATTGCATCTGCCGAAGTTACGGCTGAGCCAAATATCACTTCTTACATCATCGGCGGTCAGGTAGCCGTGCTTGCGTGTGTCTAAGCGATCGAAGTCCTGACGTGAGCCCGGCGGGTGTGTCACGCCGTTCTCGTCAGCGGGCGGTGCGAAGTCCCCAACCTCATTACGATCACCCGACGTTTTGGATAAATCGTCTGCTGCGTAAGTCAGCGGCGCTGCTAGCGCCAGACCGGCAATCGCGAAAGACATTAGTTTGACGTTCAACAGTTTCATCGCTCGCCTCCTAAAGGGTTCCTCACCAAGTTTGCGAGACCAAAAAGCAACGCTTTCCCACTGACCGCTTCAGTATCAACATGCCGCAGTGCAGCGTCGTGGTTACCGCTCGGCAACGGACAAATGGTGCAATGTAAGCACTCCAAGGTCTGTCGGCGTTTGTACCTACCTGAGTAGCGCCTGCTACCGCGTTACGTAGGAGTTGGAGATGCGATGTGGGCGGTGTCCTACGGATTACGCATACGCTTCGGCGTACAGTTTCAAGGCCTCACCGTCGGGGTGTATGCACCAACATCAGAGTGATCATGAAAAAGAAAGCATGGGCCGTATGGAAGGGCGATATGAAGGGCGGTGGCGGCACGATCTCGACCGAGACAGGCGTGCTCAAAGAGGCGCCCTACGGATTCAAGGCGCGCTTTGAGAATGGCCCGGGTACCAACCCGGAGGAGCTGCTGGGCGCAGCGCACGCGGCCTGTTTTTCGATGGCGCTTTCCGGGATGCTCGGTGAGGCTGGCCTAACCGCCGAGAAGATCGAAACCCATGCCGAGGTCAGCCTCGAGAAGGTCGGTGCAGGATTTGAAGTCACTGCCTCGCACCTTAGTGTGGTTGCCAGCATTCCGGGGGCGGAAGAAGCTAAGTTTCAGGAGATCGCCGAACGCGCCAAGAGCGGCTGCCCGCTCTCTAAGGTGTTACGGGCCAAAATCACGATGGACGCGCGCTTGAGTACGACAACGGCTTAAGCGCACCGCAGCCGCGTAGCCCTCGGCGCCGGCGCGAACGCCGGGCGGCTTGAGCGTTCTCCCGGATAGTGCATTTTGGGGCGGGCCGAGGACTGCCATTGGCCGGATAGGAAGCTGCGTGCATCGGCACAGGATGCCGCACCATTGCCGATCGCCACCGGTAAAGATCACGACTTGCTTGCCACCACGTCGCGCTTCACGCCGGCTTGCTCACCCTTCTTCATGAACTTCACCATCACCCGCTGACCGATCAGAAACGGTGCGTTCGCCCCTGACACTACCACCTGTACGACGCGCTCATCAGTGGCCTCAGTGGCGCTATCGGATTTGAGCTTCTGGGCACCAAAGGTGCCGGCGATGCGCAGCACTTTCCCAATCGCAACTTTAGACGGATCCGATTCAGGGGTAATCTCGGCCTCTTGGCCGACATAGACATCTGGGATCGCGCTCTCGATGATCTCCGCGCGAATGATGAACGGGATAGCCGGCTCCAGATCGAACATGATCGACACGTTTAATGTAGAGGCGCCCGCACCAGGATTGGCGTAGCGCCGGATGATCTTGCCATCCATTGGCGCGCGGATGATGGTCAGATCGTGATTGTAAATGGCCTGCTGCAATTGCGCCTGCATCGAGGCCACGTTCGCTTGCTGGATCTCCAGTTGCGCCTGCGCGGTAGACACCGAATCGCCCGCTTGGTCAATCTGTTGCTGGGCAATGAGATTCGAGGGAGCAACTTTCTTCAGACGCTCGAGCTCGCGCTGCGCAATGCGCACATTGATTTGCGTCAGAGCCACCTGACTCTGCGCCTGCGCGACCGCTGCCCGCGCGCTATTAACCGCCAGCACCATATCTTCATCCTCCTGGCGCGCGAGTACCTGCCCCTTGCGGACTGTGTCGCCTTCCTTGACGAAGACCTCGCTGACAACGCCGGCGCGGCGGGCAGCAACCTCGACGACCCCGCCTTCGACGTCAACCTTGCCATTGGCAATGGCAGCGTAGGGCGAAGGTGGCACCAGCGCCCCCTTGGCATCGCTCTTGCTCGCCGCGCCCTGGGAGGCATTCCGGGACGACCCACACGCACCAAGAGTCAGCGCGCCACTGACCAGCATCAGCAGCGCAAATCTCGGGAGGAGGAGAGTAGTTCGGAGCATGCTCGTATGTCCTGGCAGCTTAAGTATCACGGGGGTGGTTCGCTGATCATCCGATCATCAAGGATGCGGCCATCTTCCATGTGGATGATCCGGTCCGCGTGCGCCTCGAGTCGCGGATCATGCGTCACGACTACGATGGCAGCACCACGCTCGCGGGCCGCCTGATGCAACAGCTTGATCACGACTTGACCATTGCTCGAGTCGAGCGCTGAAGTGGGCTCATCGGCAAAAATGAGCGCCGGTGACTTGGCCAATGCGCGCGCAATGGCAACGCGCTGTTTTTCGCCGCCAGACATCTCTGCCGGCCGTTGATTGAGCCGCTGCCCCAGTCCGACCGATTCCAAGGCTGCGATGGCTACTTCACGCGCGCGTTTCTTGGCCAGGCCGCAGTACTTGAGCACCTGCGTCACCTGCTGAGTAGCATCGAGAGATGGGAACAGATTGAAGCCTTGGAAGATAAACCCGCAATGATCAAGGCGGAAGCGGTCGATGCGGCGACGACTCTTGTTCCACAGTGGCTCCCCGAGTGCCAGCACCTCACCCTCATCGGGCTTCATCAGGCCGGACAGAGCGGCGATCAGGGTCGATTTGCCAGATCCCGAGGGTCCCATCACCATTGTGACTTGGCCGTGATAGGCGGTGAAGTCAACACTCTTGAGCACCTGCTGCTGTGTGCGGCCGATGCGATAGCTCTTGCTCAGGCCTCGGGCGTCGAGTGCGAGACGGCTCATCGCAGCAGATCCGCCGGCTGGCTCTTCTTAAGAACCCCCAGCGAGAACAGTCCGGAAAGAATTGCGACGAGCAGCAGGGTAAATCCTACCGGTAAATCGAGAAACAGCGGGAAATCCATGGGTACAGCGTAGGCATTGGCGAGCACCCAGACACCGGCAGTGAGCACGGCAGTGAGCAGGAGGCCTGCGATACCGACCCAAAAACTCAGCTCTATAATGACGAGTCGCAGACTGTTCATTGAGACACCCAGCGCGCGCAGGCTGGCGAATTCCTTGATGTTGGCGAGGATTGCGCCCTGCAGGGTCTGCCAAGTAATGACTATGCCGATGAAGAGTCCGACCACCGCCGCAAATCCAATCATCACGGAAATCCCGCCCTCCTTGAGCATCGAGCGTTCACTGGCCAGGGAGAGGGCGGCACGCGACCACGCCTTGTATTGTCCTTTGCCCATTATGTTCAGCTCCGCGGCAACCCGCGCAGCCTGTTTTGGGTCACGGATTTTGACCACCAGCGGCCCGACCCGCGGACCATCGTCGTACAGACGCAAGAGCTTGGCTGTCTGGCGTGAGATGAAGACCATAGCGTTGAACATCGTGGCATACCCGGTCGTGGTACCGCGCACCCATACGGCTGCGCCGTTGAGCTTGGCCCGATCGCCCAGCTGCACGCCGAGCTTGCCAAGCGCGGAGCGGTCGATCAGTACTGTGTAGGGCTCCTGCAGTGCTTCGATCTGAGCGTCATTCAAGTCGGTCGGCAGGGTAACCGCGCCCCGAACCGGATCGACGATGATCACCTGTACGCCGTCGGCCTTGGCCTCTTGCCCATCCTTTGGGAAATTCGACCAGAATGCGAAGTTCAGGTTGAGGGCCTGAACCTCCAGCACGTCGGGGTGCTGGTAGATTTCCGGAATCAAACGCCGCGGTTGGCCATCATTGTTGCTGAACAGGCTCTCAGCGCTCGGCGCAAGGATCATTATTTCTGCGGGGGAGCGGTCCACCGTGGCCGAGTAGGACTTACCCACGCCCATAAACAGGCCAGTCATCGCCAGTACCAGCAGCCCCGCAACGGCGAGCGCGATCACCGCGGCCATATAACGGCGCCATTCGTAAAGCAATGTGGAAAGAGCCAGTGACACGGCGCTACCTTCTTCGACTTGCGCTTGGCCGGGCTATTACCGGAGGGGGCACCGTTTGCAATGTAGGGGTTCGACGTTGGATCATTCTGCCCCGGCTCAGCTCATAGACCCACGAGTTGGGTCTTAGTTGCCGAAGAACGCGTCGATTAAAGGGATGCTACGCGGCCCCACGTGCTGGGTCTATGCGCTGCTGCAGCGGCAGTCAGTTCGTATTCATGGCGCATTCCAGCTGCGGCCGGACCGTTGCCAGCGGGCCTGAAAAGTAGACGGACATAGCGGATCTACATGATCATCAGTCATTTGACATAAGAACTATTATGCGCACTTGAAGTATAGCAGCAAAGTTAAAATGTCCCCTTTGAGCAAAGTTCATATGTCCGCTTTGGGTAGTTCGAGCGAGGGTCTCTCATCGCCTTTTTTGGCGTGGGAGATCGGCA
>Ga0182030_10008325_pt1 | contig 21503 bp, 20 predicted proteins | sample 812S3MmetaG_FD_121299 | JGI IMG/M metagenome (GOLD analysis project Ga0182030, IMG submission 121299) | Permafrost microbial communities from Stordalen Mire, Sweden - 812S3M metaG (Illumina Assembly) | ecosystem: Environmental > Terrestrial > Soil > Wetlands > Permafrost | place: Sweden...
CTGATGATGCTGACGATCGTGCCGCCGCTGCTGCTGCTGGGATTCATGCGCCGCCACGCGAGGCCGGCGCCGGCGGAGTAAGAGCGCGCCGACGCCCGATCGTCACTCCTGACGCAACCCGATCCGGCCCCGGTACGACTCCTCCGACGGCCCGCGGTTGGCCGCCTTCGGGACACCCGCGCCCCGGCGGCTTATTCCGCCGCCGCCGGCGCCACGATTCCCTCATCCGACCCGCGCCGCATCGCCAGCACCGCGATCGCCGCCACCACGCACATCACCCCCGCCGCGGCGAACGCCGGCAGATAACTGGCCAGCGCATCCCGGGACACCCCCGCGCCAAACGCCGCGGTGGCACCGCCCAACTGATGCGCCGTGAAGATCCAGCCGAATACCAGCGGCGCTTGTGCCCGCCCGAACGTCTGCGTCGTCATCTTCACCGTCGGAGGTACCGTCGCGATCCAGTCCAGCCCGTAGAACACCGCGAAAATACTCAGGCCGTAGAAGGAGAAATCCGAATACGGCAGCGCGATCAGGCTCAGCCCGCGCAGTCCGTAATACCAGAACAGCAGCCAACGATTGTCGAACCGGTCCGACAGCCAGCCGGAGACGATGGTGCCGACGAAATCGAACGCGCCCATCATCGCCAGCACGCTGGCCGCCGCCACCGCGTCGATGCCGAAATCATGACACAACGGAATGAAATGGTTCTGCACCAACCCGTTGGTCGACAACCCGCAGACAAAGAAGCTGCCAAACAAGATCCAGAACGTGCGGTTGCGCGACGCCTGCGCCAGCGCCGCGAAACTCAACGCCAACGCGTTGCCTCCGCCGCGGCGAGACGGCGCCGGCACCACCACGACCTCCCCGTACGAGGGCAGGTTCAGATCGCCCGGATGGTCGCGCACGATCAACAGCACCAGCGCGAGGCAGATCAGGCACAGCACGCTCGCCGGCACCATGGCCAATCGCCAGCCCCAGTGCACCGAAAGCCACGCCGCCACCGGCAGGAACAGCAACTGGCCCGTGGCGCTCGACGCGCTGAGCAGACCGACGACGAGGCCTCGCCGCTTCACGAACCAGCGGTTGGCCACCGTCGCGCCGAGCACCGTCGCGGTCACTCCGGTCGCCAGCCCGATCATCAGGCCCCAGGTGACCCACAACTGCCACACCGCCGTCATCTGGGTGGCGAGTGCCAGGCTGAAGACGATCACCCCCAGAGCCGAGGCGACCACCCGGCGCAGCCCGTACCGCTGCATCAGCGCCGCCGCGAACGGCGCGACCAGACCGAACAGCAACAACCGCAACGCCATGGCGCCGGAGATCTCTCCCAGGCTCCAGCCGAACTCGCCATTCAGCGGCAACAGCAGGACGCCGGGCATGCCCATCGCCGCCGACGTCGCCAGCATGGTCAGGAACGTGACCGCGACAACGGCCCACCCATAGTGGATTCCATGCCGCGCCAGAGCGGGTGCCAACACAGTCGAGAGCATCTTCGAAGATCCTTGTTATGCGTTGGTGCGGGTGCGGCCTGCCAGGCTTGACGGCGGACGACGCGAGCGCAACATAGGGGCATATCAGCTAATTGGCAAGACAGGGGCATATGAGCGTAATTCGCGAGACCTCGCCCGCGGAGGGCGGGTCGAAGGGTGGCAAGCAGGGCGGGAATGGCGAGACCGCCTGCAACTGTGCCGTGATCCGACAGGCCGCCCGCCGGGTCACCCGGCTCTACGATCAGGCCCTGGCGCCGTGGGGCCTACGCATCACGCAATATCCCATCCTGGTCTCGCTCGCCGCCGGCGGGCCGGTGACCATGAACGTCCTCGCCGACCGGATGGTCATGGACCGCGCGACTTTGGGCCACAACCTGCGCCCGTTGGAGGCGCAAGACCTGCTGACCCTGACCCCGGGGGAGGACAGGCGCAGCCGGATCGTCGCGTTGACCGAGGTGGGGAGACAGAAGCTCCGCGACGCCCGTCCGGCATGGAACGCCGCGCAACGGGCGTTCGAGACGGCGTTCGGGCCGGATGAATCGGCTGAGCTGCGCGCGACGATGGCGCGGCTGGCGCGGCTGGATTTCGGGAAACCGGATGAAGCGGCGCGGGCCAGACCTTAATCGCTCCGCCGCTCGGGTTCCTGGGCAACGGTTTCAGTTCGGCCGGCGAGCTCCGGGGCGTTCGACATCGCAAGCAAGTAAGGGCATTCACGGAGAACGCGGAGATTGGGAGGACGCGGAGAAAAAGTTTGGCGCTTCGCGCGGGCGTTCGAGCAAACACCGCGCGAAGCGCCATATTTTCTTCCTCCGCGTCCTCCCAATCTCCGCGTTCTCCGTGATGCGATCTTACTTCAGTGAGCAAAGCCACACCCCCACGCCGAATCGATCAGGCCAGGACCGGCATGGCGACCCACGCCAACAACGCGCTCCCGAACGCGCCTCCCTAACGCCCTCGCCGCCACGACACCGTCAACGGCGACTCAGAGCCGCGGTATCACCTGACGAGCGAAGTCCTCCGCCAGCCGCCATTTCGCGTCGGTACCAATGGCGAACACCAGTTCCTCCAGCCCGTCGCGCTCCAGTTCGCCGATCCGCTCCACCAACTCGTCGGCGGTGCCGATCAGGCAGGTGTCGCGAATCAACTGCGCGTCGATCAGTTCCGCCTCACCGCGATGCAGCCCGGTGTAATGGCGCTCGTGCGTGCGAAAGTGCCGATATTCAACAGGGATCGACTCCACCAATTTACAATACGGCCGCCAGATCCGTTCCAGGAACGGCGGCGGCGCGATGCCCCGCTCGTGGACCGTATCGTAGAAGTAATAAACGCTGGCCATCACGTTCGGCCCGATCGCCGCCTTCACCCGCTCCGAATCCACCGCCTCGCCCTGCTCCAGCACGAACACGCTGCTGAGCGAGGCATTGCGAAACCCCTCCATCGACCGGTTGCCTCGTGCCGCGCCCTGCCGCGCATGCCCCAGAGCCTGCGCCACCGGCACGCCGCGCGGCGGAATGGCGAAGATGATGCCGTCGCCATGCTCCCCCGCCAAAGCCATCGCCCGCGGGCCAAACCCTGACACATACAGCGGAATTGGCGGATCGAGCCGCATCCCGCGGTCCTCGCGATGCAGCATCTTCACCGGTTTCGTCACGCCATTGAACGTGTAATCGACCGTCTCGCCACGCAACAACCCCGCCAACACCCGCAGATATTCGGAATACTCGGCCATTTTCATCGGCTTCTGGCCCATCGTCCGCATCGCCGTATTCCCCGTGCCGATGCCCAGAAACACCCGGCCTGGCGCCAGCGCGTTGAGCGTCGCCATCGCCGCCGCCTGCACCGGAGGGATCCGCGTGCCGCAAATCGCCGTGCCCGGTCCGATTCGCAACCGGGTGGTCTGCCGCGCCGCCAACGCCAACACCGCGTAACAATCCGAGAACAGCATCTGACTGTCCGCGACCCAGACGGACGCATACCCCAGAGCCTCGACATGGCTGAAAAAGCCGATTTCGGTCGCGTCAGCCATCAGGCAGAAGCCGAATTTCATTGCTGTTTCCTCCGTTCCCGCGGCGAGTATAGCCCGCCGCCGATAGTCTGCTAACGTCGCGCCACAGCCCGCGATCCGACGGGCAGGGAGGGTAACGCATGATCGATGTCACACGCCGTACGGCGTTCAGTCTGGCCGCCGCCGCAACGGTCGCCAAAGCCAACGCGGCCGAGCCCGTCACCGTCGGTTTCGCCGAGGCGCTGACCGGCAGCCTCGCCGCCGTCGGCAAGTCCGGCATCCTGGCGATGCAAATCTGGGCTGAGGACATCAACGCCAGAGGCGGGTTGCTCGGCCGGCCGGTGAAGCTCACCTATTACGACAATCAGAGCAATCCGGCGAACGTTCCGGGGCTTTACGTCAAGCTGCTCGACGTCGATCATGTCGATCTCGTGCTGTCGGGATACGCCACCAACATGGGCGCTCCCGCCATGCCCGTGGTGATCGCGCACAACAAGCTGTACCTGAGTTTATTCTGCCTCGCGATCAACGCCGAGTTCCACTACCCGCGCTGTTTCGCCATGATCGCCACCGGGCCCAACCCGAAGATCGCGTTCTCGCAGGGGTTTTTCGAGGTCGCCGCGACGCTCGACCCAAAACCCAAAGCCCTGGCGATCATAGGCGCCGACGCCGAATTCGCCCGCAACGCCACCGACGGCGCCCGCCAGAACGCCATCGCCGCGGGCTTCAACATCGTCTACGACAAGGCCTATCCGCCCACGACCACCGACTATGCGCCCGTGCTCCGAGCCGTTCGCGCCAGCAACCCCGAAATCATCTTCGTCGCGTCCTACCCCGCCGACACCGCCGGCATCCTGCGCGCCGCCGGCGAGATCGGCCTGACCGCGCGCCTGTTCGGCGGCAGCCTCGTTGGCCTGCAAACCGCCGCGCTGAAACAGCAGCTCGGCCCGTTGATGAATGGCGTCCTTCTGGGCGAGCAATGGGTGCCCGCGCCGGCCCTGCAATATCCCGGCGTCATGGACTTCATCAAAACCTACCGCTCCCGCGCCGCCGCCGAGGGCGTCGATCCGCTCGGCGTTTTCCTGCCACCTTTCGCGTATGCCCGGATGCAGGTGCTGGAACAGGCGGTGCATGGCGCCGGAACCTTTGACGACGACAAACTCGCCGATTATCTGCGCACCCACACGTTCAAGACCGTGGTCGGAGACATCACCTACGGCAAAGACGGCGAGTGGTCCGAATCGAGGCTGGTCTGGACCCAGTTCCGCGGCATCAAGGGCAACGACCTGGCGCAATTCGAGAGCCCGGCGATCGAAGCCGTCCTGCTGCCGAAATTCGCCAGATCCGGCGATCTGATCCAACCGTTCGAAGCGGGACATTAACTTCGCGGCATTCGGGCCCAGGACGATTGCCGAGACTCCGTCCGGCGTGGCAGGAAGCGGCGTATGCTCACCCGCCGGTCCGCCATCGTCAGCGCTCTGCCCGTCATCGGCGCGTTGTCGGCCGCCCCCGCTTGTGCCGCGCAGAGTTTTCAGGGCTTCGTCGCCTCGGTCTACGCCGAGGCATCCGGTCTGGGCGTCCGCCGCGAAGTGTTGGACGCCGCCTTCGCGGGCGTGACGCCCAACCAATCCGTCATCGACAAAGACCGGAAACAAGTTGAATTCACCATGACCTGGGCGCAGTACCGCGCTTTGGTGATCAACGACAAACGCATCGCCGACGGCCGGGCCGCCGTCGCGCAAAACCGCCCCTTGTTCAACGCGGTCGAAGGTCGCCTTCAGGTCGCGTCCTCGGTCGTCGCCGGCATCTGGGGCCTGGAATCCAGCTTCGGCGTCAAAACCGGCAATTACAAAGTGGTCGAGGCGCTGGCGACGCTCGGCTGGGAAGGCCGCCGTGCCGCGTTTTTCCGCGCCGAACTGATGGCGGCACTGAAAATCCTCAACAACGGCGATATCACGCCCGATCGCATGACCGGATCCTACGCCGGCGCGATGGGCCAGCCGCAGTTCATGCCGACCAGCTATCTACGCCTCGCGATCGACTTCGACGGCGACGGCAGGCGGGATATCTGGAACAGCAAAGCCGATGTGCTCGGCTCGATCGGCAATTATCTGGCCCGCTCCGGCTGGCGCCTCGGCGAGCCCTGGGGCCAGCCGATCCGATTGCCGCCAGGCGTCATCCCATCCGGCCGCGACGTCCGCCGCCCCCTTGCCGAATGGGCGAGCCTGGGCGTTGCCCCCGCCAACGGGCGATGGGCGGCATCCGGCGATACACCGTCGGCCGTCGTCGCGCCCGATGGGCCCGCCGGCGAGTCGTTCCTGGTATTTAACAATTTCATGGCCATCAGACGCTACAATCCGTCCGACTTCTATGCCATCGCGGTCGGACTGATCGGTGACTGGGTCATGACCTGAACAGGAGACCGTGACATGAAACTCTCGCGTCGTCTCGCGCTCGCATCGGCTTTGGCCGGATTCGCGCCCATGGCCGCCGGCGCGCGCCCGCCGAAAGGCAGATCGCGGGAAAAAGAGCCCGTCGTGAGTGGACCGCCCGGAGAAACGCCGCTGGGACCGGTCGATACCGTTGCGAAATGGGCGTTCATTCAGGACTTCACCACCGGCGCGGTGCTGTTGGACAAGAACGCCGATGAGCCGATGCCGCCATCGTCCATGACCAAGCTGATGACGCTGTATTTGACGTACGAACAGTTGAAGAAGGGGCAACTGAAGCTGACCGACAGTATGACGGTCTCGGCGCGGGCCGCCGCGATGGGCGGATCGCGCATGTTCCTGGACGTCGGCAAGCCGGTGACGGTGGAAGATCTGATCCGCGGCGTGACCGTGCAGTCGGGCAACGACGCCGCCACCGTGCTGGCCGAATCCGTTGGCGGGAACCAGGAAAAATTCGTCGATATGATGAACGCCAAGGCCCGGGAACTTGGGATGTCGCACTCGACCTTCCGCAATCCGACCGGCTGGCCGGACCCGGAACAATTCATGAGCGCGCGCGACATCGCCACGCTGGCGCGGCGCATCATCATCGATTTCCCGGAATATTATAAATACGATTCCGAGCGGTCGTTTAAGTACAACAACATCGAGCAGGAAAACCGCCATCCGATGGTGCAGGCCGGCACCGCCGACGGCCTGAAAACCGGTCACACCGACGCGGGCGGCTTCGGCCTCGTCGCCAGTTCGCTGCGCGACGGACGGCGCGTCGTGATGGTGCTGAACGGCATGAAATCCATGCACGAACGCGCCAACGAATCCGAAAAAATGATGAACTGGGCTTTTGCCAACTTTGAGAATGTAACCCTGTTTTCCTCCAACGAGGTCATCGATAACGCCCCGGTCTGGCTGGGCAGCGAAAAGACGGTGCCGCTGATCGGCGGCCGTGATCTGGTGGTCACGCTGCCCAAATCGTGGCGGCAAACGGCGTCGATCAAAATCAGTTACGACGCACCCATCAAAGCACCGATCTCCAAGGGCCAGCCGGTTGGCGTGCTGCTGCTGCGCGGTCAGGGCGTGCCGAGCATGGACGTGAATTTGGTGGCTGGGACGGACGTGCCGAGATTGAGTTTCCCGATGCGGGGACTGGCGGTCCTGTCGCATTACGTCTCCGGCGGCTGAGTTTTGCCCGGGCGCCTGATCACGCTGGAAGGCGGGGAGGGCGCCGGCAAATCGACTCAGGCGCGATTATTGGCCGACGCGCTGTGCGAACCTGGCCTGCCGGTGTTACGCACGCGCGAACCCGGTGGGGCGCCAGGCGCCGAATTCCTGCGCGAGATTTTGTTATCCGGCGGCATCGACTGGAGCCCGCGCGCCGAGACCATGCTGCATGTCGCCGCGCGTATGGAACACGTCGCCAAAACGATCCGTCCGGCGATTGAAGCAGGCAGTTGGGTCGTGTGCGACCGCTTCCATGATTCGACGATGGCGTATCAGGGTTACGGCCAGGGCGTCGATCGCGCGATGATCGAGGCGTTGGCGGGGATGATCGGCATCGTGCCGGATTTAACCATCGTTCTGGATGTGCCGCGCGAGGTCGCGCTGACCCGGTTGCGTCAGCGCGGCGCCGCCGACGATCGTTACGAACGCCTCAACGATGCGTTTCACCAGCGAGTGACTGAGGGTTTCCGGGAAATCGCGAAATTGCCTCGCTGCGTGTTGGTGGACGCGTCTCAGGAGGCGGAGGCGGTGCATGAAGCAGTGATGACGGCGGTGCGGCGGTTGATTGGGTAGCGTCGGGTCGTCCGCCACCATCTGTCACGCGTCATCCTCGGACCGCTGAACCGACATACTCGGACCGCTGAACCGTCATCCTCGGACCGCTGAACCGTCATCCTCGGACCGCTGAACCGTCATCCTCGGGCTTGACCCGAGGATCAATCGCCGCACGCACCAACCAACCGCGAAGCACCCTGTCTCACCGCGCCGTCCGCGGCCCATAAGTCTTGAACCGCTCCTTCGCCGCCCGAATCTCCGCCGCGCTCAACACCCGTGGCCGTCCCGCCGACAACGCCAGCAAATACTGCCGGCACAGCGTCTCCAGCAGCACTGTCCGGGTCAACGCCGTCTCCGCGTCCCGCGCGTAAAGAATCATCCCGTGATTGGCCAGCAAGCACGCGGTCCGCCCCTTCAACGCCTTCACCGCGAGCCCCGCCAGTGCCGGCGTTCCGAACGTCACATATGGCGCGCACCGCACATTCGGCCCGCCAAATTGCACAACCATGTAATGAAACGGCGGCAGCTCCCGGTTCAAACTCGCCAGAGCCGTACAAGCATCAGCGTGCGCATGCACAACGCAGCCTGCCTCCGGGAACGCGCGATAAATCGCCGCGTGCATTTCCCACTCGCTGGATGGTGTCGCATTGTTCAGGACCGAGCCATCCAATGTCATCGACGCCATGCCGCCATCGTCAACGCCGTCCGGAGATCCCCCGGACGGCGTGATGATCATCCCATGATCGGTGCGCTCACTGACATTGCCCGAACTCCCGACAATCAGCCCTCGCGCGCCGAGTTCCTCGTAAAGCCGTAACGCGCTCACATCAAAAACACGCCCTTTCCGTCCGACTGTTTATCGAACTGCTTATACGCTTCGTCAGCCTGGTCCAACTTCCACCGGTGCGTGAACAACCGATCGACATCGACCTCGCGTTCGATGCAGAACCGGGCGCATTCCGCCTGAATGATGTTGGAGAACGTCCACGACGCCACCAATGTCAATTGCCGCCGCAACAGATGCGGACTGACATCGATCTTCACATCGCCGCCCTCGCCGACGAAGCACATCGTGCCCCATACCTTGGTGGAGCGGATCGCGTTCAACCGAGCCTCCGAATTGCTCGACGTATCCAGGGTCAGGTCGGCGTAACGTCCGTGCGTCAGATCCTTGATCGCCGCCACCGGATCGTTTGAGCCTGGATCGACGACTTCGTCCGCGCCGAACTCCTTCGCCCGCGCCAGCCGTTGCGGATTGATATCCAACGCGATCACCCGGGCGCCCATTGCCTTGGCGAATTGCGTCGCGGCGAGCCCGACGGGTCCCTGTCCAAAAATCGCGATCGTATCGCGCCCGGAAATGTTCATCCGCCGCAGCGCACCGTATGCCGTTCCCGATCCGCACGAAATCGCCGCGCCCGCCGAGAACGTCAACTCATCCGCCAGCGGAACCAGAGTATTCGCCGGCACCTTCAAGTACTTCGCGTGCCCGCCATGCGAATTGGACCCATAAACTTTGACTGGCACCTGCTGACACAGTTGCTGCCAACCGGAGCGGCAATGTTCGCACTGCGTGCAGCCCTGATAGTGATGCACCATGACGCGCTGCCCAATTTTCGCCTCGGACGGCAACACGTCGGGTCCGACAGCCGCGACCACGCCACACGGCTCATGCCCCGCGATCGTCGGGTTCGGATTGGGCGGCAATCCCGTGGCGTTCTGCCCACCCGTGGCCTTCGGCCGGCGGTATTGATGCAGGTCGGACCCGCACATGCCGGACGCTTTCATTTCCACGACGACCTCGCCCGGACCTGGGGTGGGATCGGGGAAGGTCATGATCTCCAGGTCTCGCTCACCATGAAACACGACGCCTTGCATGGTTTCCTCCGTTTCATTGACGACGCCGGACTGTGCCATGGTTCGGCCCGGTTGACTAACCGGCGCCGCTGGCTCACGGATTCAGCAACGGAGGATCGCCATGCCCATCGCTTTGACCCCGCTGCATCCCGTCATCGGCGCCGAATGTTCGGGCGTCGACATCAGCCATCCTTTGACGAAAGAAGACGCGGCCGCGATCGACGCGGGCATGGACCGTTACGCCGTCCTGGTGTTTCGCCAGCCCGAGCCCCTGACGACCGAACAGCAAACCGCCTTCACATTAAATTTCGGCGAACAGGAAGCGCCCTACACGCAAATCCAGGCAGCGCAGGGCGTGCGTTGGACCACGCCGGGCCTGTCCGACATCTCAAATATCTCCCCAGCCGGCGGTCTGCTCGACCGGGACGACCGCAAGCGGTTGTCCGGCCTCGGCAATCAGATGTGGCACAGCGACAGCAGCTATAAAGTCATTCCGGCGCGTTACTCGCTGCTATGCGCGCACGTCTTGCCGCCCGAAGGCGGCGACACGCAATTCGCCGACATGCGGGCCGCTTACGACATGCTGGACGCGAAGACAAAGACCCGGATCGAGGATCTGATCTGCGAACACAGCCGCATCTTCTCCAAAGGCGCTCTGGGTATTCCGTTCACGGAAAAGGAGCTGCGCGATTTCGCTCCGGTCCGGCAACGTCTGGTGCGCACGCATCGCAAGACCGGCCGCAAATCGCTGTATCTGTCGTCGCACGCGGGCCGCATCGTCGGCTGGCCGCCGCCGGAAGCGCAAATCCTGCTGCGCGAACTGACCGAGCACGCGACCCAACGCGAATTCGTCTACACGCACAAGTGGCGCGTCGGCGATCTGGTGATGTGGGATAACCGGACCACGATGCATCGCGCCCGGCGCTACGACGACATGCTGTATCCGCGCGACCTGCGCCGAACGACGGTGACCGACGGCGTGCCGACAGTGGAACAACAAGCGCAAGCGGCTTAAAGGGGAAAAGCGATGAGTGAGACACCAACCTTCGGCCGCTACGCCGAGTTGCCCGTCGATGAAATGACCGAGTCGCAACGCGAGGGCTATCGCCATCTGGTCGAAGGCCCGCGCGGCCGCCTGCCGGGCCCGTATAAGGTCTGGGTGCATAACCCAAAACTTCTGCGCGCGGCGTCTCCTTTGGGCCAGCACTTCACCCCGGACTCATCCTCGCTGACCGAACGCGAACGAGAGATCGCCGTCGTGGTCATCACCAGCGCCTGGAACTCGGATTATCCCAACGCCGCGCATGAAAAGCGTGGCAAGGAAGTCGGCCTGGCCGCTGAAGCGGTGGAAGCGATTATCGCTGGTCTTCCGACATCGTTTTCCGACCCGAAGGAACAGCTGGTGTACGAGGTGGCGATGTCCCTGGCGCACAACCGCATCGTCTCGCGCGGACTGTATGACCGCGCGGTCGAGGGGCTCGGACACGAACGGATCACCGACATGATCGTGCTGATGGGCTATTACACCGCGGTGTCGTTGACCATGAATTTCTACGCGGTGGCCGCCGGAACCGCGGGGATGGCGCGTTAGAACTCCAGGCCGGGACTGGCCTGAATCGTTCTCGCCAGTCCCGCCAGCACGTCTCGGTCCCCGTCGTTGGCGACCGCGATCGAGAACTCGATATCCGTCACCACACCGCCGAACCGTTCGCACAGTCGTTCGCCGATCTGGTCGTAGGTGTCGATTACCGCGAACTGGTCCAAAACGTCGTCGGATATTCGTTTCGGCAGTTCCTCCCATTGCTTCGTGCGTGACAGCAGCTTGCATTCGTTGGCCAGATCGCCCAGTCCGAGGTGGTCGAAGGCGGCGAAATAGGTGGGGGTTGAGGCGTAGAAAGCGATCCGCGCGCGGGCGTCGCGGATCTTCGGCTGTAACGCGGCCTCGGTCGCCGCGGTGGCCACCAGCGGCTTCATGCCGATCCGGAAACCATTCAGGGACCGGCCAGTTTTCGCGGCCCCCTGGCGCACCGCGGGAAGCATGACATTCCGAATGTAGGAGGGCGTACAAACCGGATGTGGCCTGATCCCATCAGCGACTTCGCCCGCCACGCGACACATGATCTTGTTCACCGCCGCGAGATGGATCGGGATCGAGGGATGCTCGATCGGACCGGGATCGAACAGCGGGACCATCAGGTTGATGTTATAGTGCTCACCCGCGAACCGCGGCGGCGTGCCGTTTTGCCAGCAATCCCAGAACATCCGCACGGCCGAGACATATTCGCGCATCCAGGGACCCGGCGGCGACCATTGCATGCCGAACCGCCGCTCAATATGCGCGCGCACCTGTGGCCCCAGTCCGAGCGTGAACCGTCCGCGCGAGAGTTTTTGCAGCGTCCACGCGCTCATCGCCGTCACCGCTGGACTGCGTGGAAACGCGATCGCCACGCCCGTCGTCACGTGCAGCCGCCGCGTCGACTGGGCTGCGAGCGCGAGGACGATGAATGGATCATCCTTGGTCTCCTCGCACACCAGTCCGTCGTACCCGATCTCCTCCAGAAGTCGCGCGTTTTCGCCGACGGTCGCGATGTCGAACGGGATTTCCGGCGCGCGCAGGCCCGGATCGACCTTGCCAGGTGGCAACAGCGTTTCAAGCCGCAAGGTCGATCACGCTGACATGGGCGGCGACAACGTGCCAACCATCCTCAAACCTCGCCCATGTTTGCATCTGCCGGCCAACTTTGCCGGGCATCGACTCGCGGTGGAACAATGTTGACGCGGTAGCGAAATCCCACCCGAATGTCGTGATAACCGTGCGCGAAATGACCCGCGCCAGGCCGACGGGGGAGCGGGCCGCGCGAAACGCGCCGATTTCTTTCCAGCCGTACAGGATCTCACCAATTCCATAACGGATGGTATGCGGGCTGTTCCAGAACAGGGTCTGGAGCGTGGCGGCGTCATTCGCCATCAGCGCGGTTTCGTACACCGCGAAGGCCGCTTCGACCTCCGCCTTCACCTCAGGCAGGTTGATTTCCATCGCTTCGTCCTTCGCTGCGAGCAGCAGTGTTCGCACAGGCGGCGTGTTCTGGGGAAGGGCGGTTGCCCTCGACGGCGCGGCGCTTTCGTGGTGCCATGGCGGCCTGGGAGGTCATCATGACAAATGCCACGGAGAGTCTCGAACTGACGCGGGTCGGCCCAGGAACGCCGATGGGCGCGTTGATGCGTGAGTATTGGCTGCCGGCGCTGCGGTCCTCGGAAGTCGTGGCGAGCGGCGACCCGGTGCGCCTGATGATGCTTGGCGAAAAGCTGATCGCGTTCCGGGACGCCAACGGAACGGTCGGCGTGATGGACCATCGCTGCCCACACCGCTGTGCTTCCCTGTTCTTTGGCCGCAACGAAGGCGACGGCATCGCCTGCGTTTACCACGGCTGGAAGTTCGCCGCCGATGGGTCGTGTCTCGCGCAACCCAACCTGCCGCCGGATCAGGAGTTCAAGGATAAAGTCCATGCGAAGGCCTACAAGGTCACCGAACGCGCCGGTCTGATCTGGGTTTACATGGGCGCGCGCGAGCAGGCCCCGCCGCTGCCCGCCATTGAGGCGACGTTGCTGCCCGAGGCCGATCTGACCATTACGTTCACTCAACGCGAATGCAATTGGTTGCAGGCGCTGGAAGGCGACATCGATACGTCGCATTTCAGTTGGCTGCATGTGGGCAGCGTGAAGCCCGAGCAGGTGCAGGACGACAACTGGGTCAAGTACCAGGTGCTGCATCGCGCGCCCGATTATCACGTCACCGACACCGAATGGGGCACGATGTATTGCGCCATGCGGCCGGCCGAGGACAATCAGACCTACTGGCGGTTCGCGCACTTCGGCTTCCCGTTCTGGACCTTCATTCCGCAAGGAACCTTCGTCGATCGCGTGATCGCGCGCGCCTGGGTGCCGATGGACGACACGCACGTGATGTTCGTGGCGTTAAGCTGGAAACAGGCCTCTCAAACGAAGCCGCTGGCCGACGGGAATCCCATTCCGGGCGCCACACCGAGACCGGATTATCAACCCAACACGTCCGATTGGTATGGCCGCTGGCGGCCGGTGCAAAACGCGTCGAACGACTACCTTATAGATCGGGAGGCGCAACGGAACGACACGATCTATACCGGCATCACGCACATCGCCATGCAGGATCAGGCGATCACCGAAAGCATGGGGGAGATCGTCGATCACTCCTTCGAACATCTGGCGCCCAGTGATCAGATGATCACGCGCACCAGGCGCCGTCTGCTGCTGGCCGCGCGAGCGTTGCGCGATCATGGGACCACGCCGCCGGGCATCGACGATCCGGCATTGTATCAAAAAATCCGCAGCGGCGAGCGCATCCTGCGAGAAACCAATTGGCAGGCGGCCTACGACGACGGCATGCGCGCGGCGGTGCGTCCGGTCACGTTCAGCCAGGCAGCGGAATAGCGAAATGAAAATCGGCGTCTTTGACCACATGGACCGGGCGAACGTGCCACTCGACCAGTTCTTCAACGACCGCATGGCGCTGGTGGAGGCGTACGATCGCGCCGGGTTTTACGGCTACCATGTCGCCGAGCATCACTCGACGCCTCTGGGTGTTGCTCCGTCGCCGGGCGCGTGGCTCGCCGCCATCGCCGCGCGCACGAAGCAATTGCGCTTCGGTGCGCTGGTGTATCTGTTGCCGCTGTATCATCCGATCAAGTTGCTGGAAGAGATCTGCATGCTCGATCAAATGAGCGGCGGACGGCTGATGTTCGGTGTCGGCCGCGGCATCTCTCCGATCGAGTTGCGGTATTACGGTCTGAACCCGGACGATACGCCGGCGATGTACGCCGAGGCGCTGGAGGTCATTCTGCGCGGCCTTACGTCGAAGACCCTGAATTACGAAGGAAAATACTACAATTATCGTGACGTGCCCGTCGAAATGGAACCGTATCAACGTCCGCGTCCGCCATTGTGGTATGGTCTGGGCCGCCCCGATCACGTGCCGTGGTGCGTCCAGCACAAGGTCAACATCGTCGGCAATCTGGGCGGTGCCGGCATGCGCGCGATCACCGACCACTACCGGAACGAATGGCGGGATGCCGGTCATGCCGCCGCCGACATGCCATTGATGGGCGTCGGCCGCCACGTCGTCGTCGCCGAAACGAATAAAGAGGCGCTCGAGGTTGCCCGCACCGGCTACGGCAAATGGCGCGAGAGTTTCCTGAAGCTGTGGAAACTGCACGACATGATGCCGGTCGCGCACGCCGTCTTCCCGGAAACCTTCGAGGAAGCGGAAGCGCAGGGCCGCGCCATCGCGGGCACGCCGGACAAAGTACGCGATTTTCTGCAGACCTCGATCGACGAGGGTGGCCTGAACTACGTGCTCTGCCGCTTCGCGTTCGGTGACATGGCGCGCGACGCGTGCCTCAACTCCATCGATTTGTTCACGACCCGCGTGATGGCCGATCTGCGGCCCGCCAAAGGAACGGAATGATGTCCGAATACGAACTCTTCGCGCTGCGCTACGCCACCCGAGACGCAAGCCGGCATGAGCATTTCATCGGCGGCGATCCGCACGACGGCCCGATGCCGATGGATTACTTCGTCTGGGTCGCGAAAAACGCCGACCGAGCCGTCGTGATCGACATCGGCTTCACCGCCGAAAGCGGCGGCAAGCGCGGACGCAAACTGGAACGGGACCCGATCGATTCGCTGGCCTTGCTCGACGTCGATGTCGAAAAAGTCGAGGACGTGATCCTGACCCACATGCACTACGATCACGTCGGCAATTTTCACAAGTTCCCGAAAGCCCGCTTCCATTTGCAGGAGCCGGAAATGCATTACGCCGTCGGCCATCACATGCGCCATAAGCAACTGGCGAAAAGCTTCGAACCCGACGACGTCTGCGGCATCGTGCGGCTGAACTTCGACGGGAGGGTCACTTACCATAACGGCCCCGCCGAAGTCGTCCCCGGGATCAACATTGTTCCCACCGGCGGCCATTCCGCCGGTCTGCAATTCGTCTGTGTGAACACGAAACGAGGCAAAGTTGTCCTCGCCTCCGATGTCACGCATTTTTACGAGAACATGGAAACCTACCGCCCGTTCACCACGGCGTTTCACATCGGCGACATGCTCGACGCCTTCGACACGCTGAAGGCGCACGCGCCAACGCCGGCGCACATCGTTCCGGGTCACGATCCGGAAGTGATGCGCCGCTATCCGGCAGTGTCTCCGGCGCTGGAAGGCATCGTTTGCCGTCTGGATGTCGAGCCGAAGTCAGGCTGACATCTGGATCGGTGGTTCCACGTCGTCAGGGATCGGGCAAACGTAAGGCGTCCGGGTCACCCGCGCCTGAAGGTCCGCCATCGCCCGCGCCCGCAGCGTGTCGTCCTGCATCGCGTCCAGCGCGGTCCCCGCCATCACCTTCGCCACGTGCACAAGCCCCTTGTGCGCCGCTGGCAACTTCCCCTGAGCCGTCAACTGCCACGAATGACCCGGCGTGCCGATCGCGTAGGTCGCGCCGCGAGCCTGCACCGTCGGCACCACCCAACTGACATCGCCTACATCGGTCGAGCCGATCATCGGCACCCGCTGCGCGTCCAGCGGAACGATCGCGTCGCACAACGATTGACCAGGACGATACGGTACACCGGCGCGGCGGTACGAACTCTCGATATCTTCCTCCGACAACGTCGCCTGGAATTTCGCGGCGGTTGCCCGATCCGCGTCGTCGAACGGCGGCGCGCCGAGGCGTTCCAGATTGTCCTGCAACGCCCGCTCCAGCGGCGTGTTGCCCAGAAGATTGGACACCGCGCTGACCACGGTCGCCTTGACCGAGGTCTCCGTCATCAAAGCGGCGCCCTCGGCGATTTTCTTCACCCGCTCGATCAGCCGATTGAGTTCCGGCAGGTTGCGCGCCCGGATCAAATAGCGAACCTTGGCAAAGGCCTGGACAACATTCGGCGCGATGCCACCCGCGTCCAGCACCGCGTAATGCACCCGCGCATCGGACGGCATGTGCTCCCGCATGTAATTCACGCCGACGTTCATCAGCTCCATCGCATCCAGCGCGCTGCGGCCCAATTGAGGCGCCGCGGCGGCGTGCGAGGCGCGGCCGGTGAACGCGAAGTCGATGCGCGTGTTCGCCAGCGACAACGGTTCGTTCAATCCGGCGAACGCGCCCGGATGCCAGGAAATCGCGATATCCACATCGGAAAACGCGCCGGCGCGAACCATGAAGCCTTTCGCCGCGCCACCTTCCTCAGCCGGGCAGCCGTAGTATCGCACACGGCCTTTAACCCCATGCGCCGCCAGATAATCCTTCACCGCCGTCGCCGCGAGCAACGACGCCGCCCCCAGCATATTATGTCCACACCCATGCCCGAATCCTGGGCCTGGCAGAGGCCTCGGTTCGGCGACACCGGCCTCCTGCGACAGGCCGGGCAGGGCGTCATACTCGCCCAGAATGGCGATCACCGGACCGTCTTCGCCCGCTTCGCCCATGACGGCGGTCGGAATGCCGGCGACATTCTCGGTCACCCGGAACCCTTGTTCCCGCAGCATCGCGGTATGTTCGGCGCAGGATTTGAATTCGCCATAGCACAGTTCGGGAATCTCCCAGACGCGATCGGACAATCCGATAAATTCGTCCTGCTTCGCGTCAACCAGCCGCCAGATTTCGTCGGTGTTTCGCATTCAGCGGATTCCTTTAACGGTACACGTCACCAGATGATCATCGACCATCCCGGTCGCCTGCATGAACGCGTAGCATATCGTGGAGCCGACAAAGCGGAAACCCCGCTTGCGCAGCGCCTTGCTCATGTGATCGGAAATCTCGGTCGTCGCCGGCACCTGACCGGGCTCGCGCCAGTGATTGACGATTGGTTGACCATCGACAAATGACCACAACCAGGAGTCGAGACTGCCATGCTCCGCGATCACATCCAGCGCCACCCGGGCATTGTCTCGCGCGGACCAGATTTTAAGCCGGTGCCGGATCACGGCCGCTTCGGTCAGCACGGATGACAGGTCCGCGTCGGTCATCGCCGCGACCCGAGCGATATCGAAGCCCTGAAACGCCGCCCGATACCCCTCCCTCCGCGCCAGCACCGTCCGCCACGACAAGCCCGCCTGGGCTCCCTCCAGCGTGATCAGTTCAAACAACGCGCGATCGTCGTGATGCGGCACGCCCCACTCGGTGTCGTGGTAGGCCTGCATCGTCGCGTCGGCGTTCTCAGCCCAGGAACAGCGCATGTGCGAAAGTGCTCCGGAATGCAACGAAGGCTCCCGGGTTACCCCGGGAGCCTTCCATTGTGAGTGACTGTCCGTTGCCGGACCGGAGTATCTTACGCCGCCGCTTGTGCGCCGGCGATCCTGGTCACGGCAAGGTATGCCACTATACAATGAGACACAGGATCACCTCCTTTCGGTTGTTGCTACGACAGGAGGAAGACTGCACGCGATTCGCCTCCGGATGCAAGAAAACTTTTCAGCGCCGCGAATCGGGTGGATAAAGCTTTTCTTAACCTCCATCAGAGGCAACCCCGATGACCTACCTCGCGCCCAATTCCGTTCAGGCCCGCGACATCGCCAGCATCGTGCATCCGCAGACCAATCTCGTCCGGCATCTGGAGGAAGGGCCGTTCGTCGTCGGCGGTGGCGACGGTTGTTTCATTACAGACGATACTGGCAAGCGCTATATCGATGCCGCGGCGGGGTTGTGGTGCGCGTCGCTCGGCTATGCGTCCGAGCGCCTCGCGCGGGTCGCTTATGAGCAGATGCGCAAGCTTGGCTATTATCATCTGTACCGCGGCACGACGCAGGAAAACGCCGTCGATCTGGCTGAGAAACTGCTGTCGATCGCCCCGGTACCGATGAGCAAGGTGCTGTTCCAGTGCTCGGGCTCCGAGGCCAACGACACCGCGATCAAGCTGGTCTGGTACTACCACGCGGCGATCGGCAAGCCGGAGAAACGCAAGATCATTGGCCGGCACATGGGCTATCACGGCAGCACCTCGGCCTCGATCTCGGCCTCGGGCAAACCCGACATGCACGCCGATTTCGGCCTGCCGTTCCCCGGCTTTCCGCACACCGAGTTCCCGCATTACTACCGCCGCCACGAAACCGGCGAGAGCGAGGAAATGTTCGCCACCCGAATGGCCGCCTCGCTGGAACAACTGATCCTGCGCGAGGGCCCCGATACCGTCGGCGCCTTCATCGCCGAGCCGGTGATGGGCGCCGGCGGCGGCATCGTTCCTCCGCGCACTTACTGGGAGAAAACGCAGGCGGTTATCCGAAAATATGACCTGCTGTTCATCGCCGATGAGGTGATCTGCGGCTTCGGCCGGACCGGCAACATGTGGGGCAGTCAGACGTTCGACCTGAAGCCCGACATGATCTCCTGCGCCAAGGCTTTGTCGGCTGGGATGCAGCCGATCTCCGCCACGTTGATCAACCAGCGGGTGTTCGAGGCCATGCTGGACGAAAGCCGGAAACTCGGCAATTTCGCACACGGGTTCACTTACGCCGGACACCCCGTGACGACCGCCGTCGCCATGGAAACGCTCAGGATCTACGAAGAAATCGACATGCTGGGTCATGTCCGGGAAGTGGGGCCTTATCTGCAACAGGCGGCGAAGGGCCTCGCCGATCATCCTCTGGTTGGCGACGTGCGCGGTGTCGGCATGATCGCGGCGCTGGAGATGGTCGCCAACAAGGAAACCCGCGCGCCCTTCGATCCGGCGTTGAAAGTCGGCGCCACGGCGCAGACATATGCCCAGGAGCATGGGTTGATCGCGCGCTTTATCGGCGATCGGATCGCGTTCTCGCCACCGTTGATCATTACCGAAGCGGAGATCGACGAGGTGATGCTCCGGTTGCGGCGCGCGTTGGACGATACGTGGAAGACGCTGCGCGAATGAGGAACTTCACGCCGCTTTGACCACGCTCCGTCCGCGCCGGCGGCTCAGCAAAAACACCGCGATCGCCAGGTTCAGCGCGTTCCACGCGACGCCGTTGGCGAACGCCGCGCGGTACGACCCGGTCAGGTCGAAAATCTCCCCCGACATCCAACCGCCCAACGCCATGCCGAGCAGCGTCATCATCATCACGAGTCCGACACGTGTGCCGGCTTCGCTGGCGGGAAAGTTCTCTCGAATGACAATCGCGTAGCTCGGTACCAGGCCGCCCTGGAACAAGCCGAACATCGCGGAAATCACATACAGCGACACCAACCCATCGCTGGTCAGATACAGCGCCAGAGCGGTCATTTGCGCCGCCGAGCCCATCGCCAGCGTCATCATCCCGCCCACTTTATCGGCGATGAAACCGGACGCGACCCGGCTGACGATGCCGAACCCCATCATCAACGACAACATGCGCGCGCCGTTCGCCACGCCGTATCCCAGGTCGCCGCAATAAGCGACGATATGCACCTGCGGCATCGACATCGCGACGCAACATGCCAACCCCGCGATCGCGAGCAACAGTTGCAACGTACTAGGCGCCAAACCCACCACCCGCGGAAACCGCGAGACCAAAGCCGCGGTGTGTGCCGGTCGAATTGGCGCCGGCGCGCGCAGCAGCAAAGCCAACGGCACCATCACCAACACGCACAACGCGCCGATCGTTACGTGCGCCGATCGCCACCCTATCGTCCCGATCAGATAATCCACCAGCGGCGGCCAGACCGTGCCCGCGATGTAATTGCCCGAGGCGCATAACGCGACCGCGATGCCGCGCCGCCGTTCAAACCACCGGGAAATATCCGCCATTAAAGGCACGAACGTCGCCGCGCTGCCGAGCGTGCCGATCAACAATCCATACGCCAGAGCGAACTGCCACAAGCCACCCGCCAGTGCCGCCAGTACGTAGCCGAGCCCCAAAGCGCCAGCGCCAATCAGCACCGGTACGACGATGCCGAACCGATCCGATACCCGGCCCATCAGCACACCGCCGACGCCGAAGCCGATCGTGGTCAGCGTGAAGGGCAGGGAGGCTTCGCCTCGCGCGACGCCGAACTCCAGTTGCACCGCGGGCAAGGAGACGACGACGGACCACATGCCGACGCCGCCGACCGCCGACAGCACAATGGAAACCGCCAGCCTGAACCAGGCGTAACCCGAGTCGATTTCCCGCACGCCTTAGGTTCTTTCGAAGTCGATCCGTTCGACCACTGGCAGACCCTGCAACTGACGGCGCAGGCAGTCGAGTCCCAGTTCGACCGCGCCCAGACGCACCCAGTCTCGGCCGCCGAGAATGCGGGACCGGCGGAAATCGACGCCGAATTCCGTGGCGATGCCGATCCAGATAGTGCCGCCGAAATCGATCCGGTCGGCGCCGTCGTCGAGGTCGATCAGCACGACCAGAGCATGCGTCGCGCCGGTTTGCTCCCGCGCCGCCCGCGCCACGGCGATGGTCGATTCCTCGGTCATCTCGCCGGCCAACGTCACGCCGGTCAGGCCGAAGACGTTGTGCAGTTCAGCGATGTGTCGCACCACGACGCCGCGGCGAAAGACGTGCTCGGCGTTCGGCAGATGCGCGATCCGGGCGGAGATCTGACCGGCGGTAAAGGTCTCCACGACGCTGAATGTCGCATCTTGCTTCGTCAGTTCAGCCAGCACGACGCCTTCCAGCGTCTGGTCGTCCTCGGCCATGATGAAGTTGCCAAGCCGCTTTTTCACTTCCGCGGCGATCGGCGCCAGCTTGCGGCCGACGTCGTCCATGTCCTTGCCGCGCACCGTGAGTTTGGTTTCCAATTGCGGATAATGCGCGCGGAACCCCAGCTTAACGCCACCGTCGGGATCCAAAGCCTCAACGCCGCTCAGCAACTGATCGACATGCGACTCACCCAGCCCGTACGAGTGAAACCGCTTGAGATAGATCGATGCCGGCGCGCCGGAGCGGGCCAGAATGCGGGGA
>Ga0182030_10008326_pt1 | contig 21501 bp, 20 predicted proteins | sample 812S3MmetaG_FD_121299 | JGI IMG/M metagenome (GOLD analysis project Ga0182030, IMG submission 121299) | Permafrost microbial communities from Stordalen Mire, Sweden - 812S3M metaG (Illumina Assembly) | ecosystem: Environmental > Terrestrial > Soil > Wetlands > Permafrost | place: Sweden...
CGGCGACGGCAGCGGCCTCGTCGGCGGCGATCGTCGCGCCGGCTGCGGTGTAGGCTTCATCGAGAAAGCCCGCGGCCCGGCCGGCATCGTGCTCGATCGTAACGGTGATCCCGGCTTTGACCAATTTTCCGGCGGTATCCGGCACGAGCGCGACACGGCGCTCACCCGGGACCCGCTCGCGTGGAACGGCGATTTTCATGACTTCAGCCTATGCGATGCACATGGTCCGAATTACCTCGCCCGCGGCGAGCCGGTCGAAGGCTTCGTTGAGCCCGTCGAGCCCGATGGTTCCGCTGAGGAGCCGCTCGATGGGCAATTTTCCGCTCTGCCAGAGCCGGATGTACGTGGGGATGTCCCGGCGTGGGACGGAGGCGCCCATGAAGCTGCCGCGCAGCGTCCGTTCGCCCCCGGTCAACAGCAGCGGCGGGATCGGGACGGTCGTGGCGGGGTTCGTGATGCCCAGCGCGATGGCCATGCCGCACGGAGCGGTGGCCGTGAGGGCTTGCAGCACGACCGGCGCATGGGCGGTGGCCTCGATCGCCACGTCGACCCCGAGGATGCCCAGCGCGTCCCGGATCTGCGTGCCCGGATCGCCGGCGTTCGGGTCGATCGTAAGTGCCGCGCCGAGCTCGCGGGCCAGCGCGCGTTTGTGCTCCAGCGGATCGACGACGATCGCCGTCGCGCCGGCGCACACCGCGCCCAGCAGGGCCATCATGCCGACGCCGCCGGCGCCGAAAATCGCGATCGTCATTCCGGGCTGCGCGTGCGCGACGTTGAACACCGCGCCGAGACCGGTGAGCGCGCCGCAGCTGAACACGGCGGCAAACTCGAGCGGCACGTCGTCGGGAATCTTCACCAGCGACTCTTGCGCGCAGATCGTGCGTTCGGTGAACGCGGTCACGCCGAGATGATGGTACACCGGTTTTCCGTGCAGTCGAAAGCGCGTACCGCCGCGCAGGATGCCGCCGGCGCGATTGGCGGCGTGGCCGGGGATGCACATCGCCGGTTTCCCCGCGATGCACATCGCGCAGTGGCCGCACATCGCGACGAACGCGAAGATCACGTGATCGCCGGGCTTGAACTCGGTGACGCCGGCACCGACTTCCTCGACGATCCCCGCGGCTTCGTGACCGAGCGCGAGCGGCGTCTCCTTCGGCATCGTTCCGTTGAGGTTCGAGAGATCGGAATGACAGAGTCCGGCGCTTGCGATCTTGACGACCACTTCACCGAAGCCCGGCGAATCGAATTCGATCTCTTCGATCTTGAGCGGCCGGCTCTGCGCGTACGGTTGCGGCAGTCCCAATTCGTAGAGAATCGCAGCGCGCGTGCGCATGCTAGAACTTTCCGATGAGCTTCGCGTCCGGGAGCGCGGTCTTGTACGCCAGGATCCCCTGGTTGATGAACTCGTTCTGCATGTCGGTCAGCGTGGCTTGATCGATGCGCAGATCGGGTTTGAAATCGTAACGGTCGGTCGTCTTGATCAGGTCGACGGATTGACCCGTGTACTTGGCCATCGCGGCGAGGTTCTCGGCGCTGAAATAGCCGTTGCCCGCGACGTCGGCTGCACCGCGGCGGAAGGCCTTCATCACGGCTGAAGCCGACGGTGCGTCGTTGAGCAGCGTCGGGCCGAAGAAGATGCCGGTGCCCGAGATGCCGACCGGCGCGCTGCCGATGATCTGCGCGAGTTTCTTCTCGGCAAAGAGCGCGGTGAACGGCGCCGCGCAGAACATCGCGTCGACCGCTTTGCGTTCGAGCGCCACTTCTTGATCGGGCGCGGCGATGTTGACCGGCGAAATGTCTTTCATCGTCAAGCCGTACTTGCGCAGGATCAGCGCAACGTAGTACCCCGACGTGGCACCGGCGTTGCCGAGCCAGCCGACGGTCTTGCCTTTCAAGCCGCTCGCATCGTGCTGGCCGGCATCCCACAGATCTTGCCGGATCATCAGCGCCGTGGGATGGCCCTTGGCCGGCTGGTACCCCGTCGACGCAACGAACTTCACGTCGAGCGAACGGTTGATCGCGTTGAAGAACGCGGCCGACAAGCCGGCCGTCGCCACGTCCATCTGGCTTTGCGCGACGAGCGCCATCGCGTCTTGTCCGGCGACGATCGGGGTGAGCGTTGCGTTGAAGCCGGCATCGCGCAGATAGCCGCGTTCCTGCGCCACGAACACCGGCGCGAAGAGCGTCGAGGGAACGTAGCCGATCGTCAGGGCCTTCCCGCTTTGCGCGCGCGCGATGCCGGGCACCGTGGCGGCTGCACCGAGTGCGGCGACGCCGCCAAGAAATTGCTGACGATTCGTCACGTGAGGGTCCTTTCGGTTTGTGGCACGGCGATCAACGCGCCTTGCCCAAGCAGTTCTGCGCGAACGCGATCGGAATCCGTTTCGCCGTCGCGTGCAAATTGCGCCGCGGCAACGCCCGCCGCCTGGCCGGTGGCGAACGCCGTCCCCATGACCCGCAGCGAGCCGAACGCGGCGGTATCGCCGTCCAGCGTGCGGCCGGCCGCGAACAGGTTGGGGTGCGTCGCACTCTGCAGCGTGCCCAGCGGAATTTCGTAGGCCCCGTCGTCCTTGAGCCGGATCCAGATGTTGGGCAAGCCGGGACCGGGGTGGAGTTCGACCGGCCATGCGCCCAGCGCCACCGCGTCGGAAAAGCGCGCGGCGTTTAGGACGTCGTGCTCGGTCAGCGGCCGGCGGGCGATGACGTGGCGCGACTCGCGCGTGCCGATGACCGGCCCGGTCGTGACGATGTAGGCGCGTTCGTGTCCCGGCAGGGTGCGCACGGCCTCGAGCAGTTGCCAGGCTTGCACGCGTCCGCGCCGCTCGGCCGCCGCGTGTTCGCGCGCATCGCGCACGTCGTAGGCTTCGTCGGCGAGGTAGGCCACGACGTCGTTCGAGCCGGGGATGCGCACGACGAGCCCGTGATCCTTGGTGAGCGCGTCGAGCCCGCGCGCTTTGCCCGCGCGAATCGCGGCCGCCCACGTAACGCGGCTTGTGTCCGCGTCGTCCGCGATGCCGCCGAAACGCACGACGAGCGTGCCGTTTTGTACCGCACCCGCCTGATTACCGTAGCGCACGCCGGCGCCGCTGCGCGCGGCGAGATCCGCGTCACCCGTGGCATCGACGAAAGCGCGCGCGGAGACCGGCGACGTTCCGCCGTGATCGTACGTCGCGACGGACGTCAGCCGTCCGTCCGCGGTCGCGGCATCGGTGAGCGTCGCGTGCAGCAGCACGTCGATGCCGGCGCGTTCGCAAACGCGATCGAGTGCGAACTTCACGATCTCGGGGTCGAGCAGCGCGACGACGACGTTGGACGACGTACGCACCGGCGTCGTATCGCCGCCGAGCGTCGCGATCTCGTCGAGCACCGTTTCGCCGACGCCGCGCACCACGCGCACGGCGGGATCGGCTTGCGTCCAAAACCCGCAGTACGTGAGAACGTTGCTGTGCGTCGCCGCGCCGCCCAGATAGGCGGCGCGTTCGATCAGCGCGACCGCGGCGCCGGTTTGCGCTGCGGCGACGGCTGCGGCCACGCCGGCCGCGCCGCCACCGGCAACGACGACGTCGTAGCTGCGCAGCGGGTTACTTCTTCGTCGGGCCGATCTTCAAGGAATTGCGCAGGATGCCGACCTTTTCGATCTCGACTTCCATGACGTCGCCGTTCTTGAGGAATTCGGGAGGCGTGCGCGCGAAGCCGACGCCTTCGGGCGTGCCGCTGGCGATCACGTCACCGGCCTCGAGCGTGAGCCCTTGCGAGAGGCTCGAGATCACGGTCTTCACATCGAAGATCATCTTCGAGGTGTTCGAGTGCTGTTTTTCGACGCCGTTGACGCGCAGCATAATCTCGAGATTCTGCGGGTCGCCGATGTCGGCGGCGTCGATGATCCAGGGTCCGATCGGGCAGGTGTGGTCGAGCGTTTTGCCCTTGAACCACTGCTGATGCGTACGTTGGAGGTCGCGCGCGGTGACGTCGTTGAGGCAGCTATAACCGAAGACTTTGGAAAGCGCGTCATCCTTCGAGACGTCTTTGCACGTCGTGCCGATGATCACCGCGAGTTCGGCTTCCCAATCGTACATCGGCGAAACGTCGCTCGAGAGATCGAGCGCTTCTTCGGGATCGGCGATCGACGTCGGAGCTTTGGTGAAGAACGTCGGCACGTCGGGAAGCTTCAGCTCCTGACCGAGCGCTTTAGCACCCTCTTCGGCGTGCGCGAGGTAGTTGCGCCCGACGCAGAAGACGTTCTTCTGCGGGTGCAGCGGCGCGTGCAGTTTCACGCCCTTGGCGGGAATCGCAGCACCGAGCTTGGCGACGGCCGCTTTGCGGTCGGCCGGTGACATTTTGATGAAGGCATCGAGGGACGCGACTTCGGGGCCGAACGGCTTGATCGAGTCGCCCTCGATCACGCCGGGACGCGGCTTGCCCGACGCATCGGAAAAGGAAACGTAACGCATAACCACGGCGTTGTCGCCCGAAGCGAAGGTTTCCCTGCGGACCCGACGTAGGCTCGGGCGTGCAGCAGAACGACCCGCTCCCCTATCCCGACGCCGACCTCCGCGAGCACCCGCCGCGCGGGGCCCGCGAGATGCTCGGCGGGATCGCATTTCTGCCCCGGACGATCGACAAGGCGCGCGCCAAGATTCAGGGCACCCTGGGCCCGTATAAGATCACGCCCGGCATCTCGGGCTACATCTTCGAGTGGCTCGGCATCACCGAGGATCAATTCGTCGAAGCCGTGCGCAACGCCAAGTCCGACGACGACGTCGTGCGCTGGCTGCACGCCAACACCGACAAAGCGAAGTACGCCGGACTGAACGACATGCTCGTGAACCGCAAGATCCGCGACGACGAGCACCGCGCGCAAGTGCTGCCGATGTATCCGTACCTCGCCGACCGTCCCGATCTCTGGAACTGGTTCGAGATCTTCGACATCGACGACGTCTGGATGTACGACCCCGCCAACGTCTCAAGCCCCGCCGGAGCCGCCCCCGCCAAGTAACCATCGTCCGCTTGATCACCCCCGGCAGAGCGCCGGCCCCACGTGTCATCCCGAGCGAAGCGCCGCTCTTCCTAGCGTGTCATCCCGAGCGAAGCGCCGCTCTTCCTAGCGTGTCGTCCCGAGCGAAGCGCCGCTCTTCCTAGCGTGTCATCCCGAGCGGAGCGCCGAAGGGCGCGCAGTCGAGGGAGGCGAGATGATCCTCAGTGCTGGGCAGGGCAACGCTACGAACGTGTAAGCTTGGCCTTGTCTCCGGCGTGCACCGCCGCAGAAGCACAGACGTGCGAACGTATTACGTCCATATGCTGCGCTGCTTCGACGGCACGTTCTATGTCGGCGTGACGAACGATGTCGATCGACGATATTACGAGCATTGCTACGGCGACAACAAAGACAGCTACACGCACTCCCGTCGACCGCTACGTGCGTTCGAGAAGAAACTCAAGAGCTGGACGCATGCGAAGAAACGAGTCTTTGCTGAAAAATGCGCACGTGAATGGAGTTGCCCTGGCTAGCAGTGAAGATTATCTCGGCTCCCTCGACTGCGCGCCCTTCGGCGCTTCGCTCGGGATGACACGCTAGGAAGAGCCGCGCTTCGGTCTAGGCTAGCGGGCTACTCTTCGTCGGTCGACGGGGTGGTGGTGGGGCGGCGGGTGAGGTGCCAGAAGTCGCAGTAGCGACAGTGGTAGGTGAAGAGTTTCATGCCGTTCATCGCAGCGACGGCGCGCGCTTCGCCTTCGCTCGCGTAAGGTTGTTTGGAACTGCACGAGCGCGCTACGTCGCGATCGATCGCCGGATCGGCGACGCTGCGCGTGCGGATGAAGAAGTCCATCAGCGACTCCTCGGGACCGCGCTTTTGGCCGCGGTCGCGTGCGCTCATGGCGGCGGGGTCTTGATGATCTGCTGAAGGCTGGGGAGGTGCACGGTCCCCGACGGCTGCGGACCGGGCGTCATCGCGGCCGAACGTTCGGGCGCGGGTGTGTGTGCCGCTTTTGCGGCTTTCGCACGCTTCTCGACATCATCCATCATCTTGTAGACGGCACCCTCGGCGTTCGGATCCACACCGCCCGCCTTCACCAGCGCGACGTCGCGGTGGATGACTGCGGTCTTCGGACTGTAATCATACGTCAGGCGGTAGCTGCCGGGGATGGCCTTGCCGTCGGGCGTGCGGATGAATGCCTGGAGCGCGTTGCCTGCGGTCTGAATGTTGTAGATGCGATCTTTCGAGGGCTTGCCCGAGATGATGTGCGTTACCTGACCGAGCTTGTTCACCGCGACGATGAACTCGGTGTGCAGCGGGACCTTCGGCAGCAGCGACTTCGGTTGAATCTTCGTGAGATCGATGCGATACGGCGTCGGCGCAGGTGACGGCGAAGCCGCCAGCAAGGTGAATGCGGCGAGCGCCGCACAGAGCGCCGCACGCAGCGGGGTGCGCATCAGTTGCGTGAAAGCGCGGCGAAGGCGTGGCCGCAGGTCGCGCAGGCCACGATGACCTGGAACGTCGCGCCGGCCGTACGCACGTCGCGCGCAACGCGCGTGCGATCGTCGCTGCCGCACGAGCGGCAGGGTGTGTTGGTGGAGTTCCGTTTGGGGCGCTCTTCGTCCACGTTTTTTGCCTTCTGCCTTGCAACGGGACGCGCCTTTGGGGCTGCCGAAACCGCTATTCGTATGTGGAAACGCACGTTTTGGGTGCTTACGCTTGCTCTTGCAGTCAGTGCATGCAGGGCAACCGCGCTCGCGGTTCCGGCGCTGGCCGGAACCGGTGACGTTCGCGTTCTCATTGTGCACCTGACACCCGGCATCCAAACCTACGTGGTCGCAACGGTCGAGCTGACCAACGATACGTCCGGCGACTTCACACCCGACGTCAGCCGCTTCTTTCTTAACAGCACCAACAACGAACGCTACCAAGGGACCGATTCCGGATCGAGCGCGCTGATCGGCGTGTCCAACGCGCACCGCCCGCTCAAGCAAGGCGACAAGCGCGACTATACGGTCGGGTTCCGGACTCCCGATCCCGTCATCACAGGGACGATCAGCTACGAACCGTAGGCTTACCGCGGCACTGGTCGTGCTGCTCCTTACACTTGCTGCCGCCGCCCCTCCGGCGCGCGCCGCGCGTCCGCTTTTGGATTCCGGCAAGTGGGATAACTACTTCGCGCTCTTCGCGCGCAACGCGAGCGTGCCGTGGAAGCGCATCACGTTGCGCCTCGATACATACAGCGGCGCTGCGGTCGATTTTTCCGCCTACGACGTCGACCCGACCGACGTCCTCGTCGCCGGCGCCAACGCGCGGCCGCGTGCGATCGATACCTCGCACATGAAAGCCGTCGCGCACTGGCGCTTCGCGCCGCCGCCCGGTCTCACGTTCGCATCGAACGATGTCGAAGTGCCGCTGCTCAATCATGAAGGCTTCTACGTGATCGAGGCGCGGCGCGGAACCGCCGTGCAGCAAGTCTGGCTCAACCTCTCGCGCATCGGCATGCTGACCAAAGAATCGCCGGCGGGATCGATCGTCTACGGTGCGGATCTGGGCACGGGCAGGGCGCTGCGCGGCATGCGCGTGACGTATCTCATCGGAACGCACTTCGCCTACGACGTCACCGATCGCACCGGCATCTCGCACGTTCCGGCTCACGCGGTCTTCGCGCTGGCGGAGTGGGGAAAGAGCAAGGCGTTCGTATCGCTGTTTCCGCAATCGCCGCCGCCCGCAGCCGTGCTGGGCGTGCGCGCCGATCGCGCGTCCGCGAGTGCCGGCGAGAGCGTGCGCGTCGTGGGCTTCGCGCGCCGCCGCAACGGGAACGTCTATCGTCCGGCAACCGGTGAAGTTGCGCTGACCGTCGTCAACAACGGCACCACGATCGCATCGGCGCACGCCTCGCTCGATCAAGCCGGCGCGTTTAGCGCGAGCCTCGATCTGCCGGCGAGCGCGCCCGCCGGCGACGCCGTCATCCTGGCCGCGATCGCGGGCGCGAGCGGCGGCGCGACGATTCACATCGACGCCGCCGGCGATTCGGTGCTCTCGATCGTTGCGCCGTGCTCCACGTCGTGCGCGCCGTCGGCGCCGATCCCGCTCACGTTCACCGTTCGCCGCGCGGGCGCTCCGCTTGCCGCGCAAAACATTCGCGTGCGCATCGTGCGCTCGCCGCACGTGCAGCCGCCCAACAGCAGCGACGACGCGAGCGCCTGGGGCGTGACGACGATCGTCGATACCACCCTGCAGACCGATCCGCTCGGCGTCGCGCACGTGGCGATCCCCGCGCCGAGCGACGGGCTCGCTTCGACCTACGGCGTGGCCGCGGTCAGCGGCGCCTCGACGGCGAGCGCGAACCTCGTGGCGCCGAACGCTCGCATCGCGCTCGCGATCGTGCCGCTCGCGGATTCGATCGATCCCTCGGACCCGGCGTCGTTCGACGTGCACGGGTTCGATACGCTCACCGGCGCGCCGGCGTCGGGACTCGCCGTGCGCGTGCGCCTCAGTCACGGCCCGACGATTCAAGATGCCACGCTCACGCTGGGACCCGACGGTACGGCCCGGACAACGTTCACGGGCGTCGCGCTCGGCATGAATCTTGCGACCGCGCAAGCCGACGTCGAGGGCGCGCGAGCGGTCGACGTTTCGTCCGTTACGGTGGCGCCGCGCGCGCTCGGCAGCGATACCGTCAACAGCGGCGGCGACGTGAAGATCGATGTCGATCCCGCGCGTCAGAAGCCGGGCGAACACACCGGTATCAGCGCGAGCCTCACGGGCGCTGCCGGCGATGCGCTTTTCACGATGGAAAGCGTGCGCGGCGTGACGCCGGCCGTCGTGTCCGCGCAGAACGGCGCGGCGAACACCTCGATCGCGGTTCCGGAAACGATCGGCGCGCTTACGGTCGGCATCGCGTTCGTGCGCGACGGCGCGCTCGTCGACGCCTCGCAGCCGCTCGTCGTCGACGGTCCGGGCCATCAGCGCCTGATCGCCTTGAAGTCCGATCGGGCAACCTATTCACCCGGCGCGACGGCCGCGATCACGGTCGCCGACGGCAACGACCCGAGTGCGGGTACGATCGCCGTGCGGGTAAGTGACCGGCGCGGAACGGGCGGCGCTTCGTTCGACGATATCCCGGGCGTGCTCGCGTCGGCCGGTACGACGACGCAAAACCTCGCCTCGACCGATCCGCCGTGGCATACCTGGGTCGCGCCCGCCAAGTCGACCGCCGGCGACATCTTCGGCTTCGATCAGCCGCGCCAAACCGCCGCGCCCGACACGATCGCCGCGGCGGCGACGCGCGTCTACACGTGGCGCGTCGAACGCAGCACCGGCCCGACGGTGAAGGTCGTCGTGCCGCGCGATCCGGGCCGCTACGTGCTCTCGCTGATCAAGATGACCGACGACGGTGACGTCGGCGCGGCGTCGATCGCGCTGACCGTGCAATGAGCAACGTCGCGCTGCCGCTGGGCGAACGGGGTGTTCCGCCGCCGCAATCCGCGCGCTTGATGCTGCTCGACACCTACGGGCTCGTCTACCGCGCGTTCTTCGCGTTGCCGGCGCTGACCACGACGCACGGCATGCCGATCAACGCGGCCTACGGTTTCACGATGATGCTCACGAAACTCATCGCCGACGAAAAACCGACGCACGTCATCGCCGCGTTCGACAAGGGCCTGCCCGCCGCTCGCGTGGCGATGTATCCGCAATACAAGGCGCATCGCGACGAGATGCCGACCGACCTGCGCGGCCAGTTTGCGCTCGTGCGCAAGATCCTCGCGTGCTACGGCATTCCCGTGCTCGAGATCGAGGGCGAAGAGGCCGACGACGTCATGGCCACGCTGGCGCGCATCGCCGGTGAAGACGGTCAGCATGCGGTCGTCGTGACCGGCGATCTCGACATGCTGCAGACCATCGACGATACGACGACCGTGCTCACCACGCGCCGCGGAATCACCGATCTCGGCCGTTACGACGCAGCGGCGGTGCGCGAACGCTTCGACCTCGAACCGCATCAGTTGCCGGATTACCGCGGCCTCAAAGGCGATCCGTCCGACAACTTGCCCGGCATCCCCGGCGTCGGTGAGAAGACCGCGATCAAGCTCGTGAAGGCGGCCGGTTCGCTCGACGCGCTGCTCGCCGATCCGAAACTCGCCGGTACCGCCAAGCTCGAAGCGCTGGTGCGCGAACACGGCGAGACGGCGCGCACGTGCCGCAACGTGTCGATCATCAAGCGCGATTTACCGCTGACCCTCGATTGGAACGCGGCGAAATATACGCACCCTGCGAACGAGGCGCTCTACGCGCTCTACCGCGAACTCGAGTTCAAAGGACTGCTTGCGAAGCTCACGCCGCCCGCGAACGCCGCGCCCGTTTCGACGGACGAGCTGCTCCAGGGCGCGTACACGTCGTACGTCGCGGCAACCGACCCGCCCGATTTCGCGAAGCTGGCCGAGCTGTTGCGCGCTGCGGCGAAGAGCGAACGCGTCGCGATCGCCGTACGGGGCGAAGCGATCGGGGTAAGTGCCGCCGATGAAACGGGCTTTGCGTTCGACCGCGGGGCGCTCGCGAACGCCGCCATCGGCGAGGCCTTCGCCGCGCTCTGGATCGGCGTGCCGCACCTCGTCGTGCACGACGCGAAAGCGGTGATCGGCAAGCTGAGTCTGCCGCCACGCACGATCGACGACGATCCGATGATCGCAGCGCACGTGCTCGATCCCTCGCGCACCTACACCGACATCACGCAAGCGGCGTCGGCGGTGCTGCACCGCGAGCTGCCCGATGACGCATCGGCCGCCGCCGATGCCGCCTCGCGTATCACGCGCGTCGCGCGCGCCGAACTCGAAGCGCGCAATCAGCTCGCGCTCTACACCGACGTGGAAGTTCCGCTGGCCGTCGTGCTGGCGAAGATCGAACGTGCCGGCGTCGCGCTTGATCCCGACGCGCTGGTGGATCTGCGCGCGCGCGTCGACGCCGACGTTGAGCGGCTGCAGGGCGAGATCTATGCGGCCGCCGGCGAGACGTTCAACATCGGCTCGCCGAAGCAGCTCGGCCGGGTGCTCTTCGACAACCTCGGCTTACCGCACGGCGGAAAGAACAAGACCGGCTATGCCACCGGCGTGGAGGTGCTCGCCGGGCTCGCGCGCAGTTTCCCGATCGCCGCGCAGGTGCTCGAATTCCGCGAAGTCACGAAGCTGAAGAACACCTATATCGACGTGCTGCCGACGCTGATCGATCCGCGCGACCACCGGTTGCATACGGTGCTCAACCAAACCGCGACCGCCACCGGCCGCCTTTCGTCGGTCAACCCGAACCTGCAGAATATCCCGGTGCGAAGCGAACTCGGGCGTCAGGTCCGGCGTGCGTTCGTCGCCGGCTCGCCGAGCCGGGTGCTCTTGGCCGCCGACTACTCGCAGATCGAATTGCGTCTGATGGCGCACCTCTCCGGTGACGAAGCGATGCGCCAGGCGTTTTGGGATCACCAGGACATCCACGATTTCACCGCGCGTAAAATCTTCGACATCGGCCCGTTCGCCGACGTCACGCCGAATCAGCGCCGCATGGCAAAGAGCGTGAACTTCGGTTTGCTCTATGGCATGTCGGACTTCGGGCTTGCGCAACGGTTGGAGATCGATCGAGGCCAGGCGCACGCGATGACCGAGGCGTACTTCGCGCGTTTTCCAGGCGTGCGCGGCTACATCGATCGCTGTTTGGAAGAGGGCCGCGAACGCGGCTACGTGGAGACGCTGCTCGGCCGGCGGCGCTACATGCCCGATCTCGCCGCGAAGAACTACGCACTGCGCGCGGCCGCGGAACGCGAAGCCACCAACGCCCCGCTTCAAGGCAGCGCCGCCGATCTGATGAAGCTCGCGATGGTGCGCATCGATCGGCGGCTCGCGAGCTACGGCGACGACGTGACGATGATCTTGCAGATCCACGACGAGTTGATCTTCGATGTCGAGCGCACCGTGCTGCAGGACGTGGCCGCGGCGATCAAGCACGAGATGGAGCACGCGCTCGAATTGAGCGTACCGCTCGAAGCGACGCTCAAGAGCGGCACCAATTGGTACGAGGTCGAGAGCTTCGACCTGGACGAGGAACCCATAGAGTCTTGACTCCGGGTCGTGGGTATAAAGGAGGCGATGCTGATGACTGAAGGCGCCCGGGCTGGGATCATCGCTGCCGTGCTTGCGCTCGCGCCGGGTACGGCACTCGCGCAGGGAGCTCCGGCCGACTGCGTCACCGCGCAAACGGCCCCGTTGACACCGGTCCACGTCCGTGCCCCGGCCGAAGTTCTCGAGCTGCGGGTGGCCGACACGACGTCCCGCCGCGAGTTCGGCCTGATGTGCGTGCGGGAGCTGCCGCCGCGCAGCGGGATGATCTTCGTTTTTTCCGACGGCGACAACTTTCGCGATTTCTGGATGAAGAACACGCTGATCCCGCTCGACATGGTGTTCGTCTCGAAGAGCGGCAAAGTCAACGAAGTTCGCGCGAACGTTCCGTCGACGCGCGTCGATACGCCCGACGACAAGATCCCGCACCGCGACGGCACGGGGACCTACGTGATCGAACTCGGCGCAGGCGAAGCCGCCCGCGCCGGAATCAAGCCCGGTACAACCCTCGACGTCAGCGGAGTCCCGATCCCGACGCGCGATGATTAGCGTCGCCCAGAACGTCCCGCTGCCGCCGGACACGCCGATTCCGTGCCTCGTCTGCAAGGCCGAGACGGTGCAGACGCTGGTCTTCTCGGGGACCGTGCAGCTCGCGGAGTCCGGCCGGATCCGGGTGTTCAACGGGAAGACCCACCAGACGATGGGCTTCATCGTGCCGGCCGGTTTTCACGGCGTCGAGAGCAGCGACGGCCAGATCGCGGGTGCCCCGGTTAGCCGCATTCCGCCGGGCCTGCTGGCCAGGGTCACGTACCGCACCGTGGAGGATCGCCGGATCGTCACGCGGGTCTTGCTGCTGACGATCAACCAGTGCCGCTCCCTCAAAGCAGCCGAGGGCTTGAGCCACACCCCGTCGGACTGCCCCGACTAGGAGCTCGTCGGGCTTCGCCCGACGAGCGACGACGGGCGGATCGGGCGTAAGCCCAACGCGACGGATTGCGCGAAGCGCAATCCTCTAGCTGCAACGATTCGGCCCCCGGACCGGGTTCTGGGGTACGGTGCCCGAGCTCCCGGAAGTCGAGACAATCGCACGCGGCCTCGCGAACGCGGTTGTCGGCAAGACGATCGCGGACGCTGTGGTCAGCATGGCCAAGATCGCCGTGGCGCCGCCCGGCGTCTCATTTATTGAGGCGTTGCGAGGCGAGCGCATCGCGGCGGTCGGCCGCCGTGGGAAGTTCATCGTCGTCCAGCTCGGCTCAGGCCGGCGACTGACGGTGCACCTGCGCATGACCGGCCGCTTGATCGTCCAGGCGCCGGAAGTCTCGGAACCGCACCCCTACACCCACATTCGCCTCACGTTTACGGACGGCTGGCGCCTGTGCTTCGCCGACGTACGCCAATTCGGCCGCATGCGCTTGCTTGCTGCCGAGGAGGTCTGGGACGCTGACGGCGGAGTGGAACCGCTCTCGGAGGACTTTACCTCTGAGGCCTTTGTGAGTATGCTGGACGGGCGTCGAACGCCGATCAAGACGTTTCTGCTCGACCAAAAGCATATTTCGGGCGTCGGAAACATCTATGCGTGCGAGGCTCTGTGGGAGGCCGGGATTCGTCCCAATCGCCCCGCGCAGAAGGTCACGAGGCCGGCCCGCCGCCGGCTTCACGGCGCGATCCGCGACGTACTGCAACGCTCCATAGAGGCGCGGGGCACGTCCGTCGACGATTACGTCGACGCCGAAGGGCTCAAAGGCGGGTTCCAAAATCAACTGTCCGTCTATGGGCGTTTGGGCGAACCGTGTAACAGATGTGGGCAACCCATCATGCGTACGGTTCTCGGTCAGCGAGGTACCTGGTGGTGCCGTGGCTGCCAAAAATAAAATCAAAACGAAAGAAGCACACACACCATTTCTGCTACCATCTCGCCGGAGACGCCGGCACTGAACGAAGAAGAAGACCAACTCGCGCTGGAACAGCGACTCTACGAAGAGAGCCTCAAGGTTCTCGACGAAGGCCAAGTCCTCGTCGGCGTCATCGTTGCAAAGTATCAGGACGAACTGCTCGTCGACATCGGCGGTAAGTCCGAAGGTATTCTCCCCTTCCGCGAACTTTCGCTCATCATCGAGCCGAAAGAACTCAGCGTCGGCGATAAACTCGAGGTGATGATCCATCGTATCGATGAGAACGATGGTCAACTGTATTTGAGCGAACGCCGGGCCCGCGCACTCAAGACGTGGGAAAAGGTCATCGAAGCGCACGAGCACGACGAAGTGATCGAAGCGACCGTGACCCAAGTCGTCAAGGGCGGCGTGCTGGTCGATCTCGGGATGCGCGGTTTCGTCCCCGCCTCGCAGATCCGCCGTCAGCCGGTCGGCAACCTCGACGAACTCGTCGGCAAGAAGCTGCGGCTCAAGGTCATCGACCTTGACCACAAGCGCCACCGCGTGGTCCTCTCGCAGCGCCAAGTTCTGGAAGAAGAACTCAACCAGAAGAAGCAAGAGCTGCTCGGCACGCTGCAAGTCGGCCAGATTCGCGAAGGCGTCGTCGTGCGGCTGGCGGAGTTCGGCGCGTTCGTCGACCTCGGCGGCATCGACGGCCTCATCCACAATTCCGAACTCTCGTACGCGCGGATCAAGCATCCGTCGGAAGTCGTCAAGATCGGCGACACGGTTTCGGTCGAAGTGATGAAGTTCGATCCCGACGCGAAGAAAGTCTCGCTCTCGCTCAAGCACGCGCTGCCCGATCCCTGGGTCGAGCATGTCGAAGCGTTGTTCGAAGGCAACAAACTGATCGCGCAAGTCGTGAAAGTCACCCCGAACTATCTCCTGGTCGAGATCGTTCCGGGCGTGCTCGCGATGGTGCCGAAGGGCGAATTCGATACGGCGAAACAGTACTCGCCGGGCGAAGACGTCGAGGTCACGCTGCTCACGATCAATCAGGGCACGCGCCGGATCACCGGATCGATCCAGCACGTTGCCGACGTCTCGCCGGATGAACTCGCCGAGTTCGTTCCCGAAGACGCGTTCAGCCCGCTGGGCACGGAGCTCGCTTCACCAGTGTGAGTGCGGCTTGGGCGAAGCCCAAACGCGACGGATTCACGGAACGTGAATCCACGAGGGGAAGGCACATCGCCTTCCCCTTTTTAATTCCTGGCGCGATGAGTTTGTTGCGCGTCGGTTTGACCGGCGGGATCGGTGCGGGCAAGAGCGCGGTCGCCGAGATCTGGCGCGAGCGCGGCGCGTTCATCATCGATTCCGACCTGCTCGCGCGCGAGGCGGTGGCTCCCGGGAGCCGCGGCCTGAGCGAGATCGCCCTGCGTTGGCCCTCGGTCATTGCCGCGGATGGGACGCTCGATCGCGCGGCGCTGGCGCGCATCGTGTTCAGCAACGAAGCCGAGCGCACGGTGCTGAACGGCATCGTGCACCCCCGCGTGCGCGCGCTCGCGCGCGCACTCGTCGCGCAGGTTCCCGCCGATGCGCTCGAGGTGCATGTCATCCCGTTGCTGTTCGAGAGCGAGTACTGGCGCACGTGCGACGTGACGGTCGTGGTCGTTGCGCCGGAAGAAGCGCGCATCGCGCGCGTGATGGAGCGCGACGGGATCGACCGCGCCGCGGTGCTCGAACGCATGCGCGCGCAGATCGACCCCTACGAAGCGCGCCGTCGCGCAACCTACGCCATCGACAACAACGGCGACCTCGCAACCCTGCGCGTACGCGCGAACATCGTCTACGACCACCTCGTCGCCGTGCGGGCTTGAACTGGAGGTTTCCGCTAGGCCGGCGTCCAGTACGCGAAGGCCATGCCGCAGCCGGTGCTCGGCAGCGAACGGTATCCGGCCGCGTAATCGATGAGGGTCATCGGCATGTCGCCTACCGCGCCTCCGAGCGCAATCCAGTTGAGAATTTCGGACGTCCCGCCGCGCAGCTTCGCGCGGGGAATCGCGGTGTATTTCGCTGGATCGTGCTCGCGCAAGCCGTCGAGTACCTGGTGGTCGAGGGCTTCGTCCATCACGATGTGGCTCAAACCGCCCGACGCCACCACTGCTACGCGCTTGCCGGCGTCCCAGGCGCCGATCGCGTCGCGTACCGCGCGGCCCAAGGCGTAGCTGCGCGCCGGCGTCGGCTGGTTCGGCGGATAGTACGTGTTGAGCATCACCGGCACCATCGGCACGTCGCACTCCGGCCACAGGCGCTGATACAGAAACGCGAACGCGTGCCCGAGGCCGCGCTCGTTGAGTTTGGCGAGGCGGGTCAGGTCGAACGACTCTTGCGTGAGCGCGTCGACCAAGTAGGTTGCGAGCGCGTTCGAGCACGGGTATTCGGTCTTCGTCTTCTGCATGAGGGACGAGAGCTGGGCGCGCTCCTCCGCCGGGCCGTTCCAGGGAATGTGCGCTCGCCGCGGCTCATTGACGGCACACGCGGCGCCGGTATAGACGGCGATGGCCGGCATGTTGTCTTCGTCGAACTGCTCGTGCTGATCGTCACCGAAGATCACGATCGCGTCGAGCGGCGCGGCCGCGCGCAGCACGCCACGCAACTGTGCGATCGCCGACTGCACGCGATCGAAGCGCTCTTCGAGTGCCTGCGGCCGGAGCAGTGCGTCCATGTCGGGGGGCACCGACGGCCCGGCCTCATCGGTTTGGCGCATCTTGGGCCAGAACGCCCACGGGGTGCTCACCTGCGGGCTGTGCGATACTCCGATGCCCAAGACCACGTCCGCCATCTATCAGCCTTTCGCGTTCGGTCCGTCGTACGGCAGCCACGCGTTGCGCGTCGTGTCGTAATACACGTAGATGCTGTCGCGGCCGTCGATGCCGTGCTGATCGCCGTTGCGGAAATCGTACATGCCCCACAAGCCGGCGAAGTCGTGCAGCCCTTCCAGGTAGGTGTGCAGTTGCGCCGCCGTCGCGCCGGGCGGGAGCGCGCGCAGCGCGCTGACCGTGATCTTGATCGGGTCCCACGCGTACGCTTGCATCGTGTCGAATTTCAGCCCGGCGTCCTTGATGCTGTTGAGGTATTCCGTGGCAGCCGTCTTCATCGCCGGATTCGTCAATTTCCCCTGATACGGCATGCCCGACGTGATCAACGTCTTGGGGAGAAACGCGTGGTACGTATCGAGCTGCGTGACGCTGGCGTTGGCGGGCGTCGTGTACAACGTGATGTCCGACAACCCCGCGTTCGACAGCTCGCGCAGCGCGGTACCGAAAGCGGTGCCGATCGCGTAGAGGCAGATGATGTCGGGATTCGCCGCTTTGACCTTCGCGACTTGCGCCGCGATGCTGATATCGGCTGGTGAGAACGCCTCGATGTCGACGACTTGCACGTCCTTGTTCGACGCGAGACCGGACCATTCGTGCGCGTATTGGAGCGACAGCTGTCCGCTGGCGTCGGTGGTGGCGATCACGGCGAAGCGTTTGTAGCCCATCTTTTTGAGCCGCGCGTACATCTGGAACTCGACGTCGTGGAGCGTGATCGCCGAAGCGAAGACGTTTCCGCCTTTGGCGGGCGCGAGCGCCGGCGAGAAGCAATAGTTGACCGGGCCGTTGACGAACAGCGGTGCGATGGCGGCGCACGTTGCCGCAACGGCCGGCCCGAGGATCGCCACCGGATGCTGCGGTAAGAGCTCGTTGACGATCTCCACCGCGACCTTCGGATCGTTCTGATCGTCGTGAAAGACAAAGTGCAGCGGCACGCCGTGAATGCCGCCGGTCTTGTTGACCACGTTCTCGTACACGCGGGCCGCGGCTTGCTGCGTTACCCCCGAGTACGCAGCAGCCCCGGTCAGCGGCAACAAGACGTCGATGTTCACGGTGGACTGCGCGGAGCCCGATACCGGCAGAAGCAGCATGACCGGCACGAGCAGTGCCGTCGCGAGAGAACGCATACCGTTACCTCCGTGGATCAGGTGCTGTAGTCGGGATAACCGAGGCCCGCTAAACTTTTCTGATATGCCGTCATGCGCGCGTGGCGCTCGGCCGGCGGCGTGATGCTGCCGCCGAAGCCGACGATGAGAAATGGGTGCGCCCCCATCCGGTAGAGCGCGGTGAGATCGTCCTCGGTCAGCGCGCGGCGCTCGTCGTCGTCGAGCTCGAAGCCGGCGAGAAACTCCTCACGGCGGGCGAGAAATGTTTCTTTCGCCTGCGGGTCGGTGATGACGCGGCGCATGACTTTGTCGACGGCGTAGCGGCTCATCGTCAGGCGTCTCCCAATGCCCATTCCATATAGTAGACGGCGGTCGTCGCGGCCGGGAAACGGAGCGCGGTCGCGGTCGGCTTGCGTCCGCCCGCCATTCCGAGCAGCAACACGTAGTTGAGAAAGCCGGGTGTCACGTTGCCCGCTTGCATGAGACGTTCGAACGTCGCGTCGCGTACGACGCGTGCCGCGTCGCCGTCGGCGATCAACTGCATCATGTGCCGGTCGAACTCCTCATCGGTGGAGCCCGCGGTGTTGGGCTTGGGGCCGCCGACTTCGACGGCAAAATGCCCGCTCGTCACGACGGCGACGCGTTGCTTCGCCGGAGCTGAACTGATCAAGCGCGTCAGCGCCTCGCCGACTTCGAAGAAACGCTTCGCCGGCGGCAACGGCGGCGCCATCACGTTGGTCCAAAGCGGAACGATGGGGAGATCCATCTCGGGCCGCACGAAATTCAGCGGGACCGTGAAGGCGTGATCGATGAGAAACTCATCGGAGAACGCGAAATCCACGCGTTCGTCGAATCCGCGCGCGACGAACCACTTGGCGAGCTCGACATCGATCGCCGCTTCGTACGGCTTCAATCCGAATGCGCGGCACTCGTGCGGAAAGGGACCGTTCGTGCGTGGAGCTTTGCCCACCAGAAATGCGGGCATGTTGTCCATGAACCACTGATTGAGATGATCGCTGGCGATCACGACGATCACGTCGGCCCGCGCAGCCGCCAGCCGGTCGTGCATGAACGCGTAGTCGGCGGCGATTTGCTCGAGCACGGGATCGTTGCCGCGCTCGAGCAGCAGCTTTGGCAGAAACGGGTTGTGCGTGAGCCCGATGATCTCGACGAGTTCAGCCATATATTACGACGGACAATCCGGATTCGTGCCGGCGATGACGAGCCGCCGCTCTTTCGTCGCTTCGAACCACGAGAGGTCGGGCGCGAGGATCACCGCGTCGGAACGCACGGCATAGGCATCGGGCTGCATCGACTCGGGCGGAATGGTGCCGTCGGCCTGCATCGCCTTCGCCGCGGCGAGCAGACGCTTTCGCATCGAGATGATCGCCAGATCGCTCGTGCCGAGATGCTCTTGCGAGCGATCGCACACCGTTCCCATGCTGACTTGCATCGCCGCGTCCTGCGCCCAGAACTCGGGAATGCCGGAGAACGTCGAGGTGCGCTGTGCTTCGCGATCTTGGAAATAATCGTTTTCCAGGGTCGCGTTGGCGTACCAGCTACCGAACGCTTTCGACGACGGTTCGGCTTTGAATTTCGCGGAGATGTTCCAGACCGACGAACGCTCGAGGGCGGCGGCACGCTCTTCATCGGTCAGCGGGCGGCGCGGGTGAAACTGCAAGCCGAGCACCAGCACGTTCTCATCGTCGATCGGCACCCACGAACGCCACATCCGTTTCGGATCGGGGCCGTAGGGCCCGGTCATCGCGAAGGTCGGCAGCAGTTGCTGGGTGATGCGCCAGTACTTCTGCCCCTCGGGGGTGTTGCGTCCGGCCGCGATGCAGTGCCCGTACGGCATTTCGACGACTTCGAAATGCGGATGCCGATCCACGGCGCGAATCCGGTCGACATTGGGTTTGGACCCGTCCCGGCCGGCGTCGAGCCTGCTGTGCACGAACGACACGTGGCTCTGGTCGATCTCGCCTTCCAGCGCTTGCGCCCAGTTCGTCGGCTGAACGCGTTTCCCACCGACGTGGTGACTCTCGGGCAGCGCCATCCACTCGAGCCGCGGCAGGGGCGGCGGCGCGCTTTGATTCGGCCCCATGTAGGTCCACACCACGCCGCAGCGCTCTTCACAGATGTACGCCGCGATGCCGACTTTTGATTTGAAGCTGCTGTGGTCGGGTTCGCTCGGCATGTCGACGCACGAGCCGCTCCCGTCGAATTTCCAGCCGTGGTAGAGGCAGCGGATGCCGCCCTCTTCGTTCCGTCCGAAATACAGCGATGCGCGGCGGTGCGGGCAGCGCTCGCCGACGAGCGCGACCCCTCCATTCTCGGTGCGGAAGGCGATGAGGTCTTCGCCGAACAGCCGCACGCGCAGCGGCGGCCCCGGCGCTTCCACTTCCCGACTGAAGAGAAACGGCAGCCAGAACGAACGGAGCACGCGGCCCATCGGGGCATCGCCCGTGACGCGGGTCAGGAGCTCGTTGTCTTCGACGCTCAGCAAAGCACTTCAGAGGATCGCATAGGCTCGCGTACCCGGCAAGCGTTCGTATATCCTGGGATAAAAAGTACCCGGTTACCGGCCCATCAGCGCCTGACCGGCCCGGATGTAATCGGGTAGCCGTTCACCCTGTGCCCGCGTCGTGACGCCGGTGCCCAGGAACTTCACGTGATTCAATTCGATCGGTGAGATCGTGGTATCGATGACCGGCACGTTGCCCGAGCGGGCAAACGCGGACTGCGCCGCCGGGCTGAGCAAAAAGTTCAGAAAGAGTTCTGCGGCGGCCGCGTGCGGAGCGCCCGCAACGATGCCGTTGTAGATGGCAACGAAGAACAGGCCCTCGCGCGGCACGATGAACTTGATCGGCGCGTTCTTGGTATCCGACTCCGTATAATTCTGCAACGAGGCCGGGATGATGACGCCGCGCTGACCGGTGTCGACCGCATTCTCTTGCTCCGGGGCTCGCGAAAACACGCGCGGCTTCGCAGCGACGAGCTGCTTGAAGAAGGCGTCCCCGAGCGGCTCTTGACCGATCATGTAGAACGTGAGCCCGCCCCCGATGACGCCGAAATCGTGAATGCCGAGCGTATTGACGACGTTCGGCTTCAAGACGTCTTTCCACGCCTGCGGCCAATCCGCCGGCGGCAGCGTTTGGGTGTTCACGGTTATCCCATACGCCATCAGGTAAATCGGAACGACGTCGCGGCCTTTGTCGAGAAATGGTGTGACGCGCGCGGAGAGCTTGTGCAGATTCTTCATGCCGGACGGATCGAACGATTGATAGAGTCCGCTCACAACGGCTTGCCACGTCCCGATGTCGCCTTGCGAAAACAGATCCGCGACGACGTGATGCGCGCGCTGTTCGGTGCGCACGCGTTCCATGCCGTCGGGCCCCGGTGCTTCGACGATGTCGATCTTGATGTTCGGGTACAGTTTCGACCACGCTTCGAGCGCCGGCGCCATTTGTGCCGTAGAACCGGGCGCGGCATACCAAACGACCCGGTCCGCCTGCGACGCATTTTCGGCATCGGCGCTTTGGCTCAGTAAGGCCAGCACCGTGCCGGCGGCA
>Ga0182030_10008327_pt1 | contig 21500 bp, 21 predicted proteins | sample 812S3MmetaG_FD_121299 | JGI IMG/M metagenome (GOLD analysis project Ga0182030, IMG submission 121299) | Permafrost microbial communities from Stordalen Mire, Sweden - 812S3M metaG (Illumina Assembly) | ecosystem: Environmental > Terrestrial > Soil > Wetlands > Permafrost | place: Sweden...
GGTTAATTAATGATTTATCCCTTTTGATTATCATATAGACAAACAACACACTTCCAGCAGCAATCACCCAGAGTTTTATGTTTTTAAATATATATATCTTTTCATAATTATGCAGTTTAGGCAACTTATGCAGCTTTTTGTAAAATAGCTTGATCATAAATAAAATATTAAATGAGTATATGAACAGATATGTCCAAAATCATGACTCAAATATATAAATATTCTATAATTTTCAAGCATGAAATTTCTTAAATCTCATTGATTTTTTACACTATTATTATTACGGTAGGTTACTTTATTAGAAAAAAGTAACTTGCGGAATATAAAGTATTTCATATATGCGATATTCTATTTGTTTTTTCATCACTGCTTTCTTTTTATTTGGATGCCATTCCAAGTCATCCTCTTCAAAAGAAAATACGGTTCAAAATGAAACACCAAAATATTCACGGACAATGCTAAAACCTTTAAAACAAGGTATTGTAATTGACTCCGTTTTTTGCGCCGATGATTCTTCCCAAATATACGCTGTTTATCTGCCGACAAAGTACGATACCTTAAAAAAGTGGCCTATTATTTATTTCTTCGATCCCCATGGAGTTGGTAATTTGCCCATACTGCTTTATAAAGATTTAGCTGAAAAGTATGGGTTTATACTGGCAGGGACCTACAATTCGAAAAACGGGATGCAATGGGAGAATTCTGAAATGGCAGCCAGGGCATTTATTAAAGATACCCGCTTGCGCTTTTCTTTGGATAACAGTCGTCTCTATTCCTGTGGATTTTCGGGAGGTGCAATGGTGGCCTCTATGGTTGCCATAAGTGACGGAGGAATAGCGGGTGTTATTACCTGCGGTGGCAGTATGCCGAGTGACCATCCTCTTAAACAACCATTTTCTTATATATCATTTGTAGGCGATAAAGACTTTCATTACGTATCTGTAAAACAATTGGATAAGGCACTTGATTCCTCCCCTCTAGCTCATCAGTTAATTGTTTTTAATGGTAAACATCAGTGGACTCCGGCATCCTCGCTTGAGAAGGGATTTCAATGGTTAGATGTGGATGCCATGCGCATGAAAACGATGCAAAAAAATGATTCCATCATAAAATCTATTCGGGAACAGTTTATAAATGAAGCCGAAGAATGGCATAAAAAAGGAAATGCAGTTCAAGAATATTATGCTTATAAAATGCTGCTCAACTTTTTGCGAAAGGTAGATGATGTAGACAAATATTCTGATAAAGTAAAGCAACTGGAAAATTCAGAACCACTTAAAAAATATTTTAAAGAAGAAGAATCGTTAGAAGCAGACGAATCCCAAAAATTAGATGAGTTTCGGGCACATCTTTCGCAGATGGACAAATCCTGGTGGGACGGCAAGATTTCCGAAATGAAAAAACTTATCGAAAAAGAGCCTGCTTCTCCTGCATCTCTGCAAACTCAAAGATTATTTAGCTACCTGAGTTTGGTTATGTATATGCAAGCCAGTGGAGAATTTAATAATCGGAACTACCCTGCTGCCTCCTATTTTGTGGAGCTTTATGCTATGGTTGATCCGGAGAATCCTGAACATAGCTACCTCAGTGCATGCCTCGATATGACGGACCACAATTCTGCCAAAGCGCTGCAAATGTTAAAGAATGCTGTTAAACTTGGCTTTTCCGACATTAAAAGATTACAAAAGGATTCCAATTTTGTTTCGTTGCATGATGCACCGGAATTTAAAAATCTATTAAATGAGATTGCCTCCCGGCCGGAAAAGCTGGATATGACAAAATAACGCTACCGTTATTTCCAAATCCTAGCCTCCTGCAGGCGAATTGTTTCGCTGAAAAAGAAGCGGGTGCTTTTTTCAAAAGCATCTGTGTAATCAGAAACGTAAAAATGGTGTACCGGTTTCTTTTTAGAAGTATTCAGGATCTTATTCTTCTTTAGTAAATGATAAACCTCTTCCGCCACCTCATCCGCGGAATCAATCAACGGGATTTTGTGATTATAAAATTCTTCTATTTCGGGCTTAATAAGCGGAAAATGGGTGCATCCTAATATAAGCGCATCAATATTTTTTATTTTAGGGCGAGACAAGTAAGAAGCAATTATGCTGCGGCTTATTTTATTATTAAAAAAACCCTCTTCAATCATGGGCACCAGAAGGGGTGTTGCTAAGCCATGCACTTCCTGTTTGCTGTTTGCTTTCTTTATTTTGCTCGCATGAATGCCTGATTTTATAGTACCCTTGGTGGCTATAACCCCAATGCTGTTGATCCCTTTTTCCTTTGATATTTTCTCAACCACCGGATCAATAACATTTACTACCAAAGCTCTTTTCCCAACAAAATCTTTCACGGCTTCATAAGCAAGGGCAGAGGCGGTATTGCAGGCAATTACAATCATTTTGCTATGATTGTCGAGTAAGAATTGCGCAATCCTTATAGAGTAATACTTTATGGAATCGGGAGATTTGTCGCCATAAGGCAGATGGGCAGTATCTCCAAAATAGATGAGCTTTTCGTGGGGAAGCTTGTCTTTAATAGCTCGAGCTACTGTTAAACCGCCAATACCTGAATCGAAAATACCGATAGGCTGATTTGACCTAAGGTTTTCCGATTCAGGCATTGCAAGTTTAAAATTAAGAGGAAATTTATTTGCTACTCTTCTTAGCAGAACCTTTTATTCCTAGCCTGTCAGCAACTAAACCAAATATATCCTCAGAATCATCGGAAGAATATATTACAACACCTGAACTGGTATCAAACACATAGGTGTAGTGGTGTTCTTTAGCTACATCATTAATGGCCTTCTTAGCTTTTGTAATAATTGGCTTGGTGATAGAGTCATTAAATCTTTGCAAATCTTGTTGTGCAGAACCTTGGAAAGCTTGGATACGTTGTCCCATATCCTGAATTTCCTGTTGTTTGGTATTTTTTATAAGTTCGGTATAGCTTGCCTGATGTGCCTGATAATCCTGAACTTTCGATTGGTATTCCTTTTGCATTGATTCTACTTCGCTTTCCAGCATTTGATAATGCTGCTGTCCTACTTTGCGTGCAGAATCAGATTCGGGCATAGATCTCAAAAGAGAATCGAGATTGATGTGTGCAAGTTTTTGCGCACTTGCTGAAAACGCAAATACAGATAATCCTGCAATTAAAAGGGTGCTTATTGTTTTTTTCATGAAAATGGAATTGTTGTTTATTTATTAATTAATGATGATATGATTTTTTGCTGCTTTCTGAACTTCCAGGATTATAGCCCAAATTTTTAAGCACTTCATCGCTCTTATCATATTTCGGGTTAGCATATAGTATAGTTACGTTATCGCTTGATTCGTCAAAAATAATTGCTAAATTACTTTTTTGCGCTAAATCCGAAACAGCATTGTACACTTTATCCTGTATGGGCTTAACAAGTTCCTGGCGCTTTTTGAATATGTCGCCATTTACTCCAAAATGTTGTTTTTGAAGATCTTTCACGGCCTGTTCTTTTTGTTGTATTTCAGCTTGGCGCTTTTCCTTCATTTCATCTGTTAAAAGCACTTCATCGGCTTTATACGCTTTATATAGCTGGTCAATTTCAGAATATTTTCCTTCAATTTCTTTTTGCCATTCAATGGAAATCTGGTTAATCTGATCTTGGGCCGCCTTATAATCAGGTATTTTAGATAAAATATACCCTGAATTAACATAGGCAAATTTTTGAGCAGATACTGCAACAACGGTTGTTATAAAAATAACTGCTATTGAAATTTTTTTTAAAACGCTGCCTTTCATGTTGCCTGCAATTTGTATACTGCTTATAGAATTTGTGTGCGAAATTAGTAATTTTTACAATTCACCCAAATTTGCACCTATGGTAAATATAAACTGGCTTCGTGCCATGGTAAGATTATTAGGAACGTTATCAAATCTCCACCCGTAATCAAAGCCAAGTAATCCGAACATAGGAAGGAAAATCCTTACGCCCGGCCCAGCAGCCCGGTATAAGGAAAATGGATTGAATTGAGCTAAAGTGCCCCAACTGTTACCGGCATCAACAAATCCAAGAACATATACGGTAGCAGATGCGTTAAGTGAAATCGGGTATCTTAACTCCATTGTATATTTTGCACAGGCTACCGCTCCGGTTGTAGGTGATAAAGAAGCATCATCATATCCTCTCATGGCAATAATTTCCCTGCCATCAATTAGTGAATAACCGGTTAATCCGCTTCCTCCCATATAAAAGCGATTAAATGGGCAGTTGCCAATTTCCGGATTATAATCTCCCATAAGCCCAAAACCGGCATAGGTATATAGCACAAAATTATGTGCCAGTTTCCCTTGCGACTCTTTATTTGCCCAATTTGTTATGTTGGTATACCAGGCTCCTGTGAATTTATATTTTTGAAATTCAAGGAGTCTATATTGATTCTGGGGAGATTCGGTAAGTGCATTTTCATGCAAAATATACGACCATGGCGGGGTCCATTCGCCCGATATTTTAATATTAGAGCCGTAGGTGGCATATATGTTTGGATCGGCTGAGTTTCTTGTTAATTGGAGTTTATAGCTTATACTATTGGCAACTCCATTCGCAAATATAAACTCGGAGCCATAATTGTTAACGGTGTAATATTGATAGTTTACATATTGAAAAAGGGTAAAATAATCGTCAGGGAATTTCAGCGGAATTCCATAGCCGATAGAAAGTCCTTTTATATTAATAGATTGACGGCCGGGATCGCCGGAAGGCAACCCGTTACTTTCTGTTGTGGTAAAAATTGTTGTGCTGAGAGAGTTAGGCTTATGTCCGCCAACCCAAGGTTCTACAAATGTAAGATTTACCGATTGGTAAGGCAATCCATTTGATTGGAACCGAAGGCTCAACTCTTCTCCATCTCCTGTAGGTATTGGCCTCCAGGCATCTTTACTGAAAATATTAGCAACAGAGAAATTTTTCAATGTTATTCCGGCAGTACCTACAAAACCTAAACCACCACCCCAACCTCCTGAAAGCTCTATCTGGTCAGATGATTTTTCCATTACACCATAATTAATATCTACGGTACCATCTTCCGGATGGGGAACAGGATTAACGGTCATTTTCTCGGGGTCAAAATAACCCAATTGACCAAGTTCGCGCTGAGTACGAATAACATCAGACCGGCGGAAAAGATCACCGGGCAAGGTTCTCAACTGGCGCATAATAACCTTGTCGCTAGTTTTATCATTGCCGGTAACGGTAACATTGTTTATCCTTGCCTGAGTTCCCTCATATATGCGCATTTCAAGGTCTATCGTGTCATTATGTACATTAATTTCAACAGGGTTTACCTGAAAAAATAAATAGCCGTTATCCATATACAATGAACTTACATCCGTGCCATTTGGATTCATGGTAAGGCGTTCATTCATTAAGGATGAATTGTAAACATCTCCTTTTTTAATTCCAAGTATGTTGGAAAGCATTTTAGACGAATATTTAGAATTTCCTATCCAGGTAATATCGCCAAAGTAATAACGGTGGCCTTCGTTTATGGTAATTTCAATACTAACCCTGTTAGGAACTGCCGATTTATATATTGAATCTTTTACAATTTTTGCATCCCTATAGCCTATGTTATTGTACTTAGCTACAATTTTTTCCTTATCCGAGGCGTAATCATCCGGAATCAGTTTAGAGGTATGGAAAATACTATACCATCTTTTACGGTGGGTATCATCCATGGCTCTTCTTAATTTACCATCTGAAAGAGCAATATTGCCGTGGAATAGAATATCTTGAATTTTAATCCTTTCTCCCCTGTCAACATAAATATAAAGGATAACAGAATTAACAAATGTTGTATCGGGTTTTTCTTCAATATTAAGTTTAACATTGGAATAGCCGTTATCTGTAAAATGCTGAAGTATAGTTTGTTTTATATCTGCTAAAAGATAGTCTGTAACTACTTTTCCCCTTACCAGTTTTACTTCGTCTCTCAGCTTATTGGCTTCACTCTTTTTAAGTCCTATAAAAGTATATTTTGATAATCTCGGTTTTTCGACCACCGAAATGGTAAGGTAAATCTTTTTGCCTACAATTTTATTGGCGTATATCTGTACATCTTCAAAGAGGCCTTGTTTCCAAATATTCTTTATAGCGTCCGTTATTTTGGTTCCGGGCACCTGTATTTTATCCCCTTTGGTAAGTCCGGATATGAGCAGCAGAACAGCAACATCCATATGCTGGGCGCCCACAATCTTTGGCTCTTCCGCTATTTCATATTCTTTAGGGGTTGATATGTTTAGCTTATCGGAATCGGGGTTGCTTTTAGAAATAACAGAGTCATGCTTTGACGCTATAGCAAGTGGAGCGGATTTGTCCGAATCACTACCACCGATTTTTATTTGGGCGGACGAACCAAGGCAGAACGCACACAAAATAAGAGACAAAAAGATTTTTAAAATTCGGTTCTGCATAGTTACTGTAACATTTTTGTGAGTTGTTCACTTGTCTTTCCGAATCTTCTTTCACGTTTTTGGTAATCGGCAATAGCGGCAAAAAAATCTTCTTTCCTGAAATCAGGCCAAAGCTTTTCGGTAAAATATAATTCTGCATAAGCTATTTGCCAAAGCAGGAAATTGCTGATACGGTGTTCTCCGCTGGTGCGTATTAGCAGTTCAGGATCAGGATATGGAGCAGTAACAAGATAACTCCTGAATAGTTCTTCATTAATGTGGGCGGAAGATATTTTTTTGGTTTCTACATCCTTTGCCAAAGAACGAATAGCATTCATTATCTCCCATTTAGAACTATAGCTCAGTGCCAGAATAAGTTTCATCCGTTTGTTAGACGACGTTTTATCAATTGCTTTCATCAGTTCCCTGTAACAAGCAGATGGAAGACTTTTTAAATCGCCAATGGCATGGAGTGAAATATCATTCTCCATTAAAGTCTTTATCTCTTTGTTAATGGTAAATACCAGTAACTCCATCAACCCGTTGATTTCATCTTTAGGCCTGTCCCAGTTTTCAGTTGAGAATGCATAAAGGGTAACATGTTTAACACCTATTTCGGCTGCCGCTTCAATGGTTTCACGCACAGCCTTTACACCGTTGTGATGACCAAACAACCTGTTCTTTCCTTTTTGCTTTGCCCAACGCCCGTTACCGTCCATTATCACCGCTACGTGATTAGGCACAAGTTTCTTATCTATTTCAGGTTCTTTCATTAGGTTAATGGGGGAACAATTGCAAAAAGGCTGCAAATCTACAAAAGCTAACTGAAAACAGCCTGTTTTATTGTTAAAAAAGCTTAAGCCTCTATTTTTCTCTGTAAATTTTTGCCTGTCTTTACTCTATTTTTAGGGCACATTAGGGCACGGTTTTGCACTAAATCGGCACCCATTTAAAATGCTAAACAGCATATAATCAAATATTTATAAATTATTGTATAATATATTAAATAATTAATATTAGATATAAATATTGTGTCAAACAAGTGCTTGGCAAGTGGATGGTAATTGTTAAAGGTTCTTCAGGAATCATTAATTGTTATTTTTGTGTTGAATTTCAAAGGAATGAAAAAACATATCTTCTGTATTTCCATTATATTTTCTTGTTCCTTTTCGTTTTGCAAGGGACAGGATACTATTGTTTTTGTTGATGGAGGTAAAATTGCAGCTAAGGTTCTTTCGGTGGAAGCTAAAAAGGTTTACTTTATTAATTCGGCAGGGAAGTATCGTAGCGCCGCCTATGCATCTTTGATAAATTACATACACTCTTCTAATGGAGAAATAAATACTATTGACCACAGTAAAACCTTGAATAGTGATACGGCAAAACTACCTGTTGTAAATTTAGCTTTCAATATTGGATATAGCAACCTTATTGGAGGATATGGCTCTACATTTAATTACCCTTATGATAATGAATATTGCGGCTTTGCTAACGGAAATGTTACAACCAATTTAACACTTAACCTGAGGATGGGAAGAACAGGCTGGTCATTTACTTTTATAAGTGATTACATACGCAATACATTTAATGCTACAGGGCTTTTAAACGAATATGGCTATGGGTTTATTAATAATGCAGGAAATCATACATACAATCACTTTGCTTTTTTAGCCGGGCTAACAAAAACATGGTATACTCCTTCTAAAGAGGGATATTTTGGGATTCGGTTTATGGCAGGGGAGTTTTATTTCAACTTCCCAAAATTAGACGGGAATTGCATAGTGCAGGTATACAACACAAATACACAACAATATAGCGTTGCTTCTTGTAACTGGATTATTAGCCACCAAATAATAGCTGAAAATATTTTTCAGCTTGGATTTACTATTGGTCAGTATTTAAATAGAGACTGGAACTTATTTGAAAGCTGCGATTTATTATTTGGAACGGAGGAGGATATTGGAGGCCCAACGGTTCAAATTAATACTCCTAATAGTAATGAAATTCCTCCTAGTCGTGGCACTATAAATGCTGCACCCTATCTTGCCATGATTAATTTCACAGGGGGCATTGCATATACATTTGGGAAATAGGCTATCAATTTACTCGGCAAAACTCATTTGCTCCACATCTTTGTAAACCATCTTTACGCCTTCTTCCAAACTAATTTTAGGTTTCCAGCCAAGAGCCATTAGTTTACTTACATCCAGCAGTTTACGGGGTGTTCCGTCGGGCTTGGTGCTGTCGAATTTAATCTCACCTTTGTAATTAGCTGTTTTCATTATCATAAGGGCAAGGTCCTTTATGGATATGTCAGTTCCGGTGCCAATATTTACTAATTCGGGTTCATTGTAGTTTTCCATTAAAAATAAACAGGCATCGGCAAGATCGTCCACATGCAGGAATTCCCTCAATGGTGTGCCAGAACCCCATACTTCAACGGTAGGTACATTTTTAATTTTAGCCGTATGTATCTTTCTTAACAATGCCGGTAAAACGTGCGATTTGGCAAGGTCGTAATTGTCGTTAGGGCCGTATAAATTAGTGGGCATAACCGAAATAAAATTGCACCCATACTGCAATCTGTAGTTCTCACAAAGCTTGATGCCTGCAATTTTAGCAATGGCATAGGGTTCGTTGGTATATTCCAATGTGCCTGTGAGCAAGTACGATTCCTTTAGCGGCTGCGGAGCCATGCGCGGATAAATGCAGGAAGAGCCCAGGAAAAGAAGTTTTTTAACCTTATTCAAATAAGAAGCATGAATGATATTGGATTCTATCATCAGATTATCGTACAAAAATTCAGCACGGTAGGTATTATTGGCGTTTATTCCACCTACCCTGGCGGCAGCCAGAAAAACGTAATCGGGCTTTTCTTTTTCAAAAAATGAAAATACCTGTTGTTGGTTTCTCAGGTCAACTTCAGTTGAGGTACGGGTAATTATATTCCTGTATCCTAATTGTTCCAGCCTTCTTACAAGGGCAGAACCCACCATTCCGCGTCCGGCAACAAATATTTTTGCGTTCTTTTCCATTAAACTATATACAACTATTCATTAAATACCATTATTTCATGGCCACCCTCCAGCAAGTATTTATCTCTGCCGAAAAGCTTCATATCAGATTCTACCATTTCTTTCACTAAAGCGGCAATAGTGTGTTTGGGTTTCCATCCCAGCGTTTTGTAGGCCTTAGTTGCATCACCAATTAATAAGTCAACTTCTGTTGGGCGGAAATAGCGGGAATCTATCTCGACCACTGTTTTGCCGGTTTTTTTATTAATGCCCTTTTCATTTACTCCTTTGCCCTTCCATACAATTGTAATGTCAACTTCGGCAAAAGCCATTTCAACAAATTTACGAACCGAGATTTTTTTACCGGTCGCCAAGACATAATCATCTGCTTTGTGGTGTTGCAGCATCATCCACATTCCCTCAATGTAATCTTTAGCATGCCCCCAATCTCTTTCTGCATCCAGGTTTCCAAGGAACAGATCTTTCTGTAATCCTAATTTAATGCGGGCTACGGCTCTGGTGATTTTACGGGTAACGAAAGTTTCTCCCCTCACCGGACTTTCGTGGTTGAATAATATTCCGTTGCAGGCAAAAATATTGTATGCTTCACGGTAGTTTTTAGTAATCCAGTAGGAGTATAATTTAGCTACTCCATAAGGGCTGCGCGGATAAAAAGGAGTAGTTTCCTTTTGAGGTATTTCCTGCACCTCTCCATATAATTCTGAGGTGGATGCCTGGTAGAATTTTGTTTTCTTCTCCAGCTTTAATATCCGGATGGCTTCTAAAAGACGCAGTGTTCCTAAGGCATCGGCATTGGCTGTGTATTCAGGAGTTTCAAAAGAAACTTTTACATGCGATTGTGCGGCCAGGTTATATATTTCATCAGGCTTTACTTCCTGCACTATGCGGATAAGATTAGTGGAATCCGTTAGGTCGCCATAATGTAAAGAAAACTTAGAGTTCCCTTCATGCACGTCCTTGTATAAATGATCAATGCGGTGGGTATTAAACATGGAGCTTCTGCGCTTTACGCCATGAACGGTGTATCCTTTTTTCAAAAGAAATTCAGCGAGGTAAGCGCCATCCTGTCCTGTAACACCTGTGATAAGTGCAATTTTTGCCATGCTATTCGTATAATAAATTATGCAATATTACTGAGAATAAGCGAAACCCAAGTATCTCCTTTTTTAAAAAACCAGAAAGTCAGGGTTAAGCAGGTTAGGTTTATTGTATGTCAGTACATCCATTGTATCGCAACGAACCAATTTTTTTCCTGTCTCTGTGGCTATGATATGACCGGCCCCTGTGTCCCATTCCATAGTAGGTCCAAAGCGGGGATAGGCATCTGCTTTACCTTCGGCAACCAAACAAAATTTTAAGGAGCTTCCCGCCGAAACAATATTTACAACGGGATATTTGCTTTTTTCCGCATTAATATAGGCTTCCGTCTTGGCAGACATATGAGAGCGGCTGGCCACTATGTTAAACTCCCCGAGTGGTCGGTGTTCAATGGGCAGCCTCTTACTTTTGGCAATAATTTCATTAAACTCCTTAGGTATGGTATTTGAATCTGAAGTGGAAAAGGTGTAAGAACCTTGTCCTTTTAGGGCATAATAAAACTGGCCGGTAACAGGCACATAAATCAGTCCGAAGACCGGATCATTTCGATCTATAAGGGCTATATTTACAGTAAACTCGCCATTCCGCTTTATAAATTCTTTTGTACCATCCAGCGGGTCGACCAGCCAAAAGCTTTCCCACGATTTTCTTTCCTCGTACGGGAGTTGTTTCATCTCCTCGCTCATTATGGGTATTCCCCCTATTTTACTAAGCCCATTACATAAAATTTCATTGGATCGTTTATCGGCAAGCGTCAGCGGTGAATGGTCTTCCTTTAATTCTACACTGAAGGCTGTTGCATATACTTCCAATATTGCTTTACCGGCGTCCAGAGCCAATTTTAGCAATTGTGAAAGATTATTTTGAACGAGTATACTAGATTCAGGCATTTATCTTAAATGAACATGGTTTGCCAATAGAGGGTATAAATAATTATAAAAATAATAGAAAAACAAATCCCAAGCTATAATGGATACAATCATATAGGAAATGACCTTTTGCTTGTCATGATAAAAATGAACGGAAAGCAAGGTTCCTATTGGTATGGATAAAATAAACGGAGTAAAAAATACTAACCCGTACAACCCCCATTTTTCACGGATTTTTCTGGTAAATTTACCTTCCGGAACATTTTTATGTTTACGGTACGGAAAATACCTGCTCCGGAAGGCATGCCATTTATCCAACAGCCATTCGCTTAAATTGGCAAATATTATGGCACTGGTAACGCCTCCAGCAGCCGTTATAGTGATAGCCTTAAAAAAGGGAAACTTTTCAACCATTACAGCTAAAGGAACTCCTCCGAACCCGAATTTAACGGTACTGAGCAGAAAAACAATCACTACTTGAGAAAGGTTGTGGAGGTCCATCGGGGTTATCAGAAAAACTAAAAAACTATTTATTAAGACGTGTAAAATTACATTATACTTAAACAGAAATAGTATTTGTTTAATACCTCGACTATTTATTTTTACAAAGATAAGAAATTTCTCGAATTTATTTAAAGGAAAAAGTCTATATCCATTGCTTAATTCCTCGGTATATCAAAATTCAAGTAGATTTGCCATTGAGTATATGAACGAAGACATCAAGATAGCAGAAAAACTAGTGAAGGAAGGTCCGCTGAGCGAGGCTTCCTTTCAAAAAATAAAGTTAGCATATTCAGGCCGTCTTTTCTCGGTTGGTTTTGAGGTAAGGACGCTTCTTTATATAGGCATTTTATTACTCAGCACCGGCTTGGGTGTTCTGGTTTATAAAAATATTGATTCTATAGGCCATCTGGCAGTGATACTTTTTATTGCAGCTATTTCATTTACCTGCTTAGGGTATTGTTATATGAAGCGCAAACCTTACTCCAATGAAAAAGTGGTTTCCGAAAAAATGCTGAATGACTATATTCTTCTTTTAGGCTGTCTTACATTTGTAACCTTTACCGGATATTTACAATATGAGTACGCAGTATTTGGAAATTTTAATGGAATAGCTATCCTGCTCCCCGCTATTTTATTTTTTGCTTTAGCCTATTTGGTTGACCATTTAGGAGTTTTGTCAATGGCCATTACCTGCCTGGCTGCATTTGTAGGAATTACTATTACTCCAACCGAACTATTACAAAAGAATGATTTCAGCAGCCGAGATATCATTTTTTCCGGCCTTGCGCTGGGGGCATTCTTGTTAGCCATAGCAGCTATTTTATCAAGCAGAAATATTAAAAAGCATTTTAAATTCACCTACTTTAATTTCGGCACTCATTTGCTTTTTGTCAGTTGCCTTGCAGGTATGTTTTGCTTTGATTCATGGCTGCTTTTCTTCGCTTTACTTATTGCCTTGGTAAGCTTTAGTTTGTGGCACGCTAACAAAGATAAATCTTTTTATTTTCTATTATTCACCGTGCTATATGGTTACATTGGATTAACCTATTTGATTTTCCGTATCCTGGAAAAAATGCCGGGTAGTTTGTCTCTTTCCATCGCCTATATTTATGTTATTGGTTCTTCCTCCATGATAATTCTTTTCCTTATTTCAACAGGTAAAAAATTTAAAAAGAATGCTGGTATATAGTAAGTCATTTTTCGATAATTTTTATACTCTCCAAAAAGCAAAAGAGTGGCTTAAATCAGGCTTTATAAGCGATTCGGAGTATGATATTATCTTTAAACACTATCCCAATCCTTATAAATCGTTTAACATATTTGGCCGTATTGCTTTGTTCCTATTTACCCTGTTTATTTTGGGCAGTGGAACGGGGTTGATTAACGTTATGTTTTCGATGGTGGATTTCTACAGATATATTACCTTTCAGTGTTTCTTTTTTGGAATCGCCAGCTATATTCTTGCAGAGGTATCGGTAAGGAAAATGAATTTCTTCCGGACAGGGATAAAAGAGGCTTTGCTTTATACTGCGGTTGGATCATTAACGCTCGGAATAATCGGATTGATTACAAACAATAACTATGATTTCAACGGAGATCCTCTTGTTTATTTACTTTGCGTATTACCCGTGCTTGTATTTGCCGCCATTCGCTTTGCAGACACATTGCTTTCTTTTGGCGTTTTTATTTGTCTGTTATTAATTAATGCTTTGTTAATACTTAAAATGGGAACTTTCGGCAAATTGATTTTACCATTTGAATGTATGGCTTTTTCATTCCTCCTATATTATTTACTAGGGAAATTAAAAACCAGGGGAGAATTGCACTATTGGAAAAACTGCATGGGATTAATAGAAATCTTAACCCTTATTGCCCTCTATTTATCGGGCAATTATATGGTGGTGCGAAAACTTTCCGAAGCTCTCTTAAATACTGAAATTAATCCCGGTGAGGATATTCATCTCGCTATTTTCTTTTATGCGTATACCATTTTAGTTCCTTTAGTTTATATATGGATGGGGCTAAAAAGAAAGAACTATGTTTTTTTTCGCATCGGACTGCTTTTGGAAATAGCCGGAATATTAGCCATTAAATACTACCACCATATTCTGCCACCCGAAACGGCAATGATGCTTGGAGGAATAGTAGTTATACTAATAGCATATTTCAGTATAAAGTATTTGAAAACGCCCAAACATGGTATTACCTTTGAATTATATAAACGCAGCGGCAGGGAAGAGGCATTGGCTAATATTGCCAATGTGGTGATATCGACAGTAGTGGCAAATCAACCTGTAGCTCCCAAACAGGATAGTGGTGTTGAATATGGAGGCGGACAGTTTGGCGGTGGTGGAGCAGGAGCTGGTTATTAAGGATACATTGCTAAACTCCGGGTATGATTTTTCCGTATATTTATTAAAGCAAAATATGAGGAAGGTAATCATTTTTGGCACATTGATAGTATGTGAACTCTTTATTTGTTTTGGATTTGAAAATAAAAAGGAAAACGCTTTCGATAATTCAAAGGGGGTTGCAGTAATTGAATTATTCACTTCCGAAGGATGCTCTAGTTGCCCTCCGGCAGAGGCTGTTATGCATAAGTTGATTCAAAAAGCAAATACAGAATCATTACCTGTTTACATCCTGGAATTTCATGTGGACTATTGGGATTATTTGGGTTGGAAGGACACTTTTGCAATGCCTATGTATTCACAAAGGCAACAGGGATATGGTTACCATTTTAATTTAAAATCCATTTACACCCCGCAAGCTATTATAAATGGCAAATGTGAAATGATAGGCAGTGATGATGATAAAATTAATGCAGAGCTTACACTGGAGTTGCAAAACCCTTCTTCAGTTAACATTGATTGCAAAGTCCATACGACTGGCAACTCAAAAATAGTAGCAGACTATAATATTACAGGCAATATTTTCGGATGCGAATTAAATCTTGCCGTTGTTGAATCAGGTCTTACCACCTATATACAAAATGGTGAAAATGCCCATGCGACGTTAACACATGATAATGTTGTAAGGGTTTTTAAAAGGGTAGACTTAAAATCCTTAACAGGACAAATTACTATTGCCGTTCCGCATATTAATCTGGCCCATGCCAGTCTTATTTGCTTTGTTCAAAATAATGAAAATAGGAATATTATTGCGGCAACCCGGATAGCTATTACCCAGTAGAATTTTAATTTATAGCTTTGTATTATTAATCGCATACCTATGAAAAAGATAATACTCCCTATTCTGTTATTAGCTACCACACTCGCTTCAGCGCAAAAAATGAGTTGTTGCAGCGGGCCTTCCAATGACATGCGCGCAATGGCCAATGACCCTCAATTTGTGGCGACCCACCAAGCTCCTTTGCCTTTCAATTATACCGATCAGGCCGGAAAGATGATTACCTTTTCAACACCGGATGGCAAAACCAGTTCAGCTTATGAAGTGCTTTCGCCCAGCCCGACCAAAAATTTTCTCATTATTACCCATGAGTGGTGGGGGCTGAATGACTATATAAAACAGCGGGCAGATGAATTGCAAAAGACCTTAGGAAATATTAATGTTATTGCAGTGGATATGTATGATGGAAAAGTTGCAAGTTCTCCTGATTCTGCCGGAAAATATATGAAAGCGGCATCCAATGACCGAATTATGAGTATACTGAATGGCGCCATTGCTTATGCCGGAAAAGATGCCCGTATATTTTCCTTAGGTTGGTGCTTTGGAGGCGGCTATGCTTTGCAAACTGCCATAGCTGCGGGCCAACAGGCAGCAGGTTGTGTTATGTATTACGGCATGCCGGAAACAGATATGGCTAAATTAAAATCTTTACATTGCGATGTGCTTGGTTTGTTTGCCAATATGGATAAATGGATAAATCCAGAAGTGGTGAAAACGTTTCAGGATAATATGGAGAAAGCAGGTAAAAAGCTGATAGTTAAATCATATAATGCCGACCATGCTTTTGCAAATCCCAGCAATCCTAAATACGATAAAGCCTCCGCTGAAGATGCGAATCAGGCAGCAGTAAAGTTTATTAAAGCAAAATTATAAGTCGGCCCGATCCATAAGTGTACATTTATATTAAAACTTCATCAGGAGAAAATAAAAATCTCTTAACTTTGTAGTAGAAAGAAAGTGTCTATATGAGACAAATACTATGGAAGTACATCAATTCAAGCAAAGCTAATGGAAACTTTTGGACATTATTTCTTTGAATTTTTTATGATGTTCCTTGCTGTATTTTTAGGCTTTTTAGCGGACAATATAAGAGAACGCCTGGCAGAAAAAAAGCAAGAGAAAGTTTATATGCAAAATATGCTGGAAGACTTACAGGCGGATATTGTTCTCAACAATAATTATACAAGTAATAACAAACTCGTATTTGAATTAATTGAAGCACTTGTACAGCTTATAAAAAGCCCGGAAAGAAAGAGAAACATTACTAAACTTGCGTATACAGCTCGAATGATATTGCCTCAATTTAAGCAGTTATTCCTTATGGAACGTACGTATGAACAAATGAAAAGTTCCGGAACTTTGCGGCTTATAAGTAGTCAACCGGTGGCAAACAGTATTTCATATTACTATCATTCTGTAAGCGAACTCAAAAAATATAACGACTCCATTATGGTGTGGGCTAAGGATTACGGAAATGAAATGGGAAAGATATTCGATGGAGAATTACTACTTTGCATAATAAAAGAAAAAAAAGAGATAGCAGCCGATGCAGCTGCGTTGCTTACCGAAGACCCGGTTGTGTTAAATGAGTTAATTACCAGCGCTCAATACCTATACGGCGCCTTGATCCTGGGAGAAAAAATTGGGAATGAAAGAAGTATTGCTGCCCAACAACTTATCGAATTAATCAAAAAGGAATATCGATTGGAAGTGTAGTTTATAATATGCCAGGAAAAACCAAAGCAATTATTATTGGAAAATATGGGAGACTAGCCTATTATTATTCCCCAAAAACTCACTATCACCCTACAGGTACTTCACCCCTTCCGGAACATCATAAAAGGTAGGGTGGCGGTAAACTTTATCATTGGCAGGGTCAAAGAAAGAACCTACTTCTTCCGGAGTGGAAGCCACAATATATTGTGCCGGAACAACCCAAATGCTTGTTCCTTCGTTGCGGCGGGTATAAACATCCCTTGCATTTTCCAATGCCATAGCGCCATCGGGTGCATGTACGCTTCCGGCGTGTTTATAGGGTTGGCCTGATTTTGATTGAATAAAAACTTCCCAAAGGGGCCATTGATTATCTTGTTGTTCCATATTAAGCTGCTTTCTTTCGTTTTTTATCGGCATAAGCGGCGGCGGCATCGCGCACCCATTTACCTTCATTATGTGCTTTTACACGGGCATTCAAACGTTCCCGGTTACATGGTCCGTTCCCACTAACAACCTGATTAAATTCTTCCCAGTTTATTTCTCCAAATTTATAATGCTGGGTCGCTTCATCCCACTTTAAGTCTTTATCAGGCATGGTTATACCTAAAAAATCAGCCTGTGGAACGGTACGGTCAATAAATTTCTGGCGAAGGTCGTCATTGCTTTCGCGTTTCACGCGCCATTTTGTCATATCCCCTGTATGTGGAGAATCCTTGTCATGCGGACCAAACATCATAAGCGAAGGCCACCACCAACGGTTAAGCGCATTTTGCGCCATAGCCTTTTGTTCTGCTGTTCCCCTGCAAAGGGTAAGCATAATTTCATATCCTTGTCTCTGGTGAAAACTTTCTTCCCTGCAAATCCGAATCATAGCACGTGCGTAAGGCCCATAGGATGCTCTTTGCAGCATAACCTGATTAATAATAGCGGCTCCGTCAACCAGCCAACCAATAGCGCCAATGTCGGCCCAGGTAAGAGTTGGGTAATTAAATATGCTGGAGTATTTTGCCTTTCCTGTAAGTAATAAATTTAAAATCTCTTCCCTGCTTGAACCCAATGTTTCAGCAGCAGAATAAAGATATAGGCCATGCCCTGCTTCATCCTGAACCTTAGCTAATAAAGCCGCTTTACGGCGAAGGTTCGGGGCCCGGGTAATCCAATTAGCTTCGGGTAGCATTCCAATTACTTCGGAATGAGCATGTTGTGAAATCTGGGAAGTAAATTTTTGCGATACTTATCAAGCATCCAGTCTTTGGGTTCAATATATAGGTTGTCGTCAATCTTCTTTTGGAATCTTGTTTCGAGCTCAAGTTGAGATAATTCAGGCATAGGGTCGGGCTAATGTTGAATTGCAAATATAGGCAAAACATTTAGTAAGAATCAGTGATTTCTGTTACGTTGCAAATATCACACCGTACTTCCCTAAAAATTCTAATTTTGTGCGGTTTAAAATAAGAAATAGCCCGTGTCAAAATTCCATCAACTTACCGTATCAGAAATAAAGAACGAGACACTCGACTGTGTTTCAGTTACCTTTGATGTGCCATCCAATCTAATTAAGGATTATGAATATATTCAAGGTCAGCACCTTACGTTAAAACTGCTGGTGAACGGAAAAGAGGTGAGGCGTTCCTACTCTTTATGCAGTAGCCCTATGATTAAAGAGCCTTTGCGGGTAGCGGTTAAACGGGTTAAAGGCGGACTTGGCTCTAATTTCATTTACGATAATCTTAAGAAAGGGGATGTAATTGAGATAATGACTCCTATGGGAAATTTCCATACGGAACTGAAGAATACCAATAAAAAGCATTACGTTCTTTTTGCAGGTGGTAGCGGAATCACACCCATGATGTCTATCATAAAAACAACATTAATAGCCGAACCGCAAAGCAAGCTTACCTTATTTTATGGAAACTTTGACGAAGCATCCACTATCTTTAAAAAAGAGTTGGATGAGATTGTTAGTCTGAACCCCGGAAGATTTACCCTGCATTATATTTTTGAAAAACCTTCCTCTCTAAATATTTCCGCCGATTTAATCGGGATGCTGACCAAAGATAAAGTGAAGGAAGTTATCAGCAAGTATCTGGAAAGAAATCCTGTTATTGAATATTTTGTTTGTGGCCCAGGACCTATGATGGATAATGTAAAAGAAGTATTGGAAAGCAATAATGTAAACAAGAACTTTATACATATTGAATACTTTACCTCAGCAGTAGAAGAACCTAAAAAAGACGCCTCCGAAATTAAAGGCTCCATTTGTGAAGTAACCGTTATTGCCGATGGAAAAGAAACTACCTTTCAGTTAGCGACTGATGGTGACGCAATTTTGGATGCCGCTATGGATGCGGGAGTGGATGCCCCATTCTCCTGCAAGGGTGCGGTATGTGCTACCTGTCGCGCTAAAGTTATGGAAGGAAAAGCCAGTATGACTATGAACTACGCTCTTACCGATGATGAAGTGGAAGAAGGATACATACTTACTTGTCAGGCCCATCCGACTACTCCAGTGGTTGTTGTAGATTATGACAGATAATAAATAGCTATAAACTATAAGATATGAGATGTTCCCTTCCAAACTTGCGAATGCTTTTCATAGCTTATGGCTCATATCTAATGTCTATTGGGTTTATTTCTTGTGGCGGTGAAACCAGCAATAATTCAACTCAAAATAATACGGCAGACAATTCACCTTACGCAGCCGGAAGGGCTATTTACCAAAAGACCTGTATTAGCTGCCATCAGGCAGATGGGAAAGGAGTACAGGGCGCTTTTCCTCCCTTGGCAGGATCGGATTATTTACTGGCCGATAAATTCAGGGCCATACGCCAGGTGCTGAAAGGTTCCATGAATAAGATAACCGTTAACGGAACCGATTATCAAGGTGTTATGACACCACAAGCACTTAATGACAGCGATGTTGCACAGGTATTGAACTATGTTTACCATTCCTTTGGTAACAATGGTTTTACGGTTAGCTCTGCCGATGTGAAATCGGTCAGGGATACAATAAAATAATAAGTTATTCTCTGTTACATTGTTACAAACAATGCAACAGCAGCTACCGTCATTACTATCAGCGTAATCCATCCTAAAATATTGGAGAGTAGTTTATTGGTAAATTCTCCCATTATTTTTTTGTTGTTACAAATATGCATAATAATGGCAATTAATACAGGTGCGGTAACCCCATATACAATGGCGGTAAAAATCAATGCTTTTATAGGGTCGATGCCAAGCAGGTTAATGCCCAAGCCAATTAGAATGGAAATGGCAAGTATCAGATAAAATCCTTTGGACTGGTGCCATTTGGTATTGAGTCCTTCCGACCATCCGAAAGTCTCTGCAATCATGTAGGAAACTGAGCCAGCCAATACTGGAATAGCCAATAATCCTGTTCCTATAACACCTATTGCGAAAAGCAGGTAAGCAGAATTTCCGGCTAAAGGTTTCAGTGCTGAGGCTGCATCCTGAACAGTTGCAATATTTGTTATACCACCACGGAACAACACAGAACCTGTTGCCAGTATAATAAAATACATTACAAAATTGGAGAAGAACATCCCGAGATTAACATCTGTACGCATATCTGTAATATCTGATTTATCAACAATTAAGGATTTCTTGTTAGATTCTCTTTCTTCTTTTTCCATGGAGGTTTGCCAGAAAAAAAGATAAGGCGAAATAGTAGTTCCAAGTATAGCCACTAATATGGCTATATATTCTTTCGTCCATTTTATTTGAGGAATGAATGTTGCTTTCAAAATGGCCCAACCATCCTGCTTTACCAAAAATGGGACAATAATATAAAGCATTAGGGTAAGGCAAAGCCATTTGAGCACTGCAGCTATTTTTTTGTAAGGAAAATAGATAAGTGTAATTATGAGAAATGCAACAAACACAAATGAAAAAACAATGCTGTTAACCGAAGGGAAAAGCATAGTTGCCACTGCGCCCATACCTGCAATATCCGCGCCAATATTTAAAATAATGGCAGGGAAAGAAATAAATACGAAAGCATATAGTAGTAATTTGGGATAATGGATTTTCAAGGTTTTTGTAAGACCGCTGGCCGTAACTATTCCAATTCGCGCGCACATTCCCTGCACGGCTGCCATCATTGGAAAGGTAACAAGTGCAGTCCATAAAGTAGTTAACCCAAATGCCGCACCTGCTTGTGAATAGGTAGCAATCCCCGATGGATCATCGTCACTGGAACCGGTAACAAAACCGGGACCAAGGGTTCTCCAAAATTTTTCTGTCTTTTTTACGGGATTTACTTTCATTATTTTACCGCTTCACATGTACAATCTTTTTACTTTTATAAAATTCTTCGCTAAACCAAATATCGATTGGGTAAATGGTGGTATTCTCTTTAAGCCTTCCCAAATCGGTTTCCACATCGCCTCCGGCCAGATAAAGTAAACCATTGGGTAATGTGTTATCACTCTTTTTTTTGCTTGGTAAAATAAGATGTTGTACACGGCTGTAAAAATCTTGCAGGTTGCTGACGGCCCTGCCTGTAACAAATTCAATATCTTCATCCAGATTTTCTGCCCGGTCATTTAAAGCGAATGCATTGGTGATTCCTAAGGCAGTAATTATTTCCTCTACTACTTTTATTTTCTTTCCGATGGAATCTACAAGCATGAAGGAACATTCCGGA
>Ga0182030_10008328_pt1 | contig 21499 bp, 18 predicted proteins | sample 812S3MmetaG_FD_121299 | JGI IMG/M metagenome (GOLD analysis project Ga0182030, IMG submission 121299) | Permafrost microbial communities from Stordalen Mire, Sweden - 812S3M metaG (Illumina Assembly) | ecosystem: Environmental > Terrestrial > Soil > Wetlands > Permafrost | place: Sweden...
CTTGAGCGCCTCAATGTTGTGGAGATCGTCGAAGGGCTCATCGATTGGAGTTTCCAGGATGAATGCCGCGTGTTCATGGAGCGGATCATTCAGAAAACGGCGGAATGGTTCCAGACCAATGCTGCCTTTTCCGATATTTTCATGCCGGTCGAGCTTTGATCCGCAGGCAGCTTTGGCATCATTGCAGTGCCAGACGCGCACATTGGCAAGGCCGACCGTTGAGTCGAGCTGGCGCATGGTTTCGGTGTAACCCTCTTCGCTCACAATGTCATAGCCTTTGACATGGGTATGACACGTATCGATGCAGGGGGCGACGGGAATGTGCGTGGCCAGCGCGGCGATCAGTTCAGCGACGCTTTCAAAGCTCGATCCCAGCGAGAATTCGGCCCCTGCCGTGTTTTCAATCAGCAGCGTGAGTCCGTTGTCCGCCATGTCGAGGCCATCCGAGGCGCGCGAAATGGCCTCGCATGCGTTGGCGATGCCCTGCTGGCGCGAGCAGCTACGAAAGCTGCCCGGATGCAGGACTACGTATTCGGCGCGAATTGAAATCGCCCGCTCCATTTCGGCGCGCAGGGCGGAGACGGACTTCTCCAGCATTTCGGGATTGGTGCCTGCAACGTTGATGAGGTAATTGGCGTGGATGACCAGAGGCTTGAGATCGTAGGCGGTGCGGAGTCGAAGCATGGTCTCACACTGTTGGGGCGAGATATCGTAGGGCCGCCACATGCGCGGGCTCGAGCTGAATATCTGTAGAGTATTGCAGCCCAACCGCCAGGCGCGCTCGGCAGAGGTTTCAACACCTCCCGCGGTGGAGGTGTGAATGCCAATGCGGCGCGACGCCGATTGCGGCCTGTGCTCCTCGGCAGGTATGAGTTTGAGGATGTCTCTTTCAGGCGCGGTCGCGGACTTCTTGACGGCTCTCGGCATGAAAAATATTGTAAGGCGTACGGTAGTGTGGGGCCAATGTAAAGAGCTCTTGATTGCAGGAAGGTGGCGTCCAGACTACTCTGAACAAGACGACCCATGGTGGATTCAGGCATTCCTCTCAGCAATCACTTCGACGGCACAAGATTTCACAATCCACAGCGGCGCGTGCAGGGCTTCTTGGATGTCGTGCGTTGGCTGTGCACCCGGCAGCAAGGTCCGTGGCCGAAGGGGATGAAGATACCAGCGGGAGATTGCCCCCCTGCGCGCGTGCCCGGCGTGGGCGATACGCCGGATGCGCTGCGACTCACCTTTGTGGGACACATGACTTTCCTGCTGCAGTGGCAGGGCCTGAACATCCTCACAGATCCAATCTGGTCTGAGCGCGCCAGTCCGGTTCAGTTCGCGGGACCACGTCGGGTCTGCGCTCCTGGAATTCGATTTGAGCAGCTTCCGAAAATCGACCTTGTGCTGTTGAGCCATGATCATTACGACCACTTGGACCGCACCACGGTGAAGCGGCTGTGGAACGACCATCACCCGTGCTTTTACACAACTCGAGGCAATGGCCGACGCCTGCGCGGCTTTGGCGTGCGTGATGTGGTGGAAATGGACTGGTGGAATGAGGCTGGGCATGAGGACCGAGTACGGGTGGTGTGTACCCCGGCTCAACACTTTTCCGGACGCACACCTTGGGATCGCGACCGCACGCTATGGTGCGGATTCGGCTTGCTTCCGATGGGCGACAACCACAATATAATTTATTTTGCGGGCGATACCGGATTCGGTTCACATTTTGCGGAGGTGGCGGCGCGCTTTCCCCATCCGCGACTGGCGCTGTTGCCGATTGGAGCTTTCCGTCCGGAGTGGTTCATGGGCCCGGTGCATTGCAGTCCACATGACGCAGTGGAGGCCCACAGGATTTTAGGTCCCGGACTTAGCGTAGCAACCCACTTTGGATCGTTTGCACTGGCAGATGATGGATTTGACGAGCCGCTCGTTCAATTAGCCACTGCCTTGCAGGGACTGAAAGCTGAAACTTCTGCCCGATTTGTCGCTTTAACCGAGGGCGGATGGCACATGGTGGAGTGAAGCTTCGCACGCCGAAGCAGGCGCGATGATATCCTAGCGGCATCACGCCAGATTGAGGCATTCACCCTCCATGTCTAACCCGAACCGTCCAGACTCCCAGCCCACCACTGACTCCAACGAATCCTTCGAGAACATTCTTGCGCAGTATGAGCAGACGCATAAGCGCAAGGCTCCAGATGGGAACAAGCAACTTGAGGGCACGGTTGTCGCTATCTCAGCCGAATCGGTATTCCTCGACATCGGCTACAAGACCGAAGGAATTCTGCCGCTTGCGCCATTTCAGGGCGCTGGAGAAGCGGTAAAGGTTGGCGACAAGATTCCGGTCTCCGTGAAGGGTCGCGACCCAGAGGGCTACTACGAACTATCGCGCCTGAAAGTGGAGTTGCCGAAAGATTGGTCGGCGCTGGAGAGAGCTTTCGAGGAGAAAGCGACGATCATGGGCACGGTAACCGCCGTGATCAAAGGCGGGCTCAGCGTTGACGTAGGAGTGCGCGCATTCATGCCATCCTCCCGTAGCGGCGAGCGCGACGCAAAGATGATGGAGAAGCTGGTTGGCGAACAGATTCGCTGCCGCATCATCAAACTCGACGTGGCCGATGAAGACGTGGTGGTGGACCGCCGCATTGTGGCCGAAGACGAAGAGCGCGCCGGGCGTGAGCGGCGGTATTCCGAGATCGAAGAGGGCGCAACCATGAGCGGCACGGTGCGCAGCCTGGCCGATTACGGTGCGTTTGTTGACCTGGGCGGAGTGGACGCCCTGCTGCACGTGAGCGATCTTTCCTGGGGACGCGTCAACAAACCAGCCGACGTGCTCACTGTGGGCCAGCAGGTGGAAGTGAAGGTTCTGAAGATCGACCCCGAGAAGCGCCGAATTTCCGTTGGACTGAAGCAACTGCAACAGCATCCATGGGACGTCGTGCCCGAAAAGTACAAAGTTGGCGAGAGGGTGCAGGGAACGGTAACGCGAGTAGTGGAGTTCGGTGCATTCGTGGAACTGGAAGCAGGCATTGAGGGGCTGATTCACCTCTCGGAGATGTCGTGGGGCAAGAAGGTGAAGAAAGCGGGCGACGTGATCAAGCCCGGCGAAACCGTTGAAGCCATCATTCTTGGCGTGAGTCCGGGAGAGAGGCGCATTTCTTTGGGATTGAAGCAAGCTCTGGGTGATCCGTGGACGCAGGCAGCGCAGAAGTTCGCGGTCGGAACGATCATCGAAGGCCCGGTCACGAGCATTACCAAGTTTGGCGCATTCGTGCAGTTGGCCGAAGGTATCGAGGGCATGGTTCACGTCAGCGAGATCAGCGCGGAGAAGCGCATCGAACATCCGCAGGACGTGCTGAAACTTGGGCAGGTAGTGAGCGCGCAGGTGCTTGAACTCGATCTCGAAAAGCGGCAGATTCGACTGAGCATGAAGCAGTTGATTCCCACCGGACTGGATGAATACATTGCCGAGCACAAGCTGGGCGACGTGGTGACCGGGCGGCTGATCGAGGAATCGGGCGAGCGGGTGAGGGTCGAACTTGGCGAAGGCATCCAGGCCACATGCAAGCTTACGGCTGTGGCTCCATCGAAGGATGAGACCAAGACAGGGGGCACCAAGGTCGATATGTCTTCTTTGGGCGCGATGCTCAAGTCACGCTGGAAGGACGGTCCCGCGACCAGCACGGCAAAGCCCGAGGCGGCACGCGCCGGTCAGATTCGCAGCTTCCGCATCACGAAACTGGACCCTGCTGCGAAGAAAATCGAGTTGGAGCTGGCGTAAATCTCTGCCGTTGGTCGGGCGACCGCTGCATTGGCGCTAATGGGTTGGGCGGCCTGTTCATTGCTCGCAGCCGCCGGGCTCCGCTACACTAATGATTTCTGAGAGGAACTATGCTTGTTGTGATGCAGTCGCGTGCCACGCCAGACGAGATTCGTGCCATCTGCGAAAAGATCGAGTCCTTGGGCTTCCGGGCGCACTCGGTTGAAGGGGCACAGCAATACGCGGTCGCCGTAACCGGAGATCTGCACGGAATTGAAAGCTGCGGGCTGGAAGAGATGCCGGGCGTGCAGGAAATTATCCGCATCAGCAAGCCCTACAAGTTGGTCAGCCGCGAGTCAAAGCCTGAAGACACCGTGGTGCGATTTGCGAACTCCGACGTCACCATCGGTGGCGAGGAGTTTGCCCTCATCGCCGGGCCGTGCTCGGTGGAGAGCCGCGAACAGACGCTTACGGTTGCGGAAAAAGTAGCGGCGTCGGGTGCAAAGATGTTTCGTGGAGGCGCATACAAGCCACGCACCTCGCCATATGCGTTCCAGGGCATGGGCGTAGAAGGGCTGAAGATTCTTGCCGAAGTGCGCGAGCGCTTTGGCATGTTGATCGTGACCGAAGCAGTGGATACCGAAGCTCTGGAGGCCATCGAAGATTACGCCGACATGATTCAGATTGGCGCGCGCAACATGCAGAACTTCTCTCTGTTGAAGCGTGCTGGACGCTCTCCGCTGCCGGTGTTGCTGAAGCGCGGACTGAGCGCGACGCTCGAAGAGTTGCTGATGTCTGCCGAGTACATCATGAGCGAAGGGAATCGCAACGTGGTGCTCTGCGAACGCGGAGTGCGCACCTTTGCCGACCACAGCCGCAACACGCTGGACCTCAGTGTGATTCCTGCGGCGCAGAAACTGAGCCATCTTCCCATTATCTCGGACCCCAGCCATGGCACCGGCAAACGCGACCGCGTTGCTCCGCTGGCGTTGGCATCTGCCGCCGTGGGAGCGGATGGATTGATTGTGGAAGTGCATCATGATCCCGATCATGCACTCTCCGACGGAGCACAGTCGATGTTCCCCGATCAGTTTGCCGCGATGGTCTCACAACTTCGTGCCATCCTCCAGTTGGTGCATCGCACGCTGAGCGTGGAACCGCCAAAAGCCAAGGTAGTACGCTCGTGAACCTTCGACAGAATGCAGTAATGGGCCGGCAGTTTGCCGGCCTTGCGCTTGTCGCCGTGGCGCTGCTGGCGGGGTGTAGCAAGCGCAATGCCGAACCCGCACACAGCTTTGCATACGTCACCAACTCAGGCTCGAACACGGTGAGCGTGTTGGATCTTGGCAGTATGAAGGTTATTGCCACGCTGCCGACCGGAAACAATCCTACAGGTGTAACGGCGAGCCCGACTAAAGATGAGATTTACGTGGTCAACACCGACTCAGGCACAGTGAGCGTGATTGACGCGGTGAGTAATCGGATTGCAGGCAGCATCAGTGTCGGCAAAACGCCATACACAATCTCTGTGACCAGCGACGGCAAACTGGGGTGGGTGGCCAACGCGGGCTCGAACACCGTCACAGCGATTGACCTCGATGCCCATCGCGCATTGCGTCCTGTCTCAGTGGGAAAGCAGCCCGGCATCGCGAGGGTTTCAGGAGATGGAGTGATCGTCGTGGTCGCCAATCGCGGCGATGACTCCGTGTCTCTGGTCAACGGAACAACAATGAGGGTTCTCAGTACCCTGCACGTGTGCAAGGCTCCGGACTCATTGACGATTCTGCCCGACGCCTCGAAGGTCGTGATTGGCTGCTCGGGCTCGCAGCAAATAGCCGTGATTAATCTAAAGAGCGAGTTGGTTGAGGCGCTGCTCAGGGTGGGTGGCACGCCTGTCGATCTGGGAATGAAGCCTGATGGCGGCGAGGTATTTGTCTCAAATTACGAAGGGCAGACGGTCTCTGTTGTCAGCCCTTACACCGACGAGGTGAGCGAAAGCTTTCTCGTTGGAGATCACCCGGTGCGCTCGCTGGTGAGCGGCGACAACAGCACGCTCTACGTGAGTAACTTCGCATCCAACAGCATTGCAGTGATTGACGCAACGACCCGCAAACTGATCACCACCGTTCAGGTAGGTTCGCAACCAGACGCGCTGGCTTTGAGTCCTGCGGAGAACATGCTGCTGGTGGCCGACGCGGGCTCAGGCGATGTAGCTGTGCTGCGGCTGGATAAAAGGCGCGACAAGAAAGTTCAAGCGCCGCCACCGCGATTGTTCATGATGATTCCGACCGGTGCAAAGCCATCGCAGATTGCCGTCAAGGCCTTATCGAAAGCAAACTGACCATGGCCATCTGCTCGAGTTGCGGAAGAGAGTTTCAGGCATCCTCGGATGCGGAAACTATATGCCCGCTGTGCTCGGCAGAGCAGTCGCCCGCAAAGCCGGTAACTGCTCCCGCGCCAAGGCGGATGCGGCGGACATTCGAATCACCGACGGTAGTGCTGGTCGCGTTGAATACACTGACCTATCTGATGATGGCCTATCAGGGCCATTCCTTCCTTCAATTCGATACAACATTATTGCTGCGATGGGGTGCGAATTCCGGGGCACTGACCTCCGGAGGTCAGTGGTGGCGTCTGCTCACATCCACCTTTGAGCACGGTGGCCTGATGCACATTGCGCTCAACATGTGGTGTCTGTACAACCTGGGCTGGCTGGCGGAACTGCTCTTTGGACGTTCGCGCTTTACGCTGCTCTATTTGATGTGCGGCATCGGCGGCAGTCTGGCAAGCATCTGCTGGCACGGCAACGGACTGAGCGTAGGCGCTTCAGGAGCGATCTTCGGCGTTGCCGGAGCTTTGATTCCTGCCATGCTGCTCTCCCGTAACCAGAAACTTCGTATCGCTCTAAAGGGACAGCTGATCACTATTTCCATATTTGTTGTTTACAGTCTTGCTGTTGGGTCATCCTCAAGCGGCACGGATAATGCGGCGCACGTCGGTGGACTACTGACAGGACTGGTGCTGGGTGCCGCTTTTCCAACCGGGCTAGGTCGAAGCGAACGGGGCGGCCAGTTCCGGGTAGTTGCCGGGACGGTGGCGATGCTGTTGGCCTTTATTGGTGCGGGAGTTTTCGCCGTTCATCGCAACGAGCCGTACATCGAAATGCAGAAAGCAACGGAGGCACACGAGCGCGGCGACCTGCCCAGCGCAGTAGCCCACGCTACGAAAGCGATGCAACTGAAGCCAGACAATGCGCGATGGCAGTTCATGCTGGGCACGCTGTTGCTTGACGAGAAGCGCTATTCGGACGCAGTGGAACCCTTCACGGCCGCCACAAAGTTGCAGCCAAAGTGGGGACCGTCGTATGTGAATCTGTGTCTTGCGCAGCGCGAGTTGAAGATGCTGAAAGAGGCGCTGGCCTCCTGCGAGCAGGGTGCGCGATTCGCGCCTGCCGACACAGAATCCTGGTTTAACCTGGGGCGCGTGCGATACGAGTTGAACGACTTTACCGGTGCGCGCGATGCGCTGGCGAAAGCCGTATCACTTAATCCGAAAGGCTTTGACGAGAATATGCAATACGCCTTGATGTTGATCTCGACCGGCGAGACGGATAAGGCTGTCCCATATCTACAAAAGGCTCACGATCTTCGTCCGCAAGATGTCGACGCGGCGAAGCTGCTGGTACAGGCACAGAGACAGTAGCCGCCTGCTTAGGTAGCCGCTTGAGGATTGGCGGCCTTGTGGCAGACTTGTTCGAAGGCTTGCCGGAGCGAAGCGGCGATTGCGGCTGCGTCACGGCTCTCAATTTCAGAGCGCGGCATGAAGTAAGCGAGCTTTCCCTCACGCAGAATTGCAATACTGGGCGAAGATGATGGCTGATCTGTAAAGTATTCGCGCGCCCGCTGGGTAGCGGCAATGTCCTGACCGGCAAAAACCGTGATCGAGTGATCGGGCCGGATCGCATTTTGAAGCGCCGTACGCACCGCAGGACGCATTTTGCCCGCCGCGCAGCCGCAAATGGAATTCACTACCACCAGCAGCGTCCCTTCCATCTCGCGAATCGCCGCATCTACCTCTTCCGGCGTCCGCGCCTCCTGTATACCAAGTCGGGTCAACTCTTCGCGCATCGGCACTACCATCAAATCTGGATACATCAATTGTCTCCCGTCATTCCTTACGCTTCTTATTGGATGACGCCTATGCTGCTTTGGGCGCAGACAGTTCGCCAGCGCGTATCATGTGAGCAGAATGATCGAGATACGGGAGAACATCCGGCTAGCTCCGTACACCACGCTGCAGGTGGGTGGTGATGCGCGTTACTTTGCGGAGCCAGAAAACGAAGACCAGTTGGTTGAAGCTCTGCGCTGGGCGAAGCAGCGCGCGTTACCGGCGTTTATGCTTGGCGGCGGCAGCAATCTGCTGGTCAGCGACTCAGGCTTCAATGGACTCGTGCTGCACATTGTTATCGCGGGTATTAGCACGCAGGATTTCTCGGGCGAGCGTATCTACTCCGCGGGAGCCGGCGTTGAGTGGGACAAACTGGTCGCCCAGGCTGTGCGCGACAACTGCGCCGGGGTGGAGTGCCTGAGCGGAATTCCCGGCACCGTGGGCGGCACTCCGGTACAGAACGTCGGAGCCTATGGGCAAGATGTCTCTGAGACCATTGTGCGTGTACGTGCCATCGAGGCGGCGACCTGTGAGCGAATGGAGTTCGACAACGCGGCTTGCGGTTTCAGCTATAGGCAAAGCCGTTTCAAGGGCAGCGACATGGGGCGCTATATCCTGACTCGTGTGGATTTCGCCTTGCAACTGGGCGGTGCGCCAAAGCTTGCCTATGCAGACCTGAAGCGCTACTTCAACGGCTCAAACGACAAGCCATTGCTTTCGAACGTGCGCGAAGCTGTGCTGAATATCCGGCGCACGAAGGGGATGGTATTGGACAAGAATGACACCGAGAGTTGCAGCGCAGGTTCTTTCTTCAAGAATCCGGTTGTGAGCCATGCCGTGTATGAACGAATCGCTACGGCTTCGGCGACGCCGGTTCCGCACTTTGAAGCTGGTCCAGGACAGGTGAAACTCGCTGCGGCATGGCTGATTGAGCAGTCGGGAATTGCCCGTGGCTTTGCTCTTGGTCCTGTGGGCGTGAGCAGCAAACATACCCTTGCGCTGGTGAATCGGGGCGGGGCAACCGCCTCAGACGTGTTGCGGATGAAGGATTTCGTGCAGCGCCGCGTACATGAGCGCTTTGGAGTGGAATTGCGTCCCGAGCCGGTGATGCTGGGCTTTGACGTAGATGCGGGTCCCCAAGAATAAGCCACACAGCATGGGCGGCGGCCAGTGCGGTCAAGGCAGCGACGGTTCCACGGCTGGTGCCGCGTCAGGCTGGAGAAGCCGGTTTTTCCATCGGTTGTAATAGAACAGACCCGCCACCATCAACTGGCACGCGAAAACAAATCCGCCAATCTTCGCGGTAAACATTAGCCGGTTGGGAACATTGATGATCGGGAATAACGATAGCACCAAGTACATCGCTGTCATCAGAAAGCCGGAAAGGGTGGCTGCCTGCAGCCACAGCGGCGGTTTGACGATCTTCCTTTGCTGCCCCGCAAGCGGCAGGGCGAACTTTGCCATATAGGTGAGTGCATAAAAAATTCCGGATGAATTCTGCAGCAACTGGAACGCTTCCTGTTGTCCGGCGCCGGCGACGCCCGCCATGGCCAAGGCTGAAGCTACAACTCCTACGAAGAGGATTGCATTGGTTGGGGTCTTGCGTCGTGGATGCATCCGGCCAAACCACTCCGAAAGAAGATTGTCCCAACCAGCCACTAGCGGCTAGCGGGTACTGAGGGCGAAGGTCAGCGCCTGCTGAGCGATGAAAGCGAAAAGCAGCGCGGCAATCACCATGGGAATCAGCATTGCCCCGGGATCGCCACGCCGCGTGCCAAGCGTAAGCGCCTGGGAGATCGGGCTGATCAGGTCAATCTTATCCCTGGGAACCAGGGCCACGATCGAACTGGTTCCGAGCACAAACATCGCGACGATGATCGGAGTTGCAATGACGACGGAACGTCCTATGGACTTAGCGGTATTGCGACACTCGCCCGCGAGGATCGCCATGGAATCGAAACCGCTCATTGCGCCGAAGCTCATCTTGCCAAGCAGATTCAAACTGAGCAGCGAAATCACGGGCATAGAAAGGGTGATCGGTGGATACTGCGTGGGACGACCGATGAGGTGATTGCGAAACGGCAACGCGATTAGAGCGAGAAACACGAGCATCATGATGATTCCGCCCGCATCCTGAATCCACTTGCCCACCTGCAGTCCGATGGCGGTGATCGCGATCAAAGTTCCCATCAAGACCAACGTGATGCTGCCGATCACCCATTTGCTTTCGACCATCCATGCTGCTTGGGGCCCCAGCATATACGAGAACATGGCGGTCGCCTGAATTCCCGCGAACGAAAGAATGGCGACCATGTTCAGCCACAAGTTCCACGCAACCAGAAATCCGGCAAACTGGTTGAAGCCCAGCCGGGACCATTCGTAAAAGGCCTCCTTCGAGGGTGTGCACGCGGTTCAAGTAGATGACTACCGCAGCCGAAGGCAGATAAAACAGAACGATCCCGATCAGCCAGAATATGACGTGCGAAGGGCCCAGCCCGGCCGCAGTACCTGCCCAGTAAATTCCCACAATGCTGAGAATCTGACTCATTACCAGGTTGCGGAGTCCCAGCTCTTTGCGAAGTTCGTGTGTTTTCGGAGCGTCTGGTTCGAGAGTCAAGCAATCCTCTCCGTATGGGCCTACGGCGTTTTGTGAAATGTCGAGGGTTGCGTGTTCGTCTTTGAATCAGCGTCGAAGCCTGTGCAGACGAGGTGCCTAGGCGAATGTAGTACATAGATGTGCGATGAGTGTCACACGTTGTAGGCAGGCGAGGAAGTTGGGAATGATTGCGGCGGCGAGCCGCGAAAAGCGGGCATGGGGCGGTATCCCTTCGCTGGCTGACAGAGGGGCAAACCGAATTCAGCAGCTTGCATCCAAGCTGTTTTGGATGGTTTGCAATGAGAGCGTTCCTAGTGTCTATTTGCGGTTTGTTGCTTGTCTGCTCTGCGCTTGCGCAAACGCACGACGTGAGCGGGGTGGTCACCGATTCGACAGGAGCGGCGATTGCGAACGCCACGCTTAGCGACGGACGGGGCCACTGGACGCGCACCGATGGCGAGGGAAAATTCCTACTGGCTTCACTTGCGGGTGAGCTTACAGTGCGGGCGGCGGGCTTCGCCGAAGAACACGTTGGACTTGCTGGGAATCCCCCGGATGGGAGCGAGCGCCTGGTGATCCGGTTGGCTATTGCACGGCCGGAGGAGCGGGTCAGCGTCAGCGCCTCCGGCATGCTGGCGCCTGAGACCACGAGCTTCAGCGCGGACTCTCTGCGTGTGGCTCCCACGCTTTCGCTCGATGAGGCTTTGCGCGACGCTCCTGGCTTTTCGCTTTACCGCCGGGCTCCGTCATGGACGGCCAATCCGACTACGCAGGGAGTTTCGCTGCAGGGCACCGGCTCTAGCGCCGCGAGCCGTGCCCTTGTGTTGCAGGACGGCATTCCACTGAATGATCCGTTCGGTGGATGGATTTATTGGCAGAGCGTTCCGGCAGACGCGCCTGAACGCGTGGAATTGCAGACCGGAGGCGGCAGCGGGCTGTATGGCAGCGACGCGATGGGCGGAGCCATCAACATTCTTTCGCCCCGGCCGTTTGCCTCATCTTCCAACGCGCAACACGCGGAGCTGGATTTTTCTTATGGCAATCTTCGCACGCCCAGCGGGTTTGCTTCCGTCTCTGCCACGCGAGGCCGATGGGCAGCTTCGGGCATGATGTTTGGGAGTTCCACCAACGGGTATATTCCTGTGCCCTACGCACTGCGCGGCACGGTGGATACCGACGCCAACTCCACAGACATGGGAGCGGTTCCTCGCGTCGATTATCGATTCAAAGCGAACGCCAACGCATTTCTCGCCGGGTCGCTGTACGGTGAGTCCCGCCAGAATGGGACGCAAATGCAGACGAATGGGGCAACCCTGCGCGACCTTCGCACCGGCTTCGATATGGAGAGCGCGCACCTCGGTTCGTTCGCCGCGAGAGTTTACGGAGGCACTGAAACCCTGCGCCAGACGTTTACGTCAATCAGCGCGGATCGCGACAGCGAAACGCTGACCCGCAACCAGGGTGTTCCGGCGGACCAGATCGGTGGAAGCGTTTTGTGGTCGCGCCCGTCGGCTGCGCGTCAGCTCCTGGTAGCGGGTTTTGACCTTCGCCATATTGAGGGAGAAAGCGATGAATACGCATACCAGAGCGGGGTTCCGGTAACTTACCTGCGCAATGGCGGAGTGCAGTTGCGCTACGGCGCATTTGTGGAGGACCGTTTACGCCTCTCGCAGAAATTCCTACTGAACGTCTCGGCGCGTCTCGATCATTGGTCGAACCAGGATGCGCGCTCCATCACCGAGCCGCTTGCGAACCCCTTGCAAACAACCCGGACGGCGCTTCCTTCGCTCTCGGCGCTGGCGTTTGATCCGCGGGCGGCACTTACGTTTGCACCCAACTCCCGCTGGACATTCTCGGGTTCGGCGGCGCGGGCCTTCAGGGCACCCACGCTGAACGAACTTTATAGGAGCTTCCGGGTCGGCAATATATTGACATTGGCGAATCCGTCGCTACGGGACGAGCGTTCGACCATTGTGCAGGCTTCCGCACTGTACACTCCGAACTCACGCACATCTCTGCGCGCCACAGGCTTCTGGAACGGAATGAACGATCCGGTATCGAACGTCACGCTTTCCACGACGTCTTCACTCATTACACGCGAGCGTGAAAATCTTGGCAGCCTGCGCGCAACGGGCGTGGAGGCGGCGGCGAGCATGCACTTCCGAGCGATTCAGTTCGAGGCCGCGTATCAGTACGCGCACTCGACGGTAACCAGCTTTGCCGCCAATCCGTTGCTCGTAGGGCTCTGGATTCCCGAAGTTCCGCGTCATTCGGCTACGGTGCGCGCCACCTACGTACGCCAGCTTTGGACTGTAGTGCTCGACGCCCGATACTTTGGCCGCCAGTTTGACGACGATCTGAATCAGTATCCACTGGCCGGAGCGTTCATAGCTAACGCCGCCGTCACTCGCACTCTTCCGAAGGGATTTGCCGTTTATCTTGCGGGAGATAACGTGCTTGATCGCAGGTACGATACTGCGCGTACGCCGACTCTCAACATCGCACCGCCGACGGTTGCGCGCGTTGGTCTGAGCTGGAACTCGCGCGATCATTGACAGTGGGATTACGGGTCATGATCCTGTTTACTCAGATCGAAACTGAGTACTTCCACTCATTGAGGAGTCGGGATAAACGGAGCATGATTGGGCATGGCTGACGTGATCCCCTTCCGCTCCAAGTCTGAGCCGCCCTCTTCCTCGAAGTGCAGCACTTCCTTCCGTTGCAACCAGAAGCTGACGTGTCCTGCGTGCGATTACGCGGCGTGTTCTACCATGGAACTTCACACGCATATTGCGAAGATGCATCCGCCAGCCGAGCGCTAGGACGAAGGACGCTCCCGCGAGCGCCGAAGGCGGGATGGTCTCGCCTAGTCTCTTCAATCCATTCCTTCAAAACACGATACGACCTGAGCCGCGATGACTCTAGTTATGGTTTGCGAGATGTTTGGCTTGATTACGGCGCGTCAGCCGATAGAGACGCGCCGTGGTTTGAGCTAGTTGAGGAAGTAGGTACGGTAGAGGGTGTCTCGCTGGACGGGACGGAAACCGGCGTCACGGATGATGCGGCGAAGCTCCTCTTCGGTGGTGCAGTTGCTGGTTCCGGCGGCTTTAACCACATTCTCCTCAAGCATCACGGAACCGACATCGTTGCCGCCGAATCGCAATCCCATCTGACAAACCTTTAACCCCTGGGTGACCCAGCTTGCCTGCACATTGGGGAAGTTGGAGAGGAAGATGCGCGAGATGGCGAGCGTCTTGAGATACTCAACGGCCGTGGACTCAGGCCAGCCGCGGCCGCCCAGCGCGGTGTGTTTGGGCTGGAAGGTCCACGGGATGAAGGCCGTGAAGCCGCCGGTTTCTTCCTGCAGATCGTAGATGCGCTGGAAGTGATTGACCCGGTGCTCCTCGGTTTCGCCGACGCCGAACATCATGGTCGCAGTGGTTTTCATGCCCAGGCCGTGAGCGATGCGGTGAACGTCGAGCCAGTCCTGAGTTGTGCACTTAAGACGCGCAACCTTGGCGCGAACTTCGTCGTCGAGAATTTCAGCGCCGCCGCCGGGAATCGATTGCAGACCAGCTTCCATAAGTCGCCGAATGGTTTCGTCAAGCGAGAGGTCACTATACTCGGCGATCCCGATGATTTCGCTGGCAGACAGGCAGTGGAGATGCACATGGGGAAAGCGCTGCTTAATTCCGCGAAATAGCGATTCGAACCAGTCGATCTTGAGATCGGGATTGATGCCGCCCTGCATGAGCACACCTGTCCCGCCCATCTCTACGGTTTCCGCGATCTTTTCGTAAACCTTTTCGAAATCGAGCAGGTATCCCTTCTCGCGGCCGGGGCCCTTGACGGGAGCATAGAAGGCGCAGAAGGAACAGTACTCGGTGCAGATGTTGGTGTAGTTGATGTTGCGGTCAATGATGTAGCTGACGATTCCATCGGGATGGAGGCGGCGGCGGATTGCGTCGGCTTCCATGCCGATGCCGATCAGATCATCGGAGCGGAACATTTCGAGAGCTTGGGATCGAGTAAGGCTCATACAACAATGATACCGGAAGGCAGGGGTGAGATTTCAAAGTTTAAACAGAGACGCGCGCAGATTGCGAGCAGAAACAACCTAGAACCTCCACGCGCACCATCCATTTGCCGGGGCGGGAAAAGTCATGAGATCTAAAAGCGGTATTCATGCCGGCCGGCGACGAGATGGGTCGGCTTGTTCGACGGAGCGGCGACGGCGTTCGCGGCACAAAGATCCAGAGCGTTTGCTTGAAAGTTGAGGCCAGAAGCAGGAGCGTCATACAGGGTTAGAGTCAAGACAGAGAGATTGGCATACAGGAGGTTGGTGAATATTAGTTACAATCGAAGTTTGGAGCAGCGTGCGAGATGCGGTGCGATGCGTCGGCTGACTTGGATGGTGGGGCCTTGCATCGCGCGCGAAGCTGCAACATCCAATTTAAAGGAAACCTAAGATTACCGTGAAAAAAGAGTGCGCCAGATGCCTGAGTTGTGTGCGGAGGACACGTTGAAAAGTGAATGTATGCCGTTTACGGCGATCCCGCACAACTCCCGGTTATTCCTTGATTTTCTATTTCAATTCGAAAAAGTGATGGAGTTTTACGGACATCGTCCGCATGGACAGGCGGTGCTGGATCATGCGCGTATGTTTGCCGGCGCGGACGGGAACGCCAGGTATCCCGCGGAGCGGCGGGCACGGATTGCGGATGTGCTGGAGAGGCAGAACCGGTGCTGGGGCGCGTCGCAGGCGACGCTGGATTCGGTTGAAAAATTTCGGCATGGTGCGGTTGCCTGCATCAGTGGACAGCAGGTTGGACTATTCGGCGGCCCGCTCTATTCGGTACTGAAGGCGGTATCGGCGTTGCAGATGGCAGAGGAACTCTCGGCGCAGGGAGTGCCGGCGATTCCGGTGTTCTGGCTTGCTACGGAAGACCACGACCTTGCGGAGATTGCCAGCGTGACGCTACGCAATGGATGCGAGCTGGAGAAGCTCACGGCGACGGAGCAGATCGGATCAGAGGCTCCGGTGGGAACACTGGCACTCGATTTGCGGATTGCAGAAATGGTGGAGCGCGCTACGTCCCTGCTAGGCGAGGGTTGGGTAAGCGACGCGTTGCGCGAGAGCTACAAAGTGGGCGAGAGCTACGGTTCGGCGTTTGCGCGGCTGTTCACGCGCATTCTGACCGGGACCGGGATGGTGCTGGTCGACCCACTGGACGACGAACTGCACGCGATTGCCGGTCCACTGTTTACGGCGGCGGCAGAACGCGCCGAGGAACTGGACGATGCGCTGCTGGAGCGTGGCGCGGCTCTGCACAAGGCGGGATATCACGAACAAGTGCGGGTGACTCCAGAGAGCACACTGCTGTTTTCCCTGGAGGGCAACCGCCGCACGGTACTGCATCTGGCAGGCGATGGTTTCATGCTGGGAGCGCAGAGGGTTGCTCGGAGCGAGGTACTGGCACGGATTGTGGAGCATCCAGAGCAGTTCAGCGCAAACGTCCTGATGAGGCCGGTGGTGCAGGACTACTTGTTTCCAACGGCGGTGTACTTTGGCGGACCGGCGGAAATTGCTTACTTTGCGCAGGCGGGAGTCGTGTACGAGAAGCTGCTGGGAAGGACGACTCCGGTGATGCCGCGGCTTTCTGCGACGATTATCAGTCCAGCAATGAGCGACCTGCTGGAGCGCTACCGGCTGAGCTTTCGGGATCTGTTCCATGGAAGCGACCAGGTATGCGAGCTGCTTGCCGGGCGAGTGTTGGCACCAGGTTTGCAGGAAGTGTTACGCGAGTCAAAGGAACAACTCACCGCGAACCTGGAAAGGTTGCGGACGGAGCTCGGAAAACTGGATCCGACGCTGGTGGACGCGGCGGCGCGAAGCGAGCGAAAGATGCTATATCAACTCGCAAAAATCGGCGGCAAGGCGGCCAGGGCGGAGCTGCGCAAGAATCAGGCAGTGAGCAGGGATGCGCACCGCGTGCTGACCGAACTTTTTCCGCACAAGGAACTGCAGGAACGAGTGCTGCCGGGGATTTACTTCCTGGCGCAGTACGGGCCGGAGCTGATTACGAAGCTGAAGCAGGCAGCCGCGCCGCAGTGTCCTGGGCACCAGATTATTCGGCTGTAGCATTCATGCAGCTTCTGGCAGCCGGAAACGCGCAAATGCTGCCACTTCGACTGCAGTCGTTCAGGTGGTGCTACCATGGAGGCGCTATGTCGAAGAAGCATAAGAATTCCGCGCCCGAAGTTGGATTTGAAGTGATGTGCCCGTGCTGCGAGGCGTCGCTGCGGGTAGACCCGGTGACCCGGGCTGTGATCTCACATACGCTTAAGCCCGCGGCAAGAACCTTTGCCGATATGGAAGCCGCCGCTCGTGCCATGCGGGAAGGCGACGTCCGCAAGGAATCGATCTTCCGGCAGTCGGTGGAAGCGGAGAAGAACAAGGCCGACCTGCTAGACAAGAAATTTGCAGAGGCAGTGAAAAAGGCCAAGGAAGCGCCGGATATGTCCAAGCCATTTCTGCGCGACTTCGACTTGGACTAGCGGCGTATGTTGCTGCTGGGGCACCGGGGATGTCGCGGCGAGCAGACGGAAAATACGTTTGCGGCCTTCGACCACGCACTGGAGAGCGGCTGCGATGGCTTCGAATTCGACGTTCGTCTGACTTCCGATGCGATTCCGGTGATCTGGCACGATGCGCGGCTGCGCGGGCATTTTCTGTCGCGGCTTCCGTGGAATACGTTGCGGGACCGGTGCCTGATTGCAGGAAGGCTGCCTCAGCGAAAGGCGGTCGAGCTCTGCAAATTGGAAGATGTGTTGGCGCGCTTTTCACATGTCGCGTGGATGGATATTGAGCTGAAAGTGCGCGGTCTGGAAGCTCAGATCGCTGAGTTGGTGAGGCGATATCGTCCCCAGTGCGGATTTGTGATCTCTTCCTTCCGGAAGCCGGTATTGCTGGACCTTCATCGCGTTGATCCTACACTGCCGCTGGGGTGGATCTTCGACCGGATGCCGCGATCGCAAAGTTGGCGCGACCTTCCTATCGAATACGTGAAGCCGAATGCCAAGCTGGTGACAGCGGCTCGGGTGCAGGAGTTCCACGAGGCAGGAAAAAAGGTATTGACGTGGACGGTAAATCATCCATCGGCAATGAGGAGACTCGCGGAGGCCGGAGTAGACGGAATGATTGGGGACGATCCAGTGTTGCTGGTGGCGGGAAGAGGCTAGGCTGCGACGTGGTTTGGTTCGAGATTTCTTGGTAGGCAGAGAAAGCGTCGGCGCTCATCCTCGAAGGCGTCTGTTTCTTCATTCATCCGGCGCTCGCTCCAGTCGAGGGCGTCGGCGATGCGGGCGGCGGCCTGTGCGGTGCTCTGTTCGTTCCAATCCTGACTGAAAGCCATCGGAACTCGGCGCAGGAGAATATCACCGAGAGTGACGGCGTGCTCGTAGCCTACTGCTTCCACCGCTTGGGCGACAAGCTGCGGGTGGCCATCCACTATGGGCAAACGTCTGCGCGAATCGTGTACGGCGCTCTGAATGATGCACATGGCATGGCGGCCATGCCAGCGGGCGATGGCCTCGGTACTCTGGCGGGAAATTCCGGTGGAGGACTCAACGGCGCGAGCCCACTGGCGGAATGTGTTCTCCATGCCACTGGCTCCGCCAAGCACTACTTGCGCAGCCGACGGCGGGATCGGGGGAAGCCCCATGATGTGGGCGGTTTTACGGGCGAGCGAGGCGGCGGTGGCAAGCGAGCCTCCAAAAGTGGAAAGCAGGCCGAGAGCGCCTTCATCGGCATGATTGTGAAGAACGTGTCGGCTGGCTAGCGTGCCGAACTCAGATTGCAGCAACTCCTCGCAGCGGCTTCGTCGAGCGATGGGACAGACGCCGGAGTAGCTGTAAACGATGTCCGAAGTGGTGAGTGCGGCGTGCGGAAACAGAGTGGAGACGGCATCTAGCAGGGTACCGACCTCGTCGGCGGTGGGCATGGCTCGCGAGGGATCTCCCGTGTAAGCAGCCAGAGTGCAGCTGACGAGCAACATGCCATTCCACGGAGCGATACTGATCGTTCGGTTCTTGGCGAAAAGTTTTCGCTTGGCGCCAAGGGCCTGTACACCCATCGTGGGTGCGCCGGGGAATGGACGCAGCGCGAGGTGCGTGGTGCGCACGGTGGTGGCGAGAGGAGCAGGCGCGGTAAGCGATGTGAGGTCGCGGACAAGGTCGACCGAGGGTCCGGTGGCGTTAACGATCCACTCGGCCTCAACATAGCTGTCCTGGGTGGTGAGCATGTCGCGCAAAAGAATGCCACGGATATGGCCCTCGTTTGCCCGAATGGCGAGGGGTTCAAGGTGGTTGCGCGCGATTGCCCCGGCGGAACAGGCTTCGACCAGCCAGTCGGCGACCAGCCGTTCAGGGAAGTCGCACAGGGCGTCCTGATAGGTAAATAGGCGCAGGCTGGGATCCAGGTTACGGCGGAGAGTTTCGATTTCGGAGTCGAGCTCGGCGGAACTTCCAAGCGAGGAACCGCCGAGTTTGCGATAGAGCCAGAGAGCAGCGCGAATTTCCGCGGCGGAGTAACGCGAGCCTGGAGGGGCGGCAAAGACGATGTCCAGCGGATGCACGAGGTGAGGCTGCTCGCGCAATAACATCTCGCGTCCCCGCAACGATTCGCGCAACATGCCGAGTTCGCCCCGCTCAAGGTAATGTAGACCACCGTGAACCATTCGGGAGGAGTGGCTGGAGGCTCCAGAAGCGAAGTCGTAACGCTCCACCAGGAGCACAGATTTTCGGGCGCGGGCGCACTGCCGGGCGAGCGCGACACCATTAATGCCGCCGCCGAGAACGACAATGTCCACCCGCTCCGGAAGAGGTTCGCGCCCAGTTAAGTTCCGCATCTGAGCAGATTGGATGCAGGTGTTGGTGCAGATGTCGGCTGAGCAGGAGAAACTCTGGACGGTGTCCGCTTGCCGCACGGGGCCGGAGCGTGGACACTGGTAAGCATGACAACTGGCCAACGCTTTGAACGTGCCGTGGAAATCATGCATTGTCTGCGCGCTCCTGGAGGCTGCCCGTGGGATCGCGAGCAGACTTTCGACAGCATCAAGAAATACACGGTTGAAGAGACCTATGAGGTGCTGGAGGCGATTGAGAATCGCGATTGGGCGGAGTTGCCGGGAGAACTGGGCGACCTGCTGTTGCAAGTGTTGTTCTACGCGGAAATGGCGGGCGAAGCAGGGCATTTTACGATTAACAATGTGCTGGATGCGCTGAGCGAGAAGCTGGTGCGGCGGCATCCACACGTGTTTGGCGATGTCGAGGCTGAGACGCCGAACGACGTGCTGCGCAACTGGGAAGCGATCAAGGTTCAGGAGCGGGCACAGAAGGCTGGTGCGGAGACCGACAAGGCCATGCCTATGCTGGACTCAGTGGGGACGGCAATGCCTGCCCTGCTGGAAGGAATGAAGCTCTCTAACAAGGCCGCGCACGTGGGCTTTGACTGGCCTTCGATTGATGGGCTATTTGAGAAGCTGGAAGAAGAGGCGGTGGAGTTGCGGCACGAGGTGAATCGCATCCCCGAGCCAGGGCCTCAGCCGGTCGGGCGCGGGGTGGCGGGAGCGCGCGGGGCGAAGCGAGATCCTGAGTTGCAAGAGCGCCTGCAGGACGAGGTTGGAGATCTGTTGTTTACGGTGGTAAACCTAGCGCGGTATTTGGATGTCGATCCGGAGTCTGCGCTGCGCCGGACGAACCGAAAGTTTCGCCGGCGCTTTGGATTCGTGGAGCAGATGCTCAGGGACGAAGACAAGGAACTGGGAGCGGCCACACTGGAAGAGATGGAGAAGCATTGGCAGGCAGCAAAGGGAACAGAATAGGTCTGACATGCAGTTCAGCGGCGGAGGGCGAGAGATTGAGAGAGCACGCTGAAAAGAGCTGGGGTGGGCTGGTGATCCGGAGTTGTCACACGGTTGGCGAGTTCCGGCAGGCGGTTGTCTTGCAAAAGGAAGTGTGGGGATTCAGCGACGTTGAACTGGTTCCAGCGCGAATTTTTGTAGTGGCGGAAAAAATTGGCGGGCACGTGCTGGGCGCATACAACGGCGCGTTGCTGGTAGCCTTTGCCTTCGGATTGCCGGGAGTGCGCGAGGGACATGCCTACATTCACTCGCACATGCTGGGGGTGAAAGAGGAGCTGCGCAACACGGGATTGGGACGCGAGATGAAGCTCTTTCAGCGCGAACTTGTGATGAAACAAGGTTTCGAACTGATCGAGTGGACATTTGATCCCTTGGAGATCAAGAACGCGTTCTTCAACCTTGAGAAACTGGGCGCGGTGGTGCGGCGCTATGTGGTGAATCAGTACGGAATCACCTCGTCTCCGCTGCAGGGCGGGCTGCCCAGCGACCGTTTAGTGGCCGAGTGGTGGCTCAGATCGCCGCGGGTGATGAAAACCCTGGAGCAAGGCGCGCGACCAGAGACCGTAGTGCTGGCGCGGGTTGAGGTTCCGGCGGAGATTTACCAGTGGAAGTCCGAGGCAGAGAGGCGCACGAGAGCGGCCGAGGTACAGAAAAGAGTTCGCGAACAGATGCAGAAGCATTTGGCTGCGGGGCTTGTAGTGGTGGGCTACAAGCGCGATACAGAAGGGAACGGGCGCTACCTGCTTGGCCACTGGAACGAAGCAGAGTGGTGAGTTAACGCGGATGACTAGCCGAAGATGCGCTTCGCTTCGTCCTCGGCGTTACGCCAGCGTTCCTGATAGTTCTTGAGTGACATGAAGGTGCGCGGCTTCATGCGGTCGATATAAAGAGTGCCATTGAGATGATCGATCTCATGCTGCAGGATGCGGGCGTACTAACCTTCGGCTTCGACGACTCGCTTTTCTCCGTGCTCATTCAGGTAACGTACACGCACACGATTGTGGCGCGGAACCTCGGCAGTGTATCCGGCGACACTGAGACAGCCTTCGAAGAATTCGA